>Ga0335082_10000083_pt1 | contig 91854 bp, 135 predicted proteins | sample Lox_Sample_41_FD_206718 | JGI IMG/M metagenome (GOLD analysis project Ga0335082, IMG submission 206718) | Soil microbial communities from Loxahatchee National Wildlife Refuge, Florida, United States - Lox_Sample_4.1 | ecosystem: Environmental > Terrestrial > Soil > Wetlands | place: USA... | reverse complement strand
CGGGGCCGTGTTCCAGGTAGTCGCATGATTTGGATCGCGCTTGTCGGCGCAACGCTCGTTCTCGTCAACGGCGTTGGGCCGTGGGGGATCCTCAAACGGTTGCGCGCGCTTTGGCCGAGCCTGCTCGATTGCGCGCAATGCACGGGCATGTGGGTCGGCATCGCGGCCGGCGCGAGCGGCGTCGCGTCAACTGGACACGGCTGGATTCTCGATGCCTTGATTGCGGGCGCCGCAACGAGCTTCTTGTCCCTGGCGGCGTATGCGATACTCTTTAACTTGCTCGGCGATCCGAACGACAAGGAATGATCCCCATGCGCAGAAAATTGAAAAACCTGAAGCACAAGTCCGGGCATTCCGAAAACGGTTCGCCGCGCCAAATGCTCGACGAGGCGCTTCAGCGTGAAGCGCTCAACAACGCGAACGTGGGCGCCAACACCGGCGGCGCCTCCTCGCCGCATTGGGATTCGCAGTATAGCGGTTGGGCGCACGCGTCGCGACCGCGGGACTTCGCGATTTCTTTGCGTGCCATCACGCCGCTCGCGCCTCCGCCGCCAAGCTAACGCGAAACAGACGGTTGTCGCGCTTCGATTGACAGTTCGCGACAGTCGGCTGTAACTTGCGACCGGTGAAGCTCGGCGTTCCGGTTCTCGTCAATTTCGAGGGGCTCGTCCGTCTGATCGAATCGGCCGAACGCGGATCGTTGGCGCCGAGCGGCTACGTGATCGTGTTCAACGGCGGCGATCTGTCATCGCTTCCAAATCGTCCGTGGCGCTCGAAGATCCACGCCGTCATCCCCGATGAGAATATCGGCGTTGCAGCGTCTTGGAACAAGATGCTCGAGCTCGGCGAACCGATTGTCATCGCGAACGACGACGTCGTCCTCGGCGAGCGCACCTTCGAGGAAATGACACGTGATCTCGAGACTCATCGAATTGTTGGAAACGGCTGGTGCCTTTTCGGGCAGACGCCGGAGTGCACGCAAACAGTCGGGTTCTACGACGAAAACTTTTGGCCCGGGTACTACGAAGACTCGGACTACGCTGTCCGTCTCGTGCGCGCCGGTGTGAGCGGCACTTGGAATTGCTCCGAGCCGGTGCAACATGCCGGCTGTTGGACGACTTTCAACGCTCTCGGGCGCCCCGACTGGATGGCCGTCGCGATCGAACAATCTCGGCTTTATTTCGTGCAGAAGTGGGGCGGTATGCCTGACTCGGAAACCTACTCTAAGCCGTTTGACGGGCGGATCCCAGACGGCTGGTCGCTCCGACCGAAAGCGAGTGTTCGATGTACATGCGACCGAGAAGTGCGCGCTCGATCCCGACGTGTACGCGCTGCTCTTGAAGCGTGCAGAGGCTTGCCCCACAAACATGTCAGAGGACAGGTTCTTGAACACCGCACACAGAGCTATGGAGGCGGCAAAATGACTGCCAGAATTATGGTGGGGGTGCCTTGCTTCGCTGAACCGCGTGAATTGCTGTTGAGCGCAATTCGATCTTTCTTAAGCCCGGAGACGCATGTGGTTGCGATCGAAAACGGCGCGACAGCCGATGTTAAATCGGTTTTACGCGAGATGGGCGCTTCGATCTCTGTGGTGCGCAACGACGTGAACGTCTACGTGAATCCGGCATGGAATCAGTTGGCGGAAATCTTTCTGGCCTCAGAACACGACGTACTAGTTCTAGCGAACGCCGATCTGATCGCATCGCCGAATTGGACGAAGTCGTTACTGATGCGCTGCGATAGCGCGGAACAAAGAGAATATTGGATCGCCAGACTACTCAACGAAAACGAGATCTACGCGCCACTAGAGCCGTCCGCGGACTCGACCGCTACAGACTATGTACACGGGGCCTTCTTCGCGATGTCCAGGGAGGCCGTGTCGATCGCATTCCCTATACCTTCCGAGCTTCTTATCCACTGCGGCGACGATTGGATCTACTGGCTACTAAGATGGGCCGGATTCGCGCAGCGGACTGTGCACGGCATGGGGGTGTGGCATAAGGGGGCCGTCAGCGGATCTAGTTTGCACGAGTTCGACGCGATAACAGAAAGCGATCGCATTCGGTGGGATTCGGGGCTCAACAAGATATGCACTGCACTGGGCAAAATCGAAAGGCAGTATCATCAGTGTGAGATCGAGCCGTCCGACATTAACGAGCATATCTCGGTTCTGTCGATGTACGCGAGCAAGTGCGCGCACGTCACGGAATTCGGCGCGGGCAGATCTACATGGGGGTTACTGCGCGGGCGTCCGAAGTCGATGCGGAGTTACGATATCCGCCATTTGGATATGCGGGAGTTAAGCGAGATCGCCGCGGCGGCGAAAATCGATTTTCGATTCTGCGTCGAAAGCGCCTTAGCGGCTAGCATCGAAAAAACAGATCTATTGTTCATCGACACGATACACAACTACGCTCAGCTCCGATGCGAGTTATTTGTACATGAGTCGAAAGTACGTAAGCACATCCTCATGCACGATACAACGACTTACGGCAGTCGGGACGAGTCCGAGAGCGGGCTCGGTTTATGGCCGGCGATCGTAGAGTTCCTAGACGCGCATTCGGATTGGCGCCTAGAAAATCGACTGAGCAACAACAACGGGCTAACGATCCTGACACGCAAATCGACTATGTCGCTCGAAAAAGAATTAGGGTAGCATGGGGTCGATAATGACCGTGAAGCCGCTCCCGTTTAGCCCCGAGAACGCCGATGCCGTCAGCTACGTTTGCACGCTCCCTGAAGAAGGTCTAGCGCAGCTCGAGATCTTAAAAGATCTCGGCTGCAAGCCGCATCATCGCGTGCTCGAAATAGGATGCGGCGCTCTGGTCGCCGGCTTTCCGATCATGCAATACCTCGATGCCGGCAACTACTTCGGCATCGATCCGAACTCGTGGCTCATCCAGTCGACGTTGAGGGCATCCGAGGCCGCGCCGACTGTCGTGGCGAAACGACCGCAATTTTCTCCCCGCGCGGACTTTCGCACCGGATTGGGTTGGAAGTTCGATTTCATCATTTCGCACTCGATCTTGAGCCACGCCTCGGACAGTCAGCTCGACGAGTTTTTTGTCGCGGCTAGAGAACAGCTCGCACCAGAAGGCGTGCTCGCCGCTTCGATACGGCTCGCTGAAGGCAATGAATTCGGTTCACCGGGGAGCGCTCGACATGGCGCCGATTTTCGAGAATGGCAGTACCCGGGCGTCTCATGGTTCAAACGCGACGATGTGCTCGATCGAGCTAGAAAAGTCGGGCTGACCGCTGCTGTAGCGCCGGAAATGACGAAAACGATTCTTCAAGGCAATCCAAAGGCCGTTCATGATTGGATCGTAGCGCGACCGACGAAAGTAACGCTCGTCACAGGATTTTTTCGATTGGAAGACCGGCGCATCGACGAGGACGAGCAGTTCCGACAATTCGAACGGCTTGCTAAATGCGGCGCTCCGATCTTGGTGTTTCTAGATGAACGGCTCATGGATCGAGCTTGGTGGCGCGAGAATGTCCAGATCGTCCCGATGCGGCTCGGAGATCTATGGCCATTCAAATGGGCCGAAGGACGCGAACTGACGCTTCCGGCGCATCGCACACTCGAGAAGGACACGCGCGATTTCCTATTGCTCCAAAATTCGAAGATAGAGCTGCTTGACCTTGCCCGCTCGCTCGATAACGTGTCGACGCATTTCGCTTGGATCGACTTCGGTATCATGAAGATCGTCCGCGACGAGGAGTCTTTTCGGAAACGCTTGCGAGCGCTACACCCTCCGGCGGGATGCGTGCTCGCTCCAGGATGTTGGGGCGCAGCGGCGGAAGCGCCGCCATTGACAGACGATGTCGTGCATTGGCGGTTCTGCGGAGGATTTTTGCTCGTCGATAGGAACCGAATACGCGATCTCGTCGCATTGAACGCTACGCTCCATGCCGATCCCGTTTCGTTGACCTGGGAGGTCAACAACTGGGCTCGAATGGAACGCGCCGGCTTCCGCTTCGACTGGTACAAAGCCGACCACGATGACAGCATCATCGACTTCGAAAAAGCGATCGAGCGGCCGAAACGTCTCCCCGAGATCCCGCGTGTCTGTCTCGTGATGAATGTTCGAAACGAGAGCAAGATTATCGAACGCTGTTTGACGTCCGCGCTCCCGTTCATCGACGCTTGGGCCATTTCGATCGACAGCCGATCGGACGACAACACGGCCGAGCTGATCACGAAGTTTTTCGAACAGTATCCGCTACCGGGGAAGCTCGAACGGATCGAGTTCAAAAACTTTGCTCACGGCCGAAACGAGGGCCTCCGCGTCGCGCGCTCTGTCCCCGATTGGGATTACGCGTTGCTCATCGACGCCGACATGGTGCTTCAAGGGACGCTCGACAAAAGCGCGCTCGTCGCTCCGGCATATAAGATCATCCAATACGCCGGAACGCTCAAGAACCCGAACACGCGCCTCCTGCGTCGCGACGTTCCCGCTTGCTACGTCGGAGTCACCCATGAACACCTCTCTGTCGAAGGCGTCGAATACGCACCGATCACCAGTTTGACCATCGACGACCGCAACGATGGCGGGAGCAAGTCGGACAAGACGGAGCGGGACATCCGATTACTTCTCGATGGCTTGCAAGAAGAACCGAACAACGAGCGGTACATGTTCTATCTAGGGAACTCGTATCGCGAGTCCGATCGACCGCACCGCGCGATCTACTGGTACAAGAAGCGCATCGAACGTGGCGGGTGGGACGAGGAGATCTGGTACTCGTACTACGGGATCGCGATCTGCTTGAAAGATCTCGGCGACGAGCCGGCCTTCATCGAAGCGTGCTTCGAAGCGTATAACTATCGTCCTTGGCGCGCAGAAGCACTCAATTTGCTCGCCACGTACTACCGCGAAAAAGGGAAGAACGACCCGGCCGCTTTGATCGCCGAGGCGTTCATTCGAACCAAGCCGGCAGACGAGATGCTCTTCATGGAATTGAACGTCTACGACTTCGGGGCCAAGCGCGAGCTCGCCATTACCGGGTACCACAGTAAAATCCCGGAGCGGCGCGAAGCGGGATATCGCGCGTGCACCGAGCTCACGCTCCATCGCGACGATTTCATCCGAAACGAAGCGCGCCGAAACTTTACGTTCTACGCGAAGTCGGCGGCTACGCTCTTCGAGGCCGAGATTCGAGAGATCGACTGGAAACCGGGCGACGGTTGGGCGCCGATGAACCCCTCGATCTTCGTCGAGAAGGAGGCGCGGTTGGCGCTCGTTCGGACGGTCAACTACGTCGTCGTTGACGGTGAGTACCCGACAATCGACGGCAGCGGGATCATCCGAACGCGCAACTACATCGTCGAAATGGACGAAAGCTGGAGGCCGATTCGATCAACGCTGATCGAAGACGTGACCGGCACGCCGCGCAGCAAGTTCCCCGTCGAGGGGCTCGAGGACTGTCGCTTGTGGTCGAGCGCCGATTCGTACTTCGTGTCCGCGACGGTACGCGACCTCTCCGACAACGTCGATGGCCGCTGCGAGATGATCATTGGCCGGCTCGACGAGAAGAGACACGTCGATGCGATCATGCCGATCCGCGACTACGAGGGGCACAAGACGCAGAAGAACTGGATGCCGATCGCCGGCCGTCCGGGATCCTTCTTGTACTGGTGCGATCCGACCATCGCCATTCGATGCTATTCGCCCGGCGGTGGTTCATCCGATGTCGGCGAGCGGACCGTCGAGATCGCACGACACACGGCACCCGCTCGGCTCGTCGATTTCCGGGGTGGCTCTCAACTTATCCGACACGGAGACGGGTGGTTATGCCTCGTGCACGAAGTCGCTTGGCGGCCGGAGCGCGTATATTTGCATCGCTTCGTCGCGCTCACTGGAGACTTCCGGATTACTGCTGTCAGCGACTTGTTCTACTTTTCCCGTGTAGGTATTGAATTTTGCGCGGGTCTTGCGCGAGATGGCAAAAAGCTAGTTGCTAGCTTCGGTGTAAACGACGCCTCTGCACACCTCGCTTTCTTCGATCCGAGCATCGTCGACAGTCGATTGGTGCCTCTGTAAACTCGAGGCTGTGCAAGCCGTAGCCGTAAGCGCCTCGAGCGCCGCTTCGCGCCCGTCCGCCACGGGCGCGCCCGCAACCGGTTCGGCCAATCTCAAAAGAGAGGTGGCCGTGTAGCTCACGGCCGTCGAAAGCAGAGGTCATTTTTTCGATGGCACGAACTATTGGGCGACGGAGCTACGCGACCGAAACTTACCCGGAGAGACCGCCTACTGTCGGCGGTAGCGGGACCGGCGTCACTGGCCCGAGCGGGCCTACCGGGCCGACCGGCGCAACCGGGCCGGCGGGCACCGCGACGAATACGGGCGCAACCGGCCCAACAGGATCGCCTGGGGCTGCGGGTGCTACCGGCAGCAGTTCGACTGGGAGCACCGGTGCGACCGGGCCTACAGGGCGCACGGGTCCAACCGGCGCTCAAGGCGCTACCGGTGCGACCGGAGCTCAAGGCACAGGCGTTACCGGACCGGCAGGTGTCACAGGTCCGACCGGTTTTACCGGCCCCGCCGGGACGGCATCGAGCACTGGCGCTACCGGGCCAACCGGTCCGACCGGAGCGATCGGGACGGGCCCCACTGGGCCAAGCGGGAATACCGGACCGGCAGGACCGACTGGAATCGGCTCGACAGGCCCTACCGGGGCTGTAGGCGCGCTCGGCGCGACCGGCGCCACAGGGCCGAACAACAACGCTTCGATACCGGTCGTCGATGACGGTTCATCCGGGACAGCGGCGACTATCGATTGGTCTGCGGGCGTGGTCCACAAGATCACTCTGACCGGCAATTGCACGTTCACGTTCACGGCCCCTGTCGGCCCGTCATGGCTTCAGATCAAACTTACGCAAGATGGGGTAGGATCCAGACTCGCCACGTGGCCGACCATCAAATGGGTCGGCGGGACCGTGCCGACGCTGACGACGACAGCCGGAGGGATCGATATCGTTTCTTTGTGGTACGATGGGGCGGCCTATTTCGGCATCCCGTCCTTGGGGTTCGCGTAAAATGCGCCCCGGACTGTTCTTTACCGGCGGATCGCCGGATCAAGGGCCGCCAAAGCCTGTGTTGACGGCCCCGTTGAATGCTCCGCTTTTCAATGGCGTCGCCACTACGGTATCTGCGACAGTGGCCGGTACGATCGATCGTATCGATTGGGTGCTGGATCCCGGAATAGGTGAGACCGTAGTCGCAACCGATTCGACGGCGCCCTACTCGCAGAGTTGGACGCCAACCGGAATCGTTGACGGGAATCACACGCTCGTAGCGCGATCGGTTCGCGGCGCGCAACATACCGATTCATTACCGACGGCAGTGAACATCGGTGAAGTGTTGTATACACTCGCACCGTCAGTTACATGTTTGCGGGCGTGGCAATCCGATTTCGGGGTCAGCGACGACGGATCAGGGCACTGCAACTCGTGGACTGACGGGAAAAACTCGACGAATGCGGCGCAAGCTACTAGCACAAAACGGCCGGCAATAGTCGCCGACGGTTTAGGGCTGCACACCGCGTTGAGTTTCGACGGCGTCGATGACCTATTGAATGAGCCGACGTTAGATCTCCCGTCTCCGGGGATCACGCACACGTTCATCTGGTGCATATGCAACATTAAGACATGGGTTGCAGGCCACGGGCCTTTCGGCACCGGTGTGGGGACCACTCAAGTCCAACCGCACACCGGGACGCCCAAATTAGCCGCGTACAACGGCACTTTCGGTCCGGATAACGGTGGCATGTCCGTGGGGACGCCAACCAAGATCGAAGTTTGGTTCACTAACAGCACTTCCGACTATTTGAAGGTCGGCGCTACCACGACGACAGGCACTAATTTAGGTAACGTGAATCCTGGAGCCGGTATCAATATTGGCGCTGTGATCGCCGGATTCGAAGCGAACTGCGATGTATATGCATTGTTGGTGTTTACCGACAAACCATCTTCGTCCGAGCTGTCAGCCATGTCGGCGGCGGCAGCAGCTATGTACCCGGGGTTGGCTGAGTAGGCCCCTGAGCAAGTGGTAATCGCTCGGGGGCCTACTCTGAAAAGCAATAGACCCGATAGTAGGCCTAATAAGATGGGATGGGTGGGGTATACCCGACGATGAGCCGTGGGATAAACCAGGGCTCTGGTACAAGTTTAACTACAGAAAGCCTGTGGGGTGGCCTGCGTATCCGATAGTAGGCGGTACCAAGTTCGGATGCTGGTCTAACGACGTAATATTTCCGGTCGACACGCAATCGATTGTGGACTCGGAAATATTGATGGCCGCGCGGTCCGGCATATCGTGGTTCTTCGACTATTTCCCCCCGCTGTCCGCTATCGCCCCATATACATCGGAGGCCTCGAAGCAGAATGCGCCGCTTCGAGCCTACATAGCGAGCCAATACCACGACAAGATCAAGTTCGCATTAACACTACTTCCGGGGTACTCGTTCGAGCCCAACGCCGACATTTCTAACTACGATCTAGCATCACCGCAGTGGGCGGCCATCATCGCGGATTTGACATCGCTGTTTTCGGATCCGCAATATGTCCGATTCAATGGCATGCCGGTCGTGTTCTTTTTCGGTGTCATGACGACGTCTACGAACATGTCCCTGGCGCGCTACAACGACATCGTCGCTGCGGCAGGAGGCGCGATGTTCGCGATCTCCGCCGGGCACTCTAACAGCACGGCTAGTACCTACAGCATGGCCGGAGAAACGGTATACGGGCCCGATCCGAACTTACCGTCGGGTTCGGCGCGGCATCCGTTCTCCACCATGTTTTCGGCCGATCAAGTAGACTGGCCCGGCATATTGGGGCGGTACACATGCGTATCGTGGGGCTTCCAAAACGACCGAAGACCCATACAAGTTACCGCCTATATAGATGAGCCGACTCAACCTGAACTGATCCGATCACTCCGCAGTTCACTGTCGTTTAGCGGAAACGTTCTTACTTGCATATACAGTTGGGACGAGATCTCAGAAGGCGGCGGCATGCTGTCAGCGCAAGAGACGGCCCCAGAAACGGGTTATTCGCGCTATCTCGACGCGGTAGGTTGGGAGACAGGAAAAGTCCCAATACCGACGTCATATACTTACTATTGCAGCCTATCCAATGCCGGCGGCGCTGTGGCGCATTCTGGCACCGGATGGGTTACAGCCGGGCCGACTCCCGGCGCCACGAACGACGGATCGCAAATTGACGGGGCGTACGACTATGATGAAGAGACGTCATCGACTGCCGGCGATTCAATTACATTTACCGGTGAGAAGTCTTGGAGGATCATGATAACAGGGACGACCAGCCCTGATGTCGGACAGTTTTCTGTGTCTCTTGACGGTAACGCCCCTGTGACCGTGGATCCCTATACACCTTCGGGCACTACGCGCAACGCGCATCTTTGGGATTCTGGGTTGTTGGACAGCGCAGATCATACCGTTGTCATGACGGTACTCGGCACCAAGAATCCGAGCAGTTCGAGCGTTCAGGTCCGCCTGGACGCCGTAATTCACGTTTTCAACCCCGCTCTAATTTGACGGAGAAGCGAGGTTCGTCTCAACATGTCCTTCGTAATCGGCAAAGGGAGATACGCCACTCAAACGTATGCGGAGCGCAGTCTACCTGGCGGAGGGGGCGGTACCGGTACGACCGGATCGGCTGGGCCGACCGGCGCGACGGGCCCTACCGGATCAACGGGGCCGCCCGGGGCGGCTACGAATACGGGCGCTACAGGCCCGACCGGAGCGATCGGCAGCACAGGCCCTGGCGGCGGCGCGGCGAACACTGGCTCTACGGGGCCTACCGGTCCAGCCGGTAGCACTGGCGCGACTGGCGCCTTCGGGACCGGGAGCACCGGAGCAACCGGCCCCACTGGGTTTACCGGAGACGTCGGCCCTACCGGACCGGCGAGCACAGTAACAGGACCTTCGGGCGCCACGGGCAGCACAGGGGTACAAGGGCCTACCGGTATGACCGGGCCCTCGGGCGCAACAGGCCCGACGGGATCATTCGGCCCCACCGGCGTGACAGGCGCTACAGGCCCCGAGATTGGACCTGTATACGGTCCGACGAACATTAACACCAACAGCGCTGCCGCCACGCCGGTCGTAACCATCCCGCTATCCGACAACACCGTATACAGAATCTACGCCTATTTCGAAGCGGTAGACGTGCCCGGGAACAAGGCGGAGTGGATCTCCTATCTGACCTACTACCGCATCAACGGCGGCGCTCCGACACAGCTCGGTACGGATAAAGGGCCCGCACCCGTCAGCAACATCAACACTTCATTGTTAATCGGCAACTGGATAACAACCACTGTTTTCGGCAACAACCTAGTTTTCTCTTACGTGACGTCCAGCGCGGCGCACAGCACGTTGAACTCTATGGTTTACATAGTGTCAATCCCGCAACCGGCGGCGCCGCCATGACGATGAAATACGATTTCATCGAAGTGGTTGGGCTGGAGAAAGCGCCATTCTATCAAAAGGACGCGCAACCTCTGGCCGTGTACCAGTGCGACAGAAGCAACCTGACTTTCGCGTCCGGGAGCGACGACGGAGATCCGATATTGAACTGGAATCCGGTTGTCGGAAACACAACCTGCATTCCGAGCAATCAGACATATTTCAGGAATTTCGCCGGAAGGGGCCTAGGATATTCCGCCTCCGGACCGACACCGCCACCGGATCAATTTATCTCATACAGTTTCGGCGCTAATCTTACAGGGCCGTTTACATTCGTGATAACTGCGCAGTCGGCTGTCGGCGGAGCGCCCGTAGCAAACGCGAGGCTGTTTTCTATAGGCAATAACTTAAGCCCTATCTCTCACATAGAGATCGTCTATGGTGCGGCGCACACTACGGCATTGACGTTCGAGCGCGGTGACGACGTCGGGAACGTAGATCTAATACCGCTGGGCGACCCCGGCTCTGACCCATTTGTCGTTTATGCGGCATACGATGGGACTAGCTTGTACTGGAGCTTGAACGGCGCGCCTATCTCCTCGGCTTTGGCCGTTAGCGGGGCCGTCTCTTTAGACGCCGCAAGATGGGGTATCTACGCGACGAATAACGTTTTGAAATCGCTCGCTAGTCTCCGCGCCTGGTACGTCGACAACACGTACAGGGATCCGGTTCAAGCGACCTCATTGATACGCTACTACTGCCGCCAAATAGGCCTGTGAATGTCCACGTACTTGCTAGCGCTGCCAGGGATCCAGACCGTCACTCCGACGTTTTTGCGCGGGCTTGTCGATCTGTCTGCACGGCACGGGTGGGATCCGAACGGCATCGCGCTGGTCATCAGTGAAGAGAGCGGTTTCAATCCGGCGGCGAAGAATCCAAACGGTTCGGCGAGTGGCTTGATCCAGTTCATCGAATCGACGGCGAACCGTCTGGGCACGACGACGGCCCAGATCCGCGCCATGACCGCCGAGCAGCAGCTCCCGCTCGTCGAACGCTTTTTTGCGTCGACACTCGGTCGTAAGATCCCGCAACAGATCGAAGACTACGTGCTCGCGTCATTCGGCCAAGCGAACCTCATCGGCGCGCCCGATAGCACTGTCATGTTCGCTGCCGGCTCGCCCGAGTACGCCGCCAATCAAACCTTCGATTCGAACGGCAAAGGCGCCATCACCGTCGGCGACGTGCGCGCGCACATGCGCGCTGTGTTGAGCCACGCGAATGGCGTCGTCGAAGTGCCTGATAGCAGCTACGCGTTCGAGCTCGTCTCGTCGCCCAAAAAGCCGGAAGGGGCGCCCGTACTCGCGACGATTGCCGTTCTCGGCATGACGGCGATCGCTGGATATGTCGCATGGAACCGCAACGTTTTTAGACGATCGCATCCGATGCATTGACCGTTCATGTAGAATCGGAGTTCAAAACGATGGCTCGAAGTCCAATCACCCGATCGCGTATCGGCCGAATCGAAGAGCTCGCCGAATCTGCTTTGGCCCGACGCGGTACCGGCGGCGGTTCGACTGGGGGGACGGGAGGGACCGGCCCGACTGGATCGACAGGCCCCACGGGATCTCCAGGTACGGCTGTCAATACCGGCGCAACCGGTCCGACGGGGCGCACGGGCCCGACCGGCAGCTTTGGCCCTACCGGTAATACTGGCAGCCCGGGCGTCACCGGCGCGGGCGGGCCCACCGGTGCGACAGGGCCGATTGGGACAGGTTCGACGGGCGCCAGCGGCCCTACCGGCGCGGCAGGCGCGCAAGGTTCAACAGGGCCAACCGGTGCCACTGGTGCGGGCGGCACTGGCGCGACAGGGCCAAGCGGCAGTATCGGGCCAACGGGGGCCATCGGCGCGACTGGCCCCACCGGAGCCGGCAGCACCGGAGCGCCCGGCGCGACCGGTGCTGGAGGGGCAACCGGCGCAACCGGGCCGATTGGCACCGGACCTTCCGGTACCACCGGGCCGGCAGGTGCGACAGGCGGCACCGGGCCGACAGGATACACGGGGCCGCCGGGCACGGCGTCCGGGACCGGAGCGACCGGCCCAACCGGTCCGACCGGCGCAATCGGGACGGGCCCCACCGGACCGGCTGGTGCCGCATCCGCCACCGGTGCGACCGGACCTACAGGCGCCAGCGGATCCGGCTCGACGGGGGCGATCGGCCCGACCGGCGCGACTGGCCCTAGCTCGACTGGGCCTACAGGCGCCGGCGGCTCGACAGGGGCAGTCGGTTCGACCGGCCCTACCGGTAGCGGTAACACCGGCGCAACTGGGCCTACCGGAGCTATCGGATCGGCGGCTACGGGGCCCACCGGCGCAACGGGTGCCGGATCGACGGGGGCTACTGGAAGCGCCGGTGCAGCGGGATCGACCGGCCCTACCGGATCGGGGGCAACCGGCCCGACGGGCCCTACGGGCGCAATCGGGACGGGTCCGACCGGCCCCACCGGCGCTGCCGGATCGGCCGGGAACACCGGGCCGACGGGTTCGACCGGAGCGGGCGCGACAGGCGCGACGGGGCCGACCGGCTCTCAGGGGACAACCGGTCCGACCGGCTCAGGGGTAGGAGGCGCAACCGGCGCTACGGGGCCGACCGGCGCAACGGGTTCGACAGGGGCGGGCGCAACCGGCGTGACCGGTCCGACCGGAACGACGGGTCCGACCGGCTCGGCGGGAAGCGCCACCAACACCGGCGCGACCGGGCCTACTGGTGCAACCGGCGCTGGCGCGACAGGCCCAACGGGGGCAACCGGGCCCTCGTCTATCGTCAACGAGGTCAATGACGGCAACTCGGGCACAGCGCTTACCGTCAATTTTACCACAGGACCCAATCACGTCACGACGGTTACGGGAAATTGCACATTCACGTTTACGGCCCCCACAAACAGCAGACACGTCCAAGTCAGATTGGTTTACGGGGGCGCCGGAGGATATACGCTCACATGGCCGGCGTCGGTAAAGTGGGCGGCAGGCGCGCAACCATCTTGGGTCACCACGGTAGGTGCGGTGAACATAGCGTCGTTTTACTACGATGGGACGAACTATTGGGGCGCCGGAACAACAGGGTTCGCATGAACAAGATACTCACGCTAGCGTTGTTTTTGATCGGATGTACTGGGCAGCCGTCCAACATCGGCGGCACACACAACAGCCTAACGCTGTCGAGGCGGATCTGGTACGGCTTCGATTTGATCGATTCGGATTGGGCGATCATCAACAGGATCCCCGATATAGCAAACGGAGAGCAGCAGTATTACTTAGCTAGTAACGTTACGCTGTCCGGCGGCCTGTTGAATCTCACTGTCAAAAGTGACACTTCGCAACCGGGTTACTCATACACATCGGGATTGTCGTTCTGGAACACGTTTTCTTTTCAGTACGGAGATTTGCGGATTCGCGCCAAATTTACAGGCGGCGCAGGACCGTGGCCTACCATATGGATGTTGGGGCAACCGTGCCAATCGGAGTTCCATACGGATCCTGATGCGCCCCCCTGCGACACGGGCGGAGGCGGCGAGATAGACATAGCAGAGATACTAAGCAGCAATCTGACGCACGTGAATCAACAGATCCATGTGTCCGGGGACAATTCCGGTTGCTACCCGAGCACTTCAGACGTCAGCACGAATTGGCACACCTATGGGTTGAACTGGACAGCCGGATCGCTGGTCTATCTGATCGACGGGGCGGTTACATGCACGGTTACCACTTCGGTGCCGAACTTCCCGATGTTTTTGATCTTGAACGTCGCACTTGGCGGTAGCGGCGGGACGATCAACCCGGCAACGCTTCCGCAGACAATGCAAGTGTCGTCAGTAACACTAGTGCAATGACATGTCCGTTCTATCGACCTCTACGGCCAACTACTTGTCCAGAGGGGCGACGTTTCCATCCGGAAGCGCCGATTTTACATTAGGTTGCTGGTGCAGAGTTAACTCCTACGCAACCTCGTTTACCCAAGTGTTCGGCGTTTCCAATGGGGCCGGCAACGGTTTTGGTTGCGATACCGCCGAAATACTCGCCACAGACTTGTGCGTATTCATATACAATGGGGCTAACTTTCCGGTCGCTATAGCGTCAGGAAGTTACACGGGTTGGGTATGGTTCGCTATCGTGCACGTCGGCGGCACGAATGTGTACACTGTATATTGGCGTAAAGAAGGCCAATCTGTGCTATCCAGCTCTCCGCAAAACGTGGGCGGTGAGATAACCGGGTTCACGAACTTCAATGTTTTCTGGGACGGTGGCGGACCCGCCGTCAACACGAACATACGCAGTTTCTTCGTACAGACGACAGCGATGTCGGCCGCAACGCTCTTGGCGGTCTCTCAGAACTTAATAGCTCCATCCGGAACGAACGATACCTACTTGGATCTGGCTAACGCTACCAGCCCAGGAACCAACACCGGAACAGGCGGCAACTTCACTGTTCATGGGACGCTCACTACCGATCCGAGCGATCCAGATCCGGAGCTGTTCCCAGGAGCCATGCTTTTCGCGGCCGGCACGACGTCGTGACCCTGAGTAAAAATGTCTACAGTTACGTTTCGGTCGGCAACGGATAGCGGGCTAGGGGACAATAAAACCGTCACCCCGGGCACAATCGTGGACGGGGACACCATCGTGCTAGTGGCGTGGTACTACAACGACAACACGAGCACTACGCCGGGGACCGTGACATGCACCCCTCCGGCCGGATTTACGAGCCGGCTCAAAACCACGTACAACTTCGTCTGCGCTGGCGCTGTGTCTGACTTGCAGATCAATGTAGAAGTGTTCACCAAGTTGGCGGCCAGCGAGAGCGGCGACTATACCGTAACTGTGAGCGACAACGACGCCGGAGCCTCGGCGTACACCAACTTGGGATGCATCGTGTTCAGCGGTGCCGGCAAAAGCGCACCCATCGTGGCGACGTCGCACAATAGCGGTGGCCCCTCTTCGAGTTCGAGCACGGCCACTGGAACGGGGATCACCGTCCCGTTGAATTCGTCTCAGCTACTTTGGATATTCGGCGGATACGACAACGACGCGACGCTGCCCAGCGGAATGACAGCCAGGTTGACAGACGTGGACGGCGTCAACAGCATCGCCACGCTAGCCGTAGACGCCGGAGCTACGGGCGACAAGACGGCGACTGTCGCGGGCGAGACGCTTCAACAGAACGGATGGATCGCGCAGCTTATCGCGTTGACCGGTGACGGTGCGACCAGTCTTTTCTTCGGATCGGGCACGGTCCAATAAGAGGAAAAACCGCGAAGATTTTCGCGGCCGTGCGCGCGAATCCACCGATTCTCGCATGGGCGGTGATAGACTTCCGGTATGGCCGCGCTAGGACCAGATCTCAAGAAGCTGATCGATTCGCACCCTCAATGGATGCGAGCTACTCTCGCGTCTGAATTCGAATCGGAGTCAGGCCGTTTCGAGATCCCTGCGTTCACCATAGCCGCCTACGCGCACGGATACGGACGGCTTCAACAGTACGGTCTTCCGACTGACGGTCGTGCGTTGAAAACGCTTCAGAACCCGAACGATCCTTTTTGGGCGTCAACCGAAGGCCGCAAAAAGGATCTGCAATCGATACTCAGCGCTACCCACGCATGGTTGGCGAAAGCTGGGGTCCACACGACGACACAATGGACACTCGGGCCGCTTTCGTTCATCGCGAAGATCCCGATTCTCGGCCCCGTCATCACAGCAGCCGCCTCCCCGATCACGGCTGTCGCCCATCTCGCCGAAGGCCAACGTATCGACCAGGCATTGCTCGATGCGGCAAAGTCTCAGCTCGGGGCTGTCCGCGCGGTCGCGCCGTACGCCGCAACGGTCGTCTCGCTTGTCCCCGGTCTAGGCACCGGCATCGCAGCGGTCATCGGGGCCGGTGCCGCGCTCGCGGAAGGCAAACCGATCGACGCCGCGCTCGAGAATGCGATCGCCTCGGCGATCCCCGGCGGAGCTATCGCCACGACCGGCTTCGAGCTCGCCAAGAAAGTCGCGAGCGGCCAGAACATCACCAAAGCGGCGTTCGATACGGCTCGAGCGGCGCTCTCTTCACCCGATGCGCAGAAAGCCTTCGACATCGGCATCGCGGTCTCGACCGGCAAGCAGCTTCAAGGCGCGCTCAATGCGGCCGTCGCAAATCTGACGCCGCAGGAGACGAAACAGATCCTCGACACCGGAACGAAGGCTATCCAATCGACGCCGGGTTTGGCCTCGCTCGCTCAAATTCTTCCAAGCGACAGCGCACGGCAAGGGCTACAGCTCGCCTCCGGGCTTCTGGCGAGCCAAGGCGTCAACGAAGCTCAAGTGCGCGCGATGCGCGCGAAGCTCTCCGGCGATGTCCTGCAAGGCTTCGACGCCGCGCTCCAATCTCAAGCTGCGCACTATCCGTGGTTGAACGATGTCATCACGCAATCGGCGCTCCAGTCGCTTGCGCAATTGACGCCTGATCAGCAGCAACAGCTCGCCAACTACGTGAGCATGCAGCAGCTCGCGCAACTCACGCCCGATCAACAGGCTCAACTGCAAAAAGCGCAAGCGTCGTCGCCGCCGCCCGCCGCGCCCAAAGCCGCGCCGGCCCCGCCGCCCGCCGCGCCCAAAGCCGCGCCGGCCCCGCCCAAAGCCGCGCCGAAACCATCGGAGCCGACCCGTAGTCCGACCGCGGCGGCCAAGCCGCCTCCTCCATCGGCGCCGTCGCCGTACGTTTACGGACCTTATCCGAAAATGAAGTCTGGAGTCGGTGCCCTCGGAGCCGGCACCTCGCCGGCGGCGTCGTATGGGCCCTATCCGAAGATGCAATCCGGTGTCGGTGCTCCACCACACGCGCATCACAGCGGCGGGGGCGCCCCGCATGCTCGTCCATCACAGTTCGTGCCGCGCGGCGCGCCCGGCTGGTGGTGGGGCGTCCCATGGTCGCCGAAAGCGCCGTCATCGGCGCCGAGCTGCAACGTCTGGGGCGCGCCCGTCGAAGTGCCGCCGGCGATGCAAACTGCCGCTCGGATCGCGCTCAACATCTCGAAGGGGCAGCCGACTACGGTGATGGGCCCAGACGGAGTGTTTTACCTGTTCGAGATCGAGAACGGCGTGATCAGCGCGCGCCCCTGTGCAGCGACTAGCTAGGAGGGTTGCTCGAACACGAGCGGCGGTTCGTTTTCGCCCCAGACAGCCTCGAACGCGAGCGACGCGTCCGACGGCCGACCTCCCAAGCGGACGACGTGCTCTTGAAAGCACGCATCGCAGAGTACGATCCATTTCGAGCGCTCGTTTTTGCCGTTCGGACGAAACAACACACACTCGGCGCGAAAAATGTGCGCTCCGTCGTGCGGATCGGGCGCGTGCGCGCAACCGAGCAGAATGTCTCCGGGCTCAGGCTGTTTGTTCACGGCCATCGAAGAGGTTGCTTGGGCTGAGAACCGGATGGCTTCCAACCGGAGCGCGATCCGGCGGCAATCAAGACGACCGCCGAGGCGGCGAGAGCGTAGGGGAACCAAGTCGGCATGAAATCGAAGAATATCAGAACTTTTTCTGCTTCGCGTCGATCATTTCTCCCACGGGAGCTTGACGCGCGCCGCGCGAGCAAGCTGCTCGGCTTGCCGTTGCGGCGACAACTTCGAGAACAGGTTCGCCGGCTTCTCGTCGATCTCGAGACGTTTTCGGAGATCGGTCGCATGCCAAATCTCCGCGATCTTCGCGCGTTGTTCCGGCGAAAATATCGGAGGATCCAACTCGCGTAGGTTTCCGATAAACTGACGTTCCCATTCGGAGAAATGGTAACCGCCGCGTTCCGGCGGCACGTCGGCGAGCTCGATCAAGTCCGAGAGCCGTTCCAACGCCGCCGTGTGATTGCGCAGTTCGAGGACGGTGTCGCTGACCGCCGAGCGGACTTTCTTGTACTTCGTCGTCATGGGAGAACGTACACGCCCGTTTCGAGATCGACGCCCTTCTCGAGATCTACATCCTCGAGATCGAAGTACGCCCCTTCTGGCCAATTGAGGCGGTCATCGAAAATCGCGTGCGCTGTCCGGTAATCGATCCAACCGCTAACACGTGACGGCATCAACGCTTGCCACTGTTTCACGCCATCCGGCACGACGCGATATCCTCCGAGAGCTCGCGGATCCCGTAGTCGATCATTCGCCTTCCACCTTCGTCCCCATTTGCGCGTACTCCTTCCACTTCACATGATCCCGTAGACTCTGGCGGTACATCTCGGCGCGCTCTTCGGAGATTATCACCCCGAGATATTCGCCACAATCCCGACAATGAATGTGGCAATACCCAGATCCAGGCAAGCGTTTGCCCACTGGGTGCATGCATTTGAATGAGAGCTCGTGGATTTCGTAGTCATTACTCATCGATCCAAATCTCCAATTCCGCAGGGATCTCCCGGAGTCGCCGGCGGCGGAAGCGTCGGCGTCGCGTTTGATCGCTCGGTGATCGGCGGCTCTTCTTTCTCGGGGGCGCTCATGACGTCTGCCCGTCGCGGGCGCCCGAGCGCTTTCAGCGTTTCGAGGCATTCGACGCAGTGGCGACTCGCGTCCAAAGCGCGCAGACGATGACAGCGACGACAGATCGATCTATTTTTCGACATTGCTTCCCTTTTGACGTGACAACGCTTCGTCCAGGAGCCCGCGGCCGGCGGACTCTTCGACGAGGCCTTCGCGGCGGATGTACCCGAGCACCTGAACCGACGTCCGATGTCCAGTCGATTCCATGATGTCGGGGAGCTTTCGACCGAGCTTGTGCGCCGTAGTGACGAACCCGCTACGCAACGAATGGCCGCCAAAGTCCGCAGGGTCGAGGCCGAGCAATTTCACGTAGTGCTGCACGCGTCGCGCTACCCCTTCGGGGGCGATCGCTGCCGCCATGATTTCGCCGGTGACCATGTCGACGCCGCGGAACACCGGCCCACGCTCGATCTTCGAAACGGCGAGCCAGCGGCGCAGTGCGTGGACCGGGCAGTATCGCTCGTCTTTTCCTGGAGATAACAGCACCACGAAGCCCTCTCCGGCCTGGTCGGTCTTGCTGCGGGGGATCATCCATTTGATCCCGCCTTCGATGTCTTCGAAGTGCTCGCGCCGGGCGGCGGCGATTTCGCTCCGCCGTCGACCGCCGCCTGCCCAACCGACGAGAATCATCGCGCGGTCTCTAATGCCGCGAACATCATCGCTTATCAAGTCGCACACGCGGAAGATAAGTGCTTCGCCGGTTCCGCTGAGCGCGCGCTTCTGCCGCTTCGGCGCTTTCCCTTTAGTGATCGCCAGCGTCTCCCGTGTCGATCTGATAAGCGTGTCTTTCCAAATACTTGGGTACCCGGCTTTCTGATTGCTACGGCAGATTGCCGCGAGTGCGCGCATGAGCGCGCTGTACCCCATCGGGCCCCGAGCTTTGCCGCTTTGGACGTCTTCGGCGGCCCGCCCGCGCTCGGCGAGCTCCTGCAAGTAGGCGCGCACGACTCGCGGTTCGGCCGGTGCCGGAGAGACACCGTGTCTGACGCACCACGACGCGAAACAGGCCAAGTCGAACTCGTAGGCCCGCCGAGTGTTCGCCGGGATTGCCGAATAGGCGGCTTCTTCCGCACGCTTATCCAGCGCTACGAGATCTTCTTGCGCTTTGGCGAGCGCGTGCTCGGCGTGTTTGGTTATCTGGTTATCAGACACGCTAGATCCTACCGTGCGGGATAATCAACCTTATCACGCTAGGCGCGGCGGTGTCCAGCACCGCGCTTGTGCGGCTCCAGAGCGCTCGATCGGACACCGGACCCCAGGTCGTTCGAGGCGTCGATCAAAGCGCGCTGCGAGCCACGTAGAGGGCACGGTGCAGGGCGTGACGCCTTCGGGTGTATTCTGAGCCCATGCCCAGCCAAATCGTGCTCGCCTGGACCGTCGACGTGACGAATAGCCCTTATGGGCCAACGCAAGCTGCTGCGGCGCTTTCCGCAGTGCCGCTCTACGACAATGTGGGCACTGATCCGGTTCTCGGCCAATTTTTTGGGCTCAACGTCGACAGCGACGTGACGACACCGAGCGGAACAACCGTTACGCGGATGCTCACCTTGAACATGGCCGGCGCCGGAGCGCCTCCACCGTTTCCCTGCCAACCCGATACATCGACGCCGCCGACACTTCCCTACGAACTGCGCAAAGCAGTGACGCTGCCTGGATCGTTTTTCGTCGCCAACGGCCTCTTCGGCGTTGCGACGACGGCCACACAAATTCCGAATTTGCAATCGGGTGATCTGATCCAATTCCTTTCGCAGCCTGGCGTTTTCTACGAAGTGGCAACGGTGCTCGGCGCGACGCAGATCGTACTCACCGCCGCGTACTCCGGGATCACATCCAACACGACCGCATTCAAGACGGTAGCGACGCCGGTGACGAACGTGGCGGTCTATTCGACCTCGCCGTTCGATACGAACGGGGTCGCGACGACGCCGGCTATTCCGGCCGGAAACGGCGCGCGCTCCGTCGAGCTCATCTATCACGATTCGACGGGCGCGGGCCCGTTCACGGCAACGGTCGGACTCACCGGCAAACGTCCGGCTGCGGTGCCGCTCGCGGTGGGCAGCATCGACATCGCCGTCATCGACAATTTCATTCTCACCGGCACCGGCGTTTTCGGAAACAGCGCAGGGCAAATCACGCTCGCCGAGCTGTCGGAGCCGTTGCCGATGGTACAAGCGAACGCGACCGCACTCGATTTTCTCGTCGCGCTCACCGACGAAGCGCAATTGCTCATCGACCGCCCGCTCGTGTATTTGCCGCAGAGTTACTTTGCGGTTGCGCAACAAAACTTGAGCGAGACGTTCGGAACGCCGAGCAACGACGAGCTTAGCGGACCACTCGGGGAATTCGTCGCGCTCGAGGTCGCGGCGCCCCCGCCGAATCCACCGCTCGATCCGTCGACTATACCGGCACCAACGTTCTTGAGCGGGCTGTTCACCAAGACGCTTCAACTGGCGCTGGCGGTGCCGGTCACGCCGCAGCCGATCACGTTCGCATGACCGACGTTCAGCGTGCGCGAATGCTCGAGGCCGCGCAGCGGATGCGCTTTGATGCTCCGCCGCGCGAGTTTTGGCGTTACTTGGGGTACGTAACAGAGATTATCGCCTGCGCAGGACGCGCTGACAAATCAATCGCTATCACCGAATCGCTTTCGACACGATGTGTTCGAAACTCTCGCGAGATCGCGAGACGCTTCTGACTGACCGATTGTCATCGTCGAACCGCTTTCGACACGTCACGTAGTCTGTGCTACTCTGCGCTAGGTCCGTTTGACAACCGATTGTCGTCGTCGAATCGCTTTCGACGCGCCACCGTCCGTCCGGCGATCCTGATCCGGCTCCACTGACAACCGATTGTCGTCGTCGAATCGCTTTCGACCGGCCTGCCAACGACGTAGACGAATCGCGTACTTGCAAGCCGGTCTGCGAGCGGTTCGTAGATCATCGGCTCCACGTCGCCGTATCCGAGCGAAATTGCTCGAAACCATGTCTCGCGGCACCTCGGCGCTCGCGCTCTCGTAGAAAGCGAAACGATGATGACGATCGATTGCCTCGTCTTGAGACGAGGGCTCCGGCGCAAGGCCGGTTTCCGAGGCAATGCGGGGCCGTGACGTTCGAGCTTGCGCTTGATCGCCCGTGCCGTCCGCTTCCTTCGGACGTTGTCCTCTTCTTTCGAAGAGTGTTTCGAACCCGCGCTCCGCGGGTACGCCAAACTGGAGTTACCTCCAGAGAAGTTCATTCGACTTTGATCCTCAACTTGGCCGCGGCGGCGCGAAGGCGATCTTTGTCCACGGCCGCTTGCAGGCTTTCGATGCCGCGTTCGATGGCGCGCTTGACCGTCCTCGGATCGAGCTGTGCTTCGGCCGCCAGCCGAAGAACGTCGCCACGTGAAATCTCTTTCTTCACCATCTGGTCTCAGAAAAAATAAGGCCCGGGCGGAGAAGCGCGACTGGGGGAATCGTTGCATGATAACCCAACCGCAACGGCTCGGACCTTCTCAATACAGGCTCGGGGCGGAGAAACGAAGTTGGGAGATATCCGCCAAAGGGTAACCCAACCTCAACGGCTCCGAGCACGAATCTGTTTATCCGCATACCTCCCGCTCGGCGGCGAAATCGGCGATGACGGCGGGCGCAGCGGAATCGAATCCTACTACGTCGAGCATGCCCTCATCGGTCGGATCGGCGATCGTGAAACCAGTCGATGCCATTCCAACGACCACGAGCTTTGCCGGGATACCCATTCGCTCGCGGTACGCCCGAAGAGCTTGAAACGGATGGACGCTGCCGAACCACGTCTCGTTGTCGGTGTAAACGGAGAAGCAATCGACTTCGAGCTTGTGCTCCGCCGCGTAAATCATCGGCAACGCACAATCGGTTTGGCCGAAGCTCGCCTGCCCTACGGTTCGAACGACATCGTCGAGGCGCTGCTTTGCCGTGATCGGAAGCGACACGAACTGGCCGCAAAAACCCATCACATGTGTACGCTTTTCGGCCCGCACCGTCGCCATCGCCATCGCTGCCGCGCCTTCTCGAGCGGTAAGGTTCAAGCGCGCGATCGGAGCCGTCATACTGCCAGAGCAATCGACGCCAAGCAGGTGCCGCTTGTTTGTCGGTTCGATCGCCTCGAATGCGAGGTAAAACGCCGAATCGAGCGCGTCGACGATCTCCGAGGTCGGAATCCACGTCAACTTGCCAAGAGCGCCTTGACCCGCCGAATAGGTCTTGAGGGCGATAAGCACCGCGAGCGGGTGTACGCGCGCCTTGAACAGGGCGTTGGGATCAATGAGCTTCGAGCAAATCGCATGCGTTTTGTCGGAGAGCGGTTTCAGGAGCCCGACCGCCGTCATCTTGTTGAGATTGCGCATGAGCGCCGTGAGCCCCATGTGCTCGGAGAGCGCGTCCCAGATCTCCGGTCGATTTTTGAGCTCGTTCGGGACGCATTCGTGTGGCAGCCGATGAGCGCGAATCAGCTCGCAAGCTCGCCGAACGTCGACGCCATCGGCGTGAATTTCGACGAAAGCTTCGATAATCGCCGGAAGAGCATCGCGGTTGGCGATCGTACCGCGTTCGCCGCCGCCCTTCTTCCGCGTTGAAACGCCCATCTTTTCGGTACCGCCGCGTGCAGACCATGCCAACGCCGCTTTGTGCGCCGCCGTCGGCGCTTGAGGATGCGACAGCTTGATCAAATCCTTGTGCCCCCAGCCATCGCGTGACTGGTACTTCACGAGATCGTAAGCGAGCGCGCGCGGCTCGCGTTGTGCGTACCAGGCTGCGATTGCTTTGCGCAACGCCGGGCCCCATCCCCGAAAGCCTTCGACGTCATTGGCGAAATGGAACAAGTGGGTTCCGATACGGCAAACCTTCGGCAACGCCTCGAGCGCTGCTTTCCGCGTTGCCGCGGCGACGGTGCCGCCGTAGCCGCCGACGCCGATGCCGGTACCCGCAGCGATCGCAAGCGCGAAAATTGCCGGGTCGTTCCGCGGCGCGCGGCCGGTGTCGCTGATTTCTACGATGCGCCGAACCGTCCGGAGACCGTCTTCGGCGAGGCATTCCAATACGACGTTCGCGTTGTCGATCGTCAACTCGCGCTCGCTGACGTAGTAAGTGCCACCATCGGCCCCAAGAATAAGAAAGCGATCCAGGCGTTTCCACTTGTCGAGCGCGAACACGAAACCGCCCGCGTTGTTTTGTACCTGATCGGCACGAGCGCTCTCTTGCTGAGAGGTCGCGCGTCGGTTCACGTGAGCTGCGTATCGCGTCATCCTGACCAATCTATAGCAAGAGGCGGCAAGATGCGCAAGCGGAAAAAGCGCGGTTCAGCGCTTGAGCCCCTCGCGGAGAGCTTCGAGCTCGCGTCGGATCTTGATCACTTCCGCGTACGACGCCGAGTAGCCGTAGTCTCCCGGTTGAGCTTCTTCGGCGTGCGGCGCGATAGCGCCCAAAGCGGCGGCGCAGCAGCCTGCGAGCTGGACCTCCGCCTGCTCGGCCCGCTTGACGGCCGCGTCACGCTCTTCGGTGAGTTTCGAGTAGGCTCGAAAGGAGTTTTCTCTTTCTTTGAGGACGCCCGCGTATTGCGGGTGATTTTGCATGCGGTCCAACATGCTGTCGTGGATCATACAGATATCGACGAATGCGTGGACTAGCGTCTGATCGTCGCCGGACTTTGCCCAGTTATCGAGAAGATCGGCGGCGAAGCGCAAAGCGTTCGGGGGTGTCATGGGATCAAATCCTTTCTTCGTACGTCGCGAAAGCGTATCTGATCAGTCGGTCCAAAGCCGACTTTGGACTAGCAGTTGTTCATCCAAAAATTGGGCCATCCGCTCGCCCTTCGGCGTCAGCGCGAAGCATCCAGGATCCGTCTCGTCGACGTCGGCTATCAACCCGAGCTCGACGAGATCTTTCGCCGCCTCGATTTCATCCCCGAGGGCGTAACAAGCTTTCGGGTGCATGCCGGCGGCTTCGATCAAGAACTGCAATCGACGAATAGTCATGGCCTTGCTTTCAATACAGCCTGCGCCAAGCCTTCCCACAACGCGCGAGCTCCTGCGGGCAAACTGCTCCACGGACGAAGCGGATGCTGTGAAGCTGCCGCCCAAAACTCGTACGCGATCTGGCTCGGCGTCATCCTCGAAATCCTCTGCGAACGCACTGCTTCGCGTGATCAACCCATTCGCCGACGGCCCACACGGCATCCACGACCGCGTACGCCGCGAGCAGCATGCCGAAGACTAATGCGTCGCTCACTTTCGCTTTCATTTTGATCTCCTACTGATGAGCAGCTCGCCGACAGTGCCGCGCTTGCCACCGTTCGAATTGATACTTCGTCGTGCTCGGACTTCCGAGAGCTCGAACCCCTTGTACAGCTTCCAGACGAGCGGCGTATCGGAGTTTGACAAGAGCACGTACACGCCGCGGGCGATGAGTTTCTCAGCGACGTCGCGGAGGCGTTCTTGATCAGCAGGTCCGAAGCCGGCTTTGGAGTAACTCGTGAAATTGGCCGTCGTCGAAACGGGAACGTACGGCGGGTCGAAATAGACTGCGTCGCCGCGCCTAGCCGTCAGCACTGTCTCCTCGAAATCGACATCCAAGATCCCGACCCCTGCAAGCGCCTTCGCCGCAGCTCGCAGCGCGTCATCATCGCAGATGGTCGGATTCTTGTAGTCTCCAAACGACACGTTGAACGCGCCCTTACGATTGACGCGGTAGAGGCCGTTGAAGCCCGTCTTGTTCAAATAGATCAACCGCGCCGCGCGCGCCGGAAGCGCGAGATCGTACGGGTTGCGAGCCCGAACAGTGTAGTAGAAGTCTTCGCAGTGCTTCTTCGCGAGAGCTTGAAGCTCGGCGATCAACTCGTCCGGATGTCGTGCGAGCGTCCTGTAAGTTACGGCAAGCTCGCTGTTGGCGTCGCCGAGCGTCGCTTTTTCGAAACGCTTTTCATTCGCGAGAGCGAAGAACACGGCGCCGCCACCGAGAAACGGCTCGTAGTATTCCACGATCTTGGTCGGGAGTCGCTTTAGAATCTGATCAAGCAGCGCGCGCTTGCCGCCAGCCCACTTTACGAACGGCCTAGCTTCAGCGTTCATCCGAATGAGCTCCACCGATCTCCGATCTTCAAATCGATCGGCATCACGAACTGCCTCGCTCCGTCTTCGATCCGCGTCGACGATCCGAACCCGTTTGCCGGAACAACGACCGGTTCGTTCCACGTCGCCTGAACGAGCGCTTTTACTCGTTCGACGTGGCGTTCCGGGACCTCCATGATCGCCGCGTCGTGGATCTGTGCTACGACCCGGGCGCCCTTTGGTAACGCGCGTGAGATCCTCGGCAGTCGAACATTCATGAGAGACGCGATACCGCCCTGAATCGGGCGGTTGCTGACATCTGGGTAACCCGCGTGCCAGCCGAGCCACGAAATGCGCCCAGAAAGCGCGCACCGCAGATAGCCGTGCTTGTCTGTCCAACGCTTGTTTTGCTCAACGTAGCGAAAGTAATCGGCGAACGTCTCTCGGACCATGTCGTGCATCGCGAGCACATCGCGAAACTCCACCGGAAGCCCCTTCGATCGCACGAACGTGAAAATCGTCGCCGGCTCGGCGTAGTAGATGAACCCGAAGATCGAATTCTTCTCGACGTCCCGGAACGGTTTTCCGGCGCCCTTTGGATCACGTCCGATGAGCTCTGCGTCGGCGGGAAACAGTTTCATCGCCGTGGCGGTATGAACATCGCCGGACTCGCACGCTGCGATGAAAGACTTGTCGCCTGACAGGTAAGCAGAAAAGCGGAGCTCGGCTTGACTCAAGTCGAAGTAAACCAGTTTCGATCCGGGTGGCGCTACGTACAGTTCTCGAACGCGCGTCTCGAGAACGATGCTCTTGTCCTTGAGGTATTCGGCCCGCGGACACGATTGCAAGCGGCACGAATACCGGCCGGACGCGGCGCCGTAACTCCTCCAATTGAAATGCGTTCGAGCGACGGGGCCTATTTCTCCCGGTGCCGAGATTTCAATCGCCGACAGCTTCTGCTTACCGCTAGCTTTAGACATCGAGTACCTGCGAGTCGATGTAAGTGCTTCTGATCTTCACGGCTCCACGCCACTGAAGCAGCAAATCGGCGAACTGCCCGGCACGCGTGGGGCGCTCCTTGAGCCGCTCGAGCGTCTTCTGGCTCGTGCTCGGCAACCCGCTCTCGGTTGGATCCGCCGCAGCGATCGGCGCCCCGAGCGTCTTGAAAAGCGCCTTGCGCACCTCCGAGAGCTGCATCGGGTGGAAGTTCGAGCGCCGGAGAAGCTTGCGCATCTTAAACAGCAAGTCCTCCTCCTTGAGGATGATCGCTGCTCGAAGCTCGTCACGCCGATCGAGATCGACCGCGATGCCGTCGATGATCATCCCTCGACACAAACGAGCGTTGTCCTTGTCGACCGCGTACACCGAGAGCTCGGAGCGCAGATCGTTTTGCATCTCGAGCCAGACCATCGCTTGAACACGCGCGTCGATCGCGTTGTACTTGCACAGATCCTTCGGATCGAGCTTCTCAGGCGGAAGCCCCTTCTCCGACGCGCCGTCTTTGCCCTTCTTGAAAACGATCTTCCACGGGCCGGCATCACAGAACACGCTCGCGACGTGCGCGAGCCGTTGAGGCATGTGGCTCGCGAACGTGTGATGCGCGAGCAGCGTGTCTTCGAGCTTATCGTCGATCTCTTCGAACGGGATCCCGTCGCGAATGAGCGCCACTTGGTCGAAGCAGTAGCCGTTGTGCATCCCGATAGTTTTTACGCGCGCGTGGAGCTTCCGCAGAAGCGGCACGTGCACTCTTGGGCGCCACGGCCAAATAACGACGGTGTGCTTAGCGTCCGAGATCCCGATGCACAAGATCCTGTTCCGGTTCGGGTTCGCTCCGTCATTTTTCCCGGCAGCGCTTTCGCCGGTCTCGATGTCTTCGCTGATCACGTCCTTCAGCTTGGCGAGTTCGCGGATAACGTCGTTACGCTTCGTCACGACGACGTACTTAGTGTTGTCAAGAAGGTGAGAGCGCTTGAGATCGCCGCGCAACCAGCGTGAGATGCGGTCGAGATCGATCTTCAGGATCGGTTGCCACGTGTCGCTACGAAGCACGAACGCCGGGTGAATAGTGGGGAGCACGGTGCGGCCGGCGAGCGCGCGTCGTCCTTCGTAGATTTGCGCTTTGAGCCAAAGCTGTTTCCACTTCGGCGCGCCCCGCTCCTTGGCCTTTTTCGCTTCGCGCCAAGCGGACCACGAGTCGACCTCCCGCGCGGTCCAGACGAAACCGCGGGCGTGCATGATGCTGCGTACGCCGAGCACGGAGAGCGTGGAGGTCTTCCCGAGCGTAACGAGCGGGATGGACGGGTCGAACTTCGCGAGCTCGCGAAGGAGCCGTGGAGCGCAACAGACGGCCGCTTCGTCATTCTCCTTGTCGATGTTAGATCTGCAAAGCGCTGCATTCTGAAGCGCCGCACCGCGCAGATCGATGTCTACTTCGCGGCACAAGCTTCGGAGGAACTGCCCAGTCATCCCGCGGAACGGCCGGCGTTCGATTTCCTCTTTTCTCCCGGGCGCCTCGCCGATGAACACGACGGTCGGTGAGATTTTGGGCCATTCCGGAGGAACGACGGTGTTGCCGCGTAGAGGGCAAAGGTCGCAACGGGCGCCGGCGGCGACGGGATCGTACTCGCCCTCGGCGACGGGCAAGCTCTTTCGCCGCGCTTTGGCGTGTCTTGGTGTCCCGCTTCCAACGGCCATTTCTTTTAGGAGCTTTGCGCCTTCTTGATGGCTTTGTGCAGATGATCGAGCGCGCGCGGCAGCACCGAGAGGAGCCATTCGCACTCGCCGGGCGTCAAACTGATCATGCGGTTTTCTGCCGAGACCGTGCGTACGGCGCCCGGGAGATTGCTCGTCACGCGGCTCTCATCGATTGTCACAAGCGTAGAGTCATCAGGATCGACGGACACGAACAGTCGAAAGATGCGCCGATCAGCCCCTTTCGACTTCGGTTCGGTCGCGGCGCTCGCGCACGACCACTCGCAAGCGCCGTCCGGGGATCGTTTCACGTGCTCGTTCATTGCGCGGCCTTCTTCGCTTTACGTTCCGCCGCCGCGCGGAGTCGTTCCTTTTGCCGCGTCAGCGCGTCGGCCGCCAGACGCGCCCACGTGTCGGCGTCGAGCGTTGCGGCGCACGCCTCGGCGAGAGGCGATTCCAGGCCGGCGAAGTTCCGGATTTTGCGCTCTTCAGCTTCGAGCTCTTTCAGAGCGGCCAGGTGCTTGTCGAGCGCCGCCATTTGGGCAAGAACCTCGACGCGCTCTGGGCTCTTTTTCCCGTTCGGTTGAGCATTGATCTCGCGAAGGCGCTCCGTGAGCTTGTCCTTGGTGGCTTGTGCTTCGCGCATGTTGAGGCCGGTTACGTCTGGCACCGGCACGCCATTGGAAACATCGACCGTTTTCAACATCACGTCTTTTCCCTTTGAAGGTCTTTCGATCGGTACCGGCGGCGTAGTAGAGCCGACAAGCTTCCTTAGGGGGTAGGAAGGTCGCCTGTCGGCCCCGCTACGCCGTCGGAATACGCAACCTGCTATTTCTCTTTTTTCAAATCGTCGATCGCTCCGGCGACATCAGCGCCTAGCCGTCGAGCGAGCTGCTTCCAACGTCCGTCCGGTCCGACCTTCGCATAGATACCGCCGACTACGCTTCCGATACCGATCAACTCAAGCAGAAAACTGAACATATCGAAGCCTCTCTTTTTGAATTCGAGAGCCTCGATCTTGTCGGAGATCGAAGCCCTCGAACATTCACTAGTCGTTCAGCGCCCCGACGAACGCCGTCATGAAATCGACGTCTTCGAGGCGCTTCACGTCGACGATGTCGTACTTGGCGCCCTTGAGATCGTCGTCGAGGGCAGTGAGATAAGCCGTCAGAGCGGGTGTCGGCTGCCCGACAGTCAGGAACGAGATCTTGAACTCTTTCTCGTCGCCGACTTGCTGCGTGATATCGATGATCACCTTCTTCACCGCCTCCTTGTCGGACGGATCGCCGTCGGTCGCGATGAACAATACGGTCTGTTCGTACTTGCCTGCCTTGTGCATCGTCCAGGCCTTGTTGATGAGCAGATGTGTCATCGTCGCACCCTCGTTTGCCCGCAGCGCGCCGATGATGTCGGCCGCCCTGTCGGCGGTGACGTTCGGGTATGGCGTCACCTGATGCCCGAAGGCGAGCACGTCGATGCCGTCGGGGTCGTACTTCGAAGCTTCACGCGCGAACTGGATCGTTTTCTCCTTCAAGAACTCGATCCGCTGCGCGCCGCCGGGGCAGTCGGCCGTTTGCATCGACGCCGAGACGTCCACGCCGAAAATGAAATTGTCGCCCTGATGCAGTTCCAGATTGTTCGGGTTTCCCATTTTGTTCTCCTGTTCTTCTTTTACACACAACGCCCCGTCGACACGGGGCAAGCCTTAGTCGACGAGCTGAAAGCGGCTTATGGCGCGCGCTCCTTCCGCGGTGCGACCCGACGCATTTCAACTCTCCTCCAACCCTTCGAACTTCTCGCACTCGCACTTGTCGCGTGTGCACCTGTCTTCGGTGTGTGCGTCCCGCACGTGTCCGCAGCGCTCGCAAATGTCGCCGCCCGAGGTCTCGGTTCGTCCGAGAAGGACGAGATCGTCGTCCTCGAGCAGCGACTTTCTACGAGGGCCCTTACGCGGGCTTGCCATCGAGATTCAACGGCGCTTGCCGTTCGCCTTCTTTGCCGGGGCCTTCTTCGCTGCTCGCGCTGCCGGCTTCTCGTCGTCGTCTTCCTCTTCGTCCTCGTCGTCTTCGTCACTGCCTCCGCCGCCGATCCGGCGGTTTGGATCGGAGAACACGACCTCGGTGACCTCCTCGCCGGTATCCCGTCGAGTCGTGACGCGAGTCCACCCGGTGAACTTTTTCCCTTCGAGTGCGCGGATGAGCGGCTCGAGATCGTTCTCGGGGTCGTTGAGCTCCTTCGGGAGAATATCGAGATCGATGTCGAGGAGCTCGCACATTTGACGCAAACGAAGCTTGCTCATGCGTGCGGCGCGCGCCTTCTCGTCTCCGAAGAACGTGACGAACACCGAGAGCTCGGTCCCGAGCGCCTTCTGATGCGTCTCGTCTTCTTCGTCCGTGCCATCGAGTCGGATCGGGACGATGAGCATCGGGTAGTGATCTTCCTTTGTCGGCTGCACCTTGCATTTGCCGCGAGGGATCGACATTTTCCACTCGCCCGCCGGAGCGTCGGGGGCGATCTCGTTGACGTCGAAAACGACGGGCTTGTATTCCATCTTCTTTTGGGACTGCGTCGAATTGCTTGCCATCTCTCTTCACTTCCTGTGATAGCCGGGCTTGCCGGTGTTTTGATTCTCTGACTTGCCGGATTTGCCGGCTTTCATGAAAGCGTCGTGGAGCGCGCCGACGTCGGCGTCGATCTCGCGCGTTTCAGGCAAGCTCAGACAGCTCGGGCCGTAGACGCCGATCGGGTTGATGTAAAAGCTGCGCTCTTTTTGGCTCTTCGAGCTTGGCGCCATAAACACGATATCGGCGAACATGCCGGGGATTTCCTTGCGCGCGGCGCCGCCGAAAAGCGGCGCGACGTCGACGCCAACCTTCTCGGTCTGGCCGTCGATGAGGCCGCCGCCCGTCTCGATGTAATGTGAGATGCAATAGAAATGCGCTTTGATGTCGAAGCATCGAACGAGGATGTTTACGAGCCGCTTTCGGTACTCGCGCCAAAAGCGGCGCCCGTCGGCTTCGCCTTTGGCGTTGCGCGTTTGATCTTCGAGCGCGACCTCAAGCCAGCTCGCGTAGAGGTTGTAATCGTCGATGGCGACCCATTTGTAAACGCCGTCTTTGGAGCCTCGACGCGCTTCTTTGAGCGCGTCCTCCATTTGAACCTCGTCGCGAACGAGATCCCATTTGAAGCGGTCGCATCGACGAGCGGCCTCGAGGAGCCCCGTTTTTTTCCCGCAGTTGATCACGTAGCCCATACCGAATGCTTTGGCAGCACTAGCGACCACACTTGTCGAATTGTGTGTCAAGATGTAGTTGTTAGTTACGAACAACCCGTCTTCAGCTTCGACTGTAATACACGTGCATTCCTCTTCGCCTGCCGGCTCGATCTTCTCGAGCCGTTGGCGGTAGAGCTTTTCACGATCACCGCCAACCCACAGATTTGCTTTTCGCGGGAGAGAAAATGGACATGTGCCGTCTTCAAAAGAGATGTCCACGCACCAAGCCGGTTGTCCGGGGCCGCTTTGAGAGTACGGCTCCGGTTTGTAGCGCGCCCTCGCACGGCTGCCGAGCGAACGCGCTAATTCGATAACGCCATCGCAAAGTCGCTCCGATGTCGTCGAGAACTCAGCCGTTAGGCTCAAACCGTCGTGCGCGTGACCAACGCTACAGATGTTCTTGACAGCATGCCCATCGGTATCACAGAGACCACGCAACAGCGCGAGGCGCGCTTTAGGCGGCGCTCGCAAGAATATTTCCGGTATGAATTTCGTCGACGAACGTGCTCCGTACAAGTTGAGCGCATTCAAACACTTCTTTAGATTCGTGCCGTTCACACGAACGTAGTTGCACTTGGTGTTATCATAGCGTACAGGCGTGTCGCCTACAGCTCTGACCTCACGTTCGAAGGCGTCGAGTATGTCTTCGTCCGGTTTCGTGAGTGTAATCTGCCCGCTACCTGTTATCGAGCCGTCACCTAAAACGAGCCCGAGCAAATATGGATCGAGCGGGAGCTCCACGTCCGCATACATGATAGGTGCGACTCGCGGTATATAGTGACGTGCGTCGAGCGTCTCGATCAGCTCTTGGGTTGTCTTGACGCTTCCTTCACCCCAACCCACAAACTCTTGCTTTACCGTACCGCGCATGTGATGTGGCGTGCCTGGAGGGTACCGTCGACTACCGCGTCGCAATTCGTGGCGAGTAGTCGTGAACCAGAGATGCTCGAGGCCACAACGCGCTGTCGCACCACAATCCATTGTCAGCCTGACGATCGGCTTGTGGTCGTGCGGGTACACGGCAACGACTTTTGTCGGGTACCCGTTAGATCCAATCACGTATTCGCCGACGATCAGGCGGCCCATCGGTTTCCAACCTGTAGGCGTAAGCACAGGTTCGGAATTCGGCAACATTTTGCCGTGATGCGGCTGGCCTAATACCAACACGCGATCGTACGGCTCGCGCTCCAGCGCGGACGCATCCTGCGGCATGTTTTTCCCGGTTCTCTTTGCCCGCCGCCGCCTTCGAGTGGCGTCGCTTCGACGTTGGGCTCAGGTTGACGGTTCTAGCGAAACGCCTGATCGATCGCAAGAAAAAAGCCGCACCCCCCGTCGAAAAGGGGTGCGGCCGAGAACGTGGGTCGGGGAATGAACCCGGCGCTCTGGTTGAAAGATAGCAACCGTGAAACCTTCTGTCAAAGAAGGCTCAAGTGGGCGGCAGATGTCCGGCGGATCACTTCAACCAGGCTTTTCGAGTTGAGTTTCGAACTCGCTGAGTTCGTCGAATCCCGCCGCGCCCCACCCGCGACGCAAGTAGTCAGTACCCCCGTCGACGAACAGCTCGCCGCATCGGCATTTGACGAAATGGCGCCGATGCGTGCTTTCAACAACGTCGCCGCACGCACGGCAGCGCGCGACGTTCCGCAAGATGCGTTCAATTGTTCGCATCGCCCCACGCTCGTAGCGCTTCGAGTGTTTCGAAGACGGGGATCCCGCGGCGTGCAGCCTGTTCACGTTCTCTCTTGACGCCGCTCGAATCGGCCGACCTGGAGTACCGTCCCATTAAAGCTACCCGAGTATCGTAAGTAGGTTCGCACCACGTCTCGACGACACCGCACCTATCTGCGCTGGCTAGCAGTTCGTGCATGCCTCGCCCCGATTGTTGGAAACGCCGAATTGAAATTAACACCACTGTCGCATCCGGGACGACGACCATCGCGTCGCATAGAAGCAGGAGCGCCGTTGTACCTTCGATCCAGAACTCGTAAGGCTGAACTTTTTCGTACTCCGGATCTGCCGTGTTCGCGTGCGGCACTACGGGCATGAAGCCCGCTTTCGCGACCTCCAACCCGACCTCGACCGCACGCCGGATGTTCGCCTCGACAACGTTGCGCGTAGGGCCGGAAAAAGGGCCCGCGACGTAGACCAGTTTCATTTGGACTCTTTCGCAGCCTCGGCTTCGCGGACAGCCATCGTTACCGCAGCTTCGTGCATCGCTAGCGCCGCTTCGGCTTCGCGGATGGACTCATCGAGCACTTCGGCCATTCCGGTGAAATCGTAGTCGAGGAGTGCGTCGAGAAACGAAGCTAGCGTCGTTTGGTCAGCGCCGTCGGCGAGAATGACGCGCCTGGCGACAGCACGCCAAACAACGTCCAGTTCAGATGAAGGCGATTCGATTCCGTAGAGCGCCCATCGTCGATCCTCGCGTTCGACGTACCACTTTGCCGACTTCAACTCGCGGAGCGGTGTTTCTGACATCTTCAAGCCGCAACGCCAAATGTACTTCACGGCGTTGGCGAGATTGCACGGCAAGTGCTCGATGAGATCGATACACTCGATGCCACTCGAATGGCTGGTATACCATTTGGGGTGATTAACCCGTTCTTCCAAGTTTTCTTCTACCATTTTTTTCAGTCCTCGTTCGCTAGAGCTAACAGTAGCGTACTAGCTCGTCCCATCACATACCTGACGCCGGCAATGTCGAAGCGATTGGGCGTCTTTAAGAGCGTTTCATCGGCTTGAGCTCTTTCTCTGATCCGTAGAGCTATCCTCACGAGCAGTTCGCGTTCGCAATACGAGAGGTCCATTCGTTATCTCGTTCCGCCCCAAAACGTCTTCGCTTTTTCGATGCACAGCGCGCGGAATGCCTGCGCTTGCCGCAAGCCGCGTGGCAGCGACGGCTCGAGTTCGCCGCTCTTCTTCTCAATCTCGTCTCGCGTCAGCGTGAGCACGCGAACATCGGCGCCGCGGTAGAGCACGGCCGCCCACAGGTTTGAAGAGATAGACGTCGACCACGGGCTCTTGTCATGCAGCCGCACAACGCGCGCCTCGAAGATCGACTCGAGCTCCTTCGCCGAAGGACGCAGATCAGCCACCAGGATTTCGATCTTCTTGGCGGCATGCGGTGGCGGCTCTCTTGATATCAGCGTCAGGTATTGAGGGGCCATAGCTACTTGGCCTCCGTCGTAGTACTCGATCATCACGGTGTTCCCGTGCGCGTTCGTCGGACGCAGATCGGTCACCAGGGCTTTGCCCAGAGCATGAGCATAGACACTATCGCCGACGTTCACGCAAGTGCCGCATGGGTACCGGATGTCGATCTTTTTATCGATCAAGTGTCGCGCTGTCGCGATCGGCCCACATTCCTCGCAGCGCCATGCGGACATACCTCGCAGCCCCGCGATCTCCTCTGTTCGCGGATACCGCTTGCAGTCGATGCACTGGAAGTCGCAGAGCACTGGCCGTCCCTCCGCGTCGCGCTCCGGCTTGAACTGCCCCGGGATGGGATCGCCCGACAAACCGTACGCAAGGATCTCGTACGCATCGCCTTGCTGTACAAGGTGCGCAGAGGCGCTAACGCCTTTGAGCTTGAAGCCGTGCACAAGAGAAAACAGCGCGTCCTCTGTCTGCAAGAACCGGTACAGCGACTTAGTTCCCCAACGCCAGAACAGGCACCCATCTCGAAACTCCCGCCCGTGCTTGTCCTTCGCCATATCGGTTAGGCCCATTTGTCACCTCTCCTTCGATCACGATCGCGTTCTCGCTTGCGCTCCGTCTTACCTGTCCGCCGCGGCGCGGGCCCCTGCGGCGTTGCATCACGCATGTCACGTTTTGCACGCTCCTCGACGATCTCGTCTTCGCGTGCCTGCCGATCGCTCAAAATCCACGTCTCGGCGCGCTGTACGAGCTCAACGAGCTCGGCGGTGTCGATTGGCGCCACTTCGATTTTGCCTTGACCGCTCGTTGCGATTCGAAGGAATCGGTTCCCGCCGATCTCGCAAATCTGCAAGCTGTACATAGGCCGAAAGAGACGCAACACGCTGATCTGGATCTCGTAGCGCGCGCCCTTCACGACCGTCGCGATGTCCCACTTCTTCTTGTCCGCTTCCATCAACTTCCCTTCGTTTTTCTAGGCCTGTCCGACTTCCTGTTTGCCGAAAATTCGATCGTACCCGTCGCGGTATGCCCGCGTTGCAACTTGCGCCGGACCAGCGCGATGGCTTAATTTTACGTCGCGCCAACCGCCTTCGGACTCTTCGTCGAGGAGTACGATTTCCGTGTTGTCAGGGATCGCTTCGCCGTTTTTCAACGCCGCGAAATATCCGACTTCGGTCGTCTGCGTACCGTTGCCGTCGTCTTTCTCCCTGATTATAGTGTGCACACCGGGGGCGACCGGTAATCCGACGCGCACGCGATCCTTCTTCATTTGAACTCTCTCGTTGAGGGTTGTCCTTCACTTCTCCGGGACGAGCATTTCTCGTGTCGTTTCTCGCAGGGCGCCCTTTTTCCGAAGCTTCTCGAGCTCCCTCTCCCCGGCGACTTTCCCGAGCGCTTCGATGACGCTCTTTTTCGAAAGCGTCTCGTAGCTCTGTTTTCGAAGGGCGAGCACTTCGCCCGTTCGCGTTTCGATGACAGCGCCTTCACGGACGAGGCGCTTGATTTCTTCTGAGCCTGCCTTCTCGAGCGCGCGAAACTTCTTGAGAAGGTCGTAGAGCGCTCCGGCTCGCTGCTCGATGCTCGCGCCCGTCGCCGGAGCCAACGGCCCTTGGATCGGCTCTACGGCGAGCGCACTGGCCGATTGGACGAGCGCCGCCGAGCTTTCGGCGAGGAGATCAGCCGCATGCGCCGGACAAGTGGTGCGTGCCGGGCACCGTCTACAATAGGGGCCGGGCCGAAGAAATCCCTGACCGATGCGCGAGACAGCTTTGGCGAGCGCAGCGGCGTGTTTGTGCTGTTCGACAGGTTCGTACTCTTCAGAGTAGACGATCGGCAAGCCGCGCCTGTCAGCGTGAAAAATAGCGACCTCGATGACGGCTGATCGTGCACCCAATTCGACCAATCCGAGCGTACGCATTTGAGGGATCAAGCTCGGACGAGCGAAGTTCTCGTCGATGCCGCCTGTCTTGTGGTCGAGGACGACGATCCGCTTGGAATTCGCGGCGACTAGATCGATCGTGCCTGGGACTTCGTCCGATACAACGTCGTAACGATGGTCCTCGTCGTGCGGCGAAATCGTTCGCCTCGTCCAATCCCCTATCGCGGTCGCGTGCACTGCGCGTGCTGTTTCGACTTGCTGCACGATTAGATTTTCGCGTGCGAGCCATTTTCGAAGCACTTGCACACTGCTTTTGACGTGTCCGGCGAGTTCTTGCGCGGCGGCGACGACGTCGAACTTCTTCGTAGCCCGGTTGATCTCGCGTGTATATGCAGCGATCGATTTCTCGAGCGGTTTTTTGGCTGATCCTCGAAGGCACGCTGCGATCACTTGGTGGAAGGCGCTGCCGTAACGCGCTGGCTCGCCCGGTTCTTCGAGCTCGACGTCGAGTTCGGGGTCGAACGGGCGAGGGCATGCGAGAAGCAACGCCGTGCGAGAGGCTGAAGGTTGAAGGTTCATGCCGGGGCACCTCCACCTTTCGCTTTCCGCTTCGCCGCTGTGCGGGCGTGCTGCTTCGATGGCTGGTGGCGATCGGGATCGTACTGCTCGCGGAAGAGTCGACCGAGCTGGAAGAGGCGGCGATCGGAATCGGGTTCATTACGGCCATCGAACCCGGCCATGAACGACCACGCGGCGCCTGGATCGATCTTGAGGAGCTTCGCCGCTACATCCCCGGACGGATGCGGGTCACCGATTCGTCTGAGCAGCGCTCCAATTGGGCACCGGCCAAAGGTCATGTGCGCGCTCGTGATGCACCCGCCCATTCGTTCGAACGCACGACACGCGTTTTCCAGCGCCTCGGCGAGTTCTGAAATCTCATCGTCGCTCATGCGGGCCATCAACTCGCCCCCCTGACCGTCTCGCGACGGCGCAACTCCTCGACGACCAGCGCCCACGCCTCGGCGCCGGACCAGATGCCTGGCTGCAAGACGTTGCGCCAGGATGATGCGACGTAGATCTTCATCCGAACCTTTCGGAACGCTTCGCTCGCTCGCCCATGCTCTTGACCATTTCCTTCGCAACTTCGGAGTCGGCGCGAATCATCTCGATGAGGACTTTGTGGTCGTGCGTGGTGATGGGGTGCTTCGCGAGCTGCCGCGTGACTTCATCGGCAATCGCCGGCCGCAGGTCGACCGGTGCGTGCGCGTCGCGCTCGAGTCGTCGCAGGCGAACGAGCGTCGTCAGAATCAACGCCAACAGCGCGAGCCACATGGGCAGGTCGAAGAACTGGAGCAGGTCGCTTTTCATCGGCGAGAGCCTCTCAGTCGATCACGGGTCGTAGCCCTTCTGGAGTCCATTGCGCCTGAATACCGCTCCGGTACATCCCCTTCGGGAGCTTCTGCGCCGTGTGCTCCTCATGGTCCACGACGGCCGCTCGCGCGACGTTCACGAGCCGCTGCGCGACAGCGTTCGCCACGGCGACGACCTGCGCTCGTCCTTTGGCGATCCTGTGACTGTGGTTGGTCACCTCGCCATACGCGAGGACCTTCTCTTTCAGGGGCTCTCCGTCAGCAGACGCGGCCTGATCGCGAACGATCACGACATCCCCATGTCGACCCAAGAACTCAGTCTTCTTGAAGAGGGCTATCACTTGTTTTGCGTTCATTGCGGATACGGTCCTTTCTGACTCGTTCGTAGGCGGCGTGTTTTGCTCTGTAGTCGTCTGTTGCGCGGAGACGCTTTGCGTTTCATGGGACTATGCCTCGAACTGGTAAACGAGCTCCGGATCCCTGTTGCAATGGGCGGCGAGCTCCAGTGCGCCGCGCTCATCGCCGTCATCGAGAAACGCCGCCATGGCCTGCCACTTGCGAGCGCTTTGCGCAGTCGCGCATTCGCGGGGCACTGGTTCCATGTAGAACGGCTGTGAGCCGTCTTTCAAAACCGACGACTGCTTCTTGACGAAGCGCGCAGGCTCCCCGCCAAGGTTCGTTTCGAGAAGCTCGTAGGCAAGCCCGGTGCGCGGGTCCGTCCAGGAATTGAGCGGTGTTGCGCCGAGCTTTTCCAGAAACTTCGCCCATCCGAGACGCTCTGCCAGGGCGCGCGTCACCTCGGTATTGTCGAGCGCGCGAATCTCGTCGCTGCAAAAAGAATCGGGCGCGACGATGACCTTCTCGGGAACGACCGTCCCATGCCACGCATGTAGCGCGTACCCGTCGTTGAACGACATCGCGGCATCGCGCTCAGAATGAAGCCGTCCCGCTGCATCTAGGCGCAACGTCGCCGGTCGAGCGGACACGAACACGATACCCTTGTACGGCCACCACCAGAAACAGGAGCGCGTGAGATCTGCCCACCAGTCGAGCACCTCGGACCATTCCGCCGGATATTTCGCGCGGACGATTTCGCGGCAGAACAGATAGAACGCGATCCACCCAGCTTCGTGCTGGCCCCAAAAGCATTGATGGGCCGCTGCTCTCGCGTCCGACTCGAGCTGCGACCCGAGCTGCGACCGGAGCTGCGACTCGAGCTGCGACCCGAGCTGCGACCGGAGCTGCGACTCGAGCTGCGACCCGAGCTGCGACCGGAGCTGCGACCGGAGCTGCGACACGAGCTGCGACCCGAGCTGCGACCGGAGCTGCGACCAGAGCTGCGACCAGAGCTGCAACCGGAGCTGCAACCGGAGCTGCGACTCGAGCTGCGACTCGAGCTGCGACTCGAGCTGCGACCGGAGCTGCGACCCGAGCTGCGACTCGAGCTGCGACCAGAGCTGCGACCGGAGCTGCGACCCGAGCTGCGACCCGAGCTGCGACCGGAGCTGCGACCCGAGCTGCGACTCGAGCTGCGACCAGAGCTGCGACCGGAGCTGCGACCAGAGCTGCGACCGGAGCTGCGACCGGAGCTGCGGCCAGAGCGACTTGCTCGCTGTCGCTCGCAAGATCTCAATCGCGATGCAGTACGCGGCGGGCGAGTCGAGCCAGATGTAGCCCGGCTCTTTCTGTCCGATGCGGGCGTACATCTTCGAGATCGTAATCTCAGTACGCGACTTGTCGGATTCGCCGGTCGCGCGTCCTACTGCTAGCCATTCTGCGTACCAGAGAGGAAGCTGCCGATCTTGTTCGGGTGTCAATCGCTCGATCTTGCGCATCGATCTGCCTTTATCCTTTTTCCGTAGCGGCGGCGGCGTTTGCCACACGTCGCAACCACGAGCTTAGGCTTCGCATCTCTTTGCGCGCTGCGAGCGCCCATCGACGCGCTTCATGTTCCAGGGCACGTGTTTGAACGCGAACCAAATCGTTATCCTGCTCTGTGCGCTTCTTGGCGGCCATTTTGGAGACACTTTTACACCAATGTGTCGTCGATGTCGAGCGCCAATCCGGCCGAACGGCAAAGGCGATCGGTCACGTTTTTCGGTAGTGGCCGGAATTGAAAATGACGCTTCAAATCCGGCCACTACCCCCCCGGTTCGTCTCTTTCATCGAGGCGTCTTGGCCTTCGGACCTGTTTGCGCCCACATCTCGACCTCTTCTCTCGTGAGCGCATCCTCCGGGTTCGGAAACGGCTTCCCTTCGGGATCTCCGCGAACAGTCGATGGCGCGGGCCAGCGTACGCACCCCATGCAGGCGCAACCGCCGTTCTCGGGCGTGTCGCACCAGCGGCGGAAGCGCGGCGGATACATTTCGATCAAGCGTTTTATCTCTTCGATGGGGCGCAATGTAGGTACCTCAATTTTAGGTCGTGCTATTTCCCGTCGAGCTTGTCACGCGGCGATCTCACTTGCGGGAGGACGCGCACTGGCGTGAGCCCGCTTCGATCGTCGACGAGCTCTCGAAGCGGCCGCGCCACCTCAAGCCGTGCCATCGCGCGCACTTCGATCTGTCGGACTCTCTCGCGAGTGATATTCGTCAGCTCGCCGACGTCCTCGAGCGCGACGCCGCCGCGATCGGCGATGTCGAGCGCGCACGATTCGTTGAGTTGCTCCGGCTCGAGGTCGGGAAAGTTGAACTTGATCGATCCGGTACGCATGTTGACGTCGAGAAACAAATGATAGCGACACCCTACGAAGGGGCATGGACGCGCGCCGCCGACGCATTCACCGCGCGTCGTCGGGCGTGATTCGACGGGCGCTTCGTACGTCGCGCGATCCTCCTCGAGCACGTGGAGCATGCGCTTCGGATGAATCGTGTACGCGCGTACGGTACGTCGCCGGCGGTTCAAAGCCACTGGAGCCGTTTCGACAGCCGATTGGCGTCGCTCTGGCGTCTCTGTGCGCCAGAAATCCGGATCGCCTCCAGCGGTCACTTTTCGACCTTTTCGGGGATCTCCGCCGGGAGCCATTTTTGTAGTCCCATTTTGCGATCGACAACCGAATTTGCCGCATCCGAAAAGGCTCGAAAATACGATTCGCAGTACGATTCACGCTGAATCGTGATTTTCGGCGCCGATCGGCGACCTCCAGTACCTCCAATGGAGGTTTGTCTTTCGGGGAGGGGCCATAGATTTTCACCCTTCTCCAATGCCCCTCCCCAGACCCCCCCTCTTGTACTGGAGGTACTGGATGTTTTACTTTTATCGGATAGTATTCGCATAGTTAGGACCGCCAGTACCGGAAATAATGCTCGATTTCTATTCGTCTGGAAGGTAGCGCCGAGCCCCGTCGGAACCTCGCACGACGCGCCCCCAGCCGATGACGTGGAGCACGCGTCCCATCCGAATCCGATGCGAATGCTCCTGTCGATCGCGAGGCATTTGAACGGCGTCGTCGAGCAGATCTTCGATGCGTACGCCGTCCTTCGCGTAAAGCTTTTTGTTTTTCACGCGGCCGAGAAATTCTTGAACGTGCGTTTCCCACGGATCCATTTGCCGTCGTTCTTCGGCCTCCTCCGCGGCGGCGCGCAGCAGCTTCGCGTCCTGCAAGTGCCACTTTTCGCACTTGCGATAGCGGTACACGGCCTCGGCCCAGAGCTGCGTCCTCTCAGCGCGAAGCGCTTTGAGATCGATTTTCTTGACCGGTATCGGCCAGAATCGGCGGGCGCCGGTCGGATCGTTCAAGTAGCCGGCACCGTCCGGATTGACGCTTCCGCCGTAGACAACCTGCCGCGGAAAATCGATCGGTGAGCGCCCGTATGAGGGGCGGTACGTGTCTTTGACCGCCGTGATGAACTGGTTGATCAACCAGAAATCCGATCGTCGAAGTGCGCTCAGCTCGGCGAACTCGACGATCCATTTTCGTCGCAACGCTTGGTAACCGTCTTTGCTGCCGATGTTGATCGACGTTTCGAGGAACCACGGCTCCGACGCGACGATTCGAAAGAAAGAACTCTTGCCGGCACCTTGCTTGCCCTCGAGCACGAGCACCGAATCGACTTGCTCGCCTGGCCGCATGATCCGCGCGACCGCACCGAGAAAGAAATTCTTCGTGACCGCTTTCGTGTAGATAGTGTCGGGCGCGCCGCCGAGTCGAATGAACAACGAGTCGAGCCGCGACTTGCGATCCCACTTCTGCGCGTTGAGCCAGTCACGCACCGGATGCGTCTGCCAGCGCGCGGCAACGACCTGGACGGCCTCGTCCACGATGTACGTCTGAACCGGGCAATTGTACTCGCGCGTGATCCAGACGACGGTGCGCAGCGAGTCCTCCTTCGACCAGTCGCCGAGCGAGTCGTCCTCCGGCGCCGTATCCTCGCACCACGGCGGGCGCTTTTTCTTGATCACGACGCCGGCGAACGCGTCGTAGGCGATCACGTTGTGCCATTCGCTTCGATGCGTCAGGATCGCGACCGCATTGTTGAGGCACGGCAGGTAAGCGCCCTGCTTGTTTTTTAGAAGATGTGAGTCCCAGGGCGCTGTTTTGGCCACGCTTCAACGGCCCTCACGTGCGCGGCAGACGATAGACGAACGAATAGGAATCGAGGCGTGCGTCAACGCGAAGCCCTCCGTCGCTCGGTCACCCTCAAGCGGCGAGGTGCCGTGCTGATCAGTTCGACGTGGAAGCCCCTCGAGACGAGACGTCTCAAGCGGGAGAAGGATGCTATCGCCAACGCGAAGCGCGGGTCAAGATGCTCGTCTTACTTGTCAGACAATCTGGACAGGCGTAGGGTGCACCGGCATGAAAAACGACGACATGATCAGCGTTCGGGTCTCCCGCGAGTTTCGCGGCGCGCTCGAGCACGAGCGGCGGCACATGAGCCGGGAGGTCGGCGTCGAGGTCAAGGAGAGCGCCGTCGTACGCGCGGTACTAGAACTCGGTTTACGTGAACTTCTACGGCAGCGGTCGTCGCGCGGGGCCGCCGCATGAGTGAACGGAAAGATCGGGGCCGACTCGTCTGGGGGCACTGGCAAAACTTGAATGAGAAGCGTCGCGGCGCCGATGGCGTAGCTCCAAGCGGCTTTCCATGGCACGGACGTGCTTGGCTGCATTGGCGAGAGAGTGACGATTCGATCGGCGTCGAATGGGCGCTCGGCGCCCCCCGTCTCGGTGCCGGCGTTCGACATGATGAGGACGGCATCGACGTTCACGCGGAATTCGGTTTCGGTGCGATTTATCTGTCCTTCGACTTGCGTCGTCTCTCGCGCGCCGGCGAGGCGCGAGAACTGAGCGTCGGTGCGTATCACTGGGCGATCCGGTGGCGTACATGGGCGGATCCGCATTCGTGGCGTAGTTCAACGCCGCGATGGCGTGACGGCAGCTTCGATATCCTCGATTTTTTTCTCGGCGCTCAACGTCACGAATCGCGCCCGCTCGAATACCACTTCGTCGAAGTGCCGATGCCGGAGCGCGCTTATCTCGGATGCGCGATGCTCGAAGAGGCTTCATGGCGCCGTCCTCGATGGTTCTCCAAAACGATCGTGCGGTGTCAAATCGAAATGCTCGAACCGGTACCGTTTCCGGGAAAAGGTGAGAGCTCTTGGGACTGCGGCGAAGACGCGGCAAGAGGGGCCACGACACCTGCAAAAAGCATCGACGATGCCATCGGCAAATTCGTATCGTACGTCTTGGAAAAACGTCGCAAGTACGGGGGCTGCGACTGGCGCCCCTCAACGACGCAAACAGGGAAACGTGATTGAACATGAAAGTCGATTTGCGGAAACATCCTCCGGTGCGTGAGCAAGTGCACGCTGGGCTTAGCGCTTTGCGTGCTCAAGGGCGCCAAATCTGGGGCGCTACGAGGCACTCGCTCACCGAGATAGCCGTCAGATTGACGGTTGGAGTCGGTGATATCGCGCGCGTCGCTCGCGACGCGAGCGTTCGCGTAGGCGACGATTTCGAGCCCGATTTCGTCGCATTCATCGAGCGCGTCGCGGAAGGGCGCCCCGATCGTGATCAGTTGATTCGAGAACTGAAGAAAGAACTCGGCAACTTGATCTTCTCGACCGTCCGTTGGATCGACGACCTCGGCTTCGATGTCCTCGAGTGTCTTGATTTGGCCGTCGAAGCTCAAGAGCGCTTCGCGAGTTCTGGGCGTCCCCGATGATCACGACGCACCCGCTTACGAAGGACTCGGCAATCGCGTTTGTCGGACCGCGGCCGTCAGAAGCACATACTTGGTGCGACGAATGCATGCGCTGGGAAAAAGGGATTCTGGGCAATCGGCTTTATCCCCGCGGGCAAGCTCGCGTCTTGTACGCCATCGCAAGTTTTTTCAATCGCATCGCGGCGTGGTTTTCGGCGCGCGGCGACATCGCGTTTGCGCGCGACAACAAGCGGCGAGGTCTCTTGATCGCCGATGAGCAACGATGAAAAAGAAAGCCCCGAAACCGAAAAAGGCTCCAGCGACGTTGCCCGTCGCTCGCGTTCGAATGCGTTGGGGCCAAGCTACAGGCCTTCGAAACTCGAAAAAGTCACGCTAGAATGATTCTCAAGGAATCCAAGGGCGCGATCGTCGAGGCGCTCGACCGCTTGGCGCAATCGCCGATCGAGCACAGACGTTTCGTTATCATCGAGAACCGCTTGACCGGACGTTTCGTGCAATTTTGCACGCCGCCTCCTCCATCGCGTTTCATTGGGGGGCCGGAACTGAAAGGGCCCGGCCCGCTCATATTTGACGGTACGGGTAACGGCAAACCCGGCGGGTACGAGTTGATACAAGAGTTTTGTGATGCGCAGCTCGGCGCCGACTTCGCCCTGATCATCTTGTCGCAATACTTGCCGGAAGACGCGGAACTCTACATTATCGAGGATGCCTGCTCAGCTTTGACATTGTCGTGAACCCCGGAAGCACAACCGCCCCGGAACACTTCGGTGAGCAGCCCGTCGGCGGTCGAGGCGTGCGGCGGTTCGACTCCACCATCCGGGACTAGCGGTCGATCCTCGGTTGACAGCGATCGACAAGCGCTGCAATCTGTCGACAGTCGACAGTCGACGCGACGAAAGAAGATCGGAAATGCCCGTCTCTGTGAAGCAAGCTTCGGAACTCTGGGTGGCGTGGACGCACGACGCGCTGGCGCGGTACGCGCCGCCCGACACACATGACAACGACGAGATCGTCGAGGACATGTGTGAGATCGCCACCAAATACGCCGACGCGATGCTCGAGGAGTACGAGAAAACATTCGGCGACGGCAAAGGCCGCAGTCGACGTCGCCGGGAACCCGACGAGGACGACGAGCCGTGAACCTTCGGCAGAAAACGCGCGATCTCGTCGAGCTAGCTGTCGACGAGCGTACCCCGGAGAAAGAGCGGCTTTCGGCGGCGCTGAAAGCCGTTCGTCTCATTCACGAACACGATCTACTCGCGAGTCCGCTCGACATCCTCGACGGCATCGACAGCGATACAGTTCGAGCGGCCAAGTCGGTTGCGACGGCGCTCCCCGATCTCAAGAAGAACTTGCAGAAGGTCTTCGAAGGCGTCGGCGGGGCGCGCCGACAGCGACGTCGACGCCGCGACTAGTCGACGAGCGTGTGCCAGAGCACGATGGGCCAACCGAGGACGATGAACGGGTAGTCTTCGATCGGCGGGCGACGGCCACGATGATCGACGGCTGCGAACGCCGTCGCGACGCCCCCGGCCGAATACGCGAACACGGCCCATTCGAGAAAGCTCATTTCGCCGGGCCCTCCCCGGCGGCTCTCTTGACGAAGCGCGTGAAGCGAAATTCTAAGATCGTCACCGACAAGCCTTTCGCCCATTCCTCGATACCGCCGATCGGTTCCTTGTCGAGAATATGCTGTTCGCCCGACGGCATGATCACGATCCAGAGCTTCACGGCTTTTTCTTGAGCTCCGCTTCGATCAGGTCGACGCCGCGATACGCGGCGAGACGGAGAACCTGAGCTCGAGTCAGCTTCATTCCCGGCTGCGACATGTTCTCTGCGAGCTTGTCGAGACGTATCAAGAAGGACGCGGGCAGACGAATCGCCCACTGGATCGGCTTTTCGGGTTTGGGCGCGGTCTTCGCGGGCTTGTTCATGGCGACAATGTATCACCGTCGTCTTTCTCGAGGTGACCGTCGTTGACGGATAGCGCTATCCGCTCGAAGTCGGCGATCGTCTTTCCGATCATGTCGGCCCCCTCTGCTTCTTGTTGGCGCGCCCGACGGCTTCCCAGTTCAGGCATGCGCCCTCGAACGATCTCCAAGCAGCCACCGCGCGCTCCGACGCCACTGTCGATGGGTTGAGCGGATCGTATTCGATCGCGGCTGCATGCCAAACGCGCAGCGCGTCGGCGACGTACGTGGGGATCGCAAAGCTATCGGCCATGAACATCTCCGGTCGTAGTGCTTCCGTCGTTGTGTGCAAATCCGCCAAACGGCGCCCTCTCGCCCGCGGGGTCATGCGCGCTCCAATACCGTACTGTCGCGCCTGCTCACGACTCCGGCGACGATGGCGCCGACGACGAAGCCCCCGAGATGCGCCCCAACCGAGACGTGCCCTCCGGTGCCTGTCAGCGCTTCCCAGACGGTCAGCCCGACGTACACGACGACGGGCGTGAGCAGCCATGGGCGCAGGACGGCCGCAACGGCGAGGAGCCCGAAAATGGCGCCTGAGCAGCCCACGAGCGGGACGGTCGATGATGGATCGATGAGCCAGTGCATCGCGGCGCCGCCGAGACCGGCCGCGACGAAGAGGGCCGCGAAGCCGAGGCTACCGATTTCTAGCTCCACGAGAATACCGAAAACGACCAGGAAGGCAACGTTTCCGGCCAGGTGCCACGGGTTCGACGGATCGTGCAGGAAGAGGCTTGAAAGGGCTGTTCTGAGCTCTGGGCGGCCCGCTACGAAGCCGGCATTGACGCAGGCGACGTGCCCCCCGGCGTTGAGCTCAAGCCCGTAGGAGCCGACCATGCCGGCCGCGAGAAGGGCGGTTACAGGAGCGCCGAAATTCGATTTCATGCTCAGGTCTACGGGATTATCTCTTCTGGTATCCCCTGTCAACCGCAGATAGACAATCGTCAGCGAGTGGTTGACAAGGGAAGACGCGGCAGCTAGGGTGCGTATACCCGAGGCGAAGGGAGTCTTTGAGATGTCAGCAAGAATCGTAGATCAGCCTCGTTTTCTGTCGCGTGAAGCGCTCATGGCTGCCGCCAAACATGTGGCTGCGACGCATCCGAACGAACGAATCGCCATCGTCGGGGGCACGGCCGCCCAAATCTGGGGGGCGCCTCGTCTGACGTCCAATCTAGACGTGATCGCCGAATCCGATCTCGGTTACAAAGGCGAGCCCTCAACTATCGGCGGCGTGAGAACCGTAGAAGGGGGCATCGAGTTGAACGTCATCACTCGACTGGATGAATGGGCGCGGCTCTACGAAGACGCCCTTTACGCGGCAGTGAGGGTAGAAGGCGTACCGCTACCTGTCGTTACGCCAGAGTTTCTGGTCGCCATGAAAATGGTTGCCGGACGTTTGCAGGACAAATTCGATGCGTACCATCTGGTCCTGATCCGCGATTTCGATCGAACCCGCGCTACGGACATCATCTACAAGCATCTCGGACGGTACGCTGGCCTCCAATTCAAGCGGCTCATCGAAGAAGCGGGATGGGAACTATCGCGAGGCGCGCGATGACCGCCGCTGCGCGCAAGTCGAGCTCGAACCTTCGAGTTGTCTCGCCGTCTCCGGCACGTCAACCGAAGCGCTTGGGCGTGCTCGGCGAGGTTCGACTCGCGCTTCACCCGCGAAACCGCGCGGCGGCCGTCCTCGGCGCCGCTCTCGGCGGCGGGGTCCCCGTCGCGACCTACTGGCTCGCGCACCACGAGCTTGCCCGCGGCTATCTGATCTGGGCGCTCGTCGCCGGCGGCTTGCTTTTCAGCGCGACCACCGTAGTGCGTTGGACCGAAATCGCATTCGGATCGATGTCGAAGGCGCTCGGATTCACGGTGCTCCTCGAGGGGGTTTTGCTCTACTCGCACACGTCATGGCTCGCGATCGCAGCCTTGGCGTACCTCGTGTTCATCAATGCTGTTGCAACAGGTGTTCGTCTCGCGCTCGAAGGGGGACGACGATGAACAAAGCGAACTGTACGCACTTCAGTGGCGTGCCTATCCAATGTGACATCTGTGCCAAAGCGCGCGATCTAGAAATCTTGGCGTGCTCCGTGGCAGACGCATGGGCGCCAATCCGTCATCTCGGATTCGATCGAACTTGCGGGACGGCGCTCGATGCGCTCGAGTTCGCTACCAGCGATAGTCCGTTTCGAAAGGCGCGAAAGCAGCCATGATCGCGCTTCTCGCCTCCCAACGCGACCGGGCCATCGACGCTGTCCTTTGCCTCGATCGCGAGCGCATCGACTGGATTGCGCTCTACTTCGAATGGGACATGCTAGGCCTCTTCGCGGAGGCGGCCATCGCTCTCGAAAACATCCGGATAGTACGTCGGCACATTCTTTGGGCGCATCGTGTCGCTCGCTTCTGGATCTGGATCGCGGGGGCGCGGACGTAAGATGGGATCGCGTGAAGCGGAGAGAATGCGGCGATGACCTCGGAACAAGCAAGCGACGTGTTCGACTACATGCTTCGTTTTCGCCAATTGGGCGATGCAGAACGTCAAGCTGTCGTGCGTGCAAAGCAGGCGCTCGACATCATCGGTACGCTCGAGGCAAATCTCAATCTTCAAGAGCGTGTCACGATCAGTCGGCAGAAAAACGACGAATGGGCCGTAACACGAGGGCACAGGACACATCTCGGCGACTCACTCGCCGACGCTCTCGGACAGTTGTGCCAAACACTCATCATGGAAAAGGGCGACGGATGACCGTACGACGGACGCGGCTCGAGATCCAACACGAGGAGCATGAAGTGTTCCGTACGCGGCTTCGACGGCTTACCGAGGAAATGGCCGCTCGGCGAAAAGCACGCGAGGACGTGTGGGGGGTTCAGACTGGACGATTTCGAAACGGCAAGTTCGAGCCGAACGAAGATTCAAAGTGACACGCGGGAACCCGAAAACGGCTCGGCTGAACTTCAAGATCAAGATCATTTGCGTCGATTGCAATGCCGAATTTGTGCTTCAAGACGATCTGGTTAATCCGACTGTCGAAGTTCTCCCGCATCGAAATAGGATGGTCTTACTTACCGTCCCAAACGAGTGCCCCGACTGCCGTAACATTCGAGCCGTAAAATGATCCTTCGCGCGTACAAGACCGAGATTGATCCGACCGCTGAACAGCGGCGTGCGCTCGCGAAACACGTCGCTGGCGCTCGCGTCGCGCACAACTGGGTACTCGAGCGTTGGATCGAGCTCGACGCCGCTCGCGGCATTGCGCGCGGCGCGCGCGCTCTCGCCGGACATGACTGCGCCGGCGGCGAAGCGGCGTGCATGCTCGGCTACGCTTTGGCTGCGCTCACTCGTGGCGCGCCGGTCGACGTCCGTACGCCTCGTATCGAGCAGGATGCGCCGCAGGTGACTCTCGGCGCCGCCGTCGTCGTCGGGCTTTTGGCGCTTTTTGGTCAACACGCGTCGGTCGCCTGGACGCCGCAAAAGCGTGTGCGTTACCGGCCCGCATCCGGCGCTGCGATCCCGGATTTTGCCGCCACGTCGATCGACTGGTATTCCCAGGTCGCCTTCGTACGCGACGAACAGCCGGAGCGGTTCGGCTGGCTCACCGAGCTCTCCTCGTTCGCGATTCGCGAAGCCGTTATCGACGTCGAGGACGGCTGGAAGCATTTCTTCGAACATATCAAAGCCGGGCGGTACGAGCGCGCGGGACGCCCCCGTTTTCGCGGCCGGCGACACGCGGCTTACCACGTTGACCAGCCGAACCCGATCCGCATCACGTCACGGACCGTGACGATCCCGGGGATCGGCGAAGTTGTCTTGAAAGAGCGTGATTACTTGCCCGTCACGCAAGAGAAATCGCATCACTTTCCCTACGGCGGCAAAGCGATCGCTCTCGGTCTCTCAGAGAGAGACGGCCGCTGGTACATCGCGCTACGAGCGGAAGTACCCGATCCGACGCCGCAAGCACGAGGGCCCGGTCGCGCTCTGCGAGATCGTCCGGTACCGCGCGTGAAAGGCCGAGTGGCTGGAGTCGAGGTCGGCGTCGTGAACCTATCCGTCGCGACGCAAGGCGAACGCTCGACGAACATCCGCCATCTTGGCCTCCGCGACGACGATCGCATCGCGCGGTTCGAGCGTCTCCGAAAGCTGTGGGAGCGTCGGATGGCGCGACGCTATCGAGCGGGCATTGCGACGCGTGCCCAGAGCGCCGGTTTTTTCGAAGCCAAGCGGCGCGTTGCGCACTATCACGCGCGGATCACCGATCTTCGAGACGACATCGTAGGCAAGAGCGTTCGGCAGATTGTCGACACCGGCGTCGAAATCGTACGCATGCGCCCAGCCGGTTCGGTGCATTCTATGCTCTCGCGCAACCTCACGAACGACGCCCAAACGCGCAATCGCTTGGCGCCGATGGTCCACGCCGCGCGTATGGGCGATGTTCGCCGTCGTGTGGCTTATAAGATGAAATGGATCGGCGGCCGTCTCGAGGAAGCGCCTCAAGACGAGCCGGTAACAAAGCGCTGCGCGTTGTGCCTAACCGTGCGCGAGACTTCGCCTGGATATCCGAATTTCCAGTGCCCTTCTTGCGAGCACATCGACGACCGTGACGACAACGCCGCGGCAAACCTTTTACAATACTCTTCCGGTAGCGATACCGGCGAAGCGGGCCCGCGGAGCGCGGGTTCGAAACCCCCCGAAAGGGGGACAACGGCCGTGACAAACGGACGGCACGGAGGGCGAGGCAACTCTCCCTCACGGCCCCGTATCGGTCCGGCAACCGGGGATCCCCCGGAGCGCCACGTTCAGCGTGGCCGATCTTCATCCATCACGACGCCTGTCTCAGAGATCGAGCGGCTCGGTGCCGCAAAGAACGGTTCCCCGCAATTCCGTGGAGATACGGCTCGTTCCCTAGCCGATGAGGGGAACCGCTCGCAAAGCGACGTGCAAGAGGTCGAAGTCAGCGGCTTTCTACACGACGCCTCGCGGGAGACGCTGTGACGGATGGCGATCGTCAGATCCTGTGCGGGGCCGAATACGGCGGCGTTCCCGCGCTCGCGGGAGACGCTGTGACGGATGGCGATCGTCAGCGAAGGACGGGTCCTCCTCGCGCCGCAAGCCCCCCGACTCGCGGGAGACGCTGTGACGGATGGCGATCGTCAGTAGCTCCATCTCCAACAATCTCAATGGAGATTCGCAACCTCGCGGGAGACGCTGTGACGGATGGCGATCGTCAGTGTCGATCATCGTCGTTTTCGTTTTCGCTTGCGTGCTCGCGGGAGACGCTGTGACGGATGGCGATCGTCAGATCCTGTGCGGGGCCGAATACGGCGGCGTTCCCGCGCTCGCGGGAGACGCTGTGACGGATGGCGATCGTCAGACCACGTTTGACGCCGCCCATCTCGCCGAATTCACGACTCGCGGGAGACGCTGTGACGGATGGCGATCGTCAAACCCCCTCGGAGGCGAAGACGTCGGTGGGGCTTTTCTCGTAGAAGACGCCGTGACGGATGACGATCATCAGCCGAGGCGGCGAAAGGCGACGTGAATCTCCTCGTCGGGTGGCCTGCAAGAAGTGCCGTGACAGACGACGATTATCAGTCGGAAGACCAAATCGTTTCTAACAGGCGTTGCGATGGATGAAGGACCGTCAAGCAGCGGTCGAATTGTCAGAACTGCGAGCACGTCGCGGTCGTAGATGGATGTCGATCGTCAAGCCTCCATGACGACCGCAATCAGGATTTTTTCGGCGGCGGGATCGACGAGGGGCGCCGGTTGATCTCACGCGCTAGGCCGTTCAAGACGTCCGTCTGAAAGCCGGAGAGCATGCGTTTGATCTCGGCGATCTCGTCTCTCAACGCGGCGACCTCTCGCCTGAGTTGAGCGATCTGCGGGAGCTTCTCAGCGCGACGCCTGTGATCGATTTTCACTCGGATACGGGAATTGTAGCGCCCACGCGTGTGCTGTCTCGAGGCGCCTGGCGGCCAGCCGGCAATGCGGATAGTGCTCCCCCGAGTACGCGCAGAGCCCGACGCCGAGCTTGAGACTCGCGCGCGCGTAGCGGAGGGCGGTGCGCGCCGCTTCCTGTCGATCGGCGCTCAGAGCCCGACCGAGCGCTCGTGGCACATGAACCTGCCACATTGAGTAAGCGTGCCCGCCGTCGCAATCGCCGCCCCGAAGCCAGGCGGCGTGTCGTGCGCGCCATGCGGGGTCATTGCACCGGCCGTCGTCGATCCAGGACGCCCATGACTTTCCGGTCTCGTAATGCGCGATCGAAAGGAGGAGAAGCGCCGTTTTTTGGCCGTTCGCGTCATCCTCGAACGCTCGCGTTTCCGATAGCGTCGCGGCGGCGACGTCCTGCGCAATCGCTTCCCTGCGACCCTGTTCGACGTGGGGCGCAATGGAGGCGAGAACCATCGAGAGGTAGAGTGCTAGCGCGTGCATCTCGCGGGATTACCTCGGCTCGAGGACTCGAGACAACCCTGAAAATGGCCAACGTTCCGCTCAGTGAGACATGCGCCTGCGGCGGAAGCTACTGGCACGCGATGATGGGCCAAGCGGTCTGGTGTCGACGGTGCGGCTGTTTGCGTTTGATCTTCGAACGATACTGGCGCGTGCCGCTCGATCGCGCCCCCGAAATGGCGGCGGCGGTAATTCGCGAGTTCGATGAGGAGTTACCGACGAGCCCGGGAACACCAACGGCGAAAAAGCGGTCGAAGGACGACGATTGATCACTCGTCATTCTCGCCCTCTTGGCGCAACTCTTTCTCATGCTTTGCGCACGAGGGCGTGCGGGTAGACAACGAACAACTTCCCGCCGCCGGTCTCTACGAGTACGGCGCCGTGCTGGAGAAGAGCACGTTCGTGATTGCCGAGATGCGCTGTACGGTTCACGTCAGGCGAGACTACGGTTCCGGTCCAGCCGCGGTACATCGAGTCGTTATCCGTAACGCGAACACGCGCTCCGGGTCTGAAACCTCGTTTAGAGCCTTCGCGGAACATCGGATACGATGAGGGCGCCGGCGGCGGCCGCCGGAATTGCGACGAGGTGAACTTCACGTACCCGCCTTCGGGCACATGCCGATCGGCCTCGTGACGGGTTCGGAAGGGGCCGGCGACCTTGCGGTCGTTGCGGTCGACGGCAATGTAGTCGCGGACGACAGAAGATTCGGATAGGTTTTTCGGTCCCCAGCGTTCGATACGGACGTCGCCGTAACCTCGTCGTCTCAAGTCGTTTGCGAGATCTTCGGCCTGTGTTTTCGAGAACGTCTGGCGCCCCAAATGCGTCATGACGTTTCCCTGTGCGATCACCTTGTAGAGTCGAACGTAGTTGTCGCTGCGTCTGCGTTCGCTCAAATCGTGCGCCTCGTGGGTCTCCTCGTGCTCGGGCACGACCAGCACGTTGACGTCCGTGCGGTGTTCGTACTTGCGCCCCGGCGGGGACAGCGGGCTGCGGTACGTGTTGTGGCCCGTTTTCACCCACGTCCAGTCCTCACGACCGAAACCGGGATGATCTTGATTCGTCGGATCTACGAACTTGAATCTAGTGCCGTGTAGTAGATGCTTGAACCGCGTTGCGTTGGAAGCGGTTTCACGAGATTCGCTCAGATCCACTGATCTTTGTTCCCACCGCGGATTCTTGATCGGATAAGCGTTGCGCGGCAGTTGCGGCACTGTCCCTCGAGACGTTTGAGCGGGGACGTGAAAATACCCTCGCTCGTTGTAGACGCCTGCCTCCTCGTAGGAGCCGTCTCCGCGAGGGAAGTAGAGGTAAGCCTCGTTCGGATCACCCCAACTCTTGTGCCCCTTGTAGACGTGCGTCGCGCCTTCCTTGCGCGCGTGCTCGATGAGATCGTCGAGAGTGTTGAAATCGGCGACGCGATGCTCCGCCTCCCGCGCTGATCCTTCCGCGCTTCGTCGTACTTCGTACTCGCCTCTATCGTTCATCGCCCACTCTGTCGCTTCGGCGATAGCGTCGGCGGTTTCCGCCGATGGCGCCCAATCCGGCGCGTCGTCTCCGCGGTTGCCGGTCGCGTAGTACGATCCGAACGACACGGCGCTTTGGGCCATCTCGTCGTACGCGCGAGGCGAGTCGTACGCGAAGTTGAATCCGGCGGTTGGGGCGTGAAGATCCGAGAACCTCCAAGTGTGGCCGCTGACGCGGATCGTGCCGCGATACTCGTTGCCGTCGACGTACTCGATCGTGATGATCGCATCTCCAATGTACCGTTTTGCCATCGCCGTGCCCTTTCAAATCCACTCGTAGCCGAGTGTCATCATAATCGATGATGCGAAATCGCCTGCCTGTTCGTCGCCGGAAGCCCCACGCGGTGCCGCTCTCTTGGTCGAATGCTTCTTCTTCGCCACTTTGACTTGTCCTTTCACGGAAACTTGGGTGTCATCACCGGGACTTCCGCCGGCGCTTGGTTGATCTGCGTAATCTTTGCTTGCGAAGCCCATTCCGAGTTGAGTGAGAGTAGCGTCGCGTCCTTGAGCTGCGTTGTCGAGATGACGGAAGCCGCGACGGTGAACTGGTAGGTGTTACTCCAGAACCCGTCGATGACGTAAACACCGATGCCGGCGAGTGCTTGACGGATGGCGCTGGCGACCATTCCTTTGGAGATGTCCGTCCACTGCTTGGACGGCGTGACGACGGCGACCATCGTCCAGACTTGACCGGGGATCATGGTCACCGTGGTTTCGGAAGCGCGCTTTACGAGGAGCGCGGTACCGGCGCCGATACCGCCAGCTACTAGAAGCCAGAGGAGAGGGAACATCAGCGTCGCCTCGGTTTGATCGCTTCAGGCTCGTCGTCGTCGTCGTCGTCGTCGTCGTCGTCGTCGTCGTCGACGCCGAGATCATCCGCTGTCAGCGTGTACGTCGGTTGACGGCCAAGCTGAATGTCGTCCTCGTTCCAGATCAGCGAGTACAGTCGATCACCGACCTCGTATCCATCGGAAGGGTTCAACCCGGCGGCCTCAACGCTCATAATTTCCAGCACGTGTTCGCGGGCCGCGTCGTCATCCTCCGCTTCGAACTCGATCGAATCGTGATCCGGCCACGCCGTCCCCGAGCTACTGTTCGGGTCCGCGTCGAAGATTGTGTACGTATATTTGTGCGGGCCGCCGTTCTCCTCCTCATCGTCGCTGTCGGCGCTTGTGAATACCGCTTGCATCGCCGGCGTCCCGCGAATGGCGTCTTTGAACTCCGCTGCCGTCAGCTTCCAGGTGAGCCCGTCGAACGTCTCCGTGCGGTATTCCTCGTCCTCCTTGTTCTCGGGCGGGTAGTGTTCGAGCTCCCACTCTTCGAGCAGTTCGAAAGCAACCTCGAGCGCCGCACCAGCGTTCTTGTAGTGCGCACAGATCGCCCCCGGGTGCGGGCCGTAACCGGTGATGTTGACGACGATCGCCACGAACACGGGATCGTCGCTGTCGACATCGATGCCTTCCGCCTCGCCGGCGACGAGGATCACGTTGTTCAGATGTCCTTTGAAGTGATTTACATCAGTGTTCGGCTTGTATTGTTCTCTCGACTCTTTTGACACCATGGGATAGTCCTTCGGCGGTCTTGACGGCTTGCTTTTCGATACGGCGAAATTTTCTTCGGGCTCGTCTTGTCGAAATTTTGACAGCCACTGATCTGCTGTCTCCGGCGTAACCGTTCGGACGTAGCCCCAGAATCCTGTAATTCGATTGTACTTCCAGAGGCGAAGCGCCGGCGCGCGTGGCGCCTCTTTCACGTACCCGTCTGGGTATCCGTACGCGCCGGGCACCACGACGGACAACGGTTCTTCGGCGGGTCGGATGGCGTCCTCCCAGGTGAGCTCCTTACGGATCCACCACGACGGGACGCCGCTCAGCCACTTCTCACCGCGTGGGCTGATACGGACGAGCAACTCGACGATCTTGTCGCCGACCGAGCGCTCCTTGTCGTGGAGACGATCGAGCTTGTCGCGTTGAGCGCGGGTGAGCCAAAAAGGCGAGAAGTTGTGCCCGTACTTTCGGCCGAGCTCGAGCTCGTACGCGAGTGCTGCTTCATGCGCCTTCGCTTGAGCGGCATGTAGATCGTCCCATTTCTTTTTGTCCGCCTTCGACGCCATCGTCTTTCTCCGATCTAGTCTTGGTAGTCCTCGAGCTGCACCGCGATCGCCTCTAGCTCGTCCGCGAGGCTGTCCGCTGTCTCCGCGAGCGCCTCTTCGACACCGGCCGCATTCGAGTACACCTCGTACCGTTTCTGTATCTGCCCTTGCAGCACGCGCACGCGGTCGGCAAGCTCGCGGGCCTGTTGCCCGAGCTTGTGTAGCTCCTTCGCGGAGGCGTCGTTGATGTCTGGGCTGTTCTCGCCGAGTTCGCGTGCGATGCGCTCGACGGCCTCGTACGTTCTCTCGAGTAGCGCCTCGATCTGTTTCGACGTCATCATGTTTTCCATTCGATCCAGTCGCGATCGTGCGCGACGGGTAGCTGCGTGCTCGAGACGCCGGCCGCCATGAGCCCGTGCCGGAGCGTACGCCATTCCTCCGAGATCAACTCGTCGAGTTCTACGGGCGAGATGTCCGGTTCGATCCCTCCGACGCCGGCGCTCGTGAATACCGCCTGCACGCCGACGTCGACGGCGACATCCGCCTCGAGCCGCAAGACGACGAGCTCGTCATCGTCGGGCTCGAGGATCGCCCGGACCGCTTGCAACTCCGGTTTCATCCGGCGCGCAGGGGCCGCAACGACTCGACGTCGCGGGGGGTCACTCATCTTGTAGAGGGCAGTTTCCGCTGAATTTCGGAGGCGGTCAAGAGGGGCTGCTCCGGCGGTTTTCTAGGCGCCCGCGAAAGGAGCTGTAAGCGGCATACGACATCCTCGTTTGGACCGGCATTTTTGATCGGCGGGAACCTAAGGAAGATCTCTCTTGCCGATGCCGTACAGAAAGAGTAAGAAAGGCGCATAGAAACAGAATGGCTCTAGTCGCACACGAAATTTCAATGACGACGGACGAGAACGCCCCGGGCCCGCGCGCGCGGTTGTTCGATCCAGCACGCACCGTCGCTTTCATGCTTGCCGGCAACGCTCACGTCACGTTTCAGTCGGAGCGAACAGGTACCCGGTTCACGTACCGCATCCAGATGTGCCGCAGCGGCGGCGGGGCGCCGTCACACTTCGTGGCGGTGCTGACGCGGCCGGACTCGTACGAGTACCTCGGATGCATCTTTCGCAGCGCGGTCTACACGCACGGCCGTAAGAGTCGGATCGCGCCGAGCGCGCCGAGCGCGGTTGCCTTCACGTGGATCTGGTCGCACCTGACAGCCGGGAAAATGCATCCGGAGCTCGGCGTTTGGCACGAGGGGCGCTGTGGGCGCTGCGGACGGCGACTTACGGATCCGATGTCGATCGCGACGGGCCTAGGCCCAAAGTGCAGAGGGAGCGACTCGTGATCAAGTGGGAGTACATGCTGGTCCCGCTCCCGACGCCCTACGCAAAGGACATACAAGCCATGCTCAACCATTGCGGCAGTCACGGATGGGAAGTGATCGTCGTCGATCCTGCGGGTAAGAGCGCGCTCATGAAACGGCCTGCCGGGTCCGTCGAAACTGATTCGCCGTTGTCGTCGTCTAGCGGTTGCACCGGTGCGGAGATGACTGTCGCCAAAGTTGAGTCGGGCAAGGTGGAGCCATGAGCGACGTCAAAAAGGTCACCGCCGCGTTCGAGCGATTCGTGAAATCCGGCTACAAGCCGAAACTTTTCACGGAAGAGCTGTACGCTGTTTTTCGATCGTCGTTCGGATTTATCGCCCACTATGGCCGAAGTGGTTTCTACGGGGTGCGTTTTTCCACACCGGCCGTCCGTGTCGAAACGTTCCGCATGATGTCGAAAAAGACGTTGTGGCCGCCTCGTCCGGTCGAACAGGCGTTACGCGATGTAGTCATACGACTTGATTTGTACGCTCAAGCTGTGAAGCAAGAAGCAGAGGAGATCGAACGCGAGGAGCGCGTAGAACTCGCACGTCTCAAGAAGAAGTACGAAGGAAGCGCCAAAAAATGAGCCTTACAGTCAAAGATCTTTCCCCCGATCAGCGTGTCGCATACGATGCTGTCGTTCGCTGGGCGCGCAACGCCGACAGTCCAGTTCTCACTCTCGCAGGATACGCTGGAAGTGGGAAGAGCACCGTCGTCTCGCTCGTCGCCGAAGTCCTCGAGCCCCCGATCGCGTTCTGCGCGTATACGGGCAAAGCCGCAAGCGTCTTGAAACGCAAGCTCATTGCGGCGGGCATCGGAACTATCGGCGTGCAGCCGCGAAAAGACGGCCTTCCGTCACACGACGAGCGCCCCTATTGCGGCACGATCCACTCGCTCATCTATCGGCCATGCGATTGCCGCGAGCCGAAGCGCGTCGAGGTCAAGAAGCCGTGCCCGACGAAGGATTGCGTCAACGAGCTCTCATTCACCAGCGTCGGTGTCGGAGCGAGCAACGGTGTTGCGATTTGCAAAGCCGACCACCGGCACGGGATGACAGTCGTTCAGTTCGAGGCGATCAAGCCGAAGGCGTTTCGCGTTTCGCCGGAGAAGGTCGACGGGACGTGCAAGATCTGTCGCGGCAAGGAATGGATCCGCCGCGAACTCCTCGACCGCAACTACACGCTCATCGCCGTCGACGAGGCATCGATGATAGACGACGAGATACTTCGTGATTTGAAGAGTTTCGGTGTTCCGATTTTTGCGATCGGCGATCATGGCCAGCTCCCGCCGGTCGGCGGCGTCGGAAGCTTGATGAGGAATCCGAACCTTCGTCTCGAAAAAATTCATCGGCAGGCGGAAGGCAATCCGATCATCGCGCTATCGAAGATGGTTCGCGAAGAGGGACGGCTCCCCGATAGCCTCCCCGGCGAAGCGGTGCGCTTCGAACGCCTACGCTTTCTCGAGCGAGTGCTCGAAGAGCGTTACGGGGAGGCGGACGCTGCGCGGCTCCTCGAGATGGGCATGTCTGTTTACACGAACAGGCGTCGAGTAGGCGTCAACGCGATGATCCGACGAATTCGCGGCGTCGCCCGCAGCGGGCGCGAGCTTCCACGTGCCGGCGAACACGTCATTTGCTTGCGCAACATGAAGCCGTCACGCGGATCGCTCGACGAGCCGATTTACAACGGCATGCGCGGTGTTTTGATATCAGACGCCGTCTCGAAGAAGAACGTCAACGCGAAAGGCGTCGAGATCGGAGAGAGCGAGACGCAGCTCGTCGGACCCATCGAGTTTCCGGACGACGGGATCGCGGCGCGTGAGTACGAGATGCTTCGGCAGCAGTTCGGACGCGAGAAGACGTTCGCGTCGTCGGAGGAGCTCGCGAAGGAGACGGGCATCCACTCGTTCGCGATGGCTGGGGCGCTCTTCGATTACGGATACGCCATGACTGTGCACAAGCAGCAAGGCTCGCAGTTCGACGATCTCGTCGTACTCGTCGAACGGCCGGGACCGGTCTCGGACGAGGATTGGCGGCGTTGGCTTTACACTGCCATAACGCGTGCGGCCTCACGCTTGATGGTACTACGGTGAGCGTCCTCGATAAAACGAACCATGCTTATCCGGTTAACGCCCAATGAACTTCTATAACGAAAACGAACCCTATGCCGTCGAATGGCTCCAAAACCTCGAGCGTGCGGGTCACATCGCCACCGGCGCAATCGATCCGCGTAGCATCCAAGAACTCGCCGCCTCCGATCTCGCGGGGCGGCAACAGGCTCACTTTTTCGCGGGACTCGGCGGATGGTCCTACGCGCTCCGTCTCGCAGGATGGCCAGACGACGAGCCGGTGTGGACCGGAAGCTGTCCGTGTCAACCGTTCTCACAAAGCGGGCGCAGGAAAGGATTCACCGACGAGCGTCACCTATGGCCTGTCTGGTTCGAGCTCATCCGCCAGTGTCGACCTCCAGTCGTCTTTGGAGAACAGGTTGCGAGCCCTGACGGGCTCCGGTGGCTCGACATTGTTTACGCTGACCTGGAAGGAGCGGGCTACGCCGTCGGGGCGTCGGATCTGTGCGCTGCGGGCGTCGGTGCCCCGCACATCAGGCAAAGACTCTACTTCGTGGCCTACTCCTCGAAAGTCGGACGCGGACAAGGGCGTCCGCACGTTGGAGGGGTCTCTGAAAGAGGTTCAGCGCGGGACCCGCGGACACGATCTGAACACACTCGCGAGCCTTTCTTCGTGGGCGACCCCAGCGGCAAGGGACCATCGCTCGGACAGAGGTCGGAAAACGGACGCGGAGCAGTACGGCACGAAGGGCAGGCCGTTGCCGCGCCAAGTGCTTGGGGTAATTGCGAGTGGGTCGACTGCCAAGACGGCAAGCGGCGGCCAGTTGAACCCGGAACATTCCCGCTGGCTCATGGGGTACCCGCCCGCGTGGGCAAGCTGCGCGCCTATGGCAATGCCATCGTCCCACAAGTTGCGGCGACGTTCATCAGGAGCGTCCGTTGGGCGCTAACCGGATAAGCATGAAACGAACTTTCGAGAAGCCGCTCAAAACGCCGTGTCGGCGTACCACAAAAGAGGGGCGATCCTCGACGCGCTGTTCTGGGCAACGATCATCCGTTTCTACGAAGAGGCGCTCGCAGAAAAGGAAAAGGCGCTCGCAGGAAAGGTGGGCTAAATGGCCCGTATCATCGAAATTGCAATAATGTGCACAACGGTCATCGCCGTGGTGGCGATGCTCGTGAACGCCGTGACGAAAGGGGCAGGTCGAGACGATGATGACCGGTAAGCTGTTGTGTTTTCTGATTGTGCTGCTGTTCGTGAGCGGATGTGGGTGTTCCACGATCGATGCCGGCGAGGTCGGCGTGGTAAAACACTGGGGGGCGGTGCAACCTTCTACGCTCCCCGAAGGATTGGCCTGGTACAACCTGTTTGCGGACGACGTCATCCACGTCAGCACGAAGACGGCGCCGGTGGAGCACGACGCCGAGTGCGTCTCGAAGGACCTTCAAGAGGTGCACACGAAGCTGACGATCCAGTACGCGCCGACATCGGACAAGGCCGTGTGTCTGGTTCAGAAGTTTGGAAGCGAGGACGGTGCGTGGAGTCTCGGCATTCTCAACCCGGCCATTCAAGAGGTCACGAAGGCGGTTACCGCGAAGTATACCGCCGAGGAGCTCGTCACCAAACGCGAGGCCGTGAAGGCGGAGATCGAAAAAGGTCTGAACGACTTCGTCGCCAAGACGCTCGATTCTCGCGGCTGCAACGGCGGGATTCGAATTTCGAACGTCGCGGTCACTAACTTCGCTTTTTCGAAGGACTTCAACGCCAGCATCGAAGCGAAAGTGAAGGCAGAGCAGGACGCTCTTCGTGCGGAGAACGAGAAGCGGCAAAAGATCACGCAAGCCGAAGCGAAGGCGAAAGAGCAAACGCTTGCCGCCGAGGCGACCGCCTATGCGACAGAAGCAGAGTCAAAAGCGCGCGCCGACGCTATTACCCGGGAAGCCAACGCGCTCAGGGGGAACCCGGACCTGATCCGTTTGCGCATTGCCGAGAAGTGGAACGGCCAGCTACCGACCTACACAGCCGGTAACACCATCCCGCTGTTGCAAATACAGTCGGAGAAGTGACGGGAGCAACGAAGTAGCTGGGCCGTCTAAAAGCGCTTCTTCAAGATCAATTCGAAGAAAAAGAGAAATGAGCGGCTTTCGCGTCTACCAGCTCGAAGATTCGCCTCTCTGGGCGATCGCCGGCGGTTATTACTCGCCGAAGCTCAACGCCGCCGCCCGGATCGTACCGGGCGCGCGCTGGAACACGAAGGAGCGCGCCCACGTCGGTTACATCGACGCGATCGAGCAGGTCGTTGCGCGCCTGAAAGAGCTCGGGTTGAAGACCGAAAACGCGCCGCCGAATCGACGCGAGTGGCCGCACAATCTGCCCGCGTCGTACGAGGGGGCGCGTGAGTACCAGAAGACCGGCATCGATTTTCTGATCAACCAGGCGGGATCGGGGGCGCTCTTGGCCGATGACATGGGCTGCGGCAAGAGCTTTCAAGCCGCTAAGGCGGCGCGCGCTCTTCGGCGCAAGACGGTTATCGTCTGCCCCGCCCACGTTCGCGGCGTATGGGAGCGTCCCGCCGGTCTCGGCGACAAGGGCGGCGAGCTCGCCAAGTGGTGGCCTCAAGCGACCGTGTTTGCGCCTTACGGCCTCAAGCCGAAGTCGGTCCCAAGCACGGCCGATGTCGTCGTTATTCACTACGACATCGTCCATGCGTGGGTTGACATGCTGCTCAAGTGGGCTGACAGCAATCTGACGATCGTTTTCGACGAGGCGCACATTCTGCTCAACCCAAGCTCTCGCCGGTCGAAAGCGTGCCGCGAGTTGGCGCACGCGGCTCGAGGGCGAATCGCCTTGACGGGGACGCCGCCGACGGAGCGCGTTCGAGATCTCTACAACATCGTCGAGACGATCAGCCCCGGCCGCTTCGGGGACTTTTTTCCATTTGGGATCCGCCATTGCGGCGGCACGAAGATCGACGTCCCGGGGCCAGACGGGACTTTGAAGACAGTCTGGAGCTTCGATGGCAAGTCGAATCTGAAAGAGCTTCGACAACGGCTCGACTGGTTTTGCCTTCGCCGCACCAAGCGGGAAGTTCTAAAGGAGCTGCCGGCGCTTCAGCGTCAGATCGTCGATGTCGACGTGCCGGCGAGAAACCGCATCGGCGTGAACGCTCGGCTCGTCGGCGATAAGCGCCGCATGCGCATGGCGCTCGACAGCGCGGCGGACGGCAAGTTCAAGAGCGTGATCGAGCTGATCAAGAGCCATCTCGAAGCCGGCCATCGCGTGGTTGTCGGCACGTACCGCCGCGCCGTTTGCGAGAAGACGGCCGAGATCCTCGCCGACGTCGCGCCGACGCGGTTCATCCACGGGGGGATCCCGATCACTCGTCGAGGCAAGATCATCGACGAGCTCAAGAAAACGGAAGGCGCTTGTTGCCTCGTCGCAAATATCGACTGCACGTCGACCGGTATCGATCTTACGTTCGCGAGCGTCGGGGTTATCGCCGAACTCGTGTGGGAGCCGCGCGAACTGGTACAATGGGAATCGCGTATGCACCGCTTTGGCGCTTCGACGACTGAGCCGGTTTTGATTCAATACGTCATTGCTCGCGGCACCGGCGATGAACTCATCCTCCATGCGGTCATCGGCAAGCTCGACAATTTCCTCGATCTGGTTGAAACGGATTCGGGCGACGGGCTCAAAGAAACGCTCGTCGGGAAAAAGGACGAAGGGCTGGCGCGGCTCGCCGCGGCTCTCAAGAAAATGAGCAAAGGCTGCAAATGACGGCGAGAGATGTGAACGGGAAGCAGATTCGTGCCGTTTTGGAGCTCAGGATGAGACGATCGTTTTCGAAGTTTGTTCTGCGGATCAGCGAGATCGGGCTACGTAAGGAGATCGAAGCACGTTCGCTCGCGCACCGCATCTCCTTGAAGGATCTGTACGGCGGTCCTCGGACGGCATCCGTGTGTGCCGCTCGGCGTTCGGTTTACTTGTGGCTCAAGAGTCAAGGCAAGAGCAACAACGAGATCGCAAGGCTCTTCGACAAGTCCCCCTCGAGCGTGGTCGGCATGACCAAGGAAGCAGAGCGTTGCGAGAGGATCGCGGCGGCGAAGAAAGGACCTTTCTGATGCCGTCGCTCATCGCATGGGCTTCACGAGCCTTTTTACGACTCGCCGCCGTGGGAGTTCCCGATACCGGCCGTTCCACCGTCGCCGACGCGGCTGCAAGTCTATGCAGCGCTCATCGGTCTGAACGGAGGCGGCACGGAAGTGCACGGGTGGGGCATCCACGCCAGCGGCGGATTGTACGGCACCACTGGGCTTTCGCAGCGATCGGCGGCGCACTTCTGCGGCGCGATGGCCCGAGAGACGCTCGCCGGCCGGTGCGACTTATCGGAAACAGCGTTTGTCCCGAGCTCGCCGAGGCGCTCGTGCGCGCGAACTTGCCGCAGGGAAAGGGCGGTGGCGGCGTGAAGCTCTCCACGTGCCGGCTGCCGTACGCGACTCCGATCGAAAGGTGGAAGAGAATCTGATGAACATCCACGAAATCCGCGTTGGCCATATCTACACATACCAGCCCGCGATAGGCGATCGTCGCCGCTTCCGCGTGACCGAGGTGCGTCGAACGATCGTTTACGGTGAACTCCTTGACGCTCCTCGCGGAAGGTGCTGGTTCGAGGAGAGCGAGTTGCACCGCCTGAAGCCGGAGCGCGCGAAGGAGACTCGCGATGTCTGACGCACCCGATGGCACGACGGGGCAGGCTCAAGGTGGTGTTGCCGGTCGGCGCGACGCCTCCCTCTCCGCCCAGCAAGAGCTGGAGAGGATGCGACCGCTACTCACCGCGGGGTGCTCACTGCGGGCCGCCCCGCCGAAGACCGAAGTCGGGGAAGGGGCGCACGGCCGCGGGCCAATCTCCGACCGCGAACTAGCCGATATGGTCAACGCCATCAACACTGCGCGTAACGCCGGCAAGTCGGTGCTCACCATCCGGACTCAGGACGCGGCAACGCTTTTCGAGAAGCTCGCCGCGGCGGAGGCGAAGAACGCGGAGCTGGAGCGCCACGCACGAATCGCACTCGATTGCGGGCAGAACGTCGACGCGCAAAACGAGCGCCTCCGCGGCAAGTGCTCGCGGCAGAGGAAAGAGCTCCGGCGATTGAACGAGAAACACTTCGAAGACCGCGGCGCCACGCTCATCGCTGAAGCGCGAGCGAAAGAGGCACGGGCTGACTGCTTGAAGATGAGTGGGATCGCTGCAAAAGCGTACGAGGACACGAACAAGCTGCGGGCAGAGCTCTCCGCCCTGCGCGAACAGAATGAAAGCCTCGAGCGGAAACTCGCCGGAGCACAGCATTGCACCGACGAGCAAGCCGAGGAGATTGATACACTGCGCGCGAAAGAGGCAGACGTGGCGCGGAAACAGAGGTGACGACCCGAATCGAATTGGAAAGCAGCGAGGATGATGACCCTAGATAGATTCGAGGAGCAATGATGAAGATTGTAGTAGTCCATACGCAGGCCGAATTGGACGCGCTCCCCGCATCCTTCGATGCCGAGACGTGGATCGAAATCCGGAGCGCCCCCGACATCAGGCTTCAGATCTCGAAGATCCCGCAATCCTCGCATGTCGAGGCGTGGGGGTCCTCGCACGTCGTGGCGCGGGGGTCCTCGCACGTCGAGGCGCGGGAATCCTCGCATGTCGAGGCGTGGGAGTCCTCGCACGTCGTGGCGCGGGGGTCCTCGCACGTCGAGGCGCGGGAATCCTCGCATGTCGAGGCGTGGGAGTCCTCGCACGTCGTGGCGCGGGAGTCCTCGCACGTCGTGGCGCGGGGGTCCTCGCACGTCGAGGCGCGGGAGTCCTCGCACGTCGTGGCGCGGGGGTCCTCGCACGTCGAGGCGCGGGAATCCTCGCACGTCGTGGCGTGGGGGTCCTCGCACGTCGAGGCGCGGGAATCCTCGCACGTCGTGGCGTGGGAGTCCTCGCATGTCGAGGCGTGGGGGTCCTCGCATGTCGAGGCGTGGGGGTCCTCGCATGTCGAGGCGTGGGGGTCCTCGCATGTCGAGGCGTGGGGGTCCTCGCATGTCGAGGCGCGGGAATCCTCGCATGTCGAGGCGTGGGGGTCCGTTGCTGTTCACGTTTATTCATCGTTCTCCGTGATAGATCTTTTCAGCTTCGCCGTAGCAATTCTGTTAGTCGCGACGGCGAAGGTCGCTAGCAAGTCTCCCACCGCTACAATCGTGCAGCCGAGCACACCGCTCGGAACGACTGGATGGTTAGAGGCGCATGCGATCGAGCCAGCAGAAAAAGTCGTCCTGTACAAGCGCGTATCGAGAGACTGGAAGACACAGGAAAACACGCCGAACGAGACGGTGTGGAAGCCAGGGGGGACGCTTGAGCATCCCAGATGGGCTCCGGACAAAGAGGAATGCGGATCAGGGAAATTTCATGCTGTCGCGCGGCCCTACTTCGCCGACGAGTTTCGCAGTACAGCCAAAGATAGGTATGTCGCGATCGAAATTGCAATAATAGATTTGCATACTTGGGATAGCTCGCCAGAATACCCGCACAAAGTCGCATTTCGCAAAGGGACGGTGCTTTACGAGGTGGATAGGTTTGGGAATAGGTTGGCGCAATGACCCTCCTTCGAGCCCCCGTCCTCTTCGCGCTTGGCCTTCTGGCCGCTGCGCTCTGGGCACTCGCGCTGGGCTGCGGGTTCGCGGCGCTGGCGGTAGGCGCGCTGATCAATCGAGTGGCAAGGGAGAATACGCCATGCGAACACGAGAAGAATTAGACGCGAAACTTCACCGACGAGCGGGCAATGGAGGTTGGATCATGAAGATTCTCCGCGTACGTCTGCCGGACGAAGAGTACGACACGCTGCGAATGGCGTGGGCAGGCGGGCTCGCGACGGTGCTGTACGCGCATCCGGATGTGCGAGAGGACGTCGATCGCTGGTTGCGGCGTGGGTTGATGGAATTCGTCCGAGATTCGGACGGCGGGCTCACCCCGCGGGTTACAAAGAGCAACGACCCAGTTTTTCTCGACCGTATCGCTCAGAGCTTGCGGACCCAGTTAGGGTACTATGCGGAGGTGTCGGAGGAAGCCGTTCGAACGGTTGAGCCGCCTTCACTCGCCGCTTTCGCTGCTCGACATATGCGTGTCATCGCACTGGAGCTTGCGGCCGCACGAGCGGACATACCGAATACGGACGGGCGCTCCCACACGTTCAAGATAGACGACGACGAGCCGAAGGAGAGCTAGATGGCGCATCGCTGTCACGCGCCAGGCTGCAAGCGGCAAGTGCCGCTACGCATGTTCGCGTGTCGTGATCACTGGTTTTCACTTCCGAAAAAAATCCGCGACGCGATCTGGCGCGAGTACCGTCCGGGGCAGGAGCGAGACAAGAGACCGAGCGCGCGATATCTCGCCGTGCAGCAGCTCGCTTGCTCCTACTTGGTGTTCGCGCCTGACAGCGAAGAAGCTGTGCTCGCGTCGCTCCCGTATATCAACGAGGCGGTTCGTTACCAGAAACTAGCCATCGCCGAAGGGTTCGGTGATCCGCTCGAAGGACTAATCGCAAAATGAGAAACGGTTTCCAGACGGTCATTCCATTTCGCTCACGCTACGCAACATGGGTGGAAGGGCACCGCCAGCAAGTTCTCGCTATGCTTGCGATCTCGTCCAACGTCATCGAACATCCGGTATTCGCCGCGCGCCGTAGGGAAGTTTTGAACGCCATCGTCCGTACTCTCGGGACGATACAATGACCAAATTTCTGTGCTTCGCAGCGCTGGCTTTGATCGGATGCGACAACACACCGTTCGCGCTGTTCGGGCGAAGCCCTATCGAGGACGATGCGGGCGCGGTCGTCGACAACGACGCCGGCGCGATCGGCCGCTTCGACGACGACGCGGGGCGCGATGCGGCTCCGCCGTTCGGTGCTGGCGGCACGGGCGGCGCGAGCGGCACGGGCGGCGCGAGCGGCACGGGCGGCGCGCACGCTAGCGGCGGCACGGGTGGCACGAGCATGGGCGGCGCGGTCAACGCCGGTGGTGCTATCGGCGTCGGCGGGACCGATGTGTGCTCTACGCCCATCACGCACGACAACGGTACGGGCCAGACGTGGCAGGATTGCGTGCCGGCTGGAACGTACAACGAGGACCAGGCCATGAAGGCCTGTCACGCATCGTTCGCTACGATGTGCACGGTAGAGTACGGCTGCGGCGCGACGAACCTCGTCGTATGCGGTTACACTCCGAACGGAGAAGACTGCGTCGGAGGGTGCTGGGGGTACGACGGATCCGTCAAGGGCTACGTGAGCTCGGTTGCTCTTGGCGGGTGCAGTTCGTGCCCGACGCCAGGCGGTAGCCGCACGACCACTTCGTGGCAGTAAATATCGGGGTAGTGGCCGGATTTCAATTCCGGCTACTGCCAAGTATCGAGGATCCAGACTGACCGCCTAGCGATTCGAGTGGTATTGTTTCGCATGTCGTGGGCCGTGTTCGGCGTGTGCTTCGTGCTCGGCACGGCTGCGGGCTTTTATCTCGGGTACCACGTGGGAAAGGCGGAATGAAAATGACGCGCTTGCTTCGTGTTGCGGTCTGCTGCGCCGCGCTTTCCTCGTGTCAACTGAAGCCCGCGCCGGCGCCGCCGCCAATGCCGCCGACACCTGTTCACGACGCCGGCGTAGATCGGTGCGTAACGTGGGCGACGAACCGCTTCGGCGATTTGCAAACGGCAGCGAGCGCGCAGGCGTTGTCCATCGAGCAGGTGACGCGCGTCTTCGAAGCGGTGTGTACGATTTACGAAGAAGACGGACCCGACGCTGCTATCAATGCGGGCTTGAACGCCGCGCGTAACGCTCGCGGCGCTCTCGTCACCGACAGCGGCCGTTGACAGACTCGAAAGGGAGAAGACGATCGTGAAGGAAGTATTCGCACCACATCTCGGGCGCAACGTCAAAATCGGCGGCTTGAAACCGCGCCGGCCCGGTGAGATGCACTTGCATTTCTCCGATTTCGTTGTGCACTCGAAACTGCCGCCGGTCCCGCAGGCGTTCGATTTCTCGTCGAAGGCGCTCGTGCCGTTGCGCGACATCTACGACAACGACGTGCTCGGGGATTGCGCTATCGCGATGATGTTCCACGCGGCGGCGACTTTCACGGGCAACGCGACTGGCACCCCGTACCATGCGGCCGCGACGCAAATCGTGTCGGCGTACTCCAAAGTCGGCGGCTACGTGCCTGGTGATCCGAGCACCGACAACGGATGCGTCCTGACCGACGTCTTCAAGTATTGGAAGACGACTGGTCTCCCGAACAGCGAGAAGATACTCGGCTACGTCTCGATCAATGCGGCGAACTTCGCGGACGTCGTGGCGGCAGCGTATCTGTTCGAGAATCTCTGCTTCGGCGTCGGGCTACCCGACTCGTACGTCGATCCGTTCCCGAGCGGTGACGGATTCATTTGGGACAGGGCGACGCCTGATCCGAACAACGGACACGCGTTCTTGGGCGTAGGCGGTGTTTCGTCCGGATCCGGAGCGGGGATCAAGATCGATACATGGGGGCTCTTCGGAACGTTTACAGCGGCCGCCATCGCCGCGGAGGCCGGGCCTTCCGGCGGCGGCGAGCTCTACTCTGTCATCACGCTCGACATGCTCGCGAAGGGGCAACAGAAGGCTCCGAACGGTGTTGCTTGGGGCGATCTGATCGCGGCCTTCGATTCTTTCGGCGGCAACGTCCCGACGCCCGCTCCGACGCCGGTCTACCCGGCGTTGATCGACGTCCAGACGTGGTCGAACAAGGGGCTTGCGGCGAACTACCGGCCCGGCATGACGCTCAAGCAAGCAGAATCGGCGGCGGCGTCGGGCATTGCGGTCAATTGGCCGCACGGTCTCCCCTAAGAAGAATTCTTCCGCTCCACGGGAAGTAGGGCCCGTCTATTCTAGTTCTGGAACCACAACATCGGGCGTCGTCCGCGCAAGTCGGCGCCCGTGATGCTCACGTCGACGATCGCCCCTGAAACTGTCTGCTCGAGCGGTGGGATCTGCCAGAGCGCAAATCCACATTGCGGTTCCGGGACGGCGAGCGATCCGCCGCGCCAGTAGAGACGAATGTGCGGCAACGCGAAGAGCTCCGCACCCGAGAGCGGCTGCCCGGCTCCGATGTACGCGAGCGGGATGTAGCCGTTTTTTGCGAGCTCGGCGGAGAGCGCGTCATCGTAGGCCATCGCATCCGCGTGACCGCCCTGTTGCCCCTCAAGATCAATCATCACGTGCACGCCGGCGGGGACGCCGAGGAGATGCGCTTTTTGTACGAGCGCTTCGGCGCGCGCTTGACCGAATGCGCTCGAGAGCGGCGCAGAAGGCGCCGGAGCTTCGGACAACGGCAAAATACCGAGCCCTGCGGCGAACAGCCCATCGCGCTCGTAGCCCGTCAAGTTGTCGAGATAGCGGCCAACAGCGCCGATCCCGTTGCTTTTCAGTGCGGACGCGAGTTCGTGCGAGATGGGCGCGAGCCTATCGACGACCTTCGTGAACAGCGGGCATTCGCGAACTACCATGCACGTATGGTACCATGGCGTCATGCTCGAAGCGGTACAAGGCACGACGCTCAAGACAGGCCTCGAATTTGCGCCGGGGACGACCGAAGAATGTCAACGGTTGGTTTCCACGCTGTTCGCTCCCGGTGAAATTCTTTCCGCGTACCGTTCGGCGCGGAGCGCGTTCAAGACGGGAGATCTGGTGATTCGCGTTTCGGAGCAAGATCCCTCCGGGTTCGAGGCCGAACCGCGTGCCGACTACGTGCGCCGCTTGCGTGAGCGTGGGGGGGTCCCAACGCTGATGCGCGGGATCGTCGAGCGATCGGCGCACAGTGTGGTACGTCTCCCATTCGAGTCCGACGCCATGTGGTTCATTGTCGTGCGGGGCATGCAAGCCGTCCCCGTCATGTGCGTGCTGTTTGCGGCTCCGTACGAGACCGCCTAGGGAGATCGAAAATGAGCAACGCCAAGACAGGACTCTGGAGTGCTTTCGGCGCGCTGCTCGGGGGCGCGGCCGGTGCCGCTGCTGGGCGGTACGCGGCGGAGACGCGGCCTCGTGTGCGTTACGCTATCGCAAAGCACGGCGGGGACATCGAAGACGCGATGGTCGTCGGCGGCGCAACGGGGGCCGTCATCGGCGCGTTCATCGGCGGCATGGCGAGCGGCGCGACCGTCTCGCAGGGGGCGCTCCCAAGCAACCCGGTTGCCGGGCAACTTTACAGTTACGTGGGGCCGGATGGCGCCCCGAGAACCGCTCAGTGGAATGGATCGGCGTGGGTTCTCACGTCTTGAATCCGAATGGACGAGCGCCAACAGCTACGTGAACTCGAGAAGGAGTCGGACGAGATCAAAGCCGAGGTGATCGTGCTTTGGCATCGAGTTCGCCGCTTTGGCGAAACGCTCTCGGAGCTACGTGGGGAAGCGGAAGAGAGAAGAAGCCAAAGCTCGATCGAACGATATCGCGACGAGCTCCCGAGCGAGACGAAGTTCTCGCTTCATCCGACTGGGATGCGACTTTTCTTGAAAAACGCGCGCCCGTCGACGTTTGTTGTCGTCGTGATCGTACTCGGCGTTATCGTTTTGACCTGGCTCCTTCGCTCTCGATGAACTTATTGGGCGGGGCGTCGTCGAGGTACGTAGTAGACGACGAGTGCCCCGCCGACGATGGCTAGAACTGCTGCGACACCGATCCACGTCCACGCGCTCGTGACAACGCCTTTGATCCCTTTGGCCGTTTCGCTCAAGCCCTGCGCTGTCGCTTGCGTCACGTTGGCCGCGCTCTCAAGCACTTCGCCGGCGCCGTACCCTAAAATCTGAAGTACGCCCTTCGTCGTAACGTACGCGCCCTCGATGCGCGCGATGAGCTCTTGTTGTGCGCTGAAATCTGGGACATCGGGTAAACGCAAGGTGATGTTGTAAGCGTTCGCGATTCGAACGAGCTCGTCCTTGTACGGCCCAGCAACTTGCGTCACGACGCTCTGGTACCACTTGAGCATGTCCGACGCGCCCGCGACCATGTCGGCGCTCGACTTGCCGCTCCAGACGTTCCATTGCTGCAAGATGCCGCCAGGATTAGTGTCGCTGATTCGAATGCGCGTCAAATCGAGAAAGAGGCAAAACTCGCTGATGTTCACAGCTTGCAGGGGATCCGAGATACCGGGCGGACACGTCTGCGCGGAAGGAATGCCTTCGAGCAAGCCGTTCACGTAGCGCCATAGATCGAGGTGCGCGGCGATGAACGGCTCCCATTCTTGGCGGTAAGCGAGCAGATCGCCGACGTCGCCGAGCCCGAGAGAAATCACCTTTCGGCCTTCGTAGTAGATGCCCTCCGGTCGGATGACAGGGCAAGCCCCGAGGAAAATCATCTCGTTCATCGTTTGCGTTTCCCTCGAACGGCCAGCGCGACCTCCTCGATGACCCATCCTGCTGCGGCGCCCATCACGCTGGTCGCGAGTGCGATAGTAAACGGCGATGACGGTGGAATCGCCGGCGCCATGGCTTCGATCTGGCCGAAACCGACGGTAGGCGCTCCACCGAGAAAGAGGCGTTCGGGCGTCATTTCTTGCCAGCCCATGCCGCCAGTGTAGCGGCGGTTCCGACCGCCAAGCTCACTGCGGTCAAAATCCCAACCGTTTTCGTGAGTTCGTCGGTGCTTGACGGCGCGACGGCGGCGGCAGACGTGCTTTCGGCCGGAAGATAAATGCCGCCTGTTCGAAAGCATCCTTCGACGAGCGTGCCTTGCGCGTCGCGGCCCCAAACGCGCGGCTCGATACGGATCAGCGTCGTGATGCCGGGGAGCGGATAGCTTTCAGTCGCACCGAGCGCGACGGATTGATCCGCGGCCAGCGCTTGAGCGTGTTGCGATAGCGCATCGGGTACGGGGCCGTCCGCATCAGTCCACGGACGCCAACCGTCGGGGGCCGGCGCGAGCGGGCACTGCGCCGCGAGTTCGGGTCCGACGCCGAATTGCGCCATTCCCGTGTGAGTCTACGTGGCGTAACTTGACACGTCTAGCGAACGTGACGCAGTATTACAGGGGGGCTACGAAAGGCAAACAACGGTAGAACAATGAGGCGCGCACCGACCAAGTCGAAGAACGCCAGCCTCAAGCTGACTCCCGATCAATATCGCTTGATTGAACAGCGCGCCGAGCGCTGCAAAATCAGCACAAGCGCGTGGATGCGGTCGATTCTCCTTCAGGCCGCTAGCCGGCCGTCGAGTGATGGTTACCTTCGCATCCGCGAACCGGACGGAGCGACAATTTAAATGGATCCTCGCAGAATGATGGGCTTCGAGACCCCTGCCGATCAGCGGGTCGCTGTCCCCGTTCGGCACTGGAACGCGATGAAACTCGCGATTTGGCGGAGTCAATGGGCGTGGGAGATCGCGACCCGAGCGGCCGTCGAGCTCGTCGATAGGTGTCATCATGCCGAGGGGTGTCCCGGCGTACACGTCGAAACAGAACCTTGTCTGCCCGAGTGCCCCGATCGCGAGCAGCGATTGAGCGCGCTCGTCATTTTGAACGCCTCCCGCATGTTCGCGCCGGTCGACGCCAAGAAGATTGCGAACGAGCCCTACTTCGCGCCGAGCCGCGAACATTTCAGTGAAGTGCTCGCCGCGCTCGTTGCGGCCCAAACGGAACTCGAGGCGCTCCGCGCGGCGGGGATCCGCACACAACCTCCGGAAAACAACAAGGAACTTTCGCCGGCGGCCGTGCCCGTGCTTCCCGCCGTCAAGGAGACCGATCCATGAGATTCGAGCCGATAGGCAAACAGGTGTTCGGACGACTGCTGATCACTCGGGTGTCCGAGCACATCGTCGCAGCCGATCCGACGAAGGGCGTCTCGAAGTTCGTGCTCCTCGAGGAAGTCGGCGCGGACGCCGCGACCGCAGGGTACAAGATCGGAGATCTCGTCTTGCCGCGTCGGGTGGACAACGTCTATTTGAAAGGCGGTTCGTTCCATCGCGTCGTCTTGTCGATCGACGATATCGTCTGCCGCGTACACGAAATTCCGCTCAGCGAGTTCGTCGATATCAACGGGAAGGCCATCGACGTGGGAGGACGCGCCGCGTGAAAAGCTCCTGTGGTTGCCGCGAAGCTCGAGCGCACGGCGCGCTCGAGATCCCCGGACGCGGGCGAATGGGGCCGCGCGCCGCAGAACAACCTCGGCGATTGACAGAACGTCCCCGACGGCCGCGTGAGTCAGAGCCGATCGTTCTCTCCGACGGGCGCGGCGCGAAGTGTCGCCCTTTCATCAAGATCGAAAAGGATGCGGACAAGTTTGCCGCGTGCAACGCGCTCGCGGACAAGCTCGGACCGATCAACACGCCGAAGAAGGCGTTCTCGTTGATCAGCGATGCTATCGGCGATGAGCTGAACGAGGTCTTCGGAATCATGACGCTCGACATCCACTTGCGCATGAAAGGTCTCGCCGAGACGGGCCGAGGAGAGCCTTCCAGCGTGATGGCGCCGCTTCAGCCGACGTTGCAAGCCGCAATCGCGGATGGCGCCCATGCGGTGATCATTTTCCATGTGCACCCGTCCGGCATCGAGGCCGAGCCGAGCGACGCCGACATGGAGACGACCGAAGCGTTTGCCGACGCATGCGAAACCATCGGGTTACCGCTGCTCGATCACGTGATTGTCGGCGGCGACAAGAAGAGGCGCAGCTACTACTCGTTCGCGGAGTCCAAAACGATATGACCACGAAGACTGTCGCGTTGCCGCAGCCCGGATACCCGATGCTGACGCGCACTATTTCGAACACGCTTTTGCCGGAAACGCGCCAGCGCGTGCAAGACGTGAACTGCCCGCACTGCAAAGGCGCGTTCCAGGTGCAAATCGAGACACCGGTGGAAGAGCCCGTCGTGTGGGCCGTCAGCCAACCGCATCCGCTCGTCCCTCAAATGGACGTGGTTCGGATGTTCGTCATCGACGAGGGGATCGAGGTCTACTCGGTGTCGAAGGACGGCAAAGTCGGGATGCGGAATCTCATTCCGAACGGCACCTATCGTCTCACGGAGGAGGCGATGCCGCTCGACGTGTTCATCCAAGAGCTCTCGACGTCGGAAGCGAGTCCGAGCGACGGGCTGCCGGACGATGAGGAGGAAGAGGAAGAGCAAGTCGTCGTCACGTCCGCGCCGGCCGCCGCAAATGGTCAAGCCAATCCGTAGCAATCTCGTCAAGATGTCTCGTCGACGAAAATCGCCCGAACAGGGCCCGGTAGGAAGGTTCTCGGAGCCTACCGCGCAGGACGAAGCCGATATCCTGGAAGAGATCGGCGCCACGCCGGACGACAACGGCGAGACGCAAGTCGATCCGGCGAAAGTGCGCGAGGTCGGCGCCGTCGACGCCGAGAGCATCCGCGAGAATCGCAGAATGCAGAAGTACGTCGATCAGAAACGCGGCAACGTCGACGGCGTCACCTTCAATTCGGACGATCCGCTCGAACGTTACGACGGGATCCTCAAGGTTTGGCCTGCAAACACGCTCGATGTACACGTGCGTAGGCTCACCGGCGGTAGCCCCGTGACTCGCGTGATCACCAGTCGACCGCGATCCGGCACCGAGCTCTATGAAGCCATCCGTGTCATTCACGGCCAAAGCGAAGAAGCCGAATACGAGATCAAGGCCAATGACGTCACGACACGGCAATGGCGAATGAAAGGAGCGCGCATCACGATGCCGGACACGCGCCCGCCTGGACAGCCTTATCCATACGCCCCTCCACCCGGGTACCCGCCCCAGCAAGGCTACGCGCCTCAACCGGGTTATCCGCCGCCGCAGGGTTACGCGCAGCCGTCGCCGTCGCCGTACACGCCCGCAGCGCAACAACCGTCGGTGCCACAGGCGCCTCCCGTCGTTGTGCACGCGCCTCCCGCACCGGGCATGGAATCGACACTGGAATCGTTTCGACAGATGTTCGAGATGTTTCAGCAGTGGCAGCGGCAAACCGCGCCGGCAACGGCGCAAATGCCGATCGCATCGCCGATGCCGCAAGCCCCGTCTGCCGCCCCCGATATGGGAGCGATGCTCACGTGGTTCAAGCAAATGCTCGAGATGACTCAACCGCAACAACCGGCGGCTACTTCAGCCGCGACTACCGCGCCTGCGGCGACCCCGAACCCGATGACAGCAATGGCGGCCATGTTCGGTATGCCTCCAATGCAGCCTCCTCCCGGCACTCTGTGGGTACCGGGGTTCGGATTCGTCCCCGTCGAGCAGCTCATGCGCGCGATCGGTGGGGAGCCGTCAAGAGGTCCAGATGGCGGTGGCAGGGCGATGATGGGGGGTCAACGTGCGCCGCTGCGTTACCCGCAAGGCGGATACGGGCCGCAAGGGGGGTACGGGGCGCAAGGCGGATACGGGCCCGGTTACGCACCGCCCCCTCCACCTCCTCAACCGGTATCACTCAAAGATCAATTTCGCGAGGCGATCACACTCGTTCAAACGGCGGCCGAAGTGCTCGACGACGTCGGTGATCTATTACCGAACCGTGGGGGCGGCGGCGGTGCCGTGGAAGCCGCCGCGGCTGCTGTTTCCGATGAGGATAGCCCGATAAAGGTCATCGACATCGGCGGCCGAAAAATCGTCGTCAACAAGGGTGACGGATCGCTACGCGGTTGGGAAACCGGCGTGGCCAACGGTGACAAGATCCTCAACTGGCTTGGCGAGCAGTTCGAAAAAATTCAGAAGAACGCGAAACCGCCACCGAGAACCGTGTTGCCTCCTGGGTACGTCGAGGTGACGGAAGGCTATCAGCCGCCTCCAGGGTACATAGCTGTCCCCGAATCCCCTCATCACGGTACGCTTCCGCCACCGCCCGCGTTCGTTCCCCCACCGATTCAACCGATGCAGCCTCAACCGCAACGTCAGCCGTGGGGAATGCCGACGATCCCAAGAGAAGGGCAGGGTTAAGCGCCCTCGCACGCCATGCGCTACCGCGTCATGATGAGCATCGAAGTGGACGCGGCGAATGATCGCCAAGCGTACGAGTACGCCGCCAAGCTCGCCGAATTGCTCAAGACGCCGCTCGTGAAAATGGCGGTCGAGGGCGAAGGGATCCGTTTAGCGTTCGGCGACGGACGTCCGATAGTGCATCAGCCGCAGCGCGAGATCGCTTGATATTTCGTGGGACTCTGGACGAAGCTCCGGACTAGCGCGTAGCCTTTGAGGCGATGAGATCGTACGTCGTTCGGCCCGGCGACAGCCCGGCAAAGATCGCAATCGAATTTGCCGGATGCCCGAAGTGCGCCATCGATCTGGTGCACGCGAATCCGCACAAGGGATCGGTCGTCTATCCGAACGGTTTTGCTTCTTTCAAGTCGCTCGTCGCCGGCGAGACGCTGAATCTGCCGTCGAAGTGGTTCGATGGCAGCCTCGACATGCGCCCCAAAGCGTATTTCGTAGCACTTCCATACGCCGACGGCGTGACGCCGTCGATGCTCGGCGCCGCGGCAGCGGGGATCCTCGGCGACTACGCGACGCTCGATCAATCGACGATGCTGGTCGGGACGCTTTCGTCCATGGACGATCAATCGTTTGCGGCGGCGGTGCCGGACACCGTCACGACCATCGACGCCTCCGTCAAGGAAGCCGCCAGCGGATCCAACACCGTCGCGACGGCGAGCGCGGAAGACGTGCAAAATCGCACCGCAACGGCTCTCAAGCGCAACACCGATTTGATCGCGGCGATCACAGCCGGCGATCAGACGGCGGTGACTCAAGCGCGCCTCGATGTGCAAAATTCGCTGTCGTCCGCGATCGCGAGCGCGCGCGTCGCGCTTCAAGCGTTCTACGGCGACGCGGGCGAACAGCCGCTCCCGGCGAGCACCGACACGTTCCCGTGGAACATCTCGACTACCGCGCAAGCGGCGGCCAGCGCCATTGGCGCCGATCCGAACTACTGCCAATCGGTCGCGCAATCAGGAACACTCGTCAACACGACCGTGCACGCGTTCAAGACGGCGTGGAATTCGTCGCAAACCCCCGCTGTCCCCGTCGATACCGGCAATTACGAGCAGGCGACGGCAACCGCGCTCACGAAGGTGCTCGGAGCGCCCGCGCCCGCCGCGTGCGCGACGCATGCGCCGCTACCGTCAACGCTGCCGAACGCACTGCCCCCTCAAGCGCCCCCGCCCCTCGTAGCCGTGAAGCCGCCGCAAAAAACGGAACTCAGCACCGCCGCGGTGGCGAGCATCGGATTGATTGGAGCCGGCGCACTCGGCGGCGTCGTCTATCTCGCTACACGCAAGCGAAAACGAAAACGACGATGATCGACAAACCCGTAGAGAACGTACGCACCGATACTCGTCCGCATCCGGCTGGAGGCAAAGGCGCGAAGCTGTCTTTGAAGGAAGTCGCCGAGCGCGCGTTCAAGGGGCGCATGAGCCCGCGACTCCGTGCTTGGGTGACGCAGGTCCTCGACAAGGCCGGCGCTTCGCGGAAAGGGCACCGCGAGAAAGCGCAAGCCATACTCGACGCGTTCAGGCAGAAAGTGCCGTACATCGCCGATCCGATGATGGGCGAGTTCATGGCAACGCCCGAACAGACGTTGTGCCTCGACGAGGGTGGACTTTGCATCATCGGCGGCGACTGTTTTCCGGAAAGGACGCTTTTACTTCGAGATGACTTCGAATTCGTTCCGATCGAGAAAATCAAAGTAGGCGAACGCATCTGGGGTAAAGACCGATGGTCGACCATCACGCAAAAATGGGCGAAGGGTAAACTTGACGTAGATGCGATCGACCTCACTACCGGTTCGACCGTCTATTTGACGAAAAACCACAAGGTCTACGTGGGCCAGTGCAAGCACGGTGGCCGCTGCGATCAAGTCCAATGTCAACCCGCGTACAAGCGTCTAGAAAGTTTCGATCGAATTCTCGTCGAGGAGCTTCGTGAAGGCGATGTCCTGCTTCAACCAAAACGCATAGCGACTAGCATGGAGCACGGCGGCGCGGGGAAGTTTCCGCTGTGGCGTATCGGGCAACGAGAGAAGCTAGGCACATCTGCCGCCGTCAAGGCGATCGAACGTTCTGTCGGACGAGTTTCTTGCTGGGACATTTCGACCGATGATCGCTACGTCTATTTGCCAGAGCATGACGTAACCGTCTCCAACTGCGACGATATGTCCATCACACTTGCCGCAGCGATGATGTCGATCGGAATCGCCGCGATGATCATCGGCAGCAGTCACCACGAGCCCTACGACGTGCCGTCGCACGTGTTCATCGCCTTCGAAGACGAGCTCGGCGACTGGGTGAAAATGGACGGCACGACGAAGCTGCCGATCGGGCGGGTCCCGCCGCACGCGCGCGAATGGTGGGTAGAGCCGGGACAAGAAGCGAAAGAGCGTGGCGAGGGTGATTTCGTCGGAATGAGCGGCGCGCCCGATCAAACGGGACTCGCTCGAGCTCCAACGCTCCTCGATCTGCTTTATCCGAGCATCAAGTAGTAGGACAACAGTTAATCGGTTGTGCGACGAACGTAGTACGCCGCAACCGTTTTAGCGCGATCGTTTCGAAACGTTGTTCGATTGGCGATCGTGCTCGAGCGCGTGCGTGTAAATACGCGCTTCTCTTGTTGTTTACATTCGAAGTCGGATTTGTACGACGACGCTCAGAATAGGCGCACGGCGATCACACGATTTCTTGCGATTTGTGCCGCGTATTGACTCGTCTAATTCGTATTGGGACCCTGTTCTGGCACCGTGACATGGGTCTCTACGACGATCGGTTGGCGGATCTCAGCGAACGGCGACGCGGACAACGCGCTCGACTCCCGTTCTCGCCGATCGGTGGCTCACACCCGAAATCGCCGTCGATCGGTCGTTTGCGCCCGAAATCACTGCCGGTCGACGAGGCTCATCGCCGCTCGATGTCCGTCCAATCGCTGCTCTTCGACCGGAGCGCGGGATGGACACCCGCTACGGCGAAAGCATGGGCGAAAGCTCACGGGTACAAGCACGGGAAAGTGGACGTCACCGACCAGTACGTCCGTCTTCGCCAGTTCGACCCGAAAGGGTTCAAGGTCGAAAGGACCGTCACGTTTGGTCGAGGGATTCGCGCCGTAGTCGCGCGTGAAGGTGTCAAAAGCATGGCCAAGAAAACCCGCAGGAAGAAGACCTCCACCAAGCGCGCCCGCCGGCGCACCAAGACTGCGCCGCGCAAGACGTCTCGTCGCGGTCGTCGTCGGACCACCGAGACGGTAAAGCATCGTCGTCGGCGTCGCCGGCGCAGCATGGTCATGGAGGCTCCGCGTCCGGTTCGTCGGCGGCGTCGTCGTTCCCACGTTCAGGCGTGGCGTGGAGATCCGGCGGGTCACGCGAAAGCCGCGCGCAAAGGATGGCGAAAGAAGAAGCGCAGCGCCCCACGGCGCAGGAAGCGCAGTCGTAGCCGTCGTGCCCGCGAAACGACGATGCTCGAGGCGCGCCGTCATCGCCGGCGTCCGGTGCGGCGACGTCGCGCACGGCGCGCGCGTGAGACCGTCATGGAGACGCCGCGTCACCATCGTCGTCGAAGCCATCGTCGACGCATGTCCGAGCCGCGCGGTGGGAGCGGATTCGGCCTCGCCGAATTCGCAGTCGCGACGCTCACCGGCGGCATCGGCTTCGTGCTCGCCGATGGGCTCGATCGCTTCCTCGCGACGTACAACCCCGCCGGCACGACCGCCCAGCCGGTGACCAAGTTCACGAGCACCGGCGCCGGTACGCTCGGCAACACGCTCAACGTCGCGTCGCGGCCGAGCCTCATTCGCGTCGGCGCCGCCGTCGGCGTGATCGCGGTTCCGATTGTGGGCGCGGTGGCGGCGAAACGCCATCCGATGGTGCGCGCAGCATTCGAGGGCGCGGCGCTCGGCGCCGGGATCTCGCTCTTCAAGATGGTCTGGAACAACCTGATCATGCCGTTGCTCGCGCCAAGCGATACGTCGGTGGGCTCTCTTCGGAAGAGCTTCATTGCACGGCTCTATCCGGCGGAAGTCTCGGCGCACATCAACATGGCGGCCAATCAGACCGCCGTGGCGAGCGCCACCTCGGGCGCGCTTTCGGGCGCGTCTCAACTCGGTGTCGGAGCAGATGTCGGACCGTTCGCGCTCGCGGGCGATTCGCCGTATCCCGACGCCGCGCAAGCACTTCGGGCGTCGGCCGGGGTGCAGGATCAATACCCCAGCTTGCAAAACGTCATGGGCACCGGCGGCCCGGGGAGCAATTACCCGACTGCCGCTCAAGTGATGGGTACGGGCGCGGCTGCTACGCCGTCGTCGCCCGCATCTCCGAGCGCTCCGGGATGGCAACCGGGGCCGCCCGCTGGACCCGGTCCCGGCCCACAAGCGCAACCGCACACCGATCCGGCGTGCGGGTGCATCGGTGACGGCGATCAGTACGGCACGTTCCTCGGCCTCGGTGACGGGCCGAAAGAAGAAGTGCTGTACGACACCGGTTCCAACTGAACAACGACCACGGAAATTCTCGAAGGGTGAAAACGCTCGCGTCGGCCCTGTGAAACGGCGAGCAAAAAGGAAGCGAAGATCATGGCTCGAAATACCAACAGAAGCATCGTCGGCCGGAGAACGGCGCGGTTCGGCGATTCGCAAGACAAGACCCGCCGTCTCCAGTTCGGTCTCGGCGCGGCGCCGGGCGATCTGCGCGGTGCGGACAAGTGTCTGCGTTGCTCCTTCGGCAACATCCCGGTCATCGAGGAGGTCGTTTGGACCATCCCGTTGCCGCTCACTGCCGAGGAGGCGATCAGCACGCTGGGCGATACGGTGAATCTGCTCTCGGGCAGCTCCAGCGTGCCAGGCGTCGCGTCGATCGACTCGACGTTCCTCATCAACGGCATCTTGCAGACGGATATCCTCGCTCAGGGCGTAGGCGTACACGTCTTTCACGAGCCGATGAGCTTCTCGACGATCGGAAATGCGTTCAACGCGCCGACAACGACGGTGAACCCCCCGCCGTCGCCCGACGTGTTCACCGTCAACGATCTCACCAATCGCGCGATGAGCACTCAGGTGCTCGCCGACGGTTCGAACTTCACGCCCGCCGATTTCATCTTCGGCGGCGACGTGTGGCGCGCGGGCTGGAACTTCATCAACGCCTACCAGTTCCAGTGGAAGACCTCGCAACGTGAACTCATCCTCAACGAGATCGCCGCCGACGTGTCGTACTTCGGTTCGTTCGCCGACGCCGAAGCAAGCGGGACGAGCGAGATCGCCATCATCGAGTTCGTCGCCGCGGTCAACGCGACATACCGCTCGAAGGGATCGGCGACGATCTTCCTGCCCGTCAACTTCCGTCGAGTCGGCAGCGTCAACGGCGGGAGCGCGACGAACAACGTCGGTATCTTCCACCCGACGCGCGACTTCGATCTCGCGCCCGTCACCTGGGGCGGCCTCCGGTGGCAAGGATACGGTTGTCGCGGTCAGATGTACCGCCCGATCGAGAGCCCTTGTTTCCTCGAACGCGGCATTCCCATCGGGATGCTGTTCATGGTACAGGACGCCGTGCATCAGGCGCTCATGCTCGAGGCGGTTTCGATCAACAACGATCCGCTCGGCTCGAACATCTCGCCCGACGAGAACCTGCTCTGCACGACGGCCGTGCTCCCCGCTCCGGCGACTCCCGGTACTCCGACTGCGGGGGCCATCGTCGCCGGTGGCGTCAACACGATGCTCGAGCAGACCCTCGACGCGACGCCGGTGCTCGTGCCGCAGTCTGTCGGCGTCTGCCGCGAGGTCTTCAAGGGCGGCATCTTGAAGCTCGGAATCAAGATCAAGGGCTGGGAAATGCCCGGTGGCTGGAAGGCCTACTGCGAAAACAACATGCCGCAGATCATGAAGCCGACTGCCTCGGCCTCCTGATCCTGACGGCGTAAGCAGCTACGGGCGGCGTGGCGAAACAGCGCCGCGCCGCCCGTTCTGTTTCAGAGGACTTGATCGGGAGATCTGAATGGAACCGAGAGACCACAACGTCGCGAATCTGGCGCTCTACGCGCCCCGCATGGCCTACGCCATGATGATCGGTGTTCCGCGCGTCCCGCTTGTCGTGGACATTCCGATCCAGTTCTCATCGAGCGTCGTCAACGCGCCACCGGTCGTGCAGAGCTTTCAGAACAACCTGACGCAGGACACGCTCATCACGCGCGTGACCTACAATCTCTTTCAACCGAATTCGTTTCCGGGCAGCCCGTTTCAATCGACGTATTTCAACCAGCTCAAGCAGAGCGGGCAGACCGGCGTCGGCGTACAGATGGCGGTCTACGGCGGTCCGAAGTACAACGTCAACGACACGTTCACCGATCTCGGTAACCTCTTCGACGTGTTCGCGATGACGTGGCCGTCAGGATGGCCGCTTTACAAGCAGTCGAACGTGAAGGTCAGCGCGATCTTGACGCAAACGCCGGTGAGCGTGCCGTATCTCATCGGGATCACGTTCACGGGCTTTCAGTTTTTGGACAAGACGATCGACGATATCTCCGACGAAGACGCGCGCGCTCGTCTTCGAAAGCTCGGGCTCCAGACGCCCGATCTCAGCGTGCTCTTGCCGAATAAATGAACTCTCGCACCGACAACGTGATCCGCCTGCAAAAACACCCCGGCGGGGTGGCAGCCGGATTGCGTTCGGTGCTCGCCAATGGGCGGTACGAGATCGTCACGGGCGGCCCGAATCCGGAGTTCGGGTTCATCGGCAGCGACGCTTATGACACGAACGCGTACACGGGTCTCGTTGTCCCATCTACGCCGAGCGCAGCGATCGGCGGCGCGCGTTACTTGATGCTGCTCGCGCGCGCCAGTTTCAATTCCGGTGAGCAGAGTTCAGACAACCTCGGCGCGCGTCTCGTCGGCATCCGTCAGTACGCCGAGCTCGTCGCACGCATTCCGGCGCGGACCGCTCCGATGGCTACGGGTAGCGGTCCTCCGGAAGGTAGCACCGTCACGTTCCGCAAGGAGATCACGAGTCCGCTTTGGCACCCGCTCGACGGTGACATCTCCTGGCACGTGATGGTCATCAACAAGGTCCAGCGCGACACGCGCAATCCGGGCAACGCGGACGGGATCAACTTTCAAGACGCGTTGAGCTCGGCGCTCCTCTATCAGAGCCTCGCGCCGTACGTGCCGCCGAACGGTGGCCGCCCCTGGGGCATGCCCATCGGCGCCAGCCTCGGCAACATTCACGAGCTTCGTTATCCGTGGCGTACCGATTGGAGCGAGCTCGCGCTCGACATACCGGTACCTGTTCCCTGTGACGTCGCACTGTTCGCGAGCGTACGGCAAAACGATCCCACGACGAATCCGTCGCTCGCCGACTCTTTCTCGTATTCGCAACCGTTCGCGGCGCTGTGCCCGGAAGATCAGTTCGTCGTCGCGTACAGCGCGTTCGCACAGTACGGGACTATCGCGGGCGCGCTCGTATTCGAGGAGAACCTCGGGAGGGACGTGCCATGAGCCGACTTGGCGCAGGATTCGGCGGCGGCGCCGGCGTATTGCTCGGGGCTATCGGCAGTGCGTACTTGAGCGAAGCTCTCCGAGCAAAGCGGAAGCACGCGGATTACGCGGTACTCTATGGCGCCGTGATCGGCGGCGCCGTAGGAGCCGCGGTCGGTGCGGGCGCCGATTGCGCGAAGCCGTCCGGTACGGTCAGTGGGCCGCCGCGTCAGCTTCAAGCGAGGTTCCCGTGACTTTTCTCGGAGAACAGATCACATCAGTGCCTCCAGCGAGAGATCGCGCAAGAGCCGCTGTCGGAGCAGCAGCTAGCATTGCGATGCTAGGTGGTTTGGGCGCGCTGTTCGATAGCAAAACAGCAGCTCTTGTCGGAGCAACAATAGGCAGCGCGGTGATCAACAGCATGTTCGATACCGGATTCATGTGCGGCCTGCTTAATTCCAAAGAAGATCAAGCCAGAATTGATTCTCAGCTTCTGCCGACACGGATTGGTCTTGCGGCTGGCGGTGGAGTTGCTTCAGCGATAGGCGGCGCCGCACTATCAGCCGTATCGAAAAAACATCCAATTGCCGGCGCAGTTCTTGGCGCATCGCTAGCCGGCGGTCTGATTGCGGCCATTTTTACCTCGAATGAGTGCCCTAAAGTGGACTCTTCCGGCGTAAGTGGCACGAGGTTCCCATGAGCCGCATCGGAGCAAGAGTAGTCGCCGGCGTGGGCGGAGTTGTGGGTGCTGTACCTTCGGTACTGCCACAACAGCCACTGATTGCGGTGCCGATCCCGAGGTTCCCGTGACCCCCGCGCAAGCGTACGGGCATCCGAATTTTGTCACCGACGTCCCGGTACAAGGCCCAACCGACGAGGGGCTGCGCGCCGCGGATTGCCTCCATGTTCAACAGAGAGCGCTGGCACATCCAGGATGTTCCGGCTGCAAAGGAACGCTTGCCATGCAACATGCACAAGGAGTCCTCGGGGAACAGATCTCGTTCGGCGGCGCGAGGGCGCTCGGATTCGCGCTCGGCGGTCCGGGAGATCCGGACATCTGGGCGTTGCTATCCCTCGCACAACAGACGTGGGTTACGACTTCGCTCAACACGCTCAACGCCAAGATCATCGCGAATGGGAACGCTCCGTGCCCGACGTGGGGCCCGGCCATCAACTTGGAAGCCGGTTGCTTTCAGGCTTGGTACAACAACAATTACGGCCCCAGTGCGCAGCAGATGGTGAGCCCGAGCAAGACGCTGCGCACCGATGGCGCCTTCGACGAAGACACGTTGTGCGCGCTCATCATGATCGCGGGGATGCACCCGGCGGATTTTCCGACGCCGTTCCCCGATCCGACCAAACAGTACTGCCAAGTGCAACCCGCTCCCACGGTCGCGGCCGCGTCGATGATGACGCCGATGACCAAGAAGGTGCTGATCGGTTCGGCGCTCGTCGCCGGAATCGGCGGAATCGTTTTCGCCGCCTCGAAGGGCGGGAAGGGTCGACGTAGAAGGAGACGCTGATGCGCTATTCCGTAAGAGCGGGCGAAAGCCCGACGATGATCGCCCGCAGGTTCGGCGTTCCGATGAGCTCGCTCATCAACGCAAACCCGCAAAAACCGACCAAGATGGTCGCAGGCGTGCGCACGTGGCAATCGATCAGTCGCGGCGAAGCGCTCAACGTCCCGAGCGCTGCCGGCGTCGGATTCGTCGGCGCTATCGCACCGGCACCGCTCAACGCGCCCCACAAGCAGATCAGCATCACCAATCCCGGCCCGCATGTCGCGGACGCGGACGTCGCGTTGTGGCAAACCATCATCGGCGTGACGGCCGACGGCTTATTCGGGCCGAACACGCAAGCAGCGACGAAGTCGTGGCAAGCGGCTCACGGCCTCGATGCGGACGGTATCGTCGGGCCGAAGACTTGGGCGGCGGCGGTGGGATCTGCTCCCGCGCCGGCGTTGCCTTCGCTCCCGTCAATTTTGCCTTCGCTCCCGACAGCTCTTCCGTCGCTGCCGACGATTCCGACGGTGACGCCGGTTGCGGTTCCAGCGGCCGCGCAAGCGCTCGCTTCGATTGATCCGTGCAATCCGGCCAACGTCGCGCTGGTATGCGCCGCGCAACTAGCGCTCGGCGTTACCGCGGACGGCAAGTACGGCCCCGCGACGGCCGCTGCTCTCCAGAAGTTCGTTCCGAGTGCGCCGGCGGGGTGCAGCCCACGCCCGGCGTGGTGGACGCCGACGGGACAGAGCAACTGCATGGGCGGAGGCGCGTTGCCGCTGCCGCTGCCTGCCCCTCTTCCGTCTCCGGCACCTCTCCCGACGCCGGCGGCGCCGTTGCCATCGCTCCCATCGCTCCCGTCTATTCCGACAGCTCTTCCAACGCCCGCGTCGCTCCCGTCGGTGATCCCACTGCCGTCAACGGCGCCAACCGCGACGCTTCCGATCCCAACGACTGCGCCGTCAGCTCAACCGACTGTCACACCTCCACAGTCGACGGGTCTGTCGACGGGCGCGATCGTTGCCGGTTCGCTCGGGATCGCGGCGATCATCGGCGTGATCGCGGTCGCCGCGGGCAGCAAGCGTACGACAACGCGAACGACAACCATTCGCAGAGCAGCGCCGCGCAAGAGCAAGAGCGCTCACAGGAAGAAGCGAAAGTAGAGGCTTCCATGCAAGTCATGATCACCAAGGCACAACTGGACGAGCAGCGCGCATGCTCTGCTTATCTGAAATCGCCGGAGTGGGATGCGGGGCAGCAAGCTCTCGTGTACTCCGACTGGGACGCCACGGTCGCGCGACTGCTATCGAACCGCATCGGGACCGTATTCCTCGACTTCCTGGTCGTTCACGGGCTCGTGCCGATGACGGTGACCGAATTCATCGATGCGCGCGCGCGCGCCAGGAGTCAGTGAGATGTCCTTTCGAATCGGACGCGCCTACGCGCGTCACGTTTACGACGAGCGACGTGGAGGAGGCAGTGCTGCGTCTCCCTTCGCGCGGAACTTCGCGGCGGGCCCGACGTTGACGACATCCATCGCCGCTGGCGGCGGGACGCAAATCCCGTGGGAGGTGATCGACAGCGGCGCACCGGCTGGTGTCGATGTCCCGATCACGCCGCAGTCAACCGGCGTCGTGCGCATCTCAGGAGTCATCTCACTCAAGAATTCGACAGGTTCGGCCGTCGCCGCTCAGGTGGAAGTCCAAGTCAACGACGTTTCGCTCACGTTCCCGAATGCGGAAAATGCGACGGTCGACGCCGACGGATTCGAAGCGATCCCCTTTTTGGCCGAAGCGACCGGTCTCACGATCGGCGTGACCGTGAACGTTCAAATCTTGGTGATCGCCGGCGGCAGTGACGCGATCAGCGCCGTCGCCGAATCGTCGACACTCGACGTGCAAGAGGTCGCCGTCGCGACCGGATGAAAAAGGAGGCGCCTGTGCCGAAACTGGTTCACGAAGAGCTGTTGGTGTGTTGCGGCTTCAAGCGTTGCCCGACCGTACGCGTGTTCGAAGATGGATCCATCGAGCTTTCCGACAGCGACACAGAAAACGGATCGATGGGCAACATCAAGCTCCGTCCGGAGGTCGCGGGCCGTCTCGCAGAGTTGATCTCACAGCACAAGCAGTAATCTCCCCCGCGATCGGGTCGGAGCATTCGGAAGAGGACCAATGGCCCGCATCGCCGGCAGAATACGGGGTGAGACTTATCCAGAGCCCGGTAAAAGCGGCGGGGGCGGCGGAAGCACGGGCATCACCGGGGCTACGGGCCCAACCGGACCGACTGGCCCCGTAGGCGGCCCGACCGGATCGACGGGGCCGACAGGGGCCCCCGGTATCGCCGGCGTGACGGGCCCCACCGGGAGCGGATCAACCGGAGCAACAGGAGCTGCCGGCGCGACGGGTGTGACCGGCGCATCGGGGCCGACGGGCGCGCCCGGGCAAACAGGCCCGGCCGGGACTGCTGCGAATACCGGATCGACGGGGCCTACCGGCGCTACGGGGCAGACCGGCCCAGCCGGCGCCGCCGCGAACACTGGATCAACTGGACCTACCGGAGCGACCGGTCCGATCGGTACGGGCCCTACCGGTAGCACCGGCGCAACGGGGCCGATCGGTGCCACCGGCGCCGTCGCGACCGGCCCGACGGGGAGCGCCGGACCGGCCGGTTCAACCGGAGCCAGTGGGCCCACAGGCTCTGTGGGCGCTTCTGGAAGCACCGGATCGACGGGGCCCGCCGGCGTGACCGGGCCCACCGGCGCGATCGGGACGGGCCCAACAGGTAGCACCGGCGGTACAGGTTCGACGGGACCGACCGGCAGCACTGGGCCCGCAGGTGCGGCGGCGAATACCGGTGCGACAGGCGTGACGGGGTACACCGGACCGACGGGATTTACCGGTCCGGCGGGCGCCGCCGCGAACACCGGATCAACCGGCCCAACTGGTCCCCTCGGAACGGGCCCAACCGGGAGCACCGGACCGACAGGATCGGTCGGGGGCTCTGGGCCTACCGGCGCCACTGGATCGACGGGCGCAGGCGCGACTGGGCCTACCGGTCCGACAGGGCCGCTCGGAACCGGACCGACTGGCCCCGTTGGCACGACCGGCGCGACGGGCGCAGCGGGAGTAGGTGGGGCAACCGGCGCAACCGGCGCTACGGGGGCCGCCGGCAGCGGATCGACTGGAAATACCGGACCGACCGGCGCCGGAGGCGCGACGGGAGCTACCGGCGCGAGCGCTACGGGACCGACCGGTGCGACGGGCGCGCCTGGGGCGGCAAGTGCAACGGGATCAACCGGGCCGACTGGCGCGACGGGGCGAACCGGTCCGACGGGGAGCGCTGGCGCGGCCGGTGTTACGGGCCCGACGGGAGCTGCCGGAAGCGGTGGAAGTACCGGACCGACCGGAGCCGCCGGCACCGCCGGCGTGACCGGTCCGACTGGGAGCGCCGGAGCGGCCGGCGCGACTGGGGCTACCGGACGAACCGGTCCCGCGGGTAGTGGGGGCGCGACCGGTCCTACGGGAGCCGCGGGCGCCGCAGGTGTCGCCGGTGCGACAGGGCCTACAGGTGCGGCCGGTGCCGCTGGCGGCGTCGGGGCGACTGGCGCGACCGGGTCGACGGGACGTACAGGTCCGACCGGTGCAATCGGCGCGACCGGCGCGGCAGGTAATCCTGGCGCCACCGGTGCGACGGGCCCTGGCGCGTTGCCGCTGTCCCGTCAGCGGTTCATCGACGGCGACACGACATCGACCGTGCACAACGGCTCCGCCGCTCAACCGTACGCGACCATCGCATCGTTTATCGCATCGCGGACCAACGCTTCCGCAGCCGATGCGGCCGCCAACTATGTCGGTTGGATGATGCCCTCGACGAACGGCTACGTCGAGAGCGTCTCATTCCCACCGTACGCTTCGACGGAGCTCCGCGGCGATTCTATCTCAAACTCGGGCGGGACGGTCATATCCGGCAGCTTGACGTGGAACAACGCGGCGGGAGCCCATGCCGGTTCCTCAGCGGTCGTAGCTGTACATAACATCACCGTAACAGGAAATTTCACTGTAACCGACGACGCCGGAGCACCGACCTCCTCTGTGATATTTGGCGGTGATGAAGTCGGTGCCGCTTCGGGCGGGATACTCGGCGCATTCGATTCGCATACGACTTCCAAACTCGCTTTAGTGTATTTCACGAACGTCACGATCTTCGGCAACGTCACTGCCGGAGCGGGGGCGTCTAACGCCGCCGTTTACATGTACACGTCGGTATTCTCTGGAGGATCGCTTACAGCGCAAACGCTTAGCGCGCTCGGTACTAAGCTCAACACCAATTCCATTTCAGTCAACCAATTGGCAGTGTTCAGCAACTGTCAATTTTTGAAAGCCACCGCACTAACGGCTGCGACAGCTACGTTCGACGGACCGTCATGGTCCAGTTTCTTGGAGACCGGCGGCACGCGCAGCGCCTCGACTATTGTCTTGATCGTCGGCGGTGTAACCGCCGCACCGGTAGTGGGTGCAACGTTGCCTTCTACCGGATCGGTAAGCGTGTCGCTCAATGGCACCGGCGCCAGTGGCGGTTACACAGGAGGAAACTCAGGCAATCAGTATTTGACGCCCTCTGCGGGGCTCACCAACAACCTCGCGGTAACGATCAAAACCGGTGGCGGGGAACGCTTCGGAGACACGCTACAGATCGTAAGAGGGGACGCGGCGCCGTATTTCTTGGAAGTCAAGAACAATGCCGGCACTGTGATAGCGACTCTACCCCCGGGGACTAATGGGTTCGTGGTCGCCGAGATGGAGGCACTCGATTGGGTATGCCAGCAAATCGGGACAGGCCCTCAAATATCTTACGGATGGTACGGTAACGGCGCTGATCTCGCGTTGCACTTCGATGGCACGTCGACTGTGGCCGGCATAGTACCGGTCGATGCAATATATGTTTTGAACAGAGATCTGTACGCCACTTCACTGCTTCTAGATTCGACCGTTCGTATTCAATCGAATGGATACAGGATCTACGCGAACGTATCGGCTACCATCAACGGCACTGTAGATAATTCAGGCACAGCAGGATCCGGCGCCACAGCAGGATCGGGCGGTGGCGGCGGGACGCTGCTCGCTGGCGCGCCGGGCGGTGCTGGCGGCGCTGTCACAGCCGTAGGACACCCAGCTTCAAGCGTGTCGCCGGCCAATGCGGTGTACGCGCCGATGGCCCCTTACGCACCCGGGTTCTGTAACGGCGGTGCCGGCGGTACGGGTCTCGCAGCCGGCGGATCCGCTGGAACGTATGGGCCGGGCATCGCTAGCGGCGGTTCGCTTTTCGCCGCCATGGGATCCTCGACCGGGACGCTATTTGGTGTTGGGATCAATCAAGTCGCTGGTGGCGGGGGCGGCGGCGGGGGCGGAGGCGGAACCAGCGGGGGTGGCGGAACAAGCTCCGGCGGCGGCGGCGGCGGAGGCGGAGGCGTAGTGCTGATCGCGTCGCCCATAATTACCGGTTCAGGGACGATCAGTGCAGTCGGAGGCGCCGGAGGCAACGCGACCGGCTCTGCTGGAAGCGGTCCTGGCGGTGGCGGCGGAGGCGGCGGCGGCGGCGGATTGATCGTTTTGACCAGTGCGCAAACAGCTTTTTTGCCGCCGTTCTTCACGGCATTTCCAACGCTCAACGTGGCCGGCGGTGCCGCAGGTTCGGGACTGGGCGGCGCGGCCGGTGTAGCAGGGCACAACGGGGCCGTGTTCCAGGTAGTCGCATGATTTGGATCGCGCTTGTCGGCGCAACGCTCGTTCTCGTCAACGGCGTTGGGCCGTGGGGGATCCTCAAACGGTTGCGCGCGCTTTGGCCGAGCCTGCTCG
>Ga0335082_10000081_pt1 | contig 92902 bp, 75 predicted proteins | sample Lox_Sample_41_FD_206718 | JGI IMG/M metagenome (GOLD analysis project Ga0335082, IMG submission 206718) | Soil microbial communities from Loxahatchee National Wildlife Refuge, Florida, United States - Lox_Sample_4.1 | ecosystem: Environmental > Terrestrial > Soil > Wetlands | place: USA... | reverse complement strand
TCGCTCACCAAAGAGTGCGGATGGAAGGATGGCGACAAGGGCGGCTTAGCTAAATGAGAAAATATTTAGTGAAAAACGAAAGAGAAAGTGTGCCTTGACATCAACCGGCCTTCTCATGGAAGGACTTGGAAGATTGATTTGCGGATTACAAGTCGTTGGTCACTTTTTCACCATGTAGCAAACTTCCACGTCTACCGCGCATCCACCCATGTTTGCAACAGTGCCGCCCCCCGTCGTGCAATAAAGTTTCATCCCAAACTTGTATCGTCCCTGAACCTGTTCTAGTTTCGGCGCGCTAACCGCCCACCCCTTCTGATAGTCGGTTAACCCGTGAGGAATGATGTGGATGCCTTTGGGTATATTTGCAGCCCGCAAGTCGGATTTGGCCGCTTTGTTGCCGTCCCTTGAGCGAACACTGGGCTGCTGGTACGTAGTGTCAATCGTTGCCCCCTCGGGCAAGAGAAGTTCGACCCTCTCATTGAATTCTTCGTAGCCGCCGGTGCCAGACAATGTACCCGCATACTGAAATCCCTGGGGGCAGTTGTGCTGTGCAAACGCCGAAGGAGCTGCAGCAGTAAGAAACAGCGCTATCGAAACGAGGCACTTCATAGCTTTCCTCCGCCTTTCTAGTTGACCTAAAGTCCCATGGGGAATACTTACTGAACGAAACTGCTCATGCGAACTGTTAAATTTAACAGACGGTGAGTACTAGAAGCTATTTGTCCGGTTACCCGACCCGACTTCTGAGGAGTTAGCTACATGCGTGTCGAAATTCAGTTACACTCCTGTCTAGAACATTGGTTACCAGGCGCAAACAAAATAGGGTGCTGTTGCGGAATCGGCCCAGGACTATTTTTGCGAAAGTGATTCCTTGGCTTTGCGCCTCTGCTCCTCCTGCATGGCGACCAGCTTGTACGCCACATAGTACTTATAGATGTTGGTGACGTAGTTGACTGTCTCCTGACCAACGCGTGAGGCGGCAATGAATTCAACGTTGTTCATCCATACATTCGGGTCGAGTCCCTTCTGTGCGGCTTCGGCGCGGAGTTGTTTCACGCGACCCGGCCCGCAGTTGTACGCAGCGAAGGTGAACAAGACCTTATTGAGGTCATCCATCGGCTCATTGCCATAAAGTCTTTTCATGGTTAAGTTGAAGTACTTCACTCCCGCGTGAATGTTAGATTCTTCCTGCGAGATATCGCCGACGTTCATATCTTTCCCGGTGTCCGGCATCAATTGCATGACACCGATAGCCCCGACAGAGCTCTTGGCCTGCTGGTTCAGGCCAGATTCCTGATAGCCCTCCGCCATCATTAGCAAGTAGTCCATCCCATATTTGTCGGAATACTTCCGGAACATCTGTGCAGTTTGGTCAAAGCGTTTCATGCTCTCGGCGGAGACCGCCTGTTTCAGCATGAAGGGCGAACCGGTGTATTTGGTTACAACCTGCTTGCTGAAGGTTGTTCCTTGCCCGTGGGCTCTTATGAATTCATTGATGACAGACAAGAGTTGCGGTGAGTTCTTGCGAACGGCCCAACCGTAGGCCACACCCTCACCGACAGCGATTTCAGGGTGGACTTGCATCTTGGGCAGCAACGAACTCCAAAGCTTGGCCATCCAATCGTTAACCACGGTGATCGGCAGCAGACCCGCGTTTACCATTTCCAGAATGTCTTCGTCACTAAGGTCATCGGGAACGGCCGTGAGCTTGACTGGCTGTTTCTTATCCCTTTCAAATCGTTCATTTAATCGGTCGAGGTGCTCCCAGTAGGATGAGCTTTTACGGACAAAAACCTCCTTGCCCGACAGTTCATCCAGTGAAGTGAGTTGGGGGCCAGCCAGAGCTGTAACCACCACTTCTTTGGCGTCACGGTAAATGGGGTTTGAAAAATCGACAATCTTTTGCCGCTCGGGAGTTATCGTGATGCCACCCATGAGGATATCGAGCGTGCCCGTATCGAGATTTTTGGTCGCGGAAGCGCGTGGGGTCACGAAGAACATAACATGAATCTTGATGTTCTTGTTTTGCTGTGGGTACTTCTTATTTAGGTATTGTTCAAACGCCTTGCCCGTTTCGTAAGCGATGCCTTGCGGCGTTCCTTTCACGGTGTAGAAGAGCGTTTTGGAATAAGGAACGCCGACGCGAATGACGCGCTTTTTCAAGAGGGCGTCGAGGTCTCCCGTCCACTGTTTTGTGGCTGTGGGCGGTTGCGTTGTGGGAGCTTGGCCCGGTGTGGATGGAATTTGGGCGAAAGTCGATGGAGCTAGAGTGCTGATGGCAAGCAAACAGAAAGACAGAAGAGGTGAGCAGATTTTAGGCAGACACATAGTGAGCCCAATGTAGGCGGTCCGCCGCTGACCTTCAGTGGCGCATGTCACACATCCTAATTGGTCGCATAATCAGTGAGATACTCAAGCGCAGAAACCCCACCTGTCTGGCGAACCCGGAAACCGGAAAAATAGGTACTAGTGCGCGGCGTCACGTTGGAAAGCATTGTGTGACCTACGTCACTGCCCCCGCTGGATTGAGCTCGCTAAAGTCGCGATGACCGGGGTTCAGTTGCTCAATTCGAGGTGGGCGGCCCGCATTGTGGAACGGAGGCCCCGGTCGTTTGTCGAGAACAAACATTGGCCGGGGGAGGCAATGGGCAGCGCATTTGAGCTTTGGGTCGGGCGACCGGTAGTAGTGCAACTGGGCCTCGGGAGTATCAAACTGATTGTCCGAGGGACATTTCTGGAGGACCGTGACGAGACCCTGTTGGTGAGACCCGAAGCTGGTTCTGACGTGGAAATTCCGAAAACGAAGGTTCTAGCCATCGAAGAATCCCGCCGCTGGACAAAGCCGATGATTGTATTTCTGTAGGTTGTGTTGGCGGTCTTGACCGCCGGAAGTTCAAAGCAGGTTCAGTCTCTAGGAGTTAGAACACTTTCCATGGCTGGATATCTCCCTTTCGATCCTTTCTATTTTCCGCGCTGGTTTGACAGGGCTGCAACCCGCGCTCAGTACGGTGGCAGTGATATTCGCTACTCACTCCCGCGTGTCTATTGTCGTTTTTGTGGCAAAGCCATCCGATTATCGAGAACATTCATCACGAGAGAAGTGGCAAACAAGGAGAATGAACAGACTTCCGTTCGGGAACTTAGTTCAAGATTGTTTTCAGCAAGATGCCAAAATTGCCACGAAGAAGCCATTTATACGGTCAGTCAAATTTTTGATTTTCAAGATGACGACTTGGGGACGTTCTGAGCGTCACTTTTTTGAATGCCTCGCATCATTGTGTAGTCAACCCCCTGATTAACGCTAACCGGACAACTGGGCCCAATACCCAAGTTTCCGGTAAGCCGGCACGACAAATCAGGAGTTAGCGATTGTTGTCAGCGAACAGCCCTATGGGATGCTGTGCGTCGGCTTGTCTGGGTCATAAAAAACAGGCACTGTCGTTCCTTCGTAGAGTGAACGCGAAGCATCATTGCAACGCCCGAACCCAAGGCTGCCCCCAGAAAGTTTGAAGCAGTACTGGATGGAGTGAGTGTATCGACCGTTATTCTGTGCGGTCACGTAGCCCGAAGCCAACTCTCCATTCGCCAGCAGTTGCCTTTCGCGCATTCGATTGCGAAAGAACACGAAAGAGTAGCCGTAAATGAGCACCGGTGGCGCCACAAGTAACCAGTTTCTTCCCAGCGAGGAGCGGGGATTGTTGAACTCACTCCAAAAAGCCGGAAGCCCATAGACCGTGAAGAGGCATACAACAATCAATGCGAACGTGAGTGTTATACGGATGGTGTGAGTTTCAACTTATTGATTATTCAACGCACAAAACCGGGCATTTGTGCCGGTGCGCCCTGGATTCAGCTAAGGCTCGGATGGCCTCTTTTTGCCGAAGAACTTTTTCTGTAGATCAGGACCAAATTCATCCACCAAGTGGTCAATCACGCTATAGGGAATTCCCATCGCCCATCGGGAAAATGTTTTTCCCACCCCGCGTTCTTCCTCTGGGTAATAAGTGTTGGACAGGCCACTGGACGCCAAGCTCCCCAACAGGCCCGACCAATTGAACGCTTTCCCGGAGGAATCGTTGTAAGTGACGAAGGGGCGGACGAGCGAGTGGGTAAATCGTTTGCGAATCGGCCCGGAGCCCATTCGGTAGTACCGAGGGTCCTGGTGCAGAAGAGAAGGGATAAGGAACCCGCCAAAAAAACCCGCTGTAGCTTGATCCGTGTAAGCGGCTCCATAGCGTTTCCAGTAGCCCGCCGCGCCTTGTCCATAGGAGGGAAAGTCGTTGTTTGCCTGCGCGATGCCAGCCATGAGCCCCGTGTAACCAATCGTGTAAGGATCGGTGAGATCATTCAGTACGATGCGGAGCTTTTGGTGAGGTGTCAGCGCCGTGGGAGTTTTGCTCTCGGTAACCTTGTAGGTGGGAATGATCCAGAAGACGCGTGGCGGTTTTTCCTCTTGCGCCATCGTCTTCGGCAGAGGGGAGTTCGGCAGGGACGAGCTGGAATGTGTAGAGGTTGATTCCGTTTGGCCTTGCGGGATTTGCTGTGCCCAGGAGATGCTAACCGGAACCCATGCGAGAACGAGCCAGTAAAAGAGCCGCAACTTCATCGGAGTTCGCGCTCCCTACGTTACCACCCGCGGCTGGAACTGCGCAGATTTTTAATGATGAGGGAAATTGCCGCTCCCTTTGGGACATTTGTAGCACCGAGATTGGCCAAGGTCTGTGATAAAGGGCACATCTACCCAGCCCAAGTCTGATTAACGCTAACCGGACATATAGAACGTTCGAGTAGCGCCCCATTTGGATCTCACGAAGCCAAGGTCTGCCCGTTTGTACTTAGTCGAATCGGACCTACCTCCGTGTACCTGATTTGTACCCCACTTAGGCTTTTGTTGCGTTTTTTTGGTTTCTGCCGAAATGTAGAATCAATAAGTTACGACGTTTCAGCATATGGAGAGAGTCCGAATCCCACCCTCTCCGCCATTCCCTGCTGTACACCTAAAGACTCTAGTATCACGCCGATGCCACTTGGCGCCTGCCGCTTGGCAGTGGTAACGCACTGAAAACCGCGGTGGCGAAGAAGCCCCAGGGGCGTGGTTAACCGGGAAGAGTCAAGTTGGCGGGCGCTTCCCCGTAATTTGAAAACTCCGCCATGCCGGTTCTTTGCAGCGCTAATAAAGCCAGATACAGGGGATTCAGAAAAAGGTATCGCCTCCAAAGCCGTAAGGGTTCCTGGGACAACCGAAAAAGCCACTCCAAGCCCGCCCTCTGCATAAACGCGGGAGCTTGTTTCACCGTCCCCGCCAGAAAAGGAAAGGCCGCACCAACTGCCATCAGAGGGCAGTCAAGCCACTGGCGAAATTCGTAGATCCAAATCTCCTGCCGAGGGCAGCCTAATCCAACAAAGACAATCGAGGCACCTGACTCGCGAATTTCAGAAACGATCTGGTCCTTTTCGCTAAGGGTGAGCCGGCGGAACTTGGAACTGATCGCTCCGGCGATCTTCAGCCGTGGAAAACGCCGCAGGAGATTGCTCTGGAGCCGAGTCAAAATGTCCGGAGTGGCACCGAAGAAAAACACGGACAGGCCCTCCAGTTCCGCACTTCGGCAGACCTCGAGGGTGAGATTGGGTCCGTAGACGCGGTCTTTGAGTCCCGCACCGTGAATCCAATTGAGAGCCCATCGCACAGGCTGTCCATCGGGGACAACAATGTCGATGGAGTTCAGCCGGAATCTATGTTTCTCATCTCGTACCCCGGTCATCAGCCCGTGGACGGCGAGTGCAGTTACGGCGCATGGCTTCCTTGCGTGAGCGGCGGAAATGATTGCCGCAGTAGCGGCCTCATAATCCGTGGCGTTTACGGAGATACCGAGGATATTTCGTTTTGCCGTTGGAATCATTGGAGTGAGGCAGAAGTTCGCAGCAAGAAATTTTCCTTTTGCATCGCCCGGTGAGCTATTTCGCTGAGCAACTGATAGTTTCGTTCAGCTGTATATTTCAATTGGAATTCCATCCGAGCATTGCGTCCCATCTCTTCCATTTGCTCCGTGTGATACCAGGCCCATTCCACTTTCGCGGCGAGGTCCCGGGGGTCGCCGGAATTGAAAAGCAGACCGGTCCGGCCATCATCGACCAACTCGATCATGGACCCAATCCGAGAAGCGAGAACGGGAACTCCACACGCAAACGCCTCGACGATCGTAAGCGGAAGGCCTTCGTACCACTCACTGGGAAACACAAGGAAGCGCGCGCGCTTGAGTTCTGCGAAGAGTTCCGCGTCGGACAGACGGCCCAAAAGGCGGATATTGGCGGGACCGTGCGATGCAATTCTAGCTGCGAGCTCTGCGCGGAGCGGGCCATCACCAATGATTTTGAGCGGCACACCGCCAACGAGATGATCCCAGGCGGAGAGAAGAGTTCGCAGGCCCTTTTCTGGAGCAAGGCGACCGATGAACAGCGCGGTGTCACCGGCACCGGTCCTGGAGCCGGGGTCGGGATGAACGAAACATGGCTTGACGACGATGCGATCTGCTGGGAGGCCGCTCTCTATGAATTTTCGGCGCGCAAATTCGGTGCGAGCGATGAAGCAATCGATCTTTTTGGTCCAGGTGCCGAGCGCTCTCTGCGCGGCAAGTACGGTGGCGAGAGCGGCAGACGCAGCCGCTGAGTTCTGGTAGCAGCGGTGGCGGATGCTGTGCAGGAGATTCGAATGGAGGCAGTCTTCGCAGACTTTGCCGTCGCGCAGGAACGTGCCGGCGGGGCAGAGGAGGCGATAGTTGTGGAGGGTCTGGACAACCGGGACACCGCTATCCGAACAGGCAGAGTAGGCGGAGCAAGAGATGAGCGGGACGGTGTTGTGGATATATGCGACTTCGGGGCGCTCCCTGGAAATCAGGGAGCGCAGTTCGCGATAGGTGCGTTTTGACCAAAGAGCCTCCGCGCCGAGGCGGATCCGGCTGGAAACACCGTTGAGCTTGATTTCAGCGCTCTGGCGGCTGTACTCGACAATCCGATGACCTGCGGAGGCGAGAAGATCGCGTTCCTGGCGGACGCCGGCGTCTTCGCCACCTGGGTGGCGGTAGTAGTTGTGGATGAAGAGGATCGTCATTACTCGTCCAGGAGTCTCGATCGGTCTCCGTCGAGCCAAACGTGCGATTTCCCCGATTGAAATGGGAGCAAGCAACAAATATCTCGACTCTCCCTCATGGCCGGGCCGGGAAGTGAGACTGAGCACGCTTCAGTTCCAATACATCGATTTTCTCCGAGCTAGTGGCTGGCACGCTGACATCCACATCGCGAACCTTATGGCTCGGGATATCCCTTGGAGCACAGATGGCAATCATCGTGTTTCGGTAACGCCTCGGAAGAATTCCTCGCAACCCGGTCCAGAGGTACGCAAACAAACGATAGGGCAAGTCACGGACGACGTCTGGCGCGAGGTCGTCCACAAAGTTCAATGATTGCATCTCCAGACCGGACCTTTCCGCAAGCGTACGTAGCGTTTGGGGACAAAACCATATGACGTGCTCGGGATTGAAGGCGTGGTCGAAGTTCTTCAGATACATGAGCATCTGCATGGCACAGAAGATATTTGGGGTAGAGACGACGATGCGGCCACCCGGCCTCAGCGCCCGGCGACAACCTTCCAGGCAGGCTCCCGGATTCCCCAAGTGTTCGATGATCTCACCGAGGATGATCGTGTCGAACTCAGCGACGTAATTCAAGGTTTGGGCGTCGCCGACCTCCACGTTCATTCCCAGCAAACGCATTCTCGCCACATTTTCACGGTCGATATCCAAACCCAAAATATTGGCATCCGGGAACCGGCTCATTAGCCTCAACTGGAGCCATCGCTCCTTTTCTTCATCCGTGGACGGAAGATTATGGTTTACACAGCCGAGATTCAGGATGTCGCGACCCTTCACCGCGGAGAGGATTGCTTCTATTCTTTCGCTCTTCACCGTTTATCCTCGTCGAGAGATTCCCATACCAAAGAACAAGACAACCACTGGAAAAGGGGGAGTATTGGCTCACTGCCCATCAGGGATTTCAAGCCCTCCTTTTCATAAAATACTGGCCATCGCGGTCTTCCATCCAAGGCTGCAACGCACCCTTGGAGATTGCGCAGAAGAATTTATTGCCTTGCGAGCGGAATGGGGGAACGACATTCAGTAAGTCCTGCGCGAAATGCAATATGGAAATGAGAGTTCGCGGCCCTACTCGTTCGGCCATCGAGGCCACCTTCGATTCTTTGCGAAAAAGCAAATCCTCTTCGGCGACATAAAAATCCCAATAAGGGTGAGCTCGAATCTCAAATTGTCGCTCTGGATGGTAGGCGAAAATACACGCTCTGACCGCTTCTTCCGTCCAGCGGTAAATGTAATTGGGGATAGGGCCATTCCTCATACCGCCGCGCGAGTAGCCGTTCCCGGCGACCGCCGCAAGTTCGTACGGGAAGGAATACCCGAAACGAACCAGCATGCGTAGAGCCCAGGAATCGTTTGGCTCCAAAAACAATGCGTGCTTTTGTGAAACGCGCACCATTTCCCCAAGCGCTTTCTGGGGACACCGACAGTGGTGCAGAACCGCGTGAGCGAAAACCACAGGATAACTGTCGCTCGGGAGGGCAATATTCTCAGCGTCGAGACCGGTCCCGTCGGGACCAAGGTTCGAGAGATGAATCTGCTCAAACCCGCAGGCGCCAAGAATTTCTTGGTCCTCTTGGCCGCCTCCAATCGCAAGCACCGGGCCGCGAACGTCGATTCCGCAGACGCTAATCAACTGGCGAACGACGCTTATGAGGCAAGACTTCTCCTTGCGTGTCTGCAGCAAGCCGTCGTTGACGGCGTATTGCTGACCGACCTTCTCCATTCTCTTCTCCCTTCAAAGTCGAGCCTCGCCTGGACCCCACCTCTATCCGGCGGCGTCGGGCAAGGGCTTGAGGACATGCCCGTGCCCACGCAACGGGGCAGGCACTGGCAAATTCTGTGTCTTGGCATGCAGGAGCGGAGCACATGCGGCCCCGGTGATGATGTAGAAAGGAATGGCGCCATAGGGGGTTTCAAAGAATGCGGTAAAAAGTGCGCAGGTTAGAGTCACCACCAGAAATACCAGCCCGAAGGGCTGGCCAGTCCTCCGATAGGCGGCCCAAACCAATCTCGCAATTTCCGTTAGCAAGAAGCCAAATATCGCAACGCCAATCCAGCCGGTATAGCCCAAGGCATAAAAGAAAACGTTGTGAGGAGTGCGGATAAAGTCTCCCTCAAGATACGGCACAAGATCTCCGAGCGCATATCCATAGCCGTAGCCGAATAGGGCGCGTGAAGCGCTTTGATGCACCGAATCCCAGATGGCCAGCCACCACAAAGTTCTGAATGCCACGGTTTCCTCGTGCATTTGTGCATCCGAGGAATACTGAGACGCGAGATCTTCGTTGACCGGTGCGATCAATCGCCCAACCAGATCAGTGGCAGAGATTGTGCCCCCACGCCCTTCGGGGGCGTCGATCGAGAGGCCAGACACATAAAGCATTACAAGAAGTACGAGAGCGGCTAGCCCGCTCATTGCCAATTTCTTGAAGTTTTTGGTCAGTCCGGCCCAGACAACGAGGCCTACGCCAAAAGCAAGCCATTCTCCCCTTGTAACCATGCCGAGAAGCACTGCCATGTTCAAAACGAGCGGAAGCCATTGGCCGCGCAGATCCTTATTCAGCGACAAAATTCCGAGGAGAATGGCCCCCGAAAACAGCGGTTGTCCAAAAATACGAACCGGGTCAATTTCGTGAGAAAGCCCCGGATAAAACCAGGCAAATCTGTTCAGGACGAGGATATAGGCGAGTCCATACAACCCGTTCGTCCAAGCCAAAAACTTGAGAACAACCGCAAGAAACTTCATATTCTGCGATGCGACCCACGCCCCCACGAAGAAGTAAAGCGGGTAGTAGTCGAAGGCCAGGTCGCGGAGCGCTGTCAATGGTGGATAGCCAGCCAAGACTCCATGAAAAACCTGTAGTCCGCCAAATGCGAGTAAGATCAGCTGCCATCTGCAAAATCTTTGCAGCCCACGGTATTTGAGTGCTGCCCATGGCCAACGCGATTCACCGGACAGCGGGCCACAGAAAAGAAAACAGGCGAGCACGACTTCACCAACGAAGACGTGCCAAGGTGGAATGCCCCAATAGGCGAAAGACCTGCCCATGCAAACGTACCCGGTCAACGTCATGCACACGGTCCAGTACCACTTCCGCTGCAGGCGTTGATGGAAAACATTCTCAGACATTCTGCTTTGCACCTAGCGGTGCGGGGCAAACTCCCAAGGGAGTCTTGCTTTCCGGCACGAACCTTCGAAAATAAATGGCCGTTACCAACCCCTGAACGGCAAATCCGAGAATAAGGCTAAGAGCCGCTCCGCCTAACCCCCACCAACGAGTACCTAAGTAGGCGAAAAATACTGCGACAGGCGCCGCGATTGCACCGGAGACCAGATCAAATTTGGGCATGCGGATCGCCCGGAGGGCCATTCCGAATCCCTGCATAGGTCCAAATGGGATCGTGTAGAGCACAAGCAATGGCATAAGCCATGCGTAAGGCGCAAATTTTCCTGAAAACAAGATCCTTTCGATAGGGGCGGAGAATGTCCAGGTCGCCCCCGCCAGGACGAGCGCAAGCGTAGAGAGAGCGAGGCTCGTGAAAATCGCTTTGTGACGCATCCTGCGGGTTGCGCCTGCCACAAAGTCGTACGAAAAAATTGGGAGGATTAGAAAACCCGCTGCGGTCGATATCTGAGTCATCAAAAGCGCCGGCAACTGCATCGCTCTTAATATGCCTGCCGCCCCCAGGCCGAGAAGGCCGGAAACGAAAAACACCTGTGCCTGACTCACGATGAACGCCAGGACAGTGCTGCCCACTAGCCACCGGCCGTAGCCCCAATTTTCGCGCAGGGCCTGGCCCCATCCTTCCCTGGGCAATGTTTGCCAGCTCACGAGCCCGAATCGACGAATCAGATATACCGCCGACAGGCAACTGGCAAAGCCCATCAGCGCGAAAGCAGTGAATGGTTGGAGCATCGCATAATGTTGCAGCGCCAAGAGTCCGGCCGCGACGATGGTCAAAAACAGCGCGCTTCCAACGCCAGCTTGTGAAGGACGTTGCAAAACATAGCCTATCCGCCTGGCAAACCAGAGCAACAACAGGAATGGGAGCGCTAATCCCAACCCGACCAACGCACCTCCCAAAGGGCTGGCAGGAATAAACAGCCGAAGAAGAATTCCTGCCACTAAGGTAAGACCAGCCAGCGGAGAAACCACAATGATATGGACCATTAACTGGCTCCGAAGATATCCGGTCATGCTCTCGATGTGTTGGGCTGGCCCAAGGACGCTCATCGGCTCGAGCAGGAGGGCGTTGTAGAGACCATAAACAAACATGTAGCTGACGAACCCGACTGCGAATGCTCCATAAGCTTCTGTAATCAGCCATCTTGCCAGCAGCAAGTTCACTCCGAAACTCGCCCCAGAGGCGAGTCCCTGGTCCAAGAGAGAAAAAACAGCGCGGGCTCCCCAGACTTTCAGATTCTGCCGGGTCAGAAGCGATGCCCCTTCGAAGCTCCCGGCATTCGCAGGAGAAGCGGCTGAACTGCCGACGCCGTAGACGATTTGTTGGTCGGTGGCCATGGTTTAATGGCCCTCCGCGCGGAGGACGGACGGGATGGTCCTAAGTAAAATTTTGAGGTCGAGGCGGAGGCTCCAGGTTTCGATGTATTGGAGGTCAAGCTTCATGTTTTTTTCGAAGCAGGGGTCGCGGCGGGCAGTGACTTGCCAGAGGCCGGTCATGCCGGGCTTGACGTCAAGGCGGCGCAGGTGCTCGATGGTGTAGCGCTGGTAGTCGTCGAGCGGGTGCGGGCGCGGGCCGACAAGGCTCATGTCGCCGAGGAGCACGTTCACGAGTTGGGGCAGTTCATCGATGCTGAATTTGCGGAGCCAGCGGCCGGAGCACGTGACGCGCGGGTCGTTCTCCATCTTGAAGAAGGGGCCGTGGCGCTCGTTCTGCTTGCGCAAGGCTTCTTTCACGGAATCGGCGTTGGCTTGCATGGTGCGCAGCTTGTGGCAGCGGAAGGATTTCCCTTTTCGCCCGATGCGTGGGGCGGAATAGATCACCGGACCGGCGGAGTCGAGCTTGATCCAGATTGCGGCGAGCGCAAGGAGCGGCGCGGAGAGGAGCAGGCCCGCGACGGAAAGGACGACGTCCATGATGCGCTTGACGGCGAGGCCAACGGCGGGAATCGGCTGGCCGTGGAGTTCGATTACCGGAACGCCGGCCATGGAACGAACCGGTGCGCGCCAGACGAGACCGTCGTAGAGCTCGGGGACCAAGGTGAGGTTCAGCCGGAGCTGCCGGGCCAGCACCCAGATCTCCTTGACCAGGCTGCTTTCGGCGGGGAGCGGTAAGAAGAGGTGGTCGACGAATTTTTCGATGACGACATTGCGCAGATCGGGAATGGTGCCCAAGACGAGCGGGTCGCCATTCTTGTGGCTATCGAGAAAGCCGCAGAAGGCGAAGCCGAGTTGCTGATTCTGGTTGAGCCAGTGGGCCAGCGCGCGTCCATCTTTTCCAGCGCCGATGATGAGGGCGTTGGACAATCCGACTCCCCTGAGAGCGCGCGCCAAAATGTACTCGCGCTTGGCATAGCGCCAGCCCGCAAGGAGAATGACGTTCAAAAAGCCAGTGGTGATGACTACTTCTCGTGAGATTTCCTTGTTTCCGGAAACAAAGACGAAGACCACCAGCAGGGCGGTGGCAATGGTAACAGCGCGAGCGACCAGAAGTCCTTCTCGCCATCCGGAAAGTTCACGCGGAGTCTGATAGAGATGCATGCTCATGCAAACCAGGACGATGAGCACGGCGTAGAGTTGCAGGTACGCTGGATAGCCATGAGCGTTGGCGTAGGACAGAAGCTTCGATGGACTCACAAGGGAGCCCTCCGGAACGGCGGAAAAACCAAATCGAAGGAGGAAGACGAAGGCGGCCGCCAGCGAGGTGAGCGCGATATCAATGGCAACGTAGGCGGATTGCCGGGCAAAACCAAGACGGCGGCGTTGCTCGCGCGCATGGGCGTGCGGGCTATCCGAAGTGGGCTTCCACTCCGACAGATCCCAATCGGTGGAAGAAAACCATTCCTGCGCCGGACGGGCGGGCGACTGACGTGCAGCGGCGCCGTTCATGATGGCCTCGCCAACTCTCGGCTGACTGTGGAGCAGATGCGGAAGGGCGTGGTCATGTGTTACTCCGCCCCCTGGCCGGCCGCGCGCGTGAACGTCTTTTTGGTAGCCGGATCGCTGGTTTTAGCCGCCTCTGGCGGCGTGGCGGCTTCTTCTTTCGATTTCCTCCAAAACATCAAATGGGAGACGGCGGCCATCGCCGGAGCCAGGCGGCGGGAGTCGTCGCGGAGATTCTGGACAACCTCGATGGCAAAACGCTTGCCGGGGTCCTGAGGATCCATCGCGTCCCAATAACGCCTGGTGAAGAGCCATACGATGGCCCCGGCGACAGCGAGGGCAGTGCCGAGCGCAGCCAGGAGGAGGCGCGGCGGGAAGGATTTCTTGGTGGGCACGATGGCGGCATCGAGCACCTTCACGCTGGGGATTTCCTTGGCTTCCTGGACCTTTGCGAGTTCGTATTGCTGGGTCAGGAGTTCATAAACGGTTTCCTCGATTTTTGTCTGGCGAAAAAGGTTGGCATACGTGACACCAAGTACCGGGAGTTCGCGAATGGTGGGATACGAAGAGGGATCCTTTTTCGCGGCAATGGTGGCCGCGGAGGGATCAGCTTCGCCGCCCAATTTGCCAAGTTGCGCGCGGAGTTCGCCGACGCGCGCACGCAACGAGCGTACGCGCACGTTCTGATCGGTGTAGATGGCTTCCAACCCGCTGAGTTCGGATTCCGCGGCGATCAATTGGCCCTGGAGCGTGGCAGCGGCTTCGACCATGGCTTTACCCTGCGCGGGAATATCGATCGCGGTGTTCTTGCTGGCAAATTCGCTGAATTTCTGGGCGGCGGTGTCGAGTTCGCCCTTGACGGCTCTCAAGCGTTCTTCGAGGAAGATGCGTTCGCGGCGCGCGGAAGAGGTGCTGACTTCGGACACGAGGCGATCAAGTTCAGAGACATAGGCGCGGGCCATTTCGGCGGCGCGTTTCGGGTCGTGATCAGTGACGCCGATGGAGATAATGCCGCTTTTGCGGTCCTCGCCCAGGGAGGTGCGCTTGGCGAGATCCTGGCGTGTGTCTTCGAGTTTCCGGTCGCCGTAGACCTTCTGAAGCTGAAAGCTGTCAATCAATCGATCCTGGACCGTGCGGCTCTGGAGGATTCCGATGAAGAGCGCGCCGGAGTTTTTCATGCCCAAAAGATCACCGGCAATGGCCCCAATGCCTGTACCGCCGTGGCCGCTCAGCGCGGACAAAGCGGCAGCACCGAGGCCTCCTGACTCGCTATCGGGAGGCATAAGCCGTTCCACAGCTTCGTAGCGATTTGGGATAAGCAATACGCCGAGGCCACAGATCAGCAAGCTCCAGACGAAGACACGAAGGAGTAGTCCTCTGTGGTCCCACACCAACCGGAATCGGGAAAAGGTGAGCTCCCGGCGCCGGCGGAGTTCTTCTTCGGACAGCTCCGGGAATTCGCCGAAGACCGAGGCCGGTTCCAGACTTTCGATCTGTGTGTCTTTCTGACTCAAATCACTCACTCTCCCCTGAAAGACTTTCTGCTGCGCGAGTACCGCCTGCGAAGTGTCCCGTGTCTTACGACGACAGCTCCTCTCGTTGAATCAATGCGACGGCCACGGCTGAAAACCGATCTCCACTGACGCGACGACGTTGTTCTGGGAATGCGTATAGAGAAACGGGTAGTGGCTGATGTGTTCGAATTGCACGAGGCCGCGGAAGTACGCGCCGGAGCGGAGATGGGTCTCATAGTCCGCGGCGTAGTCCTGCCACTTGGCGCCGCCAGGCATGAAATCGCTGTCCACTTCGTTCAACTTGCAGGTTAGGTCGAGCGTGTTGACCGGAGAGATCCAGTAACGCGTCCAGACTTGAACGCCCTTGCCTTCCCTGCCCACGATGTTGCCGAGGAGATTGCCCTGATTGGTGTAGCCGTCGCGATAATTCTGGTTCCAGTAGTTGAGCTTTCCCTGGTCCTGGTAGTCTTTCCGGCCGGGGGTCTCGGAACTGGTCCACTCGGCGTGGAAGTCCCATTTTTTCAGGAAGGGAAGACTTGGGAGATAGATGCCGGGACGAAGCACGGCCTTGGTGAGGTTCTGGAGGGGAATCGGGTCGTCGTCGGCCTCGAGTTCGCCGTAGAAGACGACTCGGTCCTGCAGACCGGGAACGCGCCACGTCCAGTCGATGGAAGTGTGCGAATCGCCCGGGACACTGCCAACGCCCTCGGCATTGGCATTGACGCGGCCGAAATAGCTTTTCACAAAGGTGCTGGTGGTGAAGGGATCAGTGCTTCCACCCAGAGTCGTGGTGCGGCCAAACGAGAATTCAAACGAGGCAAAGGGTTTCAGGCTGATTTTTTGGCCGTAGAGGAAAGCATCGCCGGAAATCTCGTGGCCTCGTTCGCGGCCGATGAACGACGACAAGCGCATCGGGCCGAGATACGAGAAGATCCACGGGAGGTCGAAGGGCTGCACCTCGGCGAAGCGAACCATATAAAGAGGTTCGGCGTTATCGCTGAGCAAGAGCGAACCGCCGACGCCGGGTCCCCAGTCGAGGCTCTGTTTGCCGATCGAGACCTGCCAGTTGCCGAGATTCATGCCGACATAGGTGTCGAGGAGCGTGAAGCGATCGATCGGGTTGAAGGGCTGCGCGGCTGGCAGAGAGACTTCGTCGCGATCGGCGATGAATTGGCGGACCGGGAGCGTCAGTCCGGGCGCCGAGGGAGAGTGCTGGTATTCGCCGCTGACGTAGAGGAATACACGGCCATAGGTGAACATGCCAGAACTTCCCGTGATGAGATTGGTGCCGCGGCGGAAGGTGCGGCCGAAGTCGTAACCGTAGGTCTGGCCAAAGTGGTAGCCGTCGGTGAGGACGGAGCCACTGGCGCTCAGGACGCGGGAATAGACCGAGCCCAATTGAGCGGATTCGTTGGCGTCGCCGGTTTCGAGAGCGAGTTCACGTCCAAATTCTTGCGCCAGCACATTGATCAAAGAGCGCGCTTGTTCGCCACGGACGTTATCTCCGCCGCCAGAGGACTGTAGGGCGTCCCGGGCCTCGACCACTATGCGCGCGCAATCGGTGCGTGCCCAGGGTTTGAGCCCTTCATAAGCAGTATTGGTGTAGCCCATGGCTGCGAGGCGCTCGAAAGCCGGATATACCCAGCTGTCGAGCGGCACGTAGGTGGTGCCCATGCCGTTGGGAGCGAGCTCGGAATGATCGGTAAAGTATTGCGGGATGGAGCCCCACGCAGCGCCACCCAGTTCGGGATCAGCGTGGCGCGCGTAAATGTCCTGGGCGACCATATTGCCAATCAAGGCTCCGATGAAAACGTCAGAATTAAAGTGCTGTTGCGATTTCACACGCGAGAAACTGACCAGGGAAGCCAGGCCGTACGCGGCGATTTTCGTGAAAGTGCCCGGATATTCGTGCGCGATCACTCCGGCAACGGCCCACGCGGCGGCGGAATGCTCGGACGGAAAAGAGGTGCCCCCCGACTGGAAGAAGGCGCCGGAACCATCCGCCTGGTAGGGGCGGTCGCGGCGAAGGGAATATTTAAGCGCCTCGACGGCGACAAGACTGTTCAGAGCGGCTTCGCCGGAGAGAAATCCAGTCTCGCTCCAATGCTCGTTGTGCTTTACATGACCAAGAAGCCACATTCCTCCGGCGCCGCCAACCAGCGCGCCGACGCCGACGTCGGACAATGTTTTGAAGTTGCTGATCGTGCCGGGATCGTGGGAGAGGCGGCGATTGAATTCAGCATCGGTGGCGAAGAAACCCGCGGCAAGGCTTCCCATGGGCAGGAGCCACTGGGTGTCTGCCAAGCGAAGGCGAGAAGGGCTGGTCCAGATCTGCTGCTGGTCATCGAGAAGCCGGCGGGTGATTCCGAAGAACCCTTTCCCCGACTGCTGAGTTGCATAGATGTCTGTCATCGAATTCGTCCCGCTGCTTTTTTCCTTTTGCGCCGGCTTCGGCTGCACCGCGTTACTTTCTGAATGGCTTCCTGAATCCGCTTCGTCAGCCGCCGGGAGCGGCTGCTGGGCAAACGCGCCCGGGGCAGCCGAGATGGTCCAAATCCCAAGTCCCACCAGGAGAGCGAGCCGTAAAAAGCACCGAGCGCGCATCGTTATCAGTCTCACGCCGCGTCACGGGTGGATGTAGGCCACGGTGAGAGCGATGGAAGAAGCGATTTGCGCGGTCTGCATAGCGGTCAACCAGTTTCGCGAACCGATCTTCGGCGCCTTTTCCGGGACCACAATGGAATCGCCTGGACGCAAGGTGGCGCTGAGCGGATCTCCGGAGAACCATCCCCCACTGTTGTTCTTGGAGGAGATCACCGAACCGTCCGCGCGAACGACGAAGACTGCTTTCTTGTCGGCGATTTGCGTGATGCCTCCGGCCTGGCTGAGATACCATCGCGCGCTGTGGTCCGGCCGGTAGCCGACGGCCGTCGGGTTGTAAACCTGGCCGGCGACAAGCACGTATTCGGCTTGCTTGGGAATTACCAGCGTGTCGCCGTCGCGGAGAGAGATGTCGGCCGGAGTGCCGCGCCAATCCTTGATTTCGGGATTGATGTGAATGACGACGCGGCCGATGGGTTGCGTGGATTGCAACTGCTCGAGCGTGGTTTCCGTGGCCGCGATAGCGTTCATCTTGGAGTTCTTCTGATCTTCATCGGTTTCCGGCAGCGCTTTCAGATGGATTTGCTCGGCCTTCAGGCGATCCACCAGCTGCATGCGGGACTGAATTTCGACTTCGCGCACCTCGCGACGCATCAGCACGGCGCCGTAGGGAAAAGACTGGGCGGTGAAACCGCCGGCGCGGTCCAGAACGGAGCTGAGACTTTCGCCGGGTTGAATCCCGTATGAGCCGGGATGACGAACTTCGCCGCGCACTGCCACCGTGGAGCCGATGTCCTCCCAGCCTGGAGTTTGCCGGATGGTGAGCACGTCGCCGTCGCGAAGCTGCAGATTCTGGGAGGATTCGCCGGCAAGAGCCTCTTTGAGGACGATGGGGGAAGTCTCCGTGGGCATGGTGGGATCGTCGCCCTGGGCATAACGTGTGAGATCCGCTTGCTGGGAATCGGCACTGCGCTTCAAGCCGCCGGAGGTGTTGACGAGATCCTGCACGTGCATGTTCGTGGTGAGGGGATAACGGCCGGGACGCGCGACTTCCCCTTTGATGGTGACCGTTGGCGGATCGACTTTGGCGAGGTTGCGATGAACCAGAATCCTGTCGCGTGGCAGGAGCAGAATATTTTCGGCTGAATCGCCGGCGAGGGCTTCGGAGAGGTTCACGCTGAAGATGCGCATGGTGCCGTCAGCTTCCGTGCGGAAGAGCTGGGCGCTTTTTAGTTCCGCGTCCTGCGAAGGTCCCCCGGCCAGGAAAATGGCATCGCGGAGACGGATTTGCCCGGAGGTGCGATACAGGCCAGGTTTGCGGACATCTCCACCGACCCAAACGTTCGGAGGGGGATCGAAATCGTAGCGACTGAAAATGCGCACGGTGTCGAGCGCATCGAGCTTGGGCGCGGATGCAGGATCTGCCAGTGCGGCCGCGAGATTGAAGCTCTCGACAGTGGGACGGAAATCGGGCGGATTCAGGCGGATGATTTCAGCGTAACGCGTGGAGGGTTCCGGGAGCAGATCGGAATAGGAGCCGATAAGATCGGTCAGTTTCATGCCATCGTGATAGGAATATTTTCCGGGCCGAAGGACATGGCCTTCGAGGTAGACCGCACTTTCGTTATAGGAGGCGATTGGGAAGATGTGAATTTCGTCGCCGTCCTTGACTTTGAAGGCGGTGAGTTGGGCAGCGATGGCGTCGGGCGCGTCATCGGCGGGCAGCCCGAGATCTAACATCGTGTGCTTTTGGTGGTCTTCCAGGCGCTGCACCTCTATGTGCTTGAGGGCTGCGGCTGGAAGGATGCCGCCTGCGAGTTCGAGCACGTCCTGTAGAGAGGTTTCGCCATTGAGTTCGTAGATGGCAGGCCGGCGGACCATGCCCGTTACCGTTACCTGAGCGCCAACAGGGGGAACAACGAGTGAGTCGCCATTTTCGAGATGCGACGCGTTGTTGCTGACACCACGCAGCAGGAGGTCATATGTGTCAACTTCCTCGAGGAGCTGTTTGCCGCGATAGTGCTTGACGTTGCGGAGTGAGCCGCGCTGGGTCACCCCGCCAGCTTCGAGCAAAGCGTTCAGGGGCGTGGAGAGAGAGCTGATGTCGTAGGCGCCGGGTTCTACGACTTCTCCGACGACATAGACGCGAACGGTCCGGAGCCGAGAGAGCGAGACATCGGCGGAGGTGTCGCGGAATTGCGTCCGCAGAGCTTGCTGAACTGTCGCTTGCACGTCGCCGAGTGACCTGCCACTGACCAGGAGCGGACCGACCTCAGGCAAGGCGATGCGGCCCTGGCGGTCGACGGTGCGGACAAGGCGCTGGGACACGCCGCCCCATAGATTGATGGACAGGCCGTCACCAGGCCCGACCACATAGTCGGGGCCGACGGGGAGGTCCATGGGGATGGCGTCCAGATCACGCGTGCCGTTTTGAAATACATCCAGACCGAATCGTTCGACCTTGCGAGGCTGCGCGGAGGCCTGGACGTAAAGGTCGTAGAGGGATGGGATGTCCGAGTAGGGGTTGCGCCGGTGGATCATGCCGCCAGGGGGTGGAGCGGAAAAGTCGGTCCGAGTGGACTCGGAGTCTAGCGCACCTGGCAAACGCACGATCGAGCGCGTATCCCTGTCACGGTTGGCCGCGCCTCGATCACTGGGAATATTGTTGCCGAGCATCGGGCCTGCGACAAGGGAGTTCAACTGGCCGGGATCGATCGCAGCCAAGGGGTCAGGCGAACCGCCAGCGGAAAAGGCCTGGAGCCTTTCCGGAGGAATTTTTCCGGGTGTCGAAGGTGACGTGGCCGAGACTCTGGCGAATCCGGCCGAGCTTTCCCCGTCCCCGTCATCCCGAGTCGTTTGGAGCGGGGCTTGCGGGTACCGATAGGGAATCATCGGCCCTTCGGAGTCGGGATACTGCGGTTGGGTTTCGGGCTCGGTTTGGGAGTTCCAGCCGCGACGCCCGCTACGCTGAGGACTGGTGTACTGACGGCAAGCCGTGGGAGCCTCGGGATCACAGGGTGAGGTCTGGGGCCCCAGAGGACGATTTGCCGTGCGAGAGACCTGCCCATCCGGTTGAACACTTTGGGAGTCTTCGCGGTCTTCTACCTGGACGAGATGTCGGGCACGTTCCTTGAGGTAAAGTTCCTGCTCCTTGGCTTGTGCCGAATCTGGATTGAGCGTGGGCAGCAGGTAGCCATAGGACTGGGCCAGGCGTGTGGCGACGGAGCGAAAAGCGATGTCGCGATCCAGCCGGTCAAATACGGCCTGATCGGTGAGTGAGGTGTCGTCAACGACCTGGCCGTAATCGGAGGCCTCTTTGGCGATCCACCGCTTCAATTCCACGAGGAGGCCGGGGTTTTTCACGAAGACAGCCCGGAGCTGTGCGGCAGAGGCCCCAACATGGGTGAGGTTGTCCTTGGTGAGGTCAGAGGTTCCGGGGCCGCGATAGGTAAGCGCGACGGGAGTATTGGCTTGTGGCTGGGAAAAATCCTGGGCAGAAGCAAGCGAGGTACACGGGATGGTGAGTGCCAGGAAGGCGAGCAAGAGGAGAAGGCCGGTGAGAGGTTGGCGGCTGGGGGCAGCAACAGCAGATTGATCGACGGAAATCGGCTTCATAGGCTTCACTCCGAAAACTCCCCTTTGTGGCGAAGAACTCCCAAAATGCCTTCCTCGGAAGCCTCGACATCGTCCGATTGGATATTCAACGAGACCCAGTAATGCACCGAATAATTGTTCTCCGGGTCCATGGCAATAATTCGCATCTCCGGCCGCCGCCGCAGCACCGCATCGCAGACCGCGGGTCGCTGCAGGTGGTGGTTCAGGGAAATGACCAGGAAGTCCGGTGAAGTGCGCTCGACCTCCGCGGGGATGGCCGATTCTTCTGTTACCTCGCCGACGACCTCGATATCGGGCTGGTCGGCAAAGGTCGTGAGAATCAACTCCCGCATAAGGCGGGGGTAGATGGCCACGAGGACTCGAATGGCTTTGCCCATTTCCACGCTCAAGTGGGAGGGAGTATGCGGAAAAGACGGGGTATCCGAACAGAATCAAAAAGATACTTAGGATAGCGTACCGAAGAGGGTACCTAGGGAGTGTACCAGTCTGTTAGGTACTCCAACTTGGGACAGCGCCAGAGTGAGGCATTTTTACACATCAGATTTTCCTTTTGGTTCAACGCAAACATTTCCACGGGGTGGGTCATTCTGCACTTGCACTTTTTAGCTAAGCGTGTAGACTGTCGGCATGTTTGAATGGTCTTAACGTACCATTCACATAACTAAGGCAGGGTATGTAAGCTCGCGCAAGAAACGGACACCGTTCCGCCCTCTCTAGGTTTAGCTTGGGGCTTTAAGAAGACCAAGGTCAAAACATTGGCTGTCCCCGTAGCCCAGCTGGAGGATGTGGAAAAGAGCCCGATACCGTGTTTGAAGAAACCGCACTGTCCCCAATTCGCGTATTTCTCCTGATCGAAAATCGCCTCCTGCGAGAAGCGCTCACCCGCCTGCTGCGAAAACGACATGAGATTCTGATTGTTGGCCAAGGCAGCCGGGAGACGGTTACTCCCGAAGTGCTGATGGGATCGGACCCTACGGTATTGGCACTGGATTTTGCCGACCCGCACTGGCTACCGGTCCGATTTTTCTCAAATCACCCCTGCCCCGCTGCCGGAAGATTTCGCGCACTACTGGTGGGAATGGATTGCGATTCGAAGGAGTTTTTGTTTGCGGTGCGGGCCGGCGCATCCGGTTACATGCTGAAGGATGCTTCCGCGAGCGAAGTTGTGGCGGCCGTGCGTGCAGTTACTCGAGGGGAAGCGATTTGTCCGACGCTGCTTTGCGCCACCCTATTCCAATGGGTGTCTCAGCTTCCGGAGGCGAGTTCGAGCGAGGCGGCCAGCGCGCCTGCGAGTCTGACGCTGCGGCAGCGCCAACTGGTTCATTTGGTGGCTCAGGGATTAACGAACAAGGAAATCGCGGCGCACCTGAACCTGTCGGAATATACAGTGCGTAATCACATTCACCGCATTTTGAAGCAAGCGGACGTGCGCACGAGGCGCGAGGCGGTTGAGGCGCTGCTCCCGCCAACGAATTGAACTTCTCATTAGTGAGGATCGGACTCCGGCGGCTGCGCGCTTGAAACACCCACGGGAAGTTCGCACGCGCCGACGCACTTCATGGCTGTTTGAAACTCCGCGAGGCAATGACGTCTTCGATGGCGCGGAGTACGAGAGCCAAATCTCCCTGCATTATCCAGTGATTGCTGTTGGCGGCAAGAACAAAAGAGCCGCGGGGGAGACGGCCGGCCATCGCCTGGTGTTCGGCGTGGCGGCGTTCGGGCGCAGTGCTGGCGGAGAGGATGCAAACAGGATTTTCGGAATAGGCGCCAAGTCTCGCGGTCTGAGCCGCGCTGGCCGGGAGACTCTCGAGCTGGCTTGCAATGGTCAGGGCAAATTTTGGCTGAGTCCAGAAAACGGCGGCCATTTTTTTTTCGCTGTCAGGCAGGGCCGCGAACCAGGGACTGGAAACGGTTCCGGATTCGCCCGGAGCGCCACGGCTGATGAGACGCACGAGCGAGCCTGCGGGCTTCCGGATACCAGACTGGAGCATGGCGGCAATGAAACGGAGAAGTCCGATCCGCGCGAGCAGCGAAGCGCGGCGGCAAATTGCGGCTCCGATGAGGGCTTGCTTGAGGTCGTGTGCCGAAGGCGGATCCCATTCGCGGGGAGCGACCGGGTCGACAAGGACAATCCCAGCGACCTCGTCCGGATAGCACGCGGCGAATTGCGGCATCGTGAGTCCACCGAAGGAGTGGCCCACGAGAATATACGGCGGAGGAATTTTTGCGCAGTCGAGCAGCGCGTGCAACTCGGTGACGATGCGGTCGGCGGTGCGAGGCATGGGTCCGAGGTCGCTCCAGCCGAGCCCCGCGCGGTCGTAACTTACTACCCGGTAGGAAGCTGATAGCGCATGCTGGAGTTCAGTCCAACTCAGGACGGTGGACATTAGGCCGGCTTCCAGGAGAATCGTCGGAGAGCCGCTTCCAGTTTCCAGCAGATGGAGGCGATGGGTGCCGATGTCCACCAAGCGGCCCGGCGCCGGGAAGCGTCTGGCATCCTTGCGTGAGCCCCAGACTTGGTAGAGAAAACCGAGCGTGGCCAGCACCAGCAAAATCGCCAAAATCCATCCCAGTGAATGAATCAACAGCGCGGCTCCTTACGTTTAGGAATTGCGTTCCAAGCGTTCGATGACCGGCGCGCAAAGGCGGTTGTGGACTTCTGCGGCAACGGCAAAGGCGTTATCCACGCAATCGCCGATCGAGCGGCCTTTCAGATAGTTTCCGGTCAGATAAAGGTTTGGCAGCACTCTCAGGCTCCGAGAGATCTCCGCGACTAAGGCAGCGTGGCCGACATTGTATTGCGGCAGCGCGCGAGGATCACTCCAGAGTTCGCGGTCCAGCGACTTGGCGGCGATACCGAGTATCCGAGCAGTCTCGTCTTCGACGGCGTCCCCCAGTTCCCTTTCTGCCCTGTTTGGATGGGCTCCGGGAAGGGAGCGAGCGAAGGTTGTCAGGAGCACTTTGTCGCGGGGAGCGCGCCCGGGAAACAAGGTGGAGTTCCAGAAGGTGCAGATCGTATGCAGGCCCTCGCGGCGAGGGACCATGTAGCCGAAGCCATCTAGCGAATGGCGAACGCTGGAGCGGGAATAGACTGAAGAGACCAGAGACATCGGAGCGTATTCGATCGCGGCAAGAGAGGAAGCAAGCACCGGCGCGGAGTTTTGAAGCAGACGGGCGGCGACGCACGCAGGCACAGCGAGCACAAGATGTTTCGCAAAGATTGTTTCACCGTTCGAAAGCCCGATCCGCCAGGCTGCGTGCGGCTCGCTGCCGGAGATTTGTTGCCCGGAAAGGCTGCAGATCTCGATTCCAAAGCGAACGTTGTCTTTCAGGTCCTCCGCGAGCCGTTCCGGCAAACGAGCCATTCCGGAGTAGAAAGAGCCAAGCGCAGGGAGAGCTTCGGTGACACTCAGACTCGAGGAGCCTTTTTCCTGCTTGGAGCGGCGGGCGCGGATGGCGCCACGGACGAGGCTTCCTTGGTCCCGCTCCCACCGGACGAGATCGGGAAAGGCGCTCTGCATGCCCATTTTGCGGGGATCGCCAAAGAATACGGTAGAGACGACGGGGTCGACGAGATTCTCGAGAAGCTCCAAACCGAATTTGCGTTGCACGAATTGTGCGAGGGTTTCCTCCGTTGCAGGCGGCGTAGTGGAGCCCAGGGGGTCGGCAAGCACGCGGAGTTTGGCCACGGCTCCGACCAGACCAGAAGAGAGAAAACTGGCGGCCGAGAAAGGTGCGCGATGAAGGCGACCATGCCGGAGGATGTAGCGCTTGGCCTGGGGATCGCCGGCCAGAAACTCCGATTGGAGCCCGAGAGCTTTCACAAGATCCCAAACGGAAGCAGGGAAACGAGGGCACTGTGGCCCGCTTTCGAACAGGCATCCGTCGCGCCGGACAGTGGAGATCAGGCCACCCGGTTTTGCTTTCGCTTCCAAAAGGAGCGATGAGACGCCGAGTTGTTTCAAGCGGTAAGCGGAGGCCAATCCCGAAATCCCGGCGCCGACGACAACGATATTCTCCGTGTGTGCCACTGACATAACATCCTATCGAAAATCATGGGAATATTGACGAGTACGGATCACTGACACTTCGTGGAGATAGATGCCTGGCATGGCTTCCGAGTCACTACTGCCATTCGTGCGGGGCTACGCGGCGCGAGGGGATGAGATTGCGGTGCGGCAGCGGCGCGGTTACCGGATGGAGAGCTGGAGCTACCGGCGAATCGCGGAAGAATCGAATCGTGTGGCGCGCGAATTGGAAGCGCGCGGACTGCGGAAGGGTGACGCAGTGCTGCTGTGGGGGACAAGCTCGGCGGAATGGATCATCGCGTTCCTCGGCTGCCTGGTCAGCGGCGTCGTTGTGGTGCCGGTGGACGAGGGCTCAACGCCGGCGTTTGCCGATCAGGTGGTGCGGGAAGTCGGCGCGAAAATTCTGTTTTGTTCGGCCGCGCACAGGGAGCGACCCGAGATTCCCGCAATTGAGTTGGAATCGTTATGCGAAGCCGTGGGCCGCCGCGATGGCTCGGCATTCCCTTCCCCGGCGCTGACGCGCCAGGACACGCTGGAAATCATTTTTACGTCGGGGACGACGGCGGAACCCCGTGGCGTGGCGATTTCCCACGGCAACGTGCTGGCCAACATCGAGCCGCTGCAAGGGGAAATCGAGAAGTATCTGCGCTACGAGAGGCTTGTTCATCCCCTGCGGTTCCTGAATACGCTTCCATTGAGTCATGTGTTCGGGCAGATGTTGGGAATATTTATTCCCCCAATGCTGGCGGCGACGGTGGTGTTCTACGATTCGTTCAAGCCACTGGATATTTTCGAAGCGATCCGGCGAGAACGAGTTTCGGTATTGATCAGCGTACCGAGGCTGATCGAGTCCTTGCGGCGGGAAGTGGAACGCCAGGTGGAGCAGGATGGACGAACCAAAGCTTTTGAGAAGGCTTTCGCCGAGTCGGAACACGAGCATTTTCTGCGGCGATGGTGGAGATTTCGGAGAATCCGGTCACAGCTCGGCTGGAAATTCTGGGCCTTCATCAGTGGCGGGGCGTACCTGCCGCAAACCACCGAGAAGTTCTGGCACCGGCTGGGATATGCGGTCATTCAGGGCTATGGGATGACGGAAACTACTTCGCTGATCAGCTTGAATCATCCGTTTCACACGGCGCAGGGGTCCATCGGCAAGATTTTTCCAGGAGTGGAAGTACGCGTTGCGGAGAACGGAGAGATTCTGGTGCGCGGGGAAAATGTGGCCAGCGCATACCGGAGCCACGGAGAAACGCGTTCGGTGGCGGAATCGGATGGATGGTTTCGCACCGGGGATATCGCCGAAAAGGACGAGGCCGGGCAGCTCTACTTCAAGGGGCGCAGCAAGAATGTGATCGTGACGTCGGCGGGGATGAATGTTTACCCGGAGGATCTCGAGAAGGCTCTGCGCGGGAAATCTGGCGTGCGGGACTGCGTGGTGGTCGGACTGGAGAAGCATGGAAATGAGGAACCTTGTGCGGTTCTTCTGATGGAGGGCCAGGGTTCGGAAGTGGCATCTGCCGCGGTGCAGGCCGCCAATCAAACTCTGCCGGAATATCAGAGAATGCGCCAATGGTACATCTGGCCGGAGAACGACTTTCCGAGGACACCGACACAGAAACCGATCCTGCCCCGCATCCGCACCGCGGTTCGGGAGGCGATGACTGGCACGGCACCGGTCGACACGAGCGAGGAATCGGTAGCTGGGCTAATTTCCAAAATCACGGGACGCGCGGCAGAGCCAAGTTCCACGGACGCGAACCTGGAGACGAACCTACGACTTTCTTCGCTCGACCGCGTGGAACTGTTGAGCGTACTGGAACAGCGACACCAGGTAAATTTGAACGAAACGGAATTCCAAGGGGCGACGACAGTTGGACAAATTGAGGAGTTGCTCGCTCATGGCACGGCTTCACCGGTTCGGCATGTGTACCCAACGTGGCCGCAGACGCGGCTGGCAACGCTTTTTCGAATGGCCGTGTACTACACACTGGCGTGGCCGGCGACCTATTTGATGGCGGCGCCGCGTGTGCGCGGGCGCGCGAATCTCAAGGATGTGCACGGTCCGGTGCTGGTGGTTTCCAATCACGTGACTTACCTGGACATCGCGTGGATTCTGCCAGCGCTGCCCGCCAGATTTCGAAATCGGCTAGCCACGGCGATGAGGGGAGAAAGGCTGGCGGAGATGAGGCGGCCGGCGCGTGGCTTGCATTGGTTTGAGCGATTTATGGAAAGGTTGCGATACGTTCTGGTGGTCAGCCTGTTCAACGTGTTTCCGTTGCCGAAAGAGAGTGGATTTCTGCAGAGTTTTCACTTTGCGGGGAACCTGGCGGATCGCAAATGGAACATTTTGGTATTTCCGGAGGGACTGACGACAGAGACGGGAGAGATGGTCGCGTTCCGATCCGGGATTGGGCTGCTGGCGAAACAACTCAATCTTCCCGTAGTGCCGGTCCGACTGGACGGGCTGTATGAGCTGAAGAGGGACAGGCGGTTGCTTGCGTGGCCAGGCACGGTGCGGGTGACGATCGGACAGGTGCTGCGTTTTGGTCCGAATCAGGCACCCGAGGCGATTGCGAAGGAGCTAGAGTGCCGGGTGCGCGAACTTCAGCCCGATTGAGTGGGTTGTTTACCTCGGAAAAACGGCAAGCGATAAATCAAAAAAATGATAAGTGCCAGAAGAAGGCCGACTGCGAGGGACGGCCACTTCTGCGTTACGATGAATTGCTTGGCAGCGGCGCCGTAGCGGGCCCCAAGGAAACCTTCCAGGAAAAAACGGCAGCCTCGGCCAAGGAGCGTACCCAGCAGGAAAACCGGCAGGGGTACTTGAAAAACGCCTTGGGCGACGACGAAAGGCTTGAAAGGTACGGGGAACGGCGCTACTGCGGGAAGAAATACGCTGGCCAGCGGGTATTGCTGCATGAAGACACGAAATCGCCCCGGAGCAGCTTCGTGGCGAGAGCGATAGTAGGCCTGGCCCGCCTTTCGAGCGAGCAGATAAATCCAGATACAACCAGCCAGGGACCCGATGGTGGCCATCGCCGCGTAATACGGCGTGCGCAGCGGGTGCCGGCTGGACAGTTCCATCAGCAGAAGATCAGTGACTAACGGCAATGGGAGGAAGGAGGAGTCGATCAGGGAGGAGAGGAACAGCCCGAGTCCACCGAGGGCGGCGAAGGGAATCTTTATAGGTAAAAATCTATCCACGAAAGTCGGTTCCAGTACCAGTGCAGCGAGCGAACGAGTATCTTTCAACTTCGTTTATAGGATAACCGAACTTAACCGAGAGATGCGCAGGTCCAGCGGCAAAACTCGAACAAAGAAATAAAGTCACTGAAATTGTTCGCAAGAGATGTATCCGGAGGGGATGTTTAGTTATCCAATCTGGCGTGGAGGGGCACGGCGGCTAATTTGCCTTCTCCATGGCAGCTATGATTTACCCAGTTGTATACGGCCAAGGACCGGTCTAAAGTAGGAGTTACAAGATCCGCCGGCCGCCTATTTATTGGAAAGTAGAGGCCAGATTCATGTCGACGGTAGAACAACCCCTGCCGACAGTTCCAACCCAGCCGTTTCGCCTGGACGTTCCCTTGCACACGCTGTTGCAGCAACCACCTGAAGATCCGTCCCGGGATCCGGCGCCGGCAGGGCTGCCTTTGCCTGTGCCGGAGTTTCCGCAGTATCCCCAACTTCTGCACGAACTGGACTCCGAAGATATCGAGCAACACGAACACGTGCTGCGGACAGGAAAGCGGAAATGGCCGGTCTCGCGCATTCTGCAGTCTATGCGCGGGTGGATGGTGCCTTACTTCAAGTCCCGTGTGCTGCCTGGAGAGTTCCAGCCGATCATTGCGTATCTGTTCACCGAGTGGAAGTGCAACCTGGACTGCCACTACTGCTGGTCGTACGACAACCGCGTGAAGGGGATGACCGAGGAAACGGCGCGGCGGGCGATCGACTGGCTGGAATCGACACCTTGTCGCGTGCTGGCTCCCACTGGAGGCGAGCCCCTGCTGCGGCCAGATTTCGTGCATAAAGTGATTTATTACGCCGCAAAAAAGGACTTTTGGGTGTATCTGGCGACGAACGCGCGCTTGCTGCGGCCGGAGGTGACCGACCGGCTGGCGGACGCGGGGATTGCGACGATCAATTTCGCCGTGGATGCGATCAAGGAAAAGCCCGGGTTGCCAAAGGCGCTGGAGCACGTGCGCTCCTATTTCGATTATCTCGTCCGGCGGCAATATCGCTACGGCTACACGGTTTTTTTCAACGTGAACATTTGCCGCACAAATATCGACGACGTGAAGGAACTCGTAGAAATCGCGCACGACAACGGGATTTCGCTGACGTTTCACGTGAACGAAGCGCCCATGATGGAGCAATCCCATTTCAAGCACCTCGAACAAAACGACACGTATATCCGACCCGACGACTTCCCCATGGTGGACGACCTGCTGGATTGGCTGATCGACAAGCAGCGGCAGGGCTACAAGATGGTGGATTCAATTCCGCGCTTGCGGAACATGAAGGGATTCATGAGAGGCGTGGGAGAGCACTGGGGCTGCCGCGCGGGGCAAAACTGGCTGATTATCCGCACCGATGGAACGGTTGCGCCGTGTTTCCCGATGTATAACGCAAAGTACGACTGGGGCACGGTGGCGAACCATAAGTTTGACGTGAAGCAACTTTCCGAGATGAAGAAAGGGTGCGAACCGCATTGCTTTTCGACGCTCGGGTACAACGTGGCGTACTGCTATGACGTCACCCGGGTCATGAAGTGGCTGGCCAAGCAGGCACGCCACGGATTCCAGGGAGTGACCGGAAGTTTTGAGTAAGCCGGCTTAACGCCGCCCTCTCTCTTTTGCTGGCCGCCCGCCGGGGAGAGGAAATTCATTGAAAGACGCAGGTACGGCAAGACGAGTATGTTCGTTTCAGGGAAAGAAGGGTGGTTTTCCAGCAGCAGAGTTTTGATCATGCTGGTGACCGTAGCAGGGGCCTTGGCAGTGCCAGCGATTTCCCTGGGGCAAACGCCATTCGCAAGCCCCGACCGAGAAAACGGCGTAGCAAGCCCACCCCCAAGTCCGAGTACGATTCCGGGTGGCGGCCAATCCCAAAGTACGCAGGCAAAAAATGATTCCGGCACGGTGACCGGAAGGGTGATCGACCAGTCTGGCGCAGTCATCAGCGGCGCCGATGTGAAGCTCACGCAGGAGGGCCAGACGGAGCAGGACACTTATTCGGACGAAAACGGAAGGTACTTTTTCGCAAACGTGCAGCCCGGCGCGTTTCAGCTGACCATAACCTCAACCGCGCTAACTTCGCAGGTGATTCAAGGAAAGCTGCTTCCGGAGGAAAACCACGCGGTTCCCGATGTGACGCTGGCCGTGGCCACACAGGTGACCGAAGTGCGTGTGGGTTTGACGCCAACCGAAATTGCAGAAGTGCAGGTGGAGGAACAGGAAAAGCAGCGAGTATTCGGAGTTATTCCGAACTTTTTTGTGAGCTACACCCCGAACGCGGCACCGCTGACACCAAAGTTGAAATTTCGGTTGGCCTGGAAATCTTCGGTTGACCCTGTCACGTTTGCGGCCATCGGGGCGCTGGCGGGAGTCGAGCAGGCGACCAACCACTGGCACGAGTACGGCCAAGGGGCGCAGGGATACGCGAAGCGATATGGCGCGACGTATGGCGACGTGGCGATTGGCACGTTCCTCGGTGGCGCCGTACTGCCGACGCTCCTGAAGCAAGATCCGCGATATTTTTACCAGGGAACGGGAAGTAAGCGGTCCAGGTTGCTGCACGCGCTATCGAGTTCTTTCATTTGCAAGAGTGACAGCGGGTATTGGGAACCGAACTATTCGAACATCGGAGGGAATTTCGCCGCGGGCGGACTCTCTACGCTCTACCATCCTTCCGGCAGCCGAAGTGCGGCGAGTGAGGCGGTTTCCACGGCGCTATTCCGGCTCGCGGAGACCACGGTTGCCAACGTGTTCCAGGAATTTGTCGTCCCCAAGCTCACTCCAGGGCTTTCCAAACGCGGTACCGCACGACGATAGACGGGGTTCGTACGCTGGAGCAAGCTACCGTCCTCTCACACACAGCAGGAAACCACTTTCCCTTTTCACTTTAGCAACGAATCCGCAGCTTTCATCGTTTTTTGAGTTGTTCTTTGGTAAAGTGAAGCACCAAGAACGCCAATCGTGAGCTTGCGGAGGTCCTCGAATGCAACAAGTCGAATTGCGTCCGTTGTCGCTGGGAGAGATTCTGGATCGAACGTTTTCGCTTTACCGGCGAAATTTCTTGCTGTTCCTGGGGATTTCCGCCATTCCGCAACTGCTGATCCTGGCGGTAAATCTTGTGCAGGTCCTGGCGTTGCCGACGGGCAGGAGAACCCCGAGCGCCCTAGTAGGAGGCATGTCCGGCGGGAGTTTGGTGGCGTTGGGGATCGTCGGCGCGATCGTGGGAATCTTCGTGTACGTCGTCGCCTACCTGTTCGCGCAGGGTGGAACGATCTATGCGGTTTCCGACGTGTATTTGGGCCGCACGACGACCATAGGAGCCTCACTGCGGAAGATGCGTGGCCAGTTATTGAATTTGCTGGGGGTATCCATACTGAACAGCGTGGCCGTACTGATCGCGACGATCTTCCTGATTATTCCCGGCATCTACATGGCGTGCCGATTGATCACTTGCGTGCCGGCGGCGCTCCTGGAAGATTTGGGCGCGCGAGAATCACTGGAACGCAGCTTTGCTCTGACAAAGGGGAGCGCCTGGCCGGCGTTCGTCATCTATTTCCTGTTCCTTTCGATGCTCTATGCGACGATGCTGCTGTTTACGATTCCCTTCATGGTAATGGTGGCGTTTGCAGCCCGCCAACCTGGGCTATTGCACTGGGCGATGGGACTTATGCAGGTGGGCAACTTTTGTGCGACGGTACTGGTGACACCGTTTTTCCTGATTGCGACCTCCGTGTTCTATTACGATATGCGAGTGCGGAAGGAAGCGTTCGATCTGCAGTTGATGATGGGAGCTGGAGGAGGCACGCCCGCGGCTAGCGCCGGAGTGCCGTCGTTGCTCACGTGAACGCGGGGAAGATGCATCTTGGGATACAAGCTCTGGGAATTCGCGCCATCCGAATCCTGGGAGCGCTTTGCTTCCTTTGTTGCAGCCTGCAGGTGGTATGCGCGAAGCCCCAAAAAGCGTCCGCGAACGCGGCGGATGCCTCGGACCGAGATGCGGATCTCAGTTCCCTCACGAGCGAGCTCAACCGAATTTCGACCTCCCTGGAGAAGCATCCTTCGCCAGAGCAGTTGTCCGAGCTGAAGAATTCCCTGCCCGAAGAGTGGTCCATAACAACGCCCACAGGACACTTTGCGATTTCTTCGAAGGCTCTCCGCGACCAGTTGGAGGCGGGGTCGGCAGAGAAGGCACGGTTGTGGACTGAGAATCTGGCTCGCGAGTTGCACAGTTATTCATTGAACCAACGGGCCGGTGAAAAAAACGCGCGCTCCGAGCTCGATCACATCCTCGCGGATTCAGAGTTTGCAACGGTGCGCCCCCCGACGGAATGGGATATGTTCCGCGAGCGCATTGCCGCCTGGTTCACGCGGTTGTTGATGCGGATTCTAGGCGGGCTGGACCGGCACCCGATCGGAGGGCAGATCCTTTTTTGGGTGGTGGTTGTTGCCTGCGTGGGCTTCGTCGCCATGTGGATTTTCCGATTCGTGATCAGCCGGGACCGGATGGAGGTGCTGCCGCCGGGCCGGGTTACCGTCCCCGCACGCACGTGGCAGGAATGGGTCCGCGAGGCACGGGAGGCTGCGAGCCGCGGAGATTTCCGCGAAGCGGTGCATGCCGCGTATTGGGCGGGGATCACGCGAATGGAGAGCCTTGGCGCGCTGCCGAAAGACCCGAGTCTTACGCCGCGCGAGTACTTGCGGTTGGTGTCGACACCCGCGCCCGGGGAATTGTCGCCGCCGGTGGCGTATCGGGAACCGCTTTCGGCTCTGACCGTTCGATTGGAGCGAACCTGGTATGCGAATCGTGGCGCGAACGTACACGATTTTCAGGACGTCCTGCGGGAGCTTGAGGCGATGGGATGCCCACTGGAATAGCGGCTTCGGACAAGAAACTGCTGTTGGGCGGCGGAGCGGTGATGGCGCTCCTGCTGCTCGCTATTGTGTTCCTTTCGCCTCCGCAGGAGCAGCTGCAATCTCCCGTTCCATCCACCTATTCGTCGCAATCGGCGGGGGCGGAGGCTGCGTACCGTTTGCTGACAACGCTGCACTATCCAGTGCGGCGATGGGAGAGTCCGCCAACGGAATTGCCCGACGATCCTTCCGGAACGCTGCTGGTTCTCGCCGGGCCCTACCAACCTCCCAGTGAGAAAGAGAGAAAGGCGCTGGCCGAGTTTGTAGAGAAGGGAGGGCATGTGCTGTTCACCGGCGGCGCGATACGGAGTTACTTTCCGGAAGCGGAATTGAGCAACCAGAGTCCCGAGCCCGGCTGGAAGTCGTTCGCGCCCGTGCTCCCGACGCGCGTGACGAAAGGCGCGCGGAAGATCAGTCTTGGGCCGCAGGCTTACTGGAAGGAATTGTCGCCCGAGCAATTCCAGCTCTACGGGTATAACGGCGAACCTGTGGTGGTGAGCTGGCTCCGGGGAAAAGGAAGCATATTGTGGTGGGCGGGATCGACGCCCCTATCGAATGCCGGGATCACCAAGGATGACAATCTTACGTTCTTTTTGAATTCGGTAGGGGACTGGCGGGAGCATCAGCCGTACAGCATTTATTGGGACGAATATTTCCATGGCCAGCGTAATTCGCTGCTGGGATACGTGGGAAAAACGTCGCTTGCGTGGAGTGGACTCCAGCTGGGGCTCATTGTCGTGGCCGTACTGTGGACGTTCAGCCGGAGAAGCGGGCCGGTGTTTGTGCCACCACAAACGTCGCGGTTGTCGCCACTGGAATTCGTGGACACGCTTGGAGGACTCTACGAGCGCGCTGGGGCGGCCCCTTCCGCGGTGGCCATCACGGCGATGCGACTCCGGGCGTTGTTGGCGCGGCAACTTGGGTTGCCCGTAAACAGCTCGAATGATGAATTTGCGGAGGCCGCGCGAGCGCGACTGGGTTGGAAGGACACGGGGCTTGGTGTGGCACTCGCGAAAGCGGATGAAGCTGCCCGTGCGCAGAAGGTGTACCCGCAAGCGGCGCTGGACCTGGTGCGCAAGCTGGGAGAATTTACCGCCAGACTCGATTTACGTTCACAAATTCGCAGGGAGAAACGCTGACCGTGGAATATCTATCCTCACTGGCAACGCATGTGCGCTCGGAAATGGCGAAGGTCGTCATCGGGCAAAAAGAAGTCGTCGATCAATTGCTGCTGGTATTGCTGTGCGGCGGCCACGCAGTGATCGAAGGCGTTCCGGGGCTGGCCAAGACGCTCGCGGTCAAATCGCTGGCGCGTATCTGTTCGCTGAAATTCAGTCGCGTGCAATGCACGGCGGACCTGATGCCGGCGGATGTTACCGGCACAAATGTGTTTAACCTGAGCAACAGCACGTTTAGCCTGCATCGGGGTCCAATCTTCACCGATTTATTGCTGGTGGACGAAATCAACCGGACTTCGCCGCGCACGCAAGCGGCGCTGTTGGAAGCGATGGAGGAACGGCAAGTCACCATCGACGGCACCCGGTATCCACTGCCGGACAATTTCGCGGTGCTCGCCACGCAGAACCCAATCGAGTTTGAGGGTACGTATCCGTTGCCGGAGGCGCAACTGGACCGGTTTCTGTTGAAGATCCGAGTGGCGTATCCGTCCGCGGACGAAGAAATAAAGATTGTGGCGCAGCATGAAAGTGGATTTGCGCCGCGCCGTTTTGAAGAGATTCCGCTGCAGCCGCTTCCTGCGGGGTTGCTGGAATCGGCGAGGCGTGAGATTCAGAGTGTTCGCGTGGAACCTGCATTGAACAGTTATGTGGTCTCACTGATTCGGCGGACGCGCGATTGGCCTTCGGTATCGCTTGGAGGCAGCCCGCGCGCGGCGGTGGGGCTGTTTTTTGTCGCGCGGGCTCTGGCGGGGATGGACGGGCGCGACTATCTTCTCCCCGATGACGTCAAGGCAGCGGCGCTGCCAGTCCTGCGGCACCGGCTTTTGCTGAAGCCCGAAGCGGACCTGGAAGGACTGACTACAGACCAAGTCTTGGCGCAGGTGATCGCGGGCGTCGAAGTGCCCAAGTGAGAGTCTTCCGGTGAGGAGCCGATCATGAGTTCGCCGAGGCGGCTCGTTCCCCCAGGGATTGCGGCGCGGACCCACGCGACTGCGCGCATTCCCTTTGCGTTTGGGCCGAGAGTATTTGTTGGCCTCCTGCTGGGCCTGCTATGGCTTGTTCCCGCGTGGTGGTTTCCTCGACTTATTGGTGCGATGTTCCTGTGGGATTTGCTGATCATGGTGGCATTCAGCGTGGATCTGGCGCGATTGCCGAAACCATTGGAACTGGAGGTGAGCCGCGGGTGGTCGCATCCTCCATCGCTTGCAACGCCGGCGGAAATAACCGTTGCGGTCCGTAACTTTGGCAAAGTGTCGGTCCGGTGTTCGGTGGTGGATGAAACGCCAGCGTCGCTGAGAAAGTCGCCTCCGGAGTTGACCCTCGTTGTTCCCGCGTCCGAACTAGCCTATGACAACTATCCGATCCTTCCCACGAATCGTGGTGACACGAGGCTTGGGCGGGTGTTTCTTCGCTATCAAAGCCGGCTGGGCTTTGCCGAACGCTGGAGCGCCGCGGAGCTTACCCAGACGGTTTGCGTTTTGCCGGACCTGGAGATGGCGCGACGCCAGGCGCTCTACCTGATTCGCAGCCGGCAGGTGGAGATGGAAAAGCGGAGGAAACGGCAGCGCGGACTTGGCCGGGAGTTTGAAAGCCTTCGCGAATACCGGCAGGGTGACGAAATGCGCGACGTCTGCTGGACGGCAACGGCGCGCAGGCATCAATTGACCACCCGTGTTTTCGAAATCGAGCGCAGCCAGGCGGTGTGGATCATGCTGGATGCGGGGCGGCTGTTGCGCGCAAAAATTGCACAGCCGGGGAGTGAAGTGCGACTGGCCAAGCTGGATTACGCGGTAAACGCCGCGCTATCGCTGGCGCAAGTCGCGATTCAGTGCGGCGACCGCGTGGGCTTGGTGGCCTACGGGCGGAATATCCAGCAAAACGTGGGAACGGGACGCGGGGCCCAGCACCTGCGGACCATGGTCGATTGCTTGGCACACGTGTACGGAGAAGCTTCCGAAGCGGATCACTCACGCGCGGCACGCGTGCTGCTGACGGAACAGAGCCGGCGGAGCCTGGTAGTGTGGATTACGGATTTTTCCGAGACTCCGACGACGCCGGAGGTCATTGAGAACGCATTGCAGATGACGAAGCGGCACCTGCTGGTGTTCGCGGCCATCAATCAACCGGATTTGACCGCGCTGGTTGAAACCGCGCCCGAAACGCCGGAAGAGATGTACCGCCACGTTGCAGCCCTGGAGATTACGCATCGGCGGGATTTGTTGCTGCGCGGATTGCGACAGCATGGTGTTTTTGCTTTCGAACTGGTGCCCGGACTGCTGGCATCCTCGATCGTGAATCAGTACCTGGATATCAAGGAGCGGAGTCTGTTGTAACGCGGTTTCTGCCCGGAAGGAATAGGTAGGAGAGCAGGGCCAGGAATAGGACCCCTGCCAGCGCAAATTTCATGAGGATGGGCGCGCCGCTGGGAGAAAAGAAGCCCTCGATCACGCCCGCGACAATCAGCAGAGGAATTGTACCAAGCAACAAGCGGGCTGCGCGGCCACCGGCCTGTTCCAGTGACGCCTTGCGCGGAAGCAAGCCGGGGAAGAGCATGCCGCGCGCTATCTCGAATCCCGCTCCGGCCGCGATGAATATGGCCGGCAATTCCAGCACGCCGTGTGGAGCGACGAAGCTCCAAAGCTGAATCGCCATTCCGGCTTTCCAGGTGGCCGCGCCGATGACGCCGATCAGCAAGCCGTTGAGCGCGATCATCCAGAGCGTGCCGAGGCCAGCGGTGATGCCCATCGCAAAAGTGGTGAAGGCCACGGAGAGATTGTTGGTCATGATCCCCGAAGACGCGAGGGGTTTTACAGTGACAATCGATTCGGTCCACATCTTGCGATGCTCGATAGTTTCCATCATGCGCGGGCCAAGAAGACGATAAGCGAAAGCTGGATCATGCAGCGTGACCATACACGCAACGATGGCCGTGAACGCGAAAATGGCAACGGCGAGGAGCGTCTGCGGGAGCGTTTCGCGAAAAACCTGGGGGTAGGTGTCGCGGTAAAAGCGCACGATGCCGCTCACTTTCGGGCGGTGTCCAAGATAAATAAGATTGTGGCTGCGACCGAGGAGTTGATTGAGATAGATCGCGAATTTGCGGGCGTTTGGATCTTCGCGCACCGCGGCCAGATCGGAAGCGGTTTGGCGGTACAATAGGCCAAGTTCCTGTAGCTCCAGATGACTCAATTTGGAGACGCCCTGGTTGGCCTGGGCGATGAGGTGTTCCAGGCGCCCCCAGTGCGGCTTGCGCTTTTCGATCCAACGGTTGGAGATCATGTCGACAAAACCGCCCAACGCCGGATTGTCCCTTGGTCCGGTTGCCGATCAGCTTACCATTGAAACGCCGGAGCAAACTTCACTCCATTTTGATGTTGCCGGAATCGGCAGCCGCTTCTTGGCTCTTTCGATTGATTTGCTGATGCAGTTTCTGGTTGGAATCGTCGTCGGAATTGCGGGATCCTTTGCAATCTCGGGAATCGAGAAGGTGGCGCCCAGGGCAGGAGTGTGGAGCGCCGCGATACTCATCCTCTTTTATTTTTTCCTTTATTTTGGATATTTCGCGTTTTTCGAAATCATCTGGAATGGGCAGACACCTGGCAAGCGAAAACTGGGGATTCGCGTGATCAAGGATTCCGGGCGGCCGCTGACTCCAGCGGAATCGATTGGGCGCAACCTGATGCGAATCGTGGACTGGCTGCCCGCGATGTACGCAGTCGGGTTGGCATGCGCTTTCTTCACCCAGGGAAACAAGCGGCTGGGAGATCTGGTGGTGGGCTCAATTGTGGTTCGTGAGACCTCCTTGCGGGATTTGAATCCCGTTTCGCCAGCATCCGCATCCTCTGCGCCCCCCTTGCCGCCCGTCTACGGCCATCTTGGGGCGCGCCAGCTGACACCAGAGGAATTCCAGTTGATTGAGTCCTTTCTCGGACGGCGGACGGCGCTCGAACCAACAGTTCGCTTTCGCATGGCCGATGAGGTACTTCGAAGAATCATGCCGAAGCTGAACCTTCCCTCCGGGCTTTCCTTATCGGCGGAAAAAATCCTCGAAGCGCTCTCGTACGAGCGCCATTCCGCTGGAGGATATTCCTGAGTCTGGATGCCCGAAGATTTGTGACGGAAGTGATGTTTCCAGCGAAGGAAACACCCCGTTGCCTGAAACCTCGTTTCCGGTCACAATAAAGACTCCCTCGCCTCCGCCCCAAGGACCCATGCCTTTTCAAACGATCGATCAAGTACGGCGATTCTTCAAGATTCTGGGCGGGTTTACGCTGCTCCTTCTCGGAGCGGTCATGCTTTTCACACCGGGGCCCGGCTGGCTGGTGATTTTTTTGGGGCTCACCTTGCTAGCCGCCGAGTTTGTCTGGGCAAAGCGGCTGATGGACCGCATGAAAGAGCAGAGCACAAAGTTCAAAGACACCGTTCTCCGGATGGGCAAGAGCGACTCCGCCAACTCGGCTTGAAGTACAATCTCCCTGAGGTCAATTTCCAATGATCCGCGAATGGAAGGGCAAATGGGCCCTGGTTACCGGTGCGAGCGCAGGTATTGGTGTCGCCCTGGCCGAAGAGCTGGCCGCCAGCGGAACTCATCTGGTGCTGACGGCTCGACGCCTGGACCGTCTTGAGGAAGTGGCGGGGCGGCTCAGCAAGAAGCACGGAATCCATACACAGGTCTTCGCAGCGGACCTTGCACGCCGGGAGGCCCCGCAACACATATTCGATTACACAAAGGAAAAGGGGCTGCGCATTGACCTGCTGATCAACAATGCCGGATTTGGGCAGTATGGCGAGGTCGACCAAGTAGAGACGCAGCGTCTGCTGGAAATGGTTGAAGTGAACTGCACGGCGGTGGTGCACCTGACCCGGCTATTCCTGCCGGACATGGTGGCGCGGCGCAGCGGCGATATTTTGATTCTGGCTTCAACGGCATCGTTCCAGGCGGTTCCCTATATTTCGACGTACGCGGCGACCAAGGCTTTTGATTTGCTCTTTGCCGAGGGGCTGGCGGAAGAAATGAAGCCGCACGGGATACGCGTTTGCGCCCTGTGTCCGGGCTCGACGGAGTCGGAATTCCATGCGGTCGCCGGACAGGAGCAGTTCGCGGCCAGAAACCAGGAACCGGCTGAGAAAGTGGCGCGAACCGGACTGCAGGCGTTGGCTGCGGGAAAAAGCTGCGTGATTTCCGGCTTGGGCAACTATCTGGGGGCGCATTCGCAGCGGATCGTTCCGCGGCGGTTGGTTACGCGCGTCGCAGGGCACATGTTTCGGCCAAAAAAGGGCGTCTAGGGCCGCGCTCCCGACCGCAACTCTAAGCCTTTTCTAGTGTTTATCTTACCCAGGGACGAAAGGGCCCGTGCCCGGGAGATATTCCAGAATTTTGGCCGGGAACTTTCCCGGCGCTTCGCGGGAATGTTCTAAAGAGAGCGGGCGCCCTCCAGGAGAAATGCAAATCGAGGCACAGGAAAGAGACGAGGTCCTGCTCAAGCGCTCCGCAAAAGGAGATGAGGCGGCTTTTACCCAACTCTACCAGCGCAACCAGGCGCAGATCTATCGCTTTGCGTTGCGCATGACGGGCCGGGCTTGGGCTGCCGAAGAGATTGTGCAGGACGTGTTCATGACGTTGGTTCGCGAGCCCGGCAAGTACGATCCGAAGCGAGGTCCACTGGCGGCGTTTCTTTACGGTGTGGCCCGCAACCGGGTAATGAAGCATCTGGAGCGGCAGCCGCGCGAACTTTCGCTGGAACTGCCGAACGAAGACGGCGAAGGCAAAGAGGTTGAGGTTGTGGACGAGCGGACCCCGGCCCACTGGGCAGAGATTCGCGAGCGGAGGAGCCTGGTGCGATCAGCAGTGCTCTCATTGCCGTCAGAATTTCGAGAAACGGTGGTCCTTTGCGAGTTGGAGGAGATGAGCTACGAAGAGGCGGCACGCGCTCTGGAGTGTCCGGTGGGAACGGTTCGTTCGCGGCTCCATCGAGGACGGGCGCTGCTGCTGGCCAAGCTGGAAATGCTGCGCGAACCGCCGAAACGCGCAAACGCCGGAGGCTAACGATTTGAGGGAGGCAAAGATGAACTGCGAAGAATTCGCCAACCTGAGTCTGGATCTGGAGGTTCGCGAGAACGGCGCGGATTCCGTAGCGGCGCGGGATCATCTGCGGACTTGCTCTGCGTGCGCGGCGCTGTATGAGAGTTCACGGCGGCTGCGGGAAGATTTGCACGAACTGGGGATGGCTACCTCGGAAGCTTTGGCTCCGGCACGTGTGGAGATGCGGTTGCGACAGGAATTTCGCACGCGGCATAAGACAGAGAAGAACCGCGGACGGGCAATTGTCCTGGGCTGGATGCTGGCAGCGGCAACGGTGGTACTGGTAGCGGGTTCGCTCTTCTATTGGCAACGGACAAAATTCGCACCGGTTGCAATCGTTTCCTCTCCGACCGGGGGATCGGAGCGCGCAGCCACGGCAGAACCCGAACTCGGCGGGACGCTTATCGCCTCGAATGACGGTGAACAGTTTACGTTGATTCCCGGAGCGTTTCCGGGATTGCAAGATGAGACTACAGTGGTTCGCGTGCAGATGCAGCGGGGAGCTCTGAGCGCGCTGGGGCTGACGGTCAACGAAGAGCACGCGAGCGACGTGGTGCAGGTGGATTTGTTGGTCGGCGCGGACGGGCAGCCACAGGCGTATCGGCTGCCGGATTCCACGAATTAAGTTTCCGCGGCGAACTCGCCGCAAGCGGAAGAAGTGACGGGAGAGAAGTTGAGGAGAAACTGGAATGAACAAGAAATGGGTCTATCCCCTGTTGCTTGGCGCGTTGTTTGTGAGCCCCGGCGTTCTTAACGCGCAGGAGCCGCCGCCGGATGGTCCGCCACCGCATGACGCAATGATGCCCGGCGACCCGATGGGCGGGCGGATGGAGATTCTCGGATTCGAGGAGATGCATCCCGGAAAGGTGGTCACGGGCGCACCGTATTCCGCGGTTGCTGTCACAGACACGTCGCAATCCCTTGCCGACGGCACGACCATCAGCCGGAAGACGCAGGCAACGATTTATCGCGACTCCCAGGGGCGCGTTCGTCGGGAGACCACCATGCCGGCGATTGGGCCCTTGGCAGCGTCCGGGCAAACGAAATCGTTCATCCTGATTCATGACCCGGTTGCCGGGACGGCATTTGAGCTGCGTCCCGACAAGAAGGTGGCGATGGAACTACCCGCCAGGATGGGCGGCAGGAAGAACCCGGACGGCTTACAGAACAAGTTCGAGGCGCGCATTCAGGAAGAAATCGCCAATGGCACGTTGAAGAAGGACGATTTGGGCACACGGATGATTAACGGAGTTTCCGCCCAAGGTACGCGCTTTACGCGAACTATTCCCGCCGGCCAGATCGGAAACGACAAGCCGATCACGACCGTGAATGAACGGTGGTACTCGCCGGATCTGCAGATCGTGGTGAAGAGCACGCGCAGCGACCCTCGTTTTGGGACCACCACCTATACGGTTACGAATCTCCAACGGCAGGAGCCTGCGGCTTCGCTCTTCACCGTTCCATCGGATTACACCGTGAAGCAGGGCCACGGCCCGCACGGTCGGGGGAGGGGCGGGATGCCTGCGGCACCCGGGGACGCACCGCCGCCTAGCGAATAGACACAACTGGTTCAACGATCTTCTCTCCTGAAGACGGCGCGCCCTTGCTGCAGCTACCCCCATTGCTGCGGTGAGGGCGTAGTCGTTTTTGGATCGCCTCAGCGGTTTCTTGAGTCCGTGGCGGATGGAGTTAGAATGAAAGCATGGAAGAGAACAGGTTAGCCGAGGAACTCCTTCGGGAGGGTTACGCTCATCTATATGTTTGGGAAGATGGCCCAAACGTGGACTATCCGGAGCACCAGCACCGCGCGGAATCGACGCACATCATTTTGAAAGGCGAAATGACCCTGACGATGAACGGCGAAAGCAAGACGTACCGCAACGGGGACCGTTGTGACCTGCCGGCCGGAATTCGCCACTCGGCGAGAATTGGCCCACAAGGGTGCAGGTATCTGATCGGGGAACGATAAGCACGTGAGACGAAAGAGCGGCGTTCAAGCGCCGCCGGCAAATGCACGATCCAGCAACTCCACCACATGCAAGACTTCCTGCCCCGTCTTGTGAAGTTCCACGCCTGCCCGTAATTGCAAAAGACATCCTGGATTTGCGGTCGCGATGATTTGCGCGCCCGTGGATTTCGCATAGCCCATTTTTTCGGCCAGCAGATCGAGCGAGGCTTCGGTTTGGGTCACGTTGTATACCCCGGCCGAACCGCAGCAGATATCCGCGAAGGGGAGTTCCACCAATTCCAGCCCAGGGATTGCCTTCAGGAGCAGGCGCGGGGCTTCGCGAATTTTCTGACCGTGAAGCAGGTGGCAGGAATCCTGGTAGGTCACCCGCGCGGTGACCGGCTTCAGCGGAGCTGAGAGGCCAAAGTCAGCCAGGAACTCGGTGACGTCACGGACCTTGCTGGTGAACGCGGCGGCAGCGGCATGCTCCAACTCGTTGGGGGCGAAGAGGTGGCCGTATTCCTTGAGGGTCGCGCCGCATCCGGCGGCGTTGGTGACGATCGAGTCGAAATCGCCAGATGCGAACGAAGCAAGATTGCGCCGGGCGAGGCTGCGGGCGACGTCGCGGACTCCCGCATGCAACGGCAGCGCCCCGCAGCAGAACTGGCCACCGGGAATTACGACCTCGCAGCCGTTTGCGGTGAGGACGCGAATGGTGGCTTGGTTCAATGCGGAGAACGTGACATTGGCTATGCAACCGGCGAAGAAGGCGACGCGGGCGCGCCGATTCCCTTTCGCGGGATAGGTCTTCCCCAGTTGATCGAAGAAGAAGTGCTCGTCAATGGGTGGGAGCAGAAGCTCGCGCGCGGCAAGACCCAGCATTTTCAGGACGCCAGTGGAGCGGGCAAGAGCCTGCAGGCCCGAAGACTGATAGAACCGAAGGAGCGCTGCCGCCATGGCGATGCGCTCGGGATACGGCAGCAGGCGGCGATAGACAAAGTTTCGCGCGAGGCAGGAGAGCAGGGGGCGGCGATACTCGGTTTCGATTCGCGCCCGGGCATGTTCGACGAGCTTTCCGTAATTGATGGCCGAGGGACAAGCGGTTTCGCACGAACGGCAATCAAGGCATGTATCAATGTGGTGGACAAACGCGCTGGAGACCGCGAGTTCTCCCTGGTTCACCAGCAGCATCTGGCGAATGCGGCCGCGCGGTGAATCCGCTTCCAACTTCCACAAGCGATACGTGGGGCAGTGGTTGAGGCACAGGCCGCAGTGGATGCAGAGGGAGAAATCTTCAAACGTTGGAGTTTCGCCTGGGATCGGAGTTTTTCGCGCCAAGGGTTAGAGGCCTCCGACGAAGCGACCAGGGGCAAACACGTTGACCGGATCGAACGCCGCCTTGACGCGCTGCACGAGCGGAAAGTCCGGGCGCTGTGGTCCCCAGACGTTGCAGCGCGCTTTGAGCCAATCCGGAGCGTGCAACAGAGCCGCGCTGCCATCGTTTGCGTTGAGCCGGAAGAGCAAGCGTTCCACATAGCTTGCAAAAGCGTCTATATTTTTGTCGGTTGAACTATTGCACAAGATGGTCAAAAGCGCCGTGTTGCTGCCGCTGACGAGGAGCGCGGCGCGGAGCTCCGAGTTTTCGCGAATGTGCTTCCCTTCCCCGAAATCGACTGGAAACCATTGCGGTTTCGCGATGCGAAAAACGGCGACCTCTGGAGCAGCTCGGGGCAGCCAGGCGGACGTCTCCCGCAACGAATCGCTGAAATGCTCGTTTGAGGACGCGTCAAGCGGCGCACCGGAGACTGCGCCGGACTGACTTGTACGATTTTCCAATTCCCGCTGGATTCGGCGAACGACAGCTTCATTTCCAATGAAGGCAGCGAAGACGCCCCAGCACCGACGAGAAACGGTATCCGCCACGGGATTGCCGGCATTCTTGAGCACGCCGTGAAGCAGCACGGAGAATTCCGGATCGAAGAGTTCCAGAGTCAGGAATGGCAACCCCGATTGGAGCAGCGAGCTTCGAAAACCGCCAGCTGATTCGGCCGAGGAGAAGTTTGCCAGGAATCCCGCGCGCAATTCCGGCAGAGGAAAGGTGCGAAAATTCAGGCGGGTGATGGCAGCAAGGGTACCGAGTGAGCCAATCAAGAGCTTGTGAATGTCGTAGCCGGTCACGTTCTTCACGACACGTCCGCCGCTTTTGCAGAGCTGCCCCTTGCCGTCCACGAATTCGGCGCCGATCAACAGATCGCGGGCGGTGCCAAATTGCAGGCGATAGAGGGAATCGATCCCGGAGGCGACCGTGCCTCCGATGGTAGAGCGATCGAAGTGCGGCACGGCCAGCGGCAGAAACTGGCCCTTTTCCGCCAGCACTTTCGATAATTTCTTCAGCGAGAGGCCAGCATCCACGCTAAGCGTGAGATCGTCGGGATCATAGTGCGGAATCTCGGCGAGATTTCCGAGATCGAGCGCCAGACCATATCGATGAGGCGGCATGCCGATATCGAGCTTGGTGCGCGCGCCGCAGCAAATCACGACCAGCTTTTCGCTTTCGGCGAAACGGACAACTTCCTCCACTTCCACGGAATGAGCGGGCTTCGCTACGATCATCGGAGTTCGGCCCGCAATCGCGTACTTGTGCAATTCGACTTCGGAAGAGAGCACCCCAGTGGACCCGAGTAACTCCTCCAGACGAGCCGCCAGATTGGCGGTGGAATTCATGTCGCCGATGCCAAGATGCGCGGGGATTTTCCCACTCGGATTTCGCCGCAACCCTTGCTGATCGGAAAGATCTTCCCCGGATTGAAAGAGGAGTCGGGATTAAACGCGTCGTGAATGCGGCGCATCAAGTCGAAATCCGCGTCGTTGAAGAGCAGCGTCATCAGTTCGTTCTTCTCCATGCCGACGCCGTGCTCACCCGTCAGCGACCCACCAAGCGAAATACACATGCGAATAATTTCCTCGGCGGCGGAAATTGCCGCAGTGAACTGCCCAGGATCACGCGGGTCAAAGAGAATGATTGGATGCAAATTGCCGTCGCCCGCATGAAAGATGTTTCCGATTCGGAAGCCGGCCTTCGTCCCGATTTCCTGGATGCGTTCGAGAGCCTGGGGAAGTTTGGACCGCGGAATCACGCCATCCAGTACATAATTCGATGGCGCAAGGCGGCCCATCGCGCCAAAGGAATTCTTGCGACCCTTCCATAGCAGATCGCGTTCATGCGCGTCGCGCGCGGTACGGACTTCCCGCGCATGGTTAGCGTTGCACACTTCGGCGACCGCAGCCGCCTGCGATTCGGCGGCTTCCCGCAAGCCTTCGACTTCCAGTAACAGTACGGCGGCGCAATCGCGCGGAAACCCCGCGTGGATGTAGTCCTCAATGACGCCGAGGGTCCAGCCATCGAGCATTTCGCAGGCGGCGGGAGTGATCCCCCGAGCGGTAATTTCAGCCACGGTGCGCGAGGCATCTCCCACGGCATCGAAGACGGCGAGGAGCGTCTTCACCAACTCCGCCTGGCGGGTCAACCTCAGCGTGATTTCCGTGACCAGCGCCAGCGTGCCTTCGCTGCCGACGAACAACCCGCAGAGATCGTAGCCGACGGTATCGCCGTGCCGGCTGCCGATGCGCACGATTTGGCCGTCCGGCAGCACCAACTCAAGGGCCGTCACGTGATTCGTAGTTAGGCCACAGGCGAGCGTATGGGGGCCTCCGGCGTTCTCGCCAACGTTGCCGCCGATGGTGCTGGACTTCTGGCTGGAGGGATCGGGGGCAAAATAAAGCCCCGCGTGTTCGACGGCACGAGTGATATCGAGGTTGACCACGCCGGGCTGCACGACCGCGCGGCGGTTTTCCAAATCGAGCTTCAGGATCCGGTTCATGCGAGCGAAGACGATCATGACGCCACCGCCGCGGGCGAGCGCCCCGCCCGAAAGACCCGTGCCAGCGCCGCGGCCAACGATTGGCACGTGAAACTTATTGGCAAGTTTCACGATCCGGGAGACGTCCTCGGTCGTGTGCGGGAAGACAACCACTTCCGGCCTGGCTTTTTCGACGGAACCATCGAATTCGTAGAGAAGCAGGTCCTCGGTTTGCGAGAGAACGTTGGCGGGTCCGAGAAGGGATTTCAATTCCCCGATGAGCGCGGTGTCCATAAGTCGGGTAGTAAATTCGTCCTGCATCCCACTATAGTGATTCACAGCGCCGACTGGCAATGGCGCTCTGCTCCCCAGTGGCGGCCTGTGCTAGTGTAAGAGGTCCGAAAAAACAGAGGACGAGCATGCCAAAACCGAAAGTGTATGCAAGCCACCCGCTGTTTGACGAAGCGCGGCAGATTCTGGACGCCGCCTGCGACGTGGAATACTGGACAAACGAAGAGCGCCCGCCACGCGAGGAAGTTTTGCGCAGGGTAAAGGACAAAGAGGGCCTGGTCTGCCTGTTGACGGAGAAAGTGAATGACGAATTGCTGCGGGCGGCGCCAAAGCTGCGGATCGCGACCAATGTTGCCGTAGGCTTCGACAACATTGACGTGGATGCCTGCACAAGACGTGGCGTGGTGGCGACGAACACGCCGGGGGTGCTCGACGAAACGACCGCCGACTTTGCGTGGACGCTGATGATGGCCGTCGCGCGCCGCCTTGGGGAGGGCGAGCAACTGGCGCGGTCGGGCAATTGGAAGGGCTGGAACCTGGATCAATTGTGCGGGGCGGACGTCTGGGGAAAGACGCTGGGGATAGTCGGATTCGGGCGCATCGGACGCGCGATGGCGCGCCGGGCGCTGGGCTTTCAGATGAAGGTGATTTATACGGATGCGGTAAGGGCTCCAGCAGAAGTGACACAAGCCCTGCAAGCGGAGTATCGCGACATGAATTCGCTGCTGGCGGAATCGGATTTCATCAGTCTGCACGTTCCGCTGCTGCCGGAGACGCGCGGGCTTTTCGACGCACCAAAGTTCTACCGGATGAAGCCGACGGCGTTTCTGATCAACACGGCGCGCGGCCCGGTGGTGGATGAAGCGGCGCTGGTTGCCGCGCTGGAGTCAAAGAAGATTGCCGGCGCGGCGCTGGACGTGTATGAAAACGAGCCGTTCATTCATCCGGGGCTCAAGCGGCCGAACGTGGTGCTGGCGCCGCACCTCGCTTCCGCGTCTACCGAGACGCGCACGAAAATGGCGGTAATGGCGGCGAATAACGTTGCGGCGTTGTTCAAGGGACAGATGCCGCCCAACATGCTGAATCCATCGGTGCTCAAAAAATCCTGATCCGATACGTTTCGACTTCATGAACTCCGGGAAGCACATCGCGCGGGCAATCTTTCACGAGACCCTGGCGACGCTGGACATTCCCGGCGTAATGCAGCGGAAGCTGGCCTTGGCCGGACGCAATTTGCAATTGGATGGCGCCGAGATTGCTCTCACCCCGAACGAGCCCCTGTACATCATAGCGATTGGCAAGGCTTCCCATGCGCTCGTCACAGGCTTGCGGGAATTTCTCCCTGGCGCCTACGCGTTTCGCGGAATCGTCGCTGCTCCTACCGCACCGGCATCGCCTGTCGCCGGCCTGGATTATTTCGTCGCCGGACATCCGAATCCGAACGAGGGCAGTTGGAAGGCCGCGGAAGCAATTCTGGCTCTGCTTAGGAGGACGGATTCGCGAAGTGTAGTGTTTTTCCTGCTTTCCGGCGGTGGGTCCGCGATGTGCGAACTGCCGCTGGCCCCGGGAGTGGGGCTCGCGGAGCTCCAGGCAGTGAATCACGCCCTGGTTACCTGCGGCGCTTCGATCGCCGCGATGAACACCGTGCGACGCCATCTTTCCGCGGTGAAAGGCGGGCGCCTGGCCGCGGCGGCCGCGACGGCGACAAAAATATCGCTCGCAGTCACGGACGTTCCCGTGGGCAAGGAAACTGCGCTTGCGTCCGGCCCGACGCTTCCCGATCCATCGACGATTGCGGAAGCGTGCAGAATTATGGACGAATTCAATTTGCGCCGGAGATTTCCGGAAACGGTCGTTCGCTGGCTGGATGACGGTAAAATGCCGGAGACTCCGAAGCCCGGCGATCCCGCCTTTCGCAACCATCATTTTCAGGTGCTTCTGGGGATGCACGACCTGTTTCATGCGGCGCATCACGCCTCCGAATCGCATGGATACGTAACGTGTTGCGACAATTCGACCGACGATTGGCCGGTCGCGGAAGCTGCAGATGCCCTGCTGAGCGTCCTGGGCCAGTGGCAAAAGGAAAATCCCGGCGAGAAGGTGGCGTTGATTGCGGACGGCGAGGTGAGTTCACCGGTCACCGGCAACGGTGTGGGAGGCAGGAACTCTACTTTTGTGCTTGCATGCCTGGAGAAGATTGCAGGAAAAAAGATCACCGTCCTGAGCGCGGGGACCGACGGAATCGACGGCAATAGCCCGGCGGCGGGCGCGGTCGGGAACGGCGAAAGCCTGCATCGGGCCAAGCAGCTTGGCTTAAAACCAAGTGAGTCAATGCGACAGAGCGACGCGTATGGCTTTTTCACCAAATTGGACGATGCGCTTCTAACGGGCCCCACCGGCAACAATCTGCGCGACCTGCGCATCCTGCTCGCGGAGCCCTAGCGATTATTGTTTCGGCGCGGGCGGCAACCGCTTTTCGATTTCCTTTAAGCGGTTGTTCATCTCCTCGACCAGCTTTTCCAGGTGGCTCAGCCGCCCGTCTTCCTGCACTTTGGCGGGGGCATTTTCTTCCTCACCCATCATTCCGTGATGGCCCGGGTGGGCTTGGGGATTCTTCAGGCGTTCGATTTGCTGCTTGATCATCGGTTCCATCTCGATGCTGAGATTTTTGCTCTGGAGCATCGCCTCGAGCGCGGGAATCGCGGAGGCGTCACCGCGCATGCCCAGCGCGAAGATGGCCGTGCGACGGATGGGAAAGTCCGGGTCTTGGAGATACCCAGCGATAAATTGGGTGAGATCCTTGTTGTTTTTGTCCAAACGCGACAGGCTGGCGATGGCGGCTCTCCGTGAATCCATGTCCTTGCCGGGCATCGTCCACTCGCGAACCAATGGCACTGCCTTGTCGTCACCCAGGGATCCCAGCCCATTCAGCGCGGCGTCGCGCAGGAAGCCGTCGGGAGAGTCTCCATTCACGGCCGCGACGAGGGTGTCGTAGGCACCGGACGCTTTCATCCGGCCCAGCGCGCGGAGAGCAGCGCCACGGGCGCGATAGGAAGTGTCGTCGCTAGCAGCGCTATTCAGACGCGCGATGACCGTGGGGTCGTCCTTGAAACTGTCCATGGACTGCACGATGGTTGCACGAACGACGGGCACTTTTTCGGTGTTCAGCGCATCCAGCAACTGCTTGGAAGCGGCCGCTCCGCCGACTTCTCCCAGAGCCTCAGCAACCGTGCTGCGAACGCCGATACTCTTGTCGTTGTGCACGGCCTCGCCGAGACCGGCGACGACGGAGTCGTTGTTTTTCACTTTTCCAAGCTCTTCCGCCGCGTCGGCACGGTCCGCCACTTCTGTAGCGTTCTTGAGCTGGTAGAGCAATTCGGCGGGGTCCTTCTTAAACTCCATAGATTTCAGAATTTGCGTTCCCTTGTCAAAGAGGACCATCAGTGGCTTGGAGTCCGCGGGGAACGTAAAGACTTCGGACTCTTTGGTGACATGAATGGGATACAGTTTGGGCCCGGTGGCGGTGGTGACTTCAACGTCCACCGGTACGCTGAAAAGGCCGACGGAGCCTTCGATTTTTTGTATCTGCTTTACGGTCATGGCTATTTGTTTCTTGGAATCGTCATAGGTGTAACTCACTTCCAACTTCGGCGCACCGGCGCCATACACCCACTGCCGGAAGAATTGATCCACGCTCGTGTGCGTAGCCTCTTCCATGGCCTTCGACAGATCGCAGGTGGTCACGTTCTTTCCGCGATTTACTTCGAGGTAGTGCTTCAGGCCGGCGTAAAAGGCATCGTCTCCCAACCTGTGGCGCAGCATGTAGAGCACCCAGCCGCCCTTGCCGTAGGCATTACCGTCGAATTCGCTGGAGTCATCGAAATCGTAGCGGACGATGGGCTTCTCAAAGAGCGAATGCATGGCAAACCATTGGTGGGCACCTTGCCAGCGGTCATAGTCGGCGACATCTTTCCCGTAGTGAGCCTCGGCCCATACGGTCTCCATGAAGGTAGCAAAACCCTCGTTCAGCCAGATGTTGCCCCAGTCCTTGGTCGTGACCAAGTCACCGAACCACTGGTGTGCCAGTTCGTGGGAGATCAGAGGGTCTTCGTCCTGTTCGTATTCCGGTACCAGCTTGGGATTCCGCAGCGAATCCGCGGTATTTGTTGTGGCGCTGGAGTTTTCCATGCCACCGGCGACAAATTCGTCCACCATCGCCTGGGAGTATTTTTCCCAGGGGTAATCCACGCCGAGGACCCTACTGAAGAGATCAATCATCTCGGGCGTACGGGAATAATTTGGACCGAGACGATCGCCGCGGCCTTGCGGGGCATAGTAGGTGACTGGAATATTCCGCCAGGAATTTTTCAGCTCGTCGAATTCGCCCGCGACGACGGTAAACAGGTACGTGGAACTCGGAAGCGACTCCCGCCAGGTCCACGTTTTCGTGCCGCCGCTCGTGTCGGTGACGCTGATCAGCCTGCCGTTGGAAATGGTGATCCATTTCGCGGGGACGGTGAGAATGGTCTCCGTCGTCAGCCGGTCGTTCGGATAATCGTAGGTAGGCAGGTAATAGCGCGTGTCCTCGGATTCTCCTTGCGACCAGATTTGCAGCGGGCGATCAGGGTAGCTCTTGTCCGGGAGGATGAAATAGAGTCCCTTGGTGGGCGTTCCTTGATATTTGATTTCGACATCATACTTCGCGCCGGATTTCGCGCCCTTGGGAAGGTCCACCACGAGCTTGGTGTCGGTGATTTCGAATTTGGCGGCATTCCGGTTAACGCGAACGCTTTCAATCTGAAGGCCAACAGAATCGAATGAAATCTGGTCCAAACCGTCGCGCAAAAGCGTCAGCGTATGCGTGACGTCACCGATGACTTTCTTCTGCTCCGGTTCGAAGCGCATCACGACTTTGGAGTGCTCGAGATCGTAGTTCTTGCTGCGCGCATAGGGTTCGTCGGCTCGGAGGGTGGAAACGCCGGCCAGCAGGACAACTCCAACCAGCAGTACATTTCGCCAATTTTTCTTCGGGGTCCCTGGGGTGGTCAGGCGGATCATTCGGTTAGCTCCTTCTCGATTTCTACGAAAACAGCGATTCTAAATTCGCGATGCAATGGCCGGCGTGCTCCAAGGCTTCCACGGCGACCGAAAGCTCTTCCTGCGGCACCAACAGATAGTCCGTATCAAAGGTAGAGATCACAAAAATGCTCACGCCCGTGCGCGCCAGCGGGTTCGCCAGGGCAGCCAAGACGCCCACCTCGCTGAACTTCAGTGGCCCCCGCACCTTGAGCATTCGCCAACCCCGCGAGACTTCGTGTTCTGCAAGTGCCGCGGCTTCCGGGACAACCAGAGAGAGCTCTTCGCCGGTGCGCGTCGCGGAGAAAAAGGAACTTTGTGCCGCCCAGGCCGGAAGAGGCGCATCCGAGGCCAGTCGAATGATCGCGAATAAACCTTCCATTACCGATAAGGTAAGCGTGTGGTTGGTGGGCGGCATGCGGCGTCAGAGCAAGCTCCTGGTGGTGCCGCCGTCAATGGTCAGCGAGACTCCATTCACGTAACTGGCCTTTTCCGAAGCGAGAAATGCCACGACGGCGGCAAATTCCTCCGGCTTTCCCAGGCGTCCGGCCGGAATGAGCTTCTTCCATGCGGTGAACACTTCCTCTGGAGTTGCACCGGTGCGGCTAGCCATCATGCCCGCGAGGTCATCGAGGCGGTCGGTGCGTGTGTAGCCGGGACACACGTTGTTCACCGTGATGCCGTGCGCGCCGTATTCATTGGCAAGAGTGCGAACGAGGCCGGTGACGCCGGCTCGCAAGGAATTGGAAAGGAGCAGGCCCTCGACGGGCTGTTTCACCGAATACGACGTGATGGTCAGAAATCGTCCCCACTGATTTTTCTGCATGCGCGGCAAGGTTTCCTGGGCAAAGTAGACCGTGCTCATCAGCAACTGGTCGGTCCAAACGCGCCAATCTTCGTTGGTGGTGGCGCTAAATAACTTAGACGGAGGGCCTCCCGTGTTGGTAACACAAATGTCCAAACGGCCGAAATGCTGCTCGACGCTGGAGACGAAATGCTTGACCTCACCCGCATTGCCGACGTCCACGGGCTTCCAGAAAACCTCTCGTCCGCCGGCGGTTTTAATTTGCGCGGCTGCTTTTTCGAGATCAGCGGCGGTGCGTGAACAGATGGCGACTTCCGCTCCCTCGCTCGCCAGTTCTTCCGCGACCGCTCGTCCCAAGCCTTTGCTGGCGGCGGCGACGATGGCCACGCGTCCACGGAGTCCCAAGTCCATCCCAAACCTCCCGGCCCAATCTTTTATGTTCTCGCGAACGGCAATTTCCCGTCAAATCGCCCCAGGTGCCAAAGCCGGACAAACTCGCGGTGGCAGATCGGTCCGAACCAAACACGAATACACTTCGGCAGCGGATGTTAAGCTGTCCAACAGGTAGGAGGTCACCATGGACGTGAGAGATTTTCGGCGGATTGCCATGAGCTTTCCGGGAGCGGAGGAAAGCTCGCACATGGGGAATCCGGATTTTCGCGTGGGCGGGCGAATCTTCGCTACGCTGGCTTCCGCCAAGCAGGGATACGGAAATCTGAAGCTCACACTGGAGCAGCAAGCCGCGTTCGTACAGGATCTGCCGCAGGTGTTTCTGCCGATCCCCGGCGGCTGGGGGCGCACCGGGATGACTCATATTCGCCTGGCGGAAGCCACGGAAGACGTTCTGCATGGTGCGTTGCAGGTTGCGTGGCAATTGCGCGTGGAGCAGAACTCGAAAACCGGCAAGAAAGTCTCCGCCACCGGTAAGTCCGCAAATCCTGGCAAGCGTTCTCCCCGAAGCTTGAAACGCAAATGAATTTCTCGTCCATGTACAGGTCGCGCGACACAGCGTTTGCACTCCGCCCGGACACGAACTAAGATGCGGGGTAATTCATGGTTCGCTCCCACAAACCGCCATTGCAGGAGGTACCCATGCTTCGCATTCGGAACTTTGCAGTCCTCTTCGTTGTTGCTTTAGGGCTCACCACGCCACTGCGAGCGCAACTCGGCAAGACCGTTCTGGTGCCCGCAGGCTCGGAGGAAGACCACCAACTCAGCGCAATCAACGCGGCCACTGATCCCACAGTGAAGCTCAAGCTGATCGACGCGTTCGCGGCCGCGCATTCCAGCGGCGATTATCAAATTCTGGCGGACGAGCAATACGTGAATTACTACCTGAACGCCAAGGAGTACAACAAAGTTTACGAATATGGCGCCAAGCTTTATGGCGTGGATCCCAATAATTTTGCGAATGCGGTCAACATGGTGCGCGCCGCCAACGAGCAGAACGATACGAACCGGCTCTTTGCCGAAGGAGAGAAGGCCGGGGCGATCCTGCAGCAGTTCAAGTCGGAGGCTCCGCCGGCGGGAACTTCAGCGGACGATTGGAAGCTCCAACAACAGCAGAAGCTCGGCGCCATCAAGGATAACGAGGAATACATCGAGGAATCACTGATGAGCGCGGCGTATCGCCAGAACGACGCCAACGCGAAAGCAGGCCTGCTAATTCGTTTTGCGAATGCTTTTCCTGACTCGGCACGAGCACCGCAGGCGCTTGAGGCCGCCGCACTGACCTATCAGCAAGCGCAGAACCGGCCCAAGATGCTGGAAACGGCAAACGGCGTTCTAGCCAAGGACCCAGACAACCTGAACATGTTGCTGCTGCTGGCGGACGATTACAGCGAGAGAGGCGAAAATCTTGCCAAAGCGGAAGCGTACGCCAACAAGGTGGTGACACTCTGCGACACTGCTAAGAAGCCGGAGGGCGTGAGTGACGCGGACTGGCAGAAGCAGATCACTTTGCAAAGAGGGCTCGCGTTCAGTGCGCTGGGGCAGATTGATTTGGAAAAGAAGCAGAACGCGGCCGCAGTGCAAAGCCTGAACAAGGCCGCTCCGTTGCTGAAGGGGAATAATGCGGTCTATGCCCGGAATCAGTATCGTCTCGGGTTTGCCTACCTGAACCTGAGAAAGGGGGCCGAGGCTCGCCAGGCCTTCACGGAAGCGGCCTCCGTGGACAGTCCCTATAAGGGGCCATCACTGGAGAAGTTGAAGGGTATTCCAGCCGCGCCCAAATCGCATTCCAAGAAGCCGGCCTGAGGCCGGATGCCTCCCGCGTCGTTTGACCTGGGAGCAGTGATGGGGCAATCTTCAGTGGAAAGTCCCCTGTCTGGGGGCGAAATCTAGTCGCTCACGGACCGAAAGGATCCTGTGGACTCTCGTGTACTTCAAGAATTCCGCGAAATCGTTGGCAAACGTCGCCTGATCTCTTCGCCGGAGGAACTGCGCACCTACGAATGCGACGGGTTGACCAATTTTCGCGCGATGCCGTTGGCGGTGCTTTTGCCGTCGAGCGCGGAAGAGGTCCAGGCCATCGTGAAGATCTGCCACCGCGAACGCATCCCGTTTGTCGCGCGCGGCTCGGGTACGGGGCTGAGTGGCGGGGCCCTGCCCGTGGAGAACGGTATCGTCATCAGTCTTGCGCGGATGAACCGCATCTTGGAAGTAGACGTGCCGAATGCCCGCGTGACTGTCGAGCCGGGCGTGATCAACCTCGAGGTAAGCGGGCGCGTGCAGGCCCAGGAGTACTTCTACGCGCCAGATCCGTCGTCTCAATCCGTTTGCAGCATCGGCGGCAACGTCGCGGAAAACTCCGGAGGCGCGCATTGCCTGAAGTACGGCTTCACGACCACGCATGTACTCGGCCTGGAAGTCGTTCTGCCGGACGGCTCGCTGGTGCATCTTGGCGGCAAGGCGCTCGACGCACCCGGCTATGATTTGGCTGGAGTTTTTGTAGGGTCGGAAGGGACGCTGGGAATTGCCACGAAGATTGTTCTACGAATCGTGAAACAGCCTGAGTGCGTTCGCACTCTTCTGGCCGCGTTTCCCGGCACCAACGAAGCCGGCGCCGCGGTAAGCGACATCATCGCCGCCGGAATGCTGCCCGCCGCCATCGAGATGATGGACAATCTCGCGATTCAAGCCGCCGAAGCCGCGGTACATCCAAATTATCCGGACTGCGGCGGTCTGCTCCTGGTGGAACTGGACGGCCCGGTCGCGGAAGTTGAGGCGTTGATGCGGAGCGTGGAAGTGCTTTGCCGCAAGAACGGCGCGTGGGAAATTCGGCTGGCGCATTCCGAACAGGAGCGCATGTTGGTCTGGAAGGGCCGGAAAGCCGCATTCGCCGCAATGGGCCGCATCTCGCCCAACTACATTGTTCAAGACGGGGTGATTCCGCGAACGACGTTGCCGCAAGTCATGAGCGAGATTGAGCGCCTCAGCCAAGAAGCCGGGCTACGCGTGGCGAATGTGTTCCACGCCGGAGATGGCAATCTGCATCCACTGGTTCTCTACGACCGCCAGATTCCAGGGCAGGAACAGGCCGCCGAGGCACTTTCGTACAGGATTCTTGAGCTGTGCCTTGCCGCGGGGGGATCCATCACGGGTGAACACGGTGTGGGAGAAGAGAAAAAACACATGATGCCGAAAATGTTCAGCGAGCCTGATCTGGCTACCATGCAGCGCGTGCGTTGCGCGTTTGATCCGCTGTTGCTTTCCAATCCCACGAAGGTTTTTCCAACACCCCGCCTATGCGGTGAGAAGCCCGGGAAATACGCTGAGCATCCCCTGGAGCAGGCCGGAATCGCGGAGCGGTTTTGACGGAGTACAGCCGGCCTATCCGACCATCATGCTAGGAACTAAATCCATTCGGGAAGAATTTGCGGCCATTGTGGGCGGCGCGAATTTGCGGGGGGGTGCGGCCGAGGATGCTGTTTGTGGTGTTGTGCCCCAACTCGTCCTGGAGCCGGAGCATGAAGGGCAGGTAGCCAAAGCTCTCGCGTGCGCGAATTCGGCTGGGCTGAGCGTGATTCCCCGGGGCGGCGGTACCAAGCTTGACTGGGGCAATCCGCCCAGGAGCGCCGATTTGATTTTCTCGACAGCGCGGCTGAATCGCGTGCTGGAACATGCCTCGGCGGATCTGACCGTCACCGTCGAAGCTGGCTGCACGCTGCAATCGTTGGAAACTGCGCTTGCGCGTCACGGCCAAAGGCTGGCGTTCGATGGGCTGTGGCCGGAGCGCGCCACGGTGGGCGGCGTTCTCTCGACAAACGACTCTGGAGCCTTGCGTCTGCGCTTCGGATCCCTGCGCGACCTAATCCTTGGTGTGACGCTGGCCTTGCCTGACGGCACACTGGCCAGCAGCGGCGGTAAAGTAGTGAAAAACGTAGCCGGCTACGACCTGCCGAAACTCGCCACAGGAGCGCTCGGCACCCTGGGCATTATCACCCGCGCTGTGTTTCGGTTGCACCCACTTCCCTGGGGAGCGAAAACTCTGAGTTTTGGAGCCCCTACCGCGGAAAGGATGCAACGCCACATCCTGGAGATCCAGGATTCGAAGCTGGCGCATACGGCGCTCCAGATTCACTGCGCGACAGGGAGCGAGCCGCGAGCGGACCTACTAGTCGAGGGTACGGATGCAGGGCTCAGTGCTCAAGAATCGGAACTGCGGAAGATCTTGGCGGCTACACCGGTGCAAGCCACCTCCCACCTAGCATGGAATGCGAGGGAGCAACTTGCGAGCTTTCTTCCGGAAAGCGCCGCATTTCTCAAGATATCCTTTTTGCCTGCCGTTTGGACGGATCTTGTCCGTTTGCTCCGGGCAACCGAAACCGCAGAGAAGCTCAATTGGCGCGGAATTTTTCAGGCGATTGGCATCGGCTGGCTGCGGTTCGAGGGCGGGCACAGGGAGCTACTCGGAGCGATCGATCAGCTGCGCTCCGAACTCGAACGCCGTGGGGGTTCCGTCGTGGTATTGCGGCGGCCGCCAGGGCTTTCCTCACTCGATGCTTGGGGAAATCCAGGTGACGCTCTGCCATTGATGCGTGCGATGAAGCTGCGCCTGGACGCCAAATCTACGTTGAATCCCGGGCGTTTCGTCGGGGGCATCTAGCTCCATGGCAGATAATTTTTCCCAGCACAATTCCCAGGGCGCGTTTGATGCGCACCATCCGCCCGCGCTGGAGCTCATGGACAAGTGCGTTCATTGCGGATTCTGCCTGCCCGCCTGCCCGACCTACATGTTGTGGGGCGAGGAAATGGATTCTCCGCGAGGACGGATTTATCTGATGAAGCTGGCCCTGGAAGGCAAGGCCGAGATCAATACCACGTGGGTCAGCCATTTTGATTCCTGCCTCGGGTGCGTGTCTTGCATGACGGCGTGCCCCTCCGGAGTGGATTACGGAAAGCTGATTGAGGCGACGCGCTCGCAGATCGAACGCAATTTTCGCCGCACCGGTGCCGAAAAACTGCATCGCTGGTTCCTGTTCCAGGCCTTCACGCGGCCCCAGCGATTGCACATTTTGCGCTCGCTGTTGTTGGCATACCAGAAGTGCGGCTTGCAAGCTGGACTGCGTGCGGCCGGCTTCTTTCGTCTGCTGCCGAAGCGGCTTGCCACGATGGACTCCTTACTTCCTCCGGTGGGCCTCGTCGAGAAAGTGCCGGAAGTGACGTCCGCCCGGGCGGCAAAACGCAAACGCGTGGGACTTCTTCTGGGCTGCGTGCAACGGACATTCTTTTCGCCTGTGAATGCCGCGACCGCGCGCGTTCTTGCGGCTGAGGGTTGCGAGGTCGTTGCTCCACCCGAACAAACTTGCTGCGGGGCGCTGTGCGTTCACTCGGGTGAGGAGGCGGTGGCACAGAAATTCGCAAGGAGCATCATTGACACTTTCGAGAAGGCGCATGTGGAGGAGATTGTGATTAACGCGGCAGGCTGTGGCTCAGCAATCAAAGAATATGGACACCTGCTGCGCGATGATGCCGCTTACGCCGAACGCGCACGGCGATTTTCAGAGCGGTGCAAAGATATCAGCGAGTTTCTGGCCGGCTTGCCGCCGCAAGCGGAGCGCAAACCGCTGCCCGTGCGCGTGGCGTTTCACGATGCGTGCCACCTGCAGCACGCCCAGGGCGTCCGGGAGCAACCTCGGTCGCTGTTGAGGCAAATTCCGGAATTGCAGCTTGCGGAGATTCCGGAAGCGGCGATCTGCTGCGGCTCCGCTGGGATTTACAACCTGGTCCAGCCGGGAGCAGCCACAGAGTTGGGCGATCGCAAGGCAAATCTCATCGCCCCGCTAACCCCGGATGTAGTGGCCACCGGGAACCCCGGGTGCATCCTGCAATTGCAAGCCTCGCTGTCCAAGCTGGGACTGAAGATTCCCGTCGTCCATACCGTACAGTTGCTGGACGCCTCGATCCAGGGACTTCCGCCAAAATCACTGCGCTAACCGCAAGTTCTTCCCAAGCGCTATCCGTTCGCGGCCACAGCGACTCCGATCCATAGAACCGATCGCAGAAACCTCTATCGAAGAGATCCTGTGGCTTCTATGGCGGCTTTGGCCCCATTCAAAGTTGTGCGAGTCTCGCGGGCTATCTTGCCTTTCGTAATCAAGTTGAGGAGCTTGGCCTTCAGGCTTCTCGTCGAGTAATAATGGCAGATTTCCACCTTGGTGGAAGCATCGTCGAGCTTGTGGAATCTGGTTTCCACGGTTTAATCGCTGAGAATTCTGCTTATGCCGAACGTGTCCTCCGGCAAAACGGTAACGATCTTCTGCAACGGCACGATTTCAATATTCCTCTCAGTGCAGGTATGCTTTTCGCCCGAAAGATGACATTGATACGAGATGCCCGGCCCGCGAAGCGCCGTCCCATCCATCAGATCGACCTTGACGACGCGAGGATGGAACTCGGGGATTTTCGTCAGATCCATGCTGTACGACCAGACCGCTTCCACGGGTGCGTCGATGATGACCCCTTGGCTGGCTCTAAACAGTGGTAGCAATTCTGCCTCCAAATCGCGGAGTCGGCTTCGGTCGTCTGGCCCGGATTCCTCGCATCGGGTTGCCGCCCCGGCGGCGCAAGGGAGGGTAGCGCCTCGACGGGTCCCGCAAAAGCGCAGTTGAGTGGTGGGCCCGTGGTTCCGGTTATGGATCCCAGGTCTTGGCGGTGCCGTACCCTCGGAACCGGCTTGCCCTTCTCAAGATTTTATGGAAGTAACTGAGGGCTTAGGCTACAAATGGCGGAGAGGGTGGGATTCGAACCCACGGTAGGGTTTAACCTACACACGCTTTCCAAGCGTGCGCCTTAAACCGCTCGGCCACCTCTCCGTCGAGGACAGCAACCTTTCAACTTTAGCAGAAATCGAAAACGGGTGCATCGCGGCGATCGCCCGCATTTTGGGCATATCCGAAACCACAAACAGGTGGCACAGTTTCAGGATTTTGCAGGCCGCAAGCTCTCAAGTAAACTGGTAAGGTTGTGCACACCATTCCGGGGTGGTGCAATTGGTAGCACATGGGCCTTTGGAGCCTAGAATCCTGGTTCGAGTCCAGGCCCCGGAACCAAATCTATGCGCCTTCCCTTCACCGACAAGCGCGTCCTGTTAACCGGAGCGGGTGGTTCGATCGGCGCCGCGCTTGCCAAGGAAATCCACAAGCACCACCCTGCCGCACTGATACTACTGGATCATTCCGAGGGCAATCTTCACCAAATCAACCTCGAATTGAGCCGAGGTGCGGATGCAAATGAGTATTTCGCAATCCTCGGGGATGTGACCGACGCCGCCCTGCTCGCGGAGATTTTTGAAGAGTGGCAGCCGGAGCTGGTCATTCACGCTGCCGCCCACAAACACGTGCCGTTGATGGAGACAAACGTCCTCGCGGCGGTGCGCAACAACGCCGTGGGAACAAATCATCTTGCGAGAATGGCCGCTTCTTACGAAGTAGGCAGACTGGTCCTCATATCTACGGACAAAGCCGTGAATCCCCGAAGCGTGATGGGCGCCACAAAGCGCGCGGCGGAGCTGGCGGTGCTGCGATGGAGCACCGCCGGAAAACCGATGCGCGCCGTGCGCCTAGGAAACGTACTCGGATCTCAGGGAAGCGTGGTACCGGCGTTCCGTCAACAGATCGCCATGGGCGGCCCGCTCAGGGTCACGCATCCGCAGGCCAGCCGTTATTTTTTCACTATGGAAGAAACAGTCGAGTTGATTGTGCTGGCGTCCAGCGCTGAAGCCGGTGGCATTTTCATTCCAAGGCCACGACCGGCCGTCCTCATTCTGGACCTTGCCGCGAGGATGCTGCACGAGGCCGCAGCCGACGGGGAATTATCAATCGTCATCACCGGACTTCGTCCGGGTGACAAATTGAGAGAAGAATTTGCTTCGCCCCTGGAAACTGTATCCGAACCAGATGATGCCCAACTACAGCGGGTGCAATCCCCCGAGCCGCCATATCACCTGTTCGATGAGTGGATGGCGGGGCTTCAGGCGGCATCGGACGAGCGCGACGTGCTGAACGCACTGGAATGGCTGTGCCGGCTGGTCCCGGAATACCGTCCCAGTGAAACGGCACTTTCCTCGGCAAGGAAGCAGGAGTCGCGTTCCCGATGAAGCGCAAAATCGCGGTGGTGACCTCGTCGCGCGCGGACTACAGCCACCTTTATTGGCCGTTGCACGACTTGTCGGCGACGCCCTCGGTCGACCTGCGGATCATTGCGATGGGGCCCCATCTTTCACCCGAATTCGGGCACACTTTTCAGGAAATCGAGAAAGACGGATTCGGGATCTCCGCGCGCGTCGAGTGCCTGCTCAGCTCGGATAGCGACGTGGGAATGGCGAAAACCATCGGCGTGGCGACACTCGGCTTGGCCGACGTACTGGCCCAGATGCGGCCCGATTTGCTGCTCTTGATCGCGGATCGCTATGAGATGCTTGCGCCCGCCGCCGTCGCCTTGGCATTGCGGATTCCCATCGCCCACATCGAAGGTGGTGAAATCAGCGAGGGCGCCATTGACGATGCCGTGCGCAACGCGCTGACCAAGCTGAGCCATATTCATTTCACGTCTACGCGCGCGGCGCGGCAACGCGTCATCGCAATGGGGGAAGAACCCTGGCGCGTGCATCGGGCCGGCGCGCCATCTCTGGACCACTTGCGAAGACGAACGCTCTGGACGCGCGAAGAGCTCGAATCGAAATTGCGTCTGAGTTTTTCCGAACCGCCGATCCTGGTCGCCTATCATCCGGTCACCCTGGCCGAGGATACGACCGAAGAGGCGAGCGCGCTGTTCGATGCGCTCGTTGAAATTCCCGGGCGGCTTATTTTCTGTTATCCAAACGCAGATGCTGGAAGTCGCGCTTTAGTTGAGCGAACACGAGCTTTTCTCGCAACCTGCGAGCGGGGCACGATCTTCACGAATCTGGACGCGATCACCTACTGGAGCCTGCTGCGTCAGGTGAAAATGCTCGTGGGCAATTCCAGCAGCGGCATCATGGAAACAGCGTCGTTCGCTCTGCCGACGGTCAATATCGGAATGCGCCAGCAGGGTCGCGAGCGTGCCGCGAACGTTTTGGACGCAAGCCCAAAGAAAGATGCGATCCTGGCGGCGATTCGGAAGGCCGGAACCCGCGAGTTTCAGGATTTCTTGAAGGGGATGGAGAATCCGTACGGGGATGGGCACGCGTCGGAAACAATCGTTCGGGCACTAACGTCCATGCCGCTCGGACGCGAACTCTTGATCAAGAAGCATGTTCCGGCACATTCAGCGGACAGCGGCGCCGAAAAGGCGGCTGCCTCATGAGAATTCCGCTTTCCGCGCCCGACGTCCTGGAAGAAGAAATCCAAGCGGTGGCTGAGGTTCTTCGCACCCCGCATCTGAGCCTTGGCCCAAAACTAGCGGAATTTGAAGGCTGCCTGGCGAGTTACCTCGGCGCACGAAATACGATCGCGGTGAGTTCAGGAACCGCGGGACTGCACCTGTGCTTTCGCGCATTGGGTATCGGCGAGGGCGACGAGGTGATCGTGCCATCTTTCGCGTTCATTGCGGTGGCCAACGTCCTTCGTTACGAGCGCGCGAGTCCCATTTTTGTGGACATCGAGCCGCAAACCCTAAACCTGGATCCGAGTCGCATCGAAGCAGCCATCACGCCGCGCACGAAAGCAATACTAGTCGTCCATACATTTGGGTGCCCCGCCGAACTTGGGCAAATTATGTCCATCGCGTGGAGGCACAATCTGTACGTCATCGAAGACGCCTGCGAGGCCATCGGAGCCGAGTATGAAGGCAAAAAGGTCGGAACGCTGGGCCATGCCGGCGTTTTCGCCTTTTATCCCAATAAACAGATCACGACGGGCGAAGGCGGCGCAGTAGCCACGGCCGATTCCGCTCTTGCGTCGAAAATGCGCGCGCTTCGCAATCAGGGGCGGATGAACTCCGATGGCTGGTTTCAGCACTCAGAGGTCGGGTACAACTATCGGCTATCTGAAATGAACTGTGCGCTGGGCATCACACAGCTTAAGCGAATTGAGGCGATCCTGGCCCGGCGCGCGGACCTTGCGGGGATGTACAACCAAAAACTGACTGGACTGCAAGATCTCAGGCTTCCCGTGCCCGACCTGGCCGGTTGCAAACTTAGTTGGTTTGTCTACGTGCTTCGCCTGGCCGAGCACTTCTCCGAGTCGCAACGCGACTGGATTGTGCAGGAAATGAACCGGCGAGGCATTGGCTGTGGCCGCTACTTTGCGCCCATTCACCGGCAGCCGGCTTACTCGAAGGCAACCGCAAGACCTGGTCAACTTCCTGTCACCGAGAGGGAATCCGTTCGCTGTCTAGCGCTGCCCTTCTTTAATCGTTTGCGCGATTCGGAAATTTCCGAAGTTTGCGAGACACTCTCAGGGCTGGTGGGGGACATAAAGAAAAAAGCTCCCACGGACAAAGCGGCTGCGGGCGGCTCCTGATTTCGCAAACGACTGACTTTCCACTCCAGAAATGCGCGCGCATGCCGCGTCTTGAGCTGCAGACCCCAAGCGCGGGTCGCTAGTTGGGCCCCAGCTTCTGGAACTGGATTTTGAGAACATACGCATACATGCCGGTTTTCTGCGGCGGCAATTGGACATGCAGCCCGTCGGGCTTGACTTGATAACGCAGGTTCCCACTTGCCCCCAGCAATTCGATGGATACAACCTCCTGGCCAAGAAGAGAGGCTGCGTTCAAGGAACGAATTACCGCCTCACCGGATTCCGGCCAGGCCAGCTCGATGGCGTAGAGGCTGTTTCCTTTGGAAGTGAACCGGAAATCCTCGGCCGTATAGGGCTTGGTCTCCGTATCGTGAAACGCTCCCTCAACAACTGCGGTCGGACCTTCGCCGAATTGAATCCAGGGACGGGTGCCAAAGATAGCTTCCCCGTTTATCTTCAGCCAGCTGCCGATGTCGCGCAGCACCGCCTGCACGGGCTCCGGAATCGTGCCGTCCGGCTTCGGGCCGATGTTGACGAGCAGATTCCCATTCTTGCTCACGATATCCACGAGCTGATGGACGATGCTTTCCGCGGACTTAACCTGGTCGTTCTCGATATAGCCCCAGGACTTCATGGTGACTGGAGTGTCTGTCTGCCAATACAGCTGGCGGGTTCCCGCCAACTGGCCGCGCTCCACGTCCAAGACTCCGGAATGCTCCTGCATTGCACTGTCCTTGTAGTTGATGATGGGGATTTTCCTCTCGGCGGCCCCGTGGTTGTAGTAAAACGCCGCAAATTTCGCGACGTTTGGTCGCGCATTCGGTTTACCGATCCACCAATCGAAGTACAGAATGTCGGGGTCGTATTTCTCCACGATTTCCGCATCCCGCGCCAGCCAGTCGTTCAAGTATGCGGCGCTTACGTAAGTCCAATCCTCCAGGAGACCTCCCTTCCCGTGCAACCAGCCATGGGCCGGACCGTAGAAGGCAGCGTACTCCGGGTCGTTGACATCGGAATCGAATTTGCGGCCGCCATCGAGAAAGAAATCGTGTTCGATGCGGTGAGACGAGGCGCCAAAATGCATGCCCCTGGCGCGCACGGCTTTTTCCAGTTCGGCGTAGACATCGCGTTTCGGACCCATCTTGACCACCGTCCAGTCGGAAAGGCCGCTGTTGTACATTGCGAATCCGTCGTGGTGTTCGAACACGGGGATTACGTATTTCGCTCCAGCTTCCTGAAAGAGCGCCGCCCACTTCTCAGCGTCGAAGTGATCCGCCGTAAATCGGGGGATGAAATCCTTATAGCCGAATTTGGTCTGGGGACCGTACGTAGCAAGATGATGCTTGTACTCCTCCGAACCCTGCTGGTACATCATGCGCGGATACCACTCGCTGCCAAAAGCCGGGACCGAGTAAACTCCCCAATGAATGAAAATCCCGAATTTGGCGTCCTTGTACCAGTCGGGAACCTGATAGTTGCGCAGTGATTCCCAATCCGGACGATACGGACCCGCACCGACTGTGCGATCGACATCGGCAAGCAACGACGTGCGCGCGCCGTCGTACTTGGAACTGGCCTTCTGCCAGGTCTCATCGATCTGCTCCGGAGTCTCCGTGTACGTGGGTTTCATCGCTGCGGGGGACTCCTGCGCGCGTGCGGCGACGGTAAAGAAGGGCAGCGAAAGGAATACAAGGGAGAAGAAAAACGAGTACCTTCCTCTCCTGCTCGACCTCCCCTTAGATTTGGTGCGCGAAACAAGATCAGATCGCATTGGTGGACCTCACAGGATCATGCAACTCTAAAGTTGGCAAGACACGTTGTGAACCGAAAAACGAATATAGGCAAACATAAACATACGCCAGCAGCGGGACACCGTACGCGAGTGCCAAGCTCTGAAACTTTACGGAAATCCAGCCCATCAGGAGAGTGAGGAGCGCTCCACCGACTATGGCCATCACCAGAAACGATCCGCCGAGCTTGGTATTCGGTCCCAAGCCTTTCAAACCCAGCGCAAAAATCGTGGGGAACATCAGCGACATGAAGAAGCTGGTAAGAAGAATGCACCAAATGCCAATCCAGCCAGGCAGGAATACCCCGACTCCCGCCAAGACCACGTTCGCGAGGGCGTAATATCCCATCAGCGAACTCGGCGGGAAGAATCGCATCAGATAGGCGGAAATGAAGCGGCCGACGCAAAAGACGACCAGGGTTCCCGTCAAAAAGTAACCGGCCATTTTTTCCGGCTGGTGACCATAGGCCTGCACGTAGGTGATGAAGTAGCTCCACGTGCCGACCTGCGCCCCAACATACAAGAATTGCGCCAGGACCGAGAGAAGGAAGTGCCGCTGCCGAAACAGCTCGCGGGAGCTACCATGAGCGGTAGCGGTTTCTTCCTCGCTGGCAATGGCCGGAAATTTTGTACGTAAAATCAAGAAAGCCCAGATAAGCGCGATGATCCCGATCACCAGATAAGGCCGGACAACGCGAAGCGTCTCGGAACGAAGGTACGCCTGATAGGTGTGTTGCGCCCGCTGCGAGGCGATTTGCTGCGGGGTCAACTCGATGCCAGAGAAAATGAAAACTGTGCCCACCAGAGCGCCAGTGATGGCTCCAAACGGGTTAAACGCCTGCGAAAAATTCAGGCGTCTCTCGGAAGTCTCGGGATCGCCCAACTGGGCGATAAAGGGGTTCGAAGCGGTCTCCAGAAACGATAGCCCACTGGCGATTACGAAAAGAGCGAACAGAAAAAAGGGATAGCTGCCTTGCAAGGCCGCCGGCCAAAACAAGAAAGCTCCGGCGGCGTAAAGGAACAGGCCGATTACAAAACCGGCCTTATAGCCCGCCCGTTTCATGATCAATGCCGCCGGGATCGCGAGCACAAAATATCCCAGGTAGAACGCGAACTGCACGAGTCCCGCCTGAAACCTGGATATTTCGAACGACTTCATGAAGTGGCGAATCAGAACGTCATTCAGGTTATTCGGGACACCCCAGAGAAAGAAAAGGAAGGTGACCAGAATGAAGGGAAAGGCTTGTCCAGGAGGAAATAACGAGTGCCTTGTAGGCATTGCGCTCGCGTCCGGAGGCATATCGTGTGGAGCCGTCGCCATCTTCTAGTTCCCTTTCACCGTTGAATTGGTCCGGTGCCGCCAACAATTCACTTTGGATACGTTTGCGGGCTAGCCAGCGAGTAGACTTTGGAGGCCACGCCACCGAGGATCAAATCCTGCTCCGACGCCGTAAGCGTTCGCACAAACTCCCGTAGCATGGAATACCAGCGGGCGTAGCTCGCCGCCAGCAAGCAAACCGGCCAATCGGAACCCGCCATCAGTCGCTTCGGGCCAAATGCTTCCAGGGCAACGTCAAAATATGGCCGCAGGTCTTCGCCGGTGCAACTGTCCCAATCAGCTTCCGTGACCATCCCCGAAATCTTGCAATAGACATTTTCGCGGCGCGCCAACTCTCGCACATGGGTGCGCCAAGGCTCGAGGACACGCTCCTTGATTCGCGGTTTGGCTATATGGTCCAGCACAAAGATCTGTTTCGGATGCCGATCCACGAAGGCAATGCCCGTCGGCAGGTGGCGCTCGTAAATCAGAATGTCATACACCAGCGAATAGTCCCGGAGCCGCGCGATCCCACAATTGAATTCCCGCCGCAGCAGAAACTGATCGTCCGCTTCATCTTGCACGATATGACGCAAGGCCTTCAGCTTCGACTTCGCCCGCCAGTCATCCAGGAGCGCGGGGAGCTCTGGGCTCGCCAAAGGCGCCCAGCCGACTACCCCACGAATCAAAGTGGATCGCTCCGCTAGCTCGAGCAGCCATTCCGTCTCTTCCGGAGACTGCCGAACCTGGACCGCAATAGTTCCCTTCACACTGCAGGCTTCAGCTTCCCGCTCCAGATCCGCAAGCAAAAAATCTCGCGCCAGCGGCCGCATGCTTTCGTTGATCCATGGATACTCTCCCTTGCTATAGCGCCACAGATGATGATGCGCGTCGATGCGTTCAGACATTGTTTTCCGGATTGCCCGAGGGCCAGTCGATATCGAACGCAGTTCCCACGGCGGTGCGGATTTCCGACACCAAACTAGAATCGGACTTCATTTGCAAACTTTCCAGGTTTGCCTCGACCTCTGCCTGCGTGGACATTCCCACCAACGTGCAGGAGACATACGGGTGATCCAGCGAATATCGCAACGCGACATCTGAAATGGATTTTCCGTACCGGCGGCACACATGCTCGATCCGGCGCGAAGCCTCGCGCACGGTTGCGGGCGCCGGATGCCATGCCGGTCCGCCCGCTTCGGTGAGCATCCCCATGTGCAGAGCGGAAGCGTTGATCAATCCCACGGAATTCGTCTTGGCGAACGGGGTAAGATTCGTGTCCATGCGGGTGTTCAGTAGATTGTAGTGGCAGTAGCTGAGGATGGTATCCACGGGAACGTGCTGGGCAATCTTCAGCAGGAATCCCGGCGGGTACCCCGTGATGCCTATGTAGCGCGCTTTGCCGGACTCCTGAACCTTGCGCATTGCCGGTAAAGTTTCTTCGACGATCTGACGAAAATCCCCAAATTCGACGTCGTGGGCTTGAAACAAATCCAGATAGCCGGTCTTGAGCCGTTTGAGCGACTCATCGATGCTCGTATACACGCGCTTCGCGGAAAAATCGAATTCGTTCAGGCCGTAGCGGCCCGTCTTCGTCGCCAGAATCACTTTATCGCGCCAGCCGGCCAGCGCCTGGCCCAGCCGTTCTTCGGAAAGATTTCGCCCGTAGTAGGGCGAGGAGTCGAAAAAATTAATTCCGCGCTCAATTGCCAGGTGTGTGGCGCGAATTGCTTCCTGTGGGTCGGCGGCGCCATAGATGTCTCCGAGCGTAGCCGTCCCGAACCCGAGAATCGAAACCTCCAGGTCAGTCTTGCCGAGCTTTCGATACTCCATGCCATTCCCGGATGCGCCTGTAGGCATGCCTTTGTCCCGTTCTTCGCCCATCGCATGCAGCCCGGATACATCGGGCTAGCCGACCTTGCGTTCGTCTTACTGGTTCACGCCGCTGGCGAGGAATCCGCCGTCCACCGCAATGAGCTGCCCGGTGAGGTACGAACTCGCGCCCGACGATAGAAACACTGCCGCGCCGATCAACTCCTCGGCCTTGCCGTAGCGGCCCATCGGAATGCGCATCAGGAATTCGCGGCCGCGATCGGTTCCTTCGAGGAGGCTCGCATTCAGGTCCGTCTTGTATACGCCCGGCGCGATGGCGTTGACCAGCACTCCGTGCCGCGACCACTCCACTGCCAGCGAGCGCGTGAGCGATGCGACCCCCGCCTTGCTGGCGTTGTAGGCGGTCACTTGATACAGGCCGACGAACGAGCCAATCGAGGCGATGAAAATAATGCGCCCCGATTTGCGCTGCAGCATGTGCTCGCCAAATATCTGGCTTGCACGAAAGGCGCCCGCCAGGTTTGTTTCAAGGATGTCATTCCACTCAGATTCGCTGACCTCGAGCGAGGGCGTCTTGCGCGTAACGCCCGCCGCGTAAACCAAAACGTCTACTTTGCCAAGGGTAGCAATGGCCGCGTCCCGGACGGCGACAATTGAGGCTTTGTCGCGCACGTCGGCGGTCACGCGGATCGTCTTGCGCCCTCTGGCTTCGATCTCGGCGGCGGCGGAGTCCACGTGAGATTGCCGGCGGCCGGTCACCGCCACATCGGCGCCCGCATCGGCCAATCCAAGCGCGATCGCGCGTCCAAGACCGCTGGTACCGCCCAAAACTACCGCCGATTTTCCGGCGAGACTAAATAAGGAAGAACCCATGGGGAACGAAGCTACCTCCTGGCTGATTTGACGAACGATGCGGCCTCAACTCTAAGGGATACGCACTGCGATTTTCCAGCGCAAAGTTGTCGCATTCGATGACTCCTCGCCCCTCAATGCGAGGTCGATTGCACAGCCCTGAGCTTGAATAAAACACACCCATGCGCGGGTAATCTCAAGGTAAACGATCGAACGGGAGGGAGATCCGTATGACTCCAGAGATCCCTTCCTTCGTAATCCGCATCCGCCAACCCATGCTGCTTCGGCGAGAAACTCAATTCAAGACGAGCGTTCGTGCGATTAAAAGCGGCCAAATAATACGCATTATGCGCCGGAGTTTCGGCAATCCAAGCCACACTCTTTTCATCAGCCAAGAGCGGCCTGCTACCCGTCGAATGCTGATCTACCGCAAGCACTTCCCTGTTTGTGAGCAGACTTTCGGTCCATTTATCCGCCTTCGTCAGGTCGCCGCCGATCATGAGCGGCGAAGGAAAAATGGACCACAGCGTCATCAACGTGCGCTGCTCGTCGTGCGTTAACTGCGTCTGCCGGGGCTTGCCCCAGGCGGGCGCGGGCCCCAAATAGCCGAGCGGCAACATATCCGCGTCCGGCCAGTGTCCGGGCTTCCCAATCCCGGCCCATTTCAGGACGTTTGCAAACTGGTCGCTCAATCCTTGCGGGTAATCGGCGGGGCTGTGCCAGAGATCCCAGATGTCGTTTGAGATGCGCCACATTTGCGCGTACTTTGCCATTTCATGCGCCTTTTCGATCGGCGCAGGGCCAGGCGAAAGGCTGAGGACAATGGGCCTTCCCGATTTGGCGATGGCCGCACTCAGCATGCGGATTTCATCCCCGCGATAGGGGTGGCTGGCGATGCAATCGACTTTGATCAAGTCGACGCCCCAGCTTGCGTAAAGTGCGGCGATGGAATCGTAGTAGGCCTGCGCGGCGGGTCTGCTTGCGTCCGAACCGAAATTGTCAGGGTTCCAGGGGCATGTTTCGTTTGTGTCCGCCGCGTCCCGAGCGCGAAATGACGAACCGGCGATCGGCGAATTATTCTCAACTGCTTTCTTCGGAATGCCCCGAAGAATGTGAATTCCGAATTTCAATCCCAATGAATGGATGTAGTCTCCAATCGGCTTGAACCCCTTGCCATCCGCGGAGGAGGGAAATCGATTTGCCGCAGGGACGTAGCGTCCGTTCGCATCGAGCGTGTAAATCGAATTCTTCGAATTGCCCTCCGCCGTGGGATTCGTGACGAACCACTCCATGTCAATCACGACGTATTGCCAGCCGGCTGCCTTCAGATGGCTGGCGAACCAAACTGCATTGGCTTTGACTTGCTCTTCGTTAATTGTCGTACCGTAGCCGTCCCAGGAGTTCCACCCCATGGGAGGCGTTGCCCCGAGGACCGGCATCGCACCGGCGGAGTTTGGGGAAATCTCGGCGCGGTTGGGACGTTTGGATCGGGAGTTATCGCCTTGAAGGCCAGTGCCCAAAGTGAGTGCTCCCGCGAGAGCCAGTGGCCATGCGAAAAATCGAGTCTTCACGATGCGTGCTCTCCTGGACTCGGGCGAAATCGTGTTGGGACCCGTTCCCGAAAACGATCTCGCGGAGCGGCTTACGCCTTGGCGCCGCGAATCAAAGCTGGCAAAACGTTGCCAAACGGCTGCATTCCTGGATCGCCGAAGGCAAAATAGAGCCGGTTGAAAAGGGGATAGATCTTTTCGTAGACGCTACCCTCTTCCGGCTTCGGCAGAAAGGTTTCGTACGAGGGGCACAGCTTGTCTTGCGCTTCTTCGACCGTCTTGAACGTGCCGGCCGCGAGAAACGCAAAAATTGCGGAGCCCAGGCTCACGACACTCTGGCTGGGAACCAGCACCGGCCTTTTGAGCACATTGGCATAGACCTGATTGAGCACGCGACTTTTTTGCGGAATCCCCCCGGCGTTGATGATGCGCTTCACCGGCACGGAATGTTCGGCCATGCGATCCAGGATCACGCGCGTGTGGAAGGCGGTGCCTTCAATCGCCGCAAAGAGCTCATCCTGCGCCGTGGTCTGCAAGTTCCAGCCCAGTGTGACACCCCGCAGGTTTGGATTCACCAGGATCGTGCGATCGCCATTGTCCCAGGTCAGCCGCAGTAGCCCGGTCTGCCCCGCGCGGAACGATTCCAGCCCTTCGCTCAATTTCGCTACCGTCGTGCCGGCCCGATTCGCAATCGCCTGAAAGATGTCTCCGACGGCGGAGAGCCCCGCTTCAATTCCTGTCTTCTGCGGGTGCACACTTCCCTGCACCACGCCGCAAACGCCGGGCACCAGATTCGGCGACGGAGTGATTCCAATCATGCAGGTGGACGTGCCCACGACGTTCACCATATCGTCGGTGCGGCAGCCCGCCCCGATCGCGTCCCAGTGTGCGTCAAATGCGCCCACGGGGATGGGAATGCCCTCGCGCAAGCCGAGTTCGTTCGCCCATTGTGCGGAGAGGTGCCCCGCGATTTTCTCCGAGGTGGCGTACTCGCCCGAGAGTTTTTCGCGCACGCCAGAAAGCAGCGGATCCACGCTCTGCAGGAATTTCTCCGGAGGCAAGCCACCAAGAGCCGCGTTCCACATCCACTTGTGGCCCATCGCACAAATGCTGCGCTTCGCCTTCTGCGGAGAGGTAACGCCACAAAGCGTGGCGGCAATCATGTCGCAGTGTTCGAAGGCACTGGCGAATTGCGCGCGCTTTTCAGGATTGTGCCGCAGCCAGTGCAGCAGCTTGGAAAATCCCCATTCCGAGGAGTACACGCCACCGCACCAGCGGATCGCTTCCAATCCCTGCCGCCGCGCAGCTTCCGTGATTTCGGCCGCTTCGCCCTTGGCCCGGTGATCGCACCACAAATAGTATTCGCCCAGCGGCTGCATTCCCTCGTCAACGGGAATGACGCTGGAACCCGTGGTATCGAGAGCAAGGGCCTCAACGGATTCGGGCCGAACACCGGCCTTTTTTACCGCTTCGCGCGTGGCTGCGGCCAACGCCCTCAAGTGGTCGTCATGGGATTGCGTCGCGTATTCCGGGTCTTCTTTGGTGCGATGCAGAGGGTATTCGGCAATCGCGGAAGCCAATAATCCTCGTTCGCTGTCCACGATGGAAACGCGAACGCTCAACGTCCCGAAATCGACACCTGCTACGATTGCCATGGGAGGGCCTTTTTGTCACTCCGTTCAAGCAGCGATGGTGCGACCGCGAAAGCCTGGGCGGCGCTTGGCAGCTCTGGGTGAAGCTTTTCCCACACTCTCCAGGAACCCGCTATTTATATTTTCCCGGCCGAAACGCGTAGGAATAGATTGCGCCGAGCACCATCATCAAGGCACCCCACCAGACCGGGGCATGCAGGCTGGCAAGCACCGTGTCCGGCGGATGCGACCACTCGGACAGGCCGCTCGCAAAAATCAGCAGTCCGTATACGAGAAACAGCACTCCGACAAAGAACCAAACGGGAATGATGTGACTTTTTTCGCTCATCGGTGATCACCAGAAAATAATTTGGAGTACGACCAAAACCGCCAGCGCCACGAAGCCCCACACTACCGGCTTATGGAAGAAGCTGGTATGCTCTTCGTGCGCCACTTCCGTCAGGCTATAGACCAACCCCTTCAACTCCTCGTCCGCCTTTGGCTTGGTCACCAGCGTCACCAATACGGTCACCACCACGCACGTGACGCATGCCCACAACGCCTGGAACATGTCCTGCGCGAGAGCTTTCGCGTCTGGCGACAGCGCAAAGACTCTCACCCAGCGTGGGTCAAACTTCATCAGGAGGAACATGGTAACTGAGGACACAACTCCGCAGAGAAGTCCCCAGAAGCCGGCTGGCCGCGTCACGCGTTTCCACAGCATGCCCAACAACACCGTGCCGAACAGCGGCGCAATAAAGAATCCGAATAGCGCCTGCACGTAGTCCATGATGCTGGCGAATCCCATGGCCAGGTAGGCGGTCCCGATGCTGATGATCAGGCCTATGATGGTGCACCAACGGCCCATCGAAACGTAGTGGCGGTCCGGCGCATTCTTCTTCAAAAACGGACGGTAAATGTCATACGTCCACACGGTGGCAAACGCGCTGACGTTGCCCGCCATTCCTGCCATGAAACCGGCCACCAGCGCCGTAATGCCCAGACCCAACAAGCCCGGACCGCAATATCTCGCCAGCATCAGGGGCAAGACTTCGTTGTAGCTGAACTGCCCGGCGTGCACTTCGCTCGCGGGCACCAGGTGCATTGGCAATACCGCGAGTCCCAGCAGACCTGGAAGGATAACGATGAGGGGCACGGCCATCTTGAAAAACGAACCGATCACCGGCGCCATCTTTGCCGATCGGATGTCCTTGGAGGAAAGCACGCGCTGGACAACGAGAAAGTCAGTCGTCCAATAACCCATCGCTTGGACGGCGCCCAGCCCAAACACGATGCCGATCCAGTTGATACCCATCGGGTTGCTGTGAAAATCGCCCAGGCCCCGCCATGCATGTGTGAAATCCTGGCCCGGGAAGTTGTGCTGGATTCGCGCCACCATGCCGCCCCACCCGCCGGTCTCGTAGAGTCCGAGAATCGGAATGAGCAGCGCGCCAAACCAGATCAGGAAGAATTGCAGGACTTCGTTGAAGATCGCGGAGAACAACCCGCCGGCGGCAACGTAGATGCCCACCGTGACCGAGGAAACCCAGATGCTGAAATTCAAGTTCCAGCCGAGGACGACCTTCATCACCACGGCCATCGCGTACATGTTCACGCCGGACATCAGGATGGTCATGAGCGCGAAGGTCACGGCGCTCAATCCGCTGGCCTCCGAGCCGTAACGCAGCTGGAGATAACCTGGCACGGAATGCGTTTTGGAAATGTAATAGAACGGCATCATCACCAGGCCGAGGAAAATCATGGCCGGGATGGCGCCGACCCAATACCAGTGCACCGCCAGGATGCCGTATTGGTACGCCGATCCCGCCCAGCCCAAGAGCTCAAGCGAACCCAGGTTGGCGGAGACAAAGGCCAGCCCGGCCACCCACGCAGTCATTTCGCGCCCGGCCAAAAAGAAGTCCTCGCCCGTTTTGGCGAACTTCTTCAGGTAGAAGCCGATGGCCAACACCAGCACAAAGTAGAACGCGATGATGGCCAAGTCCACCCCAGAGAGATGAACGAGCCTGGTAGGTTCCGCAGCCGCGAGTAAAAGTGTCATTCCTTGTTCCTCACCTGGCCGTAGTAGGCCTGCTTGCCGTGTTTCCTTAGAAAATGCTTGTCGTGCAGGGTCTTTCCGATGCTTTCGGCATTCGCCTCAATGTTCACCGTGTAATACGCCATGCGTGCCGCGACTTCCAGCATCCAGGCGTTTTCCGCGGCCTTGTGCGCGTCCGGGCCCCACGCAAAGGGCGCGTGATTCGCCACCAGTACTGCGGGGATGGCGGCGGGGTTCAACGATTTGAACCGGCGAATAATCACCTCGCCGGTGTTGGCTTCGTATTCGTCGCCGATTTCTTCGTCCGTCATCACTTCGGTCACGGGGATAGGGCCATGAAAATAGTCCGCGTGGGTCGTCCCGAAGCAAGGGATCGGCCTGCGCGCTTGTGCCCACGCGGTTGCGTACTCGGAATGCGTGTGGGCAATCCCACCGATTGATGGAAACGCACGGTAAAGCGCGGCGTGCGTCGGCAAATCGGACGACGGCCGCAAATTTCCTTCCACGATTTTTCCGTTCAAATCGGCCACCACCAGGTGCTCCGGCTTCATGCCATCATACGGCACGCCGCTGGGCTTGATCACGATCAACCCCTGTTCCCGCGATATGCCGCTCGCATTGCCGAATGTGGACACTACCAATCCGTAGCGCACCAGGTCAAGGTTTGCTTCGAGCACTGCCGCACGGAGTTCGGGAAGCAGCATCAGTTTTGGATCCTTGGAATGTCCGTCTGTATCACCCGGCGAGCCACCCGCGCAACGTGCACTATTTCACTGAAAAGCGGAAGATCGTCGTCGAGCTATACTCTTTGCCGGGCAGCAGCGTTGTCGACGGAAAGTTCGGATGATTTGGAGAATCCGGGAAATGTTGCGTCTCGAGACAAAACGCGGAGCGATGCGGATACGCGTATCCGCCTTTTCCCTTGGCCGTGCCATCGAGAAAGTTGCCCGTATAGAATTGCACGCCCGGCTCCGTGGTGAGCACTTCCAGGACGCGCCCGCTGTTCGGGTCGTGGGCGATGGCCGCCACGATCAGGTTGCTACTTCCGGCCTTCCGGTCCAACACCCAGTTGTGGTCGTAGCCGTGTCCGAATTTCAGCTGCTCGTCCGATCCGTCGATGCGCGCCCCGATCACCGTCGGATGCGTGAAATCGAAAGGCGTGTCTTTCACTTCGCGAAGTTCGCCGGTAGGAATCAAGGTCGCGCTCACGGGTGTGAACCTGGTGGCATTGATCTGCATGATTTCGTCGAGAATATTCCCGTGATTTTGTCCCGCGAGATCGAAATAGCTGTGATTGGTCAGATTCACGACTGTAGGCTTGTCGGTACTCGCCGAGTAGTCGATCTTCAACTCGTTCTTGTCCTTATACAGCGTGAAGACGACGGTGGCCGTGAGTGTTCCCGGGAAACCTTCTTCCCCGTCCGGGCTCACATAGGTGAACTGCACCGCCGCGCCTTCTTTGCTCGGAACTTCCTTGGCCGTCCAGATCCTCTTGTTGAATCCAATGGTTCCCCCATGCAGTGTATTGGGGCCGTCGTTCTTGGGGAGGGTGTACGTCTTGCCGTCCAGCACGAACTCGCCGTTCGCGATGCGGTTGCCGTAGCGCCCGACCGTCGCGCCAAAGTAGGACTTGCCGTCTTCATATTCCTTGGGGGTATCAAAACCCAGGGTCACGTCGTCCACTTTTCCCGCGCGGTCCGGAACCTTGATGCTCACAATCGTAGCGCCAAAGTTGGTGATTGATACCACCATGCCTTTGCGATTGGTTAGGGTGTAAAGATCCGCCTTCTGGCCAGAGCCGATGGCGCCGAACGGCTGAACTTCGACTTTCGCTGGAGTCTCTGGATTAGCAGGGGCTTTGATTGTCATGAGCGTAAGACCCAAAAAAACTGCGATGCCAAAACGCAAAACGGACATTTCCTTCTCCTATACACACTAGATCGCCCACTGGTAGCAGGAATACGAACGCGGCGGAAGCTCCAACCGTGTCGCACTCCCGGCGATCGAAGGTTTTTCGGCGGCTCGCGGAGCAATGCGATCGGGTTTGTCGAAGCCATTGACCGCTTTCAGATCGTCGCCAGTCAGCACCTGTCCTGCAAGCAAGCGGCTCGCCGCCTGGCTTTCCCAGTTCAATGTTACCTGATGTGAGTTGCTGAGGTCGCGATTCAGAGCAAATACCGAGACGATGCCGTGCTCTGCATCGAACGTCGCCGCAACGTCCAGGTACGGCACCTTGCCGAAGTTCGGCACCTCGTAGGATGGGCCCGGCTCCGTCAGAACTTCCATAGCCGCCCCTCGCGCATACTGCAGGGCCCATGAATACGGATAATAGATGGTCTGGCGGTACAACCCGTTCTCGTTGGTCATGATTGGCGCGATTACGTTCACCAGTTGCGCCAGACACGCGAGCCGCACGCGATTCGAATTTCGCAACAACGAATTGATCAACCCGCCGACCAGCAGCGCGTCCTCGAGATTGTAGATTTCCTCTAACAAATGGGGAGCCACTTTCTTGTCGCCGTTCATTGCCGATCCGCTGCGCGCCCGATACCAAACATTCCATTCGTCGAACGAGAGCCACAACTGCTTTGCCGATTTTCTTCGCGCCTGCACGTAGTCGCACACGGCCGCTACTTCCGCAATCTGGCTCTCCATGCTCAGATTCAAAGCCAGAAACCGCGCCGAATCCCCGCCGGTTTCCGTGGTGTTGTCAAAATAGCGGTGCAGAGAAATCGCATCCACATAATCGAAGCACTGCTCGAGCACCTCGCGGTCCCACTGCAAATAGGTGGGCATCATCGGCCCGCTCGAACCACAAGCCACCAGTTTCAGGGAAGGATCGACGTCGCGCATTTGTCGCGCGGCGTCCGCGGCCTTTTCGCCGTACTCCGCCGACGACATGTGGCCGATCTGCCATGGGCCATCCATCTCGTTGCCCAGGCACCAGTGGGTCACATGATAAGGCTCCGCGATTCCGTGCTTGCGCCGCAGGTCGCTCCACTTCGTCCCCTGTGCCACATTGCAATATTCCACCAGCGCCGCGGCGGACTCCGGTGTGCCGGTTCCCAGGTTGACGGCGAGAAGCGGCTCGGTGCCAACGTCTTTGCACCATGCCAGAAACTCGTTCGTGCCAAATTGATTTGTGTCGATGGTATTCCAGGCTTTATCGAGAACAGTTGGCCGCTCCGACTTCGGGCCAACCCCATCCAACCAATGGTAGCCAGAAACAAAATTTCCGCCTGGGTAGCGGACGATGGGAACGCTCAGCTTGCGAATCTCTTCCAGCACGTCTTTCCGGAAGCCGTTTGAATCCGACAGTTTCGACTGCGGTTCGTAGATTCCCTCGTAGATCGCGCGACCCAGGTGTTCCAGGAACGATCCGAAGATGTTGCGGTCCAGAGAAGGCAGCGTGCGGCGTGTGTCCAGATAAACTTGGAACCCTGCGGAGGCCACTGTTGCCTTGCTTTGGGCTTTCAAGATTGGGGCGAACAGTTTGTCCGCCGAAAGCCCAATCCCGGTAACGGCCGCTTTTTGTAGGAATCCGCGCCTCGACTCGCGAGTCATTTTGTGTTTCCCCTGTGCAATGGGACGCCGCCGCCGGGCACCTACCGGCAGCCAGGGAACATTCTCCACAAGTCGAGGCCATTTGGCGAGAGAAAACGTTTAACGTAGCGAAAAGACTGCCCTTTTTGATAACCCCCGATTAGAGGGACACTCCCCGCTTCCAGGGAATAAAGTCGTCCTGCTGGTTCTCTTCGGCTTTCGCCCGGCCTTCACCGCTCGCCGTTCGCACGATCAATTCCAGGATCTTTTCCCCCATCTGTTCGATGGAGTTTTCGCCGCGGATGATGCCACCCGTGTCCAGATCAATGATATCGGTCATACGCTGAGCCAATTCGGTGTTCGTTGAAATCTTGAGCACCGGCGCAATCGCATTCCCCGTTGGTGTTCCCAGTCCCGTGGTGAATACTACGATGTTTGCACCGCTGCCCACCTCGGCGGTCACCGACTCCACGTCGTTTCCCGGCGTGCACAGAAGACTCAGCCCGGACCGGGTCGCGTATTCCGGGTAGTCCAGCACGTCGGCCACGGGAGAAGTGCCCCCTTTCCGCGCGGCGCCGGCCGATTTCATTCCGTCGGTGATCAAGCCATCTCGGATGTTGCCGGGGGAAGGGTTGCTGTCGAATCCGGAACCTACCGCGTGGGCGCGCGCGTTGTAAGCCTCCATCAGGTGCAAAAAGCGTTCGGCCACTTCATCGGAGACGCATCGCTCCACCAGGTTCTGCTCTGCCCCGCACAATTCCGGGAACTCCGAGAGGATGGTTCTCCCACCGAGCGCGCAAATTAGATCGGAGGCGTGCCCAACCGCCGGGTTCGCACTGATTCCAGAGAATCCGTCGGAACCTCCGCACTCCAGGCCTACGGTCAGGGCGGAGAGTGGCGCGCTGCTCCGCGTAGCCTTGTCCGCAAGGATTAGCCCTTGAAAGGTCTCCCGGATGGCGCCCTTCAACATATCGGTTTCTAGATGGCTCTGCTGCTGGTCAAATATAAATAGCGGCTTTTCCAGCTTGGGATTCCGCCGGCGAATCTCTTCCCGAAGAAGGCTGGCCTGCGCATTCTGGCACCCGAGGCTCAGCACCGTCGCCCCGGCAACGTTCGGGTTGTGAATGTAGCCGGCGATCAAGCCACACAGCGCGCGTGCGTCGTCCCGTGTGCCGCCGCATCCCAAGGCATGCGTCAGATAGCGAACTCCGTCGACGTTCGGAAACACCTTTGCTTGCTTTCCCGGGGAAGCGTAGTCCGGGAAGGCATATTTTGGAATTTCGTCCAGTCGCCCCGAGCGATAAAACTGAACCAGGTCTGCTACATGCCGCTCATAGGCCTCGGGCTGCGCGTCTCCCAAGGCATTTTCGAAGGCCCTCTGCAACGATTCCAGATTCTTGTTCTCGCAAAAGACCAACGGCACAAAGAGCCAGTAATTTCTCGTCCCCACCTGACCGTCAGCCCGCAGGTAGCCCTGAAAAGTCGTGTTTTGCCAGCGGGAAACATCCGGCGCCTTCCACGAATAGTTTCCCGCGTTTGGCCGGACCGGCGAGGTTTGATGGCGGACGTTCTTCGTGGAAATCAATCCGCCGGTTCCGATCGGCGCGGTCGCTTCCCCCACCACCACCCCATACATGACGATCTCGCCGCCGGTAGAGAACTCTTTCAGCGCAAACTTGTGCTTGGCGGGGATTGCGCTAGTCAGCTCATGGGATTCGCCGGAAATTTCCACCCGCGATCCCGCGGGAAGATCGGCGAGTGCTACGGCGACGTTGTCGCCCGGTGCAAGTTTGGTGGCTTTGCGCTGCAAGATGTGAAGCTGGTCCATTGGCTTTCCTGGGAGCAACCCTCAAATGTTGAACCAACCGGCCAAAAATTGCCAGTTCCAGCTTCCCGCGCCCATTACTCAAGCTTGAAGATGCGTTCCATCGGCAGCCATTTTTCTCCCGGCTTGGCCTGAAGCAGCGCCTGCTGAAATTTCCACATCAGCGCTTCCCATTCCTGCACTCTTGGATTTGCGCGATCGGCGGCGGCTTTGGCCTCAAACGAAAAACTGTCGTTCACTTCCATCACCATGAACATCCGCGTTCCGAACAGATAGATTTCCATGTCGGCGATTCCGGAGTCGCGGATGCTCTTGGTAATCTCCGGCCACACGTGTTGGTGGTAGCGTTTGTATTCTTCGATCAGCTTCGGATCGTCTCGCAGATCCAGAGTCAGGCAATACCTTTGCATCTGAACATTCCTCGCGCCGTATCTTTCATCGATAGCCGTGCATGGTCCGGGCTGGCAATCTCAATCGGCGTTTTGCCTGGCGGTAATCAGGGCAGACGTCGTAGCCACGCATTGCCAGGTGCCGTCGATTTTGATCCAGGTGTCCACAAAGCGCTCACGGTGAATGTAAGGCTTTCCTTTGTCTATTCCCTTCACGCGAAAAATTCCCGCGACCACCGCGGCGCTTCCGTACATCTGTATATTGCTTTGTTCGGTCACAGCCTGCGAAGGCTGGTACCCGGGCGATTTGATGCTGGCCAGGAATTCGCTCTTGTTCATAATGCTTCCGTCAATATCCACGGAAATCATCGTGTTGGCCAGCAGCATGTTCAACGCGCTTGCGTCTTTCGACTCCAGCGCATGGTTCCAGGCGATCTCCAGCGCCTGAATATGCCCGCTCTCGTCCCGATTTGCATTCTGGCCGCGCAGGGCTAGCGTCGCCCCTGCCGTCAACACAACTGTGGCTAACAATATTTTGATCTTCGAGTACATGGAGCCTCCGAGTGGATGCCAGGAATCCCGAACTGCTACTCAGAGTAAGACGAACCGCGGCGCGCCTCATCGGTTCGTGTTTGAAATTTTCCGAACAAGTAACGGCGGGAATTAGCCCAGAAGTTCGCCCACGGCTCGGTAAGCCTGGTCAATCGCCGTGTCCGTGTAGGCGCTGGCGCCGGCGTCGGAATTGGCGATGGCGATGCGTCCAAAAGTCTTTCGACCCAGCACCCAGGGCTCCTGGCCAGGCTTCCAGTCCGGCACGTCCAAACCGAAGGGCGTGAACGCGTAGCCGTGAGCCCAGCGGTTGACCGTGATCCCTTCGATATCTCGGGCGGAGTCGAACCCTGCTCCTCCCAGCATCCGGCCCAGTTGGTCGCGGATGTTGTGCTCGAACTTGCTATAAGGCGTCTGAACCAATTCGTAGCGTCCGGCGCGGTTCTGGTCCCGCACGGGCAATCCGGGTCTGCAGGGTGTGCGCAGCATGAACAGCACCGCGGGCTCTTCCGGCTTCGAAGGAAATTCGTATTTGCCCAGGCTCACGGGGAAATCCAGCGCGGTGTAGGTGTGATACCCGCCCGGTGCCACGATCTGATGGATTCCCAGCTTGTCGAACGAAGTCCAGTTGCGCAGCGCGACATGCGTATACACCAGCGGCGCTTTCACCAGATAGGCCAGCGATTCTTTCTGCGCGTCTGGCAGCTCCGGGCAAATGTACGGGATCATCACGTTGTAGCAGGCCAGGACGCAATATTTTCCCCGCACCGTGTCCAGCTTGCCGCCGCGCACGTAAGAAATCTCCACTTCCTTGGAGATATCTTTTGCGCCGAGATGTTTCACGTTGACCGCCGTGCTGTTGAGCCGCAACCGCACCGGCTTCGAGGCATCATCCAGCTGCGCGTAGTCAGCACGCGCAGTCACCACGTCTTCCATCGAATCACCTGGAATCGCGCCGGGAATGAGCGACCGCACCAGCAACCGCGCAATCGAGGCATTGCCATCGGGAAAATGAAAAATATAGGGTTCTTCCTTCTCGTGCTCCGGAAAGCCGAGGCCATCGAATCCCGCGTAGGTAAACGACCCGTAATCATCCCCCGCCTGGTAGCACGCGTAAGCCGGCACGGACTCAATCCCCACGCAGAACAAATCGTGCGTGAAGGTCTGAAAAAAAGGCAGGGCCTCCGGCACGAGCTTGCAATGCTTGGTCAGATATTCCGCGTAACTGATTTTGCTAAGCGCCCCAACCTTTTGCTGATGTGTGAGTCCCGGCAGGTAGTCCACCTTCTCCGTATAGACGCGCGCGATGTCCATTTTCACCGCATCCGAAAGCGGGGCCTTGGCCAGAAATTCGGGCCACGGAGTTGTATTCATTCCGGTGATCAAGCGGTCTTCACCAAACGTTTCTTTGTCAAAAAAGGCCGCGGTGCCACGTTTCGCATACAACTTTGTGTCGTAAGCCTTGAAAAACTTTTGCGTATCAATTCCCAACTCCACTAGCAGGGCCCTGGCCTGCGCGCTGTATTCCCCTGGGCTTTCAATGGATTGCGTCCCTCCATACGCAAGGACCATGCGTCCGCCCGCCTGGAATTCGTTCCGTTTGGCGTGCCCGCCAAAATCGTCGTGATTGTCCAGAATCAGAATTCGCGCATCTTTGCCCGCTTTTTGGCGGAAACGGTAGGCAGTCGCAAGTCCGCTGATCCCGCCTCCGACCACGACCAGGTCATAACTTTCCGCGGTCGGCACGGCATCGCCGAAGGAGTCAGGCGTCGCGCCGTCGCGCATACGATGCGCAAAGGTGAACGAGCCATCGTGATTGCCGCGCATCCCCATCCGCGCGGGCGGATAGTAGTCCGGCGCTTTCTCCGGCGCTAAGCCATCGAGTGCCCCGGCGGCCAGAAGCTGTTCAGCGCTCAGCGACGCCCCTAGGAGGGCCGCTCCCGTCCCGATCGCCACGCCGTTGAGGAAATCCCGGCGCGTAATCCCACGATCCATCCCGAGTTCGGAATCTTTCTGCTTTTCCCCTGCGTCCGATTCGCCCATGCGAAATCCCCTTGAATTCATGCGGACTCCAAGTATAGCGCGCGGCTTCCACCTCTCCACATTTTCAGCAAGGTTGCGGTACAGGCAAACTGCGCAGGTCGAGTCCGAATGCCCGAAGATTCAATCGCGGAAGATTTCAGTGGTAGTTGGTCACCAACTGCCCGTTTTCGATGTGCATGTCCGAAACGCCGGGCGGCAGTTTCAATTTATCGCGGTTTTCCGGCGAGTTCATCATTTGCTGCACGGCGCTCTCCAGCGCTGCCTGGGGAATCGGCAGTGAGCCGATCTTTCCGCTTACCGGTTCAAACCTCAGATAGCCGTCCTGCGCGCCGAGTTTCCCGACCAGGTCCAGAGTCATATCCTTTCCATGCACGTCGAAAATCACGTATGCGTGGACCTGATCGCCTTCCATAGTTACTTTCACATCTTTCACGGAGGACTTGGCCTGCTCGATGGCGGAGTCGCTCAGCGCTCCCGGGCCGCCATCCGGCAGAGAAGGGGTGGTCTCCGGCGCGGAGGCCTGCGGCTGCGGGGCCTGCGCCGCTGGCGCCTGTTGCCCCGGCTCCAGGTGATTTGCAATGTAAGAGTTAACTTCTGCCTGGTTCAATCGCAGCGTTGCCGGCTGTCCCTGCGAGACCGATTGTTGTACTTGCGATAGCTTCTGCTCCGCGCTGGCCGCGGCCTGCGGCGTAGCCCCCACGGGGGGCGGCGGGGATTTCTTCAGCACCAGCATCAGCGTGATCATCGCTGCCAGGTAGGTGGACCAGCGCAGAAATCGAAACGCCCAGCGGAGCCCGCTTACCTTTTCCGGATAAGCGTTTGTGCCAGCGGGAATCTTTGGTGGAATGGGATGGTTTAAAGCCACAGTTCACTGCCCCGGCCCGGTAGCGCCACCCAGGCCCTGATTGCAACCCTAGTCTGCGGAGAAGGATGCAGCAACCGTTTCGCGGCCGGAGGAGGCCAATTCGGCACCTGTACCACTGGCCTTTGCATGGGATACTCCTGCTAAGGACTCTGGACCTCATCTTGCACGCCACAGAAAAGTTAACCGCCGGCCAAGCCACGCGGTCCGCACTTCTGCCAGCTTATCTCGCACTCGCCGGCGGGGTCATCTGCATCTCCTGGTCGGCCATTTTCGTCCGCTGGACCGACATCCCGGGCCCGGCCTCCGCATTCTACAGAATGCTGATTCCAGCCCTGGTTCTGCTGCCTACCTACCTCTTTGACGGACAGGGCCACAAGCTCGATTGGCAAGCCATCGGTCTCATCTGGCTGGGAGGCTTTTTCTTCGCGGGCGATCTGGCGCTGTACAACAGCTCGATCCTCCAAACCTCGGCCGCGAATGCAACTCTATTCGGGAATAACACGCCGATTTTCGTAGGACTGCTCACGTGGCTCGTCTTTCGGCGTTCGCCGGGGCGCTCGTTCTGGATTGGGCTCTTGATGGCCATCATCGGTGGACTCGTGATTCTCTCGGCGGATTTGAAGCACCAGTCATTGGTCGGCCTGGGCGACCTGATGGCCGTAGGCGCCTCGGCTTGTTTCGCTGTCTATTTGATGGTCACGGAAAAGATTCGCGCCTCGACAGGCACGCTGGGGTTTTTGCGTCTGGCCATGATCGCCAGCACGGTGGCCCTATTCCTGATGAACCTGGCGATGGGCATCTCGCTGCGTGTACCGCATGGCCGCACCCTGTGGGCGGTCATCGGCCTCGGCCTGGTATCGCAACTCGGCGGCTATCTCTTTTTGACCTACGCGCTGGGACACCTCCCCGCAACTTTGACTTCCATAAGTTTGTTGACCCAAGGACCGCTCACCGCCGCAATGGCCGCGGTCCTGCTCAACGAGCCTCTGACACTCGCCCAAATCTTCGGCGGCATCCTGGTTCTCGCGGGAGTCGCTCTCGCCCACCGCCAGCGTCACCCGGAAGATGAGGCCAACGTTTAGACCAACATTGCCACTTGGTAAGCGCTACCCATGAGTCAGCTTCCGCGGTGACGATTCTTAGGGTAGATTCTCTGCAACCAAAAAACGCCAGGTTTGTTGTGGGGCGCCCCGCCCGGCTCTTGCTACGTGGTGTCAAGAGGAGGACAACCGTGCCGTCACTAAAGAACTGGGCAGCCGCGTCGCTGCTCTGCTTGGGAATTCTCGGTGGATGTGCAGACACTCCACCGAACGTGGAAGTTTCTGTCACGCCAGCGGCCTCGGCCGTAGCCGCGGGCGAGAGTCTCCAATTCTCCGCGATGGTGCAAGGAGACAGTGCAAACGAGGGCGTAACTTGGTCCGTAAACGGGATGGTGGGTGGCAACTCCACTGTGGGAACGATTGGTTCGAGCGGCAACTATGTGGCTCCCATGGTTACCCAGCCCGTTTCCGTAACCGTGACCGCAACCAGCATTCGTAATAAAATGGATTCGAACACCGCCGATCTCGAGATACTTGTGCCGGGCACGGTTAGCTCCACCGCCAATCCGCTTGTCGCTCTGTATACATTCATGCCTCCGGCCGGGTCGACCGTGGCAGTAAACTTCGGTCCGGATACGAATTACGGCCTGATGACCAACACCTTACCCGCGCCCACCGACGGATCTCCTTTGAAAATTCTGGTGGCTGGCATGCGGGCCTCTCTGCCTTACCACCTGCGTGCGGTCGTGCAACTCGCGAATGGAGTCACCTACAACGACCCGGACTCAATTTTTACGACGGGTGCTATCCCTGGCAACCTGATCCCAAGCAACACCGTGACCACCACGCCTGGTATGACCCCACAGCCGGGAATCGAATTACTTGACTCCATCAATCCTAATGGCGAGTTGCAAATCACGGCGGTCGATCTTTCCGGCAACATCATCTGGTATTACAACTATCTCGGCGCCAACGGCGACTATATCCAGCCTGTGCATCCAATGGCGAACGGGGATTTCCTTGTCGTGATTTCACCCGATTCCACCTATTTGCTCACCCACCCAACGCTTCCAGCGGGATCTATTTCGGTGGTACGCGAAATTGACCTGGCTGGCGACACCGTGAAAGAGATTTCGATTGATGATCTGAATACGAAACTCACCAACGCTGGTTATACTCTCACACTGGGCAATTTTCACCACGACGTCCTGCCGTTGGCCAACGGACACTGGATCGTTCTCGCAAACACACTTAAGGACTTCACTGATCTCCCGTATCACCCCGGCACGATCAGCGTAATGGGGGATGTGCTGGTCGATCTCGACGAGAATCTGAACCCGGTCTGGGTCTGGAATGAGTTTGACCATCTTAACATCAATCGGCAGCCCATCAATTTTCCCGATTGGACTCACACGAATGCGGTCATCTACTCACCCGATGATGGCAATCTCCTTGTTTCCATTCGCCACCAGGACTGGGTACTGAAGGTAGACTACGAAAACGGAAACGGAAACGGTGACATCATCTGGCATCTTGGTTACCAGGGGGATTTCACTCTTTCCGGCGGCGTGACGCCCACTGACTGGTTCTATGGACAGCATGGCCCCCAAATCGTGACGCCGAATTCCACCGGCCAGTTTGCGATGACCCTTCTTGACAATGGATTCGGACGCTTCTTTCCCGCGGGGGATCCCTGCGCTCAAACCGTGACGCCGAATTGCCGCTACACGACGATTCCCGTGCTGCAGATCGATGATCAGGCAATGACTGCGCAGATCACGTTTCACGATACCGGAGTTCCCTTTTCTCTCTGGGGTGGGAATGCCGAAGTACTCAAGAATGGCAATGTGGAATTCAATGATTGTGCCGCGGAAAGCGCGCCCGCCGGCTCCGAAATTTACGAGGTCACGCAATCGGAGACTCCTCAAGTCGTCTGGCATCTGCATGTCAACGGGCAAAATGCCTATCGCGGTCTGCGGATTCCAAGCCTGTATCCTGGCGTTCAGTGGTGAGCTCGAGAAATCCTTACGTGGACCTCTCGGATCGAGCTCAGCCTTCAGGATTGCTTAATGGCAGTGGTTTGAAGATGCTGCTCCGCCCGGGGCGGTCAAGGCCGCATTTCGCGACACACTACTACTGGCCCTTCGTCATCAACCTGCGGGCGGACTGCATACGCGGCTGCAAGTTCGTTCGGCTAGTTCGAGCTAAACCGCGGGCAAGCCGTTTCTGCTCCATCGCTTGGGAGACTATCCTGCTGACTCCTGGCCGGCCCCGAATTTCCTCGTGGGGCATTTCCCGCGCAGGCCAATCCTAGGTACCATAAGCGTTCCGGTTTTTCCGCCTGCGGAGCGCTCCAGAGGGGTAACCCATGCGTCTTCTCACTGTCGTACTTCTTCTCGTGGTGTGTCTCGTTCCTTGCTTTTCCCAAGAGCCCGCAACACCCGCTGCTGCTGAAAATCGCCCGGAGAGTTCCACTCCGGGCAATGAAGCATCGGCGACTCCCTCGGGGCGGCTCAAAATCGGCGTTGCCCTCGAAGGAGGAGGCGCCCTGGGTGAGGCGCATATCGGCGTGCTCAAGTGGTTCGAAGAACACCATATCCCGATTGACTATCTCGCCGGAACCAGCATGGGTGGCCTCGTCGGGGGCATGTACGCCACGGGCAAGTCCGCGGACGATTTGCGCGATATCGTCCAGAACGCCAACTGGAATCTGCTTCTCGCGGGTGGAACGCCTTACACCGACCTCTCCTTTCGCCGCAAGGAAGATGCGCGTGCCGTGCCAAACTCCATTGTCATCGGACTCAGGCACGGCGCGTCCCTGCCGCCAGGTTTGAATTCCGGTCATCAGATCAATCTGCTGATTGACCGGGAAACGATGGACTATTCCAGCGTCAAGTCTTTCGACGATTTGCCCATACCGTTTCGTTGCGTTTCAACGGAGCTGATTTCCGGCAAGCCCTACGTTTTTGAAAATGGCTCGCTCTCGGACGCCATGCGCGCCACCATGTCAATTCCGGGCGTGTTCGCTCCCGTCCGTCAGGACAACAAAATCTTCGTGGACGGCGGGCTGGTGGATAACCTGCCAACCGACGTTGTGCGCAAGATGGGCGCCGATGTTGTCATCGCCGTACACCTGCAAATTTCCCCTGCCTCTGCAAAAGACATCCAATCCGCCTTCAGCATTTTGGGGCGCTCCGTTGAGCTGGTCATCGCCGAAACCGAGATTCGGGGCATGTCCAATGCGGATTTGATCATTAAGGCCGACGTGGAAAAATTCTCGACCTCCGATTACGAGAAAACCGGACAGTTGATCCAGGCAGGGTACGAGGCAGCGCAGGCCAAAGCCTCGATTCTCAAGGCCTATCAGTTGGACGATGCTGGATGGACCGCCTATCTTCGCCAGAAGAGTTCCCGCAAACGCGGCGCTCCTGGTGCGCCTGAGTTTGTGCATGTTTTCGGCACCGATCCTGTCAGCAGCAGTAACATCGAGAAGTTCATGAAGCCCTTCTTGGGCAAGCCGATCGATAGGAAGGCACTCGACACGGCCTTAACGCGGCTCACCGGCGTTGGGCGCTACGACAGCATCACCTATTCGGTTGTCGACGTGGATGGCCGCACTGGACTGCAACTCCGGGTGCATGAGAAGTCCTACGCGCCCCCCTTCCTCCTGCCATCGTTCGGGATCGACGGAAGCGAACCGCAGGACGTTGACTTCACGCTGGGTGTACGCCTCACCGCCATGGACGTTTGGGGCTACCGCTCCGAATGGCGCACGGATCTGGAGTTTGGCGCTACTTATGGGATTCGTTCCGAGCTGTATCGCCCCTTTGCTCCGTTTTCCAAATGGTTCTTCGCTCCTTACGTGGATGCTTCCCAAACCAATTTCAAGATCTATCAGAAGACCGATCCGCGCGCGATCTACCGGCTGGACAACGTCCGAGGCGGCATCGACCTCGGCTACGCGATCAATCACTTTAGCGAAGTCCGGGCTGGCTACGGCATCGGCTACCAGAACTACGCCCTGCGCCTGGGAACTCCGGAATTCGGCTCGACCGATGGCCGCGTAGGCGAATTCCATGTCCGATATATACTGGACCACACCAACGAGCCGGTGATTCCGACACGTGGCTATTTCGCGCGAACCAGCTTTCGCTGGTACGACACTACTCCGCTCTCCACGGAGGCTTACCCGTCTCTCGAACAGCAGCTGCAATACTTCCAGCCGGTCTCGTCCAGCGGTTCCATCTATTTGATCGGCGAGGGAGGCTCGACCTTTGGCCGCTCCTCGTTCGCTACTCCCGCTTATTTCCTGGGTGGGGTAGGTCGCTTAAGCGCCTATGGCCTCAACGAATTATTCGGTAATCAATACTTCCTCGGCAGAACAGGCTATTTGCATAAGATCTTCCAGCTCCCCCCGTTTGTCGGAAAGCAGGTCTACCTCACGGGTTACGGGGAAATTGGCAAGATGTACGGCGATCCCTTCCCCGCTCCGAAGCTCTCAGCCGACGGTAGCATCGGCCTGCTCGCGGAGACCGCCTTCGGCCCAATCCTCATTGGCGGCAGCGTCGGGGATTCCGGCCACCACAAGTGGTTCTTCCAGCTTGGCCGCGTGTTTTAGCAAGAGGGCAACGCCGAAACTCGAAAATCGAAATTGGAAAATAGGAGAGGTCTGGAACGCCCGTGGTCTCCGGAGCCGAGGGGCGACCTTTCTTCGCTGGGGTTGCAACGGAGCTGCGCACAAAAACCGTAAAAATACAGGGAAAAAATCAAGAATGTCGGCGCGCCGACATTTTCCACAGGCGGCCACACCCCCTCATCGTATAACTATTCCATCATCGATATTGTGTAGTACCGGGACGACTTTGCGTCGAATCTCTTCTCCTTCACGGCGAGTTGTGCGTTTGCGACATCCAACATGTGTTGGAGGCCACCCAACCAAACATTTCCCGTCACCTTTCTTATTTGAAGAATTCCGGCCTTGTGTTGGACCGTCGAGATGGGTATCGAGTTTTCTACCGACTCGCAAATCCAAAGGATGCGATGAAAAAGCGTCTATTTGAATTTCTGCAGGATGCCTACAAGAACGAAGAGCAGATGCGGGCGGACAGAGAAGGCTTAAAAGGGGCCATCAAAGAAGGTGCATGCACTCTCAGCGAGTGGAAACCGGACTCAGTTTTCGGTCGAGCGAAGACATCTTCAACAGAACGCCCCTGAAAAGCGATTCGAGCGCCGCGCTCTGGCTTGGTGGCCGAGGTCAAGCTCGATGCAGAAGAGGTGCGGACAGCACCCCGGAGTTGCCACAGTGGCACACACGCTTCGAAAAAATCCCGGTTGTCTAACAAGGCGAGGGAACTTTTCTTGTGCGTCGATCAAGGAGAGGCCGGGCCCTTCCCTCAGACTCAGGGCAAGAAGCCGCCCTTGCTCTGGAACGCGGCGAGGATCAGTTGTTGATATCCGTCTTGGCTTCCAGCTTCGCGAGCATCGGTTCCAGGAAAGGCTTGTTGGCTTCGGGTGCGCCGGCGATGGCTTCCTTCATTTCCTTGGATGCCGCCGTGAAGTCGCCGTTCCTGGAGGCGATGCGCGCTTGCGCCAGATGGCTCAGCCAGTGGTTCGGGTCGCGTTGCGTGACCTGCGGAAAAATTTCGAATGCCCGCTTCACGTTGCCCTGCCGCTGGAGGCCACGGGCATAGACGTACAGTTGCGTTGCGTTTGCTTTGCCGAGCGCGGTCGCCAGTGCCTGGTCTGATTCTTCTTTCTTTCCCATGGCCGCGAGAATACGCGACTTGGTTTCCCAGTTCTCGAAGCGGTCCTCGCCTTGAATCGAGGTGTCTTCCCACTTCAGCGCCTCTTCGAGATTGTAGTTATTGTCGAGGCACCAATTCGCGGCCTCATCGTAACCCGCCCAAGTGAAGCCGCCGACGCTGCGCAATTGATTGCGAATGCTCTTAAGCGTGATTTCTTTCACGTCGAAGGAGACGCGAAACGGCACGGCGACCTTTCCCCAGCGCAGCGTGGCCAACGCGGATTCCGGCTTCATATCGTCAAAGGTATAGGTCAGTGTGTCGAACGATTCGCCGCTCGCGGGTTTCACGGTTACACGCAGCGCATCTTCTTTCTCGTCGTAACTGAAGCTGCCCCAGGACGTGGAATTCTTCGAAAAAATAACCGTCCACTGGTCTTTGTCCGGAATCATGTGCAGACCGTAGGTGCCCGCCGGCAGAGGCTTGCCTTCCACGGCGGCATCGTCGGAAAACGAAATCGTCGTGTTTTCGTTGGCCCCGGCGCGCCAGACCTTGCCGTACGGCACGAGCTTTCCCCAGACCTCGCGTCCGTTGGCCAGCGGCCGGCTGTAGTTGATGGTAACGGTGCTGATGCCGATCGTCTGCACGGCCTCGCCATGCTGGCTGATGCGCGGCAGATTGAGTTCCGTGGCCTGGCTGCCGTTCTTGAATTGGGCATGCACGCTGGTAACGCAGAACACCAAGCCCAGCGCGGCGCCGATGGAAACTCGGTAAGGGAGACTCATAGACACACCATCCTTGACTCGAAGGTTTGGGCTTCGAGGAGCATAAAGTTGCGAAGACGACACGACCCATTCGGGATAGACGACGCGCAGTCCGCCGGGTGAGCAGGCTATTTCAAGCTTGCGCTGGAAGCCTCGACTCTCCTGGTTTATCTTGCGTCTAGTCTGAATGTTTTCTGAGGCCGATATGCCTGACGAAAGACTCTTGAATCTCTGGAAGAGGAATCTCGGCGCCGTACCGGATTCGGTCTGGACGATGGATCAGCTCGAGACGTTGATCCTGGCGGACAACGGATTAACTGCGGTATCGGAAAGGATCGGGCGGCTGCGGCGGTTGCGCACGCTCGATCTCGGCCACAACCAATTGACGCACGTGCCGGAAAGCTTGGGTGAGCTATTCAACCTCAGCGATTTTCTCTATCTGCACGACAACCGTTTGACGACGCTGCCCGCGTCGTTGGGGAATTTGCAGAAATTGCGCTATCTGAATATCAGCGAGAACGCCTTCCCTGCTTTTCCCGAAGTGATTTGCCGGATGGCTGGTTTGGCCGAATTGCGCCTCACCGACAATGCGCTTTCCGTCCTGCCAGACTGCATCGCGCAGTTAACGCGGCTCCGCGAATTGCATCTGCGCAATAACCGGCTCACCTCTCTCCCGGACTCGATCGGAAAACTTATGGAGCTCCGTCAACTCGACCTGCGCGGCAACCCTCTGGAATCGCTGCCTGTTTCCATCGCTTCCCTGCCCAGGCTCGAAAAGCTCGATCTGCGCTGGGTGAACTCCCTGCCCAGCTATGCATGGTTCGCTTCCCTAGAAGCCCGCGGCTGCCTGGTGTACCACTAGCAGGCAGGTGCGTACAAAAACCTATTGACTTTCGCTTTTTATTCGCCTACAGTCGCTCCCGGTAGAGGAAACGGGAAACGGGTGGCTCCGGCTCCATTGCCTTCGGGCTCTCCCGAGCCGGGTGCCACCCGTTGAACATAGCGCAAGCCCCACTTCCCTGCCAGGAGCTGCCATGGAAGCATGTGTCGAAAGAAGAAGTGAGGTAGAGGAGTTAAAGAAAGTAAAAGAAGAAGAAAACCCCTCTTCGTTGTCGTCCCGGCAGGCAAGTTCGTCTTCTTCCTTTTCCTCGTTTTCTTCCTTAATTTCCTTTACCTCCTATCTCCCGGTCAACTGGCTGGGCAAGACGCGCGCGGCCCTCCGCTCCGGATCAGGGCAAGCGGAAAAGACTCCGCACATCGTCCATGTGGACGTGGACGCGTTTTTCGCTTCCGTCGAACAGGTGCTGAATCCCCAGTTGCGCGGGAAACCGGTGTTGGTGGGCCGCGGCGTGGTGGCTTCGGCAAGCTACGAGGCGAAATTCTGCGGTGTAAAAACAGCGATGAACTTTCGCGAGGCGCTGCGCATCTGTCCGCAAGCCATCGTGGTGCCCGGGAAATACGAGCACTATGCCGAGTTTGCCGAGCGCGTGCGGCGGATTCTGGAAACCTACACGCCGGCCGTGGAAACGGCGGCGCTGGACGACTTCTACCTCGACTTTGCGGGCACCCAGCGGTTATATCCCGATTTTGAGGCCACGCTGCGGCGGCTGCAGGCCGAAATTCTCGGCCGCACGGGGCTGAGCGTCTCGGTAGGCGCGGGACGCACAAAAGTGGTGGCTTCGATCACCTCGCGGCTGGAGCGGCCGCGCGGATTCCGCATCGTGCCTCCGGGAACCGAAGAGGCGTTTCTGGCGCCGTTGCCGGTGGACAAATTGCACGGCATCGGCCACACGCACGCCGGAGCGCTGGCGGA
>Ga0335082_10000080_pt1 | contig 93470 bp, 87 predicted proteins | sample Lox_Sample_41_FD_206718 | JGI IMG/M metagenome (GOLD analysis project Ga0335082, IMG submission 206718) | Soil microbial communities from Loxahatchee National Wildlife Refuge, Florida, United States - Lox_Sample_4.1 | ecosystem: Environmental > Terrestrial > Soil > Wetlands | place: USA... | reverse complement strand
ACGTCGATGACGTTCAGCGGAGGATTGTTCAGCACGATACGTGCCGCCGGCGGCTTAAGAGCAACCGTGATGCGGTTGAGAGCGGATTGCGCGCTAGTGCTCATTGTTTCAACAGCAGGTCCCTGGACTCGGACTAACGTCCTCGCTCGGGATGACAACCGAAGAACTACTCTCCCGTAAACTTGGCTGGCCGCTTCTCGACGTAAGCTGCCAGACCTTCCTTTGCATCCTGGCTCTCAAACAGCAACTGCTGGTTCTCGCGCTCCAGCGCGAGTCCAGCTTCAATCGGAACCTCCCAGCCCGTCTGGACGGCGCGCTTGATCCTGCCCACCGCCTTAGCTGCCTTGTTGGGGGGACAAAACTGGCGCGCGTAGTTAATCACCTGCTCCATGAAGTTTTCTCGCTCCAGGATCTCGTTAATCAGCCCCAGTTGCTTCGCTTCGTCGAACGAAAAAGTCTTCCCGGTCACCATCAGCTCGATTGCCTTCGACTTACCCACCATGCGCGAGAGGCGCTGGGTCCCGCCTGTGCCGGGCAGTACGCCGAGGTTCACCTCCGGCAATCCAATCTTGCCCGCGTCCTTGCGCGCGAGGCGCAGATCGGCTGCCATGGCAACCTCCAGTCCTCCGCCGACGCAATGTCCGTTGAGCGCGGCGATCACCAGCTTCGGGGTGTTTTCGAGCCGAAGCAGCGTCTCATTTGCGTGCAGGCAGAAATAGTATTTGAACGTTGGATCGGCCCGGGTCAGCATCTGGATGTCCGCACCCGCGCAAAAAAAATTGTCGCCCGCACCTGTCAGGACCATGACGTAAACGTCATGGTCCATGCGGGCTGCGAGGATGGCGTCGTCGAGTTGCCGGTTCATCTCGTAGCTGTAGGTGTTGGCCGGCGGGTCGCTGAGTTCGACCACCGCGACTCCCGCCTCCCTGCGATAGTTGATGAGGCGTTTGACCTGAGTCGCCGCCGGCTGGGACACGCTGCTCACTCTCTGAATCCCCCTAAATTCTTCCGGGTCACTTCTGTGCTCTCCTGCGTTGAGCTGAATGCCCATTTCGCTGCAGACCACGATTCGCCGAGCGCGTTGCGACTTCCTGCGCGCCGGGTGCCGCTTTTCCTCGACGCACGCCTTGCAGGAAAATGTCGCTGATTTGTTGCGCCAGGGTATCGGCGTCGGGGTCAACCCGTGGGTTGTACCAGGTATACAGCCAGTTCATCGTCCCGAAGAGCGACATGACCGCGACTCGGATCTCAACTCCACTTCTGGCCCGGGCCCGCTGTCCAATTCCATTCAGTCCCTCGGCATTCGCAAGATCGTCCACTAATCCCACGCAAATCCGGTAGTACTCACGTTTGATGCCGGACAGCTCGGCGCCAAAGCTGTTTTTCAGAACATCATCCTCGTGGGAGAGCACCTTCATCGCCTTCGCTTTGGCCACGGCATACTCCACGTGGTTGTGCACGAAGATGCGCAGGCGCGCTTCGGGATCGGTACTGGCCGACAGCCGCTCGCGCAACCGGTCGATAATGGTCGAAAATGTATGCCGCTGGATGAAATAGAGCAGCTTTTCCTTCGATCCGAAGTAGTAGTAAAGACCGGCCAGTGATATCCCACTGAGGCGCGACAGGTCGCGCATGGAAGCGCCCTCGTAACCCTTATCAGCGAAGACCTCCGTGGCATAGTCGAGGATCTCCGCCAACCGCCGGTCGAAGCGGCTGTCGTGAGCAGGTGGAACCTCCGGAGCGCGGGTTGTCGATGCAGTGGGCATGGTGCGCGGCCGTCATCGCCGGCCAGGAAAGGAACGCGCTGGTTTTCGAACGCTCGTTCTAATTCATCTTAACCCTCTGCCGACGCTTCGGCAACCCGCCCAACTTGTGTCCGGCCGGCGGATCTGCCGCTTTTCTGGACGCCAAGTCCAAGCTTGCATTGACAAGTGTCTCCTCGAACAGGCAAACTGCTCCATCCTGAAGATTCGGTCGCGTAAGGCCCAGACCAGGACTACCCAGGGCAACCGAGCCATTGATGACCGCGCCCCAACGCGTTTCGCACAGGATGGAGTCCACGCTGGACAGCGTGAACAAGGCTGAGGAGATGGCCGACCAGGTTGCGGCGCAGGCCGGCTTCGATGAAGACACGCGGGGCGGAATCTCGATGGCAGTTCGCGAAGGGATGATCAACGCTGTGCTGCACGGCAATGCCTACGATCCTGCCAAGCGGGTGAATTTGACGTTTGAGCAGTCCGGGCCAGAGCTGATTGTTACCATCGCCGACGAAGGCGCGGGATTCGTACCTGAGGAGGTCCCCGACCCGCTCGCCCCGGAGAATCTTTTGAAACAATCGGGACGTGGGATATTCTTGATGCGGACATTCATGGACGAAGTCCGCTTTCGTAAACTCAATTCTGGCACTGAAATTACTTTGATCAAGCGGCTCCGGACGAATGAAACGGACCGCCAGGAGGCTTCCACGTGAGTATGAAAGCAAGCACCCGGCAGGTGGATGGCGTCACCATCGTAGATTTGAGTGGGCGTATCACTCTCGGCGAGGGCAGCGTGGTTTTGCGTGACACTGTCAAAGACCTGCTGGGGAAGGGACAGAAGAAAATCTTGTTAAACCTGGGCGACGTTAGTTACATTGACAGCTCGGGCATTGGCGAACTGGTCAGCGCCTTTACGTCTGTCCGTAATCAGGGCGGCCAGCTCAAGCTGCTGCACCTGACCAAGAAGGTGCATGACCTGCTACAGATCACCAAGCTTTATACCGTCTTTGAGGTATTCGACGACGAAGCTACAGCTATCGCCTCGTTTAGCAAATAGGGCGGCTTGGCCGTTTTCGAAGTTGCACGCGCCCTTTCGCAGAGATGCGAGAGGGCGTTTCTCTGCTTGGCGTGGGCCATCAGCGCATAGCTGATCGCCGTGCCTGGAAGCACATATGTGAGATCGGCCCAGGAAAGAGCCGTGAGGTAGCTGACGAAGAACAACAACAAGCCGATACAGGTCAGCACCCAGAGATGCAGAACGAAGGCAAACAGGTGATGCCAATTGGTAGCCGTCACGGCTCCGAAGTCCTTCATGCCGCGGGCCAGACAAACATCGCCGCAGGACGCGAAGATCGCGACCGCGGCAAGCACCAGTACTTGCGAAAGGTCACGCCCAAGACTCCTAGGCGTTGACGGTCTCCGCCGGCTCGGGGTTGGCGGGCCCAGGCACCCTCGGTGGCGCAATCGATACCAGGCCTGGTTGCGGGATCTCGTGGACCTCCAAAGAGCCCGGCTCCGGCTGGCGCCGCGCTTTCCTGACGGAACGATTGCGGGCCGAACGCAGCTTCAGGAACGATTTTGCTTCCTTGTACAGACGCTTGCGCTCGGTGGAATCGAACGCGGCCTTCTTAACAATGCGGAAGATGGCCTTGGGTCGGAAGTAATACTCATCGTAGAACCGGTGCACCATTTCCAGGATGTAGTCGCGCGAGATGCCCGGGTATTCGATCATCGCCACCTGGTGGCCCATCTCGTCGACCATTTGCGAACCTTCCAGCTTTAGGAAGCCATTCGCCTTGGCGTAGTCATAGAGCTCTGTCCCAGGATAAGCGTGGGCCAGCGACACCTGGATGGTTTCCACGTCAATCTCCTTGGCAAAGTCGATGGTGCGGCGGATGCTTTCTTTGGTTTCGCCCGGAAGACCGAGAATGAAGTCGCCGTGTACCAGTAACCCAAGCTTCTTGCAATCCTTGGTGAACTGGCGCGCGCGTTCGACCGTGGCACCCTTCTTGACGTTCTTCAAGATCTGAGGGTCGCCCGATTCGTAGCCGACGATGAGCAGGCGGCAACCCGCCTCCTTCATTGCCTTCAGCGTCTCATAGTCGGTCGTGACGCGTGATGTGCATGACCAGGTAATGTTCAGCGGCTTCAGCTTGGCGCACAACTCGATGGTGCGCGCCTTCTGGATGTTAAAAGTGTCGTCGTCGAAGAAAAACTCCTTAACCCACGGCCAGTGTTCCTTGGCCTTTGCCATCTCGGCGGCCACTCGTTCGCTGGAGCGCTTGCGCCAGGGATGACCGCTGAGCGTCTGCGGCCACAGGCAGAAGGTGCACTGCGCCGGACAGCCGCGTGTGGTGTAGAGAGCGACGTACGGGTAAAGCAGGAACGGTACGTTGTAGCGGCGGGGATCAAGATCGCGCTGGTAGACGTCCACCACATCGGGCAGTGCGTCGAGGTCTTCCACCGCCGGCCGGTCCGCATTGTGGACAATTTCGCCGTTTGGACCGCGATAGGAGATCCCAAGGATTTCGTTCAATGGCTTGCCATTGGCAAATTCGACCGTGGCGTAGTCGAACTCGCGGCGCACTACGAAGTCGATGGCTTCACCTTCCCTGAGCGAACGCTCCGGCAAAGTCGTAACATGCGGGCCGACAAAAGCAATCTTCAACCTTGGATTGGCAGCCTTCATCGCCGCCGCCAGTCCGATATCACCCTGGAAGCCCGGTGTGCTGGTGAACAGCACCAGGAAGTCGTAATCCTTGCCAATCCTGATGGTTTCTTCTGCACTTACGTGATGCGGGGGAGCGTCGAGCATGCGCGAGCCCTCCAGCATGCCGGCCGGGTAGGCTAGCCACACCGGATACCAATAGGATTCGATCTCGCGCGTAGCCGGCCAGCGCGAACTGGCCCCGCCATCGTAATTCTCGAAGGAAGGTGGATTCAGGAAAAGCGTCTTCAAAGGCATCATCGTAAATTGTATCGTACCATTCGCCGGATAGTCAGAGAAAGTATTGCAGCATCTCAACTTAGATGCGTTGCTGATTCCAGCGAACGGTGGATTAGTGGGGTGGAATGGCCCACTCTTCCAGCTCACCGGTAATTCGCAGGAGCTGCAACTCCGCCTTGCATAGGGCGAATTCAGCGTCCAAGTAGGCGGCATGCTTGTCGTCCACATCCAGGCGGGCGTTTGCCTGATCACGAGGATTAGCCACTCCGGTTCCCATGCGGGTGGTAACACTTTCCAGTTCTCCCTGGGCAACCTCCCATTCCAGCTTGGCAACGTCGCGTGCCGCTGCCAACTGGCGCAGAGAGCGTTGCAACTTCAGTGCGTCCTCGCCGACCTGATTGCGGGTCAGGTCCGCTTGCTTGCGCGCCATCATGGCATCCGCATCAGCTTCCGCTGCCTTGGCCTTCTGAACGGAGTTGAAGATGGGAAAGCGAACATTCAGACCACCCGTGAAATTGTTGGTAATGTTATTCACGAAGAACACACTCCAGTTGTTATATTTCGCCAGGTAGGCATACTGTGTCGCAACGTCAATGGTGGGAGTAGTGGCCGCTTTATGTTCCCCCTTGGCGCGCGCTTCGGCTGCTGCCACCTTCTGGTCTGCCTGTTTCACCACTGGGCTGTTCGCCACCGCCCGTGCCGGTAGATCGTCCTCCTGGGAAATCTGCGGCAGTTGCGGCATCGACCCCGGCTCGACTGCGATGGACTGTGCTGGCAGCCCGATCAACTTGGAGAGATGTTCGCATAGGACATCCCTCTGGTCCTGCGCCTCGGCGATTCGCAAGCGGATGCGAGCTGCCGTCAGTTGGCTCTTGGTGACCTCCAGCTTGCTGTCCACGCCCTGCGCCATGCGTTGCTCGCTGACGAACTGCGCTTTCTCAGCGTCAGTTTGGGCCTCGCTCAGGGCCTTGATCTTGCCAACGAGTTGCTCGAGTTGAGCATAGGTCAGGGCCGTGTCCAAAATGACGGCGCCGCGTTTGTCCTGAACTTCCTGCGAGGTCGCGCCCCAGTCAATCTTTGCCGCCCGAATGAACTGCTTCAGCGCGAGATTGAACAGCGCCTGGGTTGAAGTGAAGTTGACCAGTGACGGCGCGGTGCCCTCGAGGGTCAGAGGAAATCCGTAGGTGTAACCGATACCGGAACCGACCGTCAGTTGGGGAATGTAGTTGTTGCGCAGCTCCTGGTACACCTTTTCAGAACGCCACTGATTGAGCGTGGCCAGCCCCAGGACGCCGCTGTGTTCTAACGCCAGGTCAACAGCCTTGGTAAAGGACAGGAACTCTGGCTTCGGCGCTTCCTGCGCCTGGCACCACGCTTGCACCAGGAGAAGCGCACAACCGACAACTGCCGCCTGCGACCACCAGCGCATCCGATTGATCTTGAGACAGCGCGGTCTTGGCGGCATCCCGGTGTTTTACCTGCCGAAATAACGATACGCAGATGAGCAGCTATTGCAGATGATTGAGGGCCTTTCTGGCGCGTTCGAACCCGGACGCCAGAGCCAGCGAGGCCTGGTATTCGGCGACTGCCGATGAGTTCCGGCCCATCTTCTCGTAGATCTGGCCGAGCAAATAATGAGCGCGGAATGCAGGAGCCCCTTCCACCAGGCCGCCTGACGCCAGGTATTTCTGCAAATACAAGATTGCGTCCGGGAAGTCGCGGCCGCCGCGAAACAGCTCGTCAGCCGCATCGAAATAGGTGTCCGACGGTATGCCCGGTTGCGCCACGGCGACCTGCACCGCTTTCTGCATGTCGTCAGGGCGCGCCCGAGACCGGCAGAATTCAGCCAGCTCCAACCAGTATTCCGCCGGATCCTTGGCCTCCCGGATGGCCTGTTGCAATTGGCTCTCAGCCTCCGGAAACTGCTTCTCCTTCTGTGCTACACGTGCCAGGATCAAGTGCGATTTTGCCGAATTGTACTTTGCCACCTGTACCGCTTGGTCGCGGGCTTTGTCCAGCCCGCCGCCCATGATCACAGGAGCTTCAGTGTAATACTGGGCCAGATCGAGCCGGGCCTCCACGCTGGCGGGGGCCAGTTGCACGGCGCGCTCAAACTCACTCTTCGCCTTACGAGCCATGGCCGCAGCTGTCATCGGACTCGAGTTGGCCGCCTTTTGGCCGTATTCTCGGGCTAACCAAAGGTGATACTGCGCGGCGGCATCTCGCAGACTCACCGCCCGCTCTCCGTACTTCACTGCCTCTTCCCAGTGCTCAGTGGCGTAGTAAGCCCGTGACAGGAGGTGGAACGACTCCGCATCGTCGCGGGCGACCAGCACGCTGATGGCATCATTCATTCTGCCCAGCGACAGCAGCTCTGAGGCCGCCGGATCAGCGCTGCTCACAGTCGCCGCCAGTAGCAGGACCAGCAAGAGACCTGGAAACTTTGTTTGCGGAAATGTCATGGGTTAACTGGTTTCACAGGCAAGCCATCCGCCAGGGACCGCATGTTCGTGGCCCCTAACGCGAGCACCGCGCCATCGGAAAGACCACCGGTCACCGCGATGCGCGTCAGGTTTGAGATCGAGGTCTGCACGTCTCGCCGTTGCAACTCGCCATTCACCACCTGATAGACGTATTGCCCCTTGGCGTCTTGGTGCACGGCTTCGCGAGGAACTGTAAGGGCATTCTCCAGCCGGGCGGTAATCACTGCCACATTCACATTGGTGTTGGGCAACAGCTTTAGATCGCGGTTGTCCACTTCGCAGGTCACTTCTCCGACGATTCGCGTCCCGTGCTGCACCACCGTGGTCGGTAAGGTTTCCAGGGTGCCCTTCCAGACCCGCCCAGGAAGGGCATCCCAAGAAAGCTCGACTTCCTGCCCCTTCTGCAGCTTTCCAATTTCCGGCTCGTCAACAAATGCACGCACGCGCACTTTGTGCAGGTCCGCCACCTGTACCAGCAGATCGCCCGCGTTCACGAAAGCGCCCCGTTGTACAGGAAGCGAATACACCATGCCTTCCCGGGAAGCTGTCACATTCGAATTCCTAAGCAACTGTCGGGCAGCAGCCAGTGAGGCCCGGGCTTCAGCCTGCTGGGCTTCCACGTGACCGACTTCCTGTTGAGAGTAGCGGCCGTTCAGCTTCTGCTGCAGATAGTGCACGTTGGCGTCAGCAACCTGCAACTGATTCCGCGCTGCATCTACCTCCGCTTGCGACGCAGCGCCGCTTTGGAGCAGACGCTGCATGGCTTCAACATTGCGGTGTGCAGCCTCGCGATCGGCTTGGGCCTTGACCAGCGCGTTTCGCGTGGTCAGCACATCTTCCTTCGTGCCGCCACCTTCCACCGCTGCAACTTCAGCCTGTGCGCCCTTCAACTGCGCTTCAGCCCGCGCCGCCTGCAGGCGCGCATCCGCATCCTCCAATTGCAACAGTAGCTGTCCTGGCTTCACCCACTGCCCCTGTTGCACGTACACGTTTTTCACAGTAGTCGCTACGGGAGCGTGCGCCTCAAAGTTGTCCAGAGCCTCGATCTTTCCGTTCGTGGCGATGCTTGCGGTGATGGTTTGCCGCTCGGCATAACCGACCCGCACGGGCACCTGGGAGCGGCGTAGAGACACAAATGCGGCCAGTACCACGACTGCAAGCACCAAGGCAATCAGGATGATACCGGTCCGCTTGCCGTTTACCGGCTGGTGTCCATTCTCAGTTCCAACCGCCATTGTGGCCTAGATCTATAAGTATAACGTACAGCATAACTTCCGCCGCGCGGTCATCGCACTTTCTGCGCCCGTCGGGTCCGCTTCCTCAGCAAACAAGACAAACGACGCTCGGCAGTATTCGTTAGCTATCTGATGTCGCAAATCTCCCAGAGGACGCGACCGGTTCGCCGCCGCAGTCTTGACCCATCGCCGCATATCCCATAGCATCGGCAAAACCAAGACTTAGCCCTGAGGGCGCCTATGCGGCTCGAGCCGTGCAAGCGAGTCATCGTCAACGTCGCCTCGGAGGTCGCGCAGAACCACATCTTCTCCTTCGCGGCCGCGCTTTCCTACTATTTCCTACTGGCCCTGTTTCCAGCTCTCATCGCCCTCGCTACCTTCGTTGGCTATTTGCCGTTTCCACATCTCTTTAACACCATTATCAGCACAATGGCGCACGTAATTCCTCCTCAAAGTATGGGATTGGTGCGGAGAGTCGTCGCGGACGTAACCTCACACACCCACGGCGCCTTACTATCGTTTGGGTTGCTGGGAACTTTGTGGACGTGCTCCAGCGCCTTCACCACCATGATCGACGCCCTGAATGTTGCTTACAACGTTCCGGAAACCCGGCCGTTCTGGAAGATCCGCCTGGTGGCCTTCGAACTTACGTTCCTCATCGGTTTCCTCGTCCTCATCTCGTTCGCGTCCCTCGTCGTCGGACCGCGGTTTGGGAGGTTTCTGGCGGCAGAACTCGATCTCTCGCGGGCCTTTGCGGCCTTGTGGCCACTCTTGCAGCATGCGCTGGCAGCTATCCTGATGGTCTTGGCGCTCGAGGGTCTGTATTTCATGGCTCCTAATGTGAAGCAGAACTTCTTGTCATCCCTGCCGGGGGCCGTCTTCGCGGTAATCGGCTGGATTTTGCTGTCTGATGGGTTGAGCCTCTACTTCCAGAAATTCGAGCACCTGAACAAGACTTACGGTGTCCTCGGAGGCGGCATCGCCCTGCTGGTATGGCTCTATTGGTCGGGATTCATCATTCTGGTAGGTGCGGAAATCAACTCGGAGATCGCGCGTGAACGGGGGACGGGCAGGCTTGCCTCCCGGGAGCCTGCTCCGGATGCTGATCTTAAGGAGGCCGCCGCTGCCGCCGGCGAATCGGGACCGGCATGATTCGCTCGCTACAATAGGCCTATGGCAAAGAGCAGGCGCTACACCTCAAAGCATGCCGAGTCCGGCCTCAAAGCCAAGCTCCCGGAAATTGAAACCTGGCTTAACCAGTTTCCCAATTACGAGATTGTGATCGACATTCCGGAATTCACCTCCGTGTGCCCTAAAACCGGCCTCCCTGACTTCGGCACCCTGTGGATCCGCTACATGCCGGACAAGGATTGCCTCGAACTCAAGTCGTTGAAAGAGTACCTGACCTGTTATCGCAGTCTTGGCATCTTTCAGGAGAATGTTGTCAACCGGGTGCTGGAAGACGTAGTGCTTGCTACGCGGCCGAAGTGGGCCGAAGTAAAAGGAGAGTTCCGTCCGCGCGGCGGCATCGGGACAGTCGTCATTGCGCGTTATCCGCGACCGGAGGCCGACGTAGGCTGAACTCCAAGCCCTACAGACGAAGACATCTCTCAGTACGTTCCCTCCCTTCGCGTTCCGAAATACTTCCGCACGCCGATGGCGTTGTACTGTCCCCACGGACCGTTCGAGCCCAACCAGGCGGGTCCCAGCGGCTGAGCGCGCGCTCCGAATCGCTGAATGACCGGATGTCCCGTGAACCGCACTTCAAAGCGCTTCGGCAGGTCGTAGCCCACCCCCCACGCATACTCCATCCCAATTCCGCTCCATGACCAGGTGTAGAGATACTGCGGCACATTCTTGCCAAAGAGGAACGTCGGGTCGAAGAAAGCCATCACCCCGCGCAACCAAGTCTGACCGAACGGACGCAGCTCAATCGTTCCCGAAATCATGTAGCGAGCGAATGCGCTGCACTGCGAGTTCTTGCCTCCGTACTGGCCGGCATTGGCTGCACACATATTGGGGTCAACCTCGTTGTGCGGCGGCGCCAGATCAAACTGCGCCCAGCCCCAATACCAGTCCTTGGGAAAGAACATTCGCTCCTGGGGTTCCGGCTTGGGCGCGGCCGCGGGCTGCGGCTGGGCCGACTGGGACGAATCGGTCGCGACCTTTGCACTGGTTGTGGCCTGGTTATCTTGAGCTGGTATCGTTAGTGGCAAAAGGAGGAGAACAGCGGTCAACACCTGGCGTTTCATGCACTCTCCGGAACGTGAAGTAGGGTCTCTGGAATTGAGAAGGGTGGACGTGTACCTGCCCGGTGGAATTCCGTCCAGGCCGAAACGCGGCGCCCTCACACGCCGGCGTGCACTGCTGGTCACGATTCTTCTCCACGAGAGATTAACTTGCCTGCGCCCGCATGGGAAGTTTTTTCGTATTGCTAAACTCCGCTGTCTCCGAATACAAGTAGCTTGCCAGCGGCCAAAGAGCGAAGGGCGAACAGGGGTTCTCGTGTTATCCTCCGCGCACCGATGTCCTCCACCACGGCGAACGCCCGCGCTCCTCTTCTGCTGCTGACCGCGCTGAACTTCCTCAACTACATCGATCGCAACGTGCTGTTCGCCGTGCAGCCACTTATCCAAAAGGAATTTGGGCTCAGCGACGCCAAAGCCGGCTTTCTTACCACTGCCTTCTTCTACTGCTACATGATTGCCGCGCCGCTCATCGTTCCGCTGGCCGACCGCTTCCCGCGCCGCTGGATCATGGCCATCGGCGCTTTCATCTGGAGCCTGGCCACCCTGCTGAGCGCCGTCACCCACAACTACGACGAACTGTTGCTACGCCACGTCATCGTCGGCATCGGCGAGGCGACGTTCGTTGCCATCTCACCGGCATTCCTCGCCGACCTCTTCCCCGAAACCATACGCGGCCGCGTGATGGGCTTCTTCTATCTGGCGACGCCCGTGGGCAGCGCGCTGGGCTACGTCGTTGGCGGCTACCTCGGCCATCATTACGGCTGGCGGACGCCATTCATGATCTCAGCTCTGCCGGGGCTGCTCCTGGCCTTCGGTGTGCTCGGTCTGCGCGAACCAGTGCGGGGCGCGAGCGATCACGTTGCCGACAGCGTCGAGCGGGGCACGGTGCTCGGCCTCTTCCGCAACAGGGCCTACTGGACCATTACGCTGGGCGCCGCCATGATGACTTTCGCGATTGGCGGCCTGCAGGTTTGGATGCCGACCTTCCTGACTCGCATCCGCCATGTCTCGTTGGACCGCGCCAATCTCGTCTTCGGCGGCATGACGGTGGTCTCTGGTACCGTCGCCACGTTGTTTGGCGGATGGCTGGGCGATCGCCTGCTGCGGCGCACGCCTGCCGCTTATCAGATGGTTTCGGCTGCCGGCATGGCGATTTCCATCCCGGCAATCTTGGCGGCAATCTACTGCACCGGATCAGCAATGTACCCGGCAATCTTCCTCGGCGAGTTCTTTCTATTGATCAACACCGCTCCCCTCAATGCTGCCCTGGTGAACTCGGTCAGCGCTCGCATCCGTGCCACCGCGCTAGCGGTGAACATCTTTACCATCCATCTGCTCGGCGATGCATTTTCGCCTACGCTCATCGGGTTCATCTCGGACAAGAGCAACCTTCAGACAGGAATGACGTCCATGATTGCAGCCGTAGCTCTCTCGGCCGTCGTACTGTTCTACGGCATGCGTTTCGCTCCCCGCCTGGAAGCGAACCATTCGTGACAGGTTGACCCCCGAATCTACAGTGAGGTCCGTCTCCGAGGCAGCGCGCCCAGATACAATCAAGTGTCAACATGCTGCGAACTCTTCTCGGCGGGCTCGGTGTGGCGGGACTTGCCACCGTGGCAGGCTACAACACCATGTCACCCACCTCGCAGCTCTACGGCCGGACGTTCATCGGGCTGCCGCGCGGCTCCCGTCTCCTAGCACTCACCTACGACGACGGTCCGAATGATCCTTACACTTGGCGAGTGCTGGAGGTGCTGGAACGTCACGGTGTGAAGGCAACTTTCTTCCTCATCGGCCAATTTGTACAGCAGAAGCCGGAGATTGCGCGCGCGGTAGTTGAAGCAGGCCACGTGGTCGGAAGCCACACCTGGGACCATCCCAACTTGATTTTCTGTTCTACCTCCGAAGTGCGCCGCCAGTTGGAGCTGGCACAAACGGCCATCTCCGACGCGACGGGTGTCGCGCCCGTGCTCTTCCGGCCGCCCTTCGGGGGACGGCGTCCAGCTTCTCTGCGCCCCGTTCGCTCGTTAGGCCTGCTGCCCATCATGTGGAACGTGACCTGTTATGACTGGAGGGCCCGCTCCGCGGAGCAGATCGTCGCCCATGCCGAGCGGCAGATTCGCGGTGGAGACGTCATCCTGCTGCACGACGGCGGTTATCACCGCATGGGAGCCGACCGCAGCCGCACTGTCGCGGCCAGCGAGCAGATCCTCATGCGCTATAAAGCAGAAGGCTACGAGTTCGTCACCATTCCGCAGATGCTGGAGCAGGAACCAGGGAGTGCTTGCGCATGAGGATAGTCTGAATTGTCGCCCTTGCAGCGTGGGTGGCTGATCAACTCTGCTTCCCGGACGCTTTGTCTCGCCCTTCTCGAAAGAAGTACAACATATCCAGCGACACTGCTTCTGCCCCGAGTTGCCGCAGCATGGTGGTGACCTGCCCGCGATGATACGTTCCGTGATTCACCAGGTGTTGCATCAGTTGGACCAGCGGCTCGGCATAGGGCGTCCCTGCCATATCACTGAACTGCAATCGGGCCTGCAGTACATCCTCGTTCAATCCGCGGAGAAACGCGCTCCGCTCCTGTTCGATGGATTCTGCGAAAGACTTCAGAGCCGCCAGCGTTGACAGCTCCTTAACGCTCGGTATTCCGCCGGGCGAAAGCGTGGGCCAAGTTGCCGGTGAAACATTCGGATCGTTCAGGGTCGAGCGCGGCGATGTACCCTGCCAACGTCTCAGCCACAACCATTCCGCAAAGAGGATGTGGAAGACGGTTTCGCGAATCGAGGGAAAGCTGCTGTGCACCGGCGCCGCAAACTGCTCCGTACTCACTTTCTCCAGCACTGTGAACAGGCGCTCATTCGCCCAGCGATTGTAGGCGTATAAGGTGTGGATGTCGGTAGTGTTCACGATTTATTCACTGTCCGCTATTCGTGCATCGCCGTCGCCACGTACGACGTCGCCACGGTGTCATATCCCTCGCTGAAGGTGCCGATATAAGCGCTGCGGTGTCCATGCCTGCTCCACTGCGATCCCAGACCCTCGCCTTGGAATTCGTCGGTCAGCGCCACTGCTGAGGTCGCGTTCCCCACTTTCGTCAGCGGCGGATAAAAGTTTACCTCGTTGCCGCACATGTGATCGTGATGGTTGAGCGGACGCGTCATGATGGTTGCTAGATGTCCGGCGCGCAGCACGGCATGTCCCTCATGCGGGTTCTGCGGCACATCAAGAACCACGGGCACATATTCCACGCGGGCCACACTTTCCAGCAGTCGACCGCCCTCGTGCTGCGCCAGCGCCATCAGTGCCTGCCGCTGAGCGGCGTTGGCCGCATCGTCCACCATCAGCACCGACTCAGCAGGATAGGGATCGCCGTACGGATCACCAAGCGTGGCCCGCGCGCGTACCGCCGCCGCCACCGTCAGGCCGTCAAGCTTGACACCGTTCCACGAGCCTTCCTGAACATGCCACGCCATGAGCGCATAGTTGCCGGTCAGGCCGACTTCCCCGTTGGCATAGCATTGCGCCACGTACACATCGGCCGAACGTGACTCGATGTAGTCTCCGCGGAGCTGTTGTGCGTAAAGTGAGATGCCAAAGAAAAGAAGGGCAGGGGCAAACAAAGCAGCTTTTCGCATGGGGAACTCCTCATCCCGAACTCTTGGATATCTTAGATGAGATGCCACGAGCGGGAGTGGCAACCTGTTTCTGGCCTTGCACTAAGTGGGACGAACTGCACTCCGGAATCGCTAATTCCAGATTGAGCTGACCTCCATCTCCACCGTCGGTGCCTTCTGTCCCTCACTCGTACTCCCACGCCTGCAGCGAGCTTCCCGCGGCACTGACGACCCACAGTTTGCCCCGCACCAGTCCGCCGCCGGTAAGGGGCCGCTCTGATGTGAGAGGTTCCGCTTTGAGCGTTTCCAGGTTCCACATCATCGGGCGTGGCGGTTTGAGCCCGTTGTTATCCAGGTACACGACTGCGGCACGCCGGTTGTCGCCCAAGGGGAGGATCTCCCCGACGTAGCCTGCCTGTCCACCCAGCTTACGCACCTCGGTTCCGGACGAAACCTCCAGCACCGAAATGTGATCGTCGGCGCCGCCTGCCAGCAAATACTTTCCGTCGCCGGTAAACGGCACGGCAAATGTCTCCAGCTTGATGCCACGATATTCGCGCACAATCTTCCAGGTTGCAGTGTCGTAGATCCGCAGGACGGTGTCCCCGTCGGCTGTAGCCAGCAGCTTGCCATCGGGGCTTAGGGCGCACGCCGTCAGGCCAGCAAAGTCTGAATGCAAGCTGGCACGCAGCTTCGGCGCCTCGCGAACGTCCCACACTGCTCCCGGCTTGTCGGCACCGGCGACGAGAAGTGAATCGCCGTCAGCAAGAAACTGCACAGTGTCAATGCGTCGGTCGTCAGCCCTCCATCTCTTGGGAGACGCAGAACCAGAAGTCGGCACGATCTCCACCCATCCCTCTTTCGTGCCGGCGGCGAACCACCGCCCGTCGCGGGAATAGGCATAGGACGACACGCCGACGGCGGCGGAGAACACGTACTGCTCGTGCCCGTTGGCAACATCCACCAGGTGCAGAGTATGGTCCTTGCAGCGCACGGCAAGCTGTCCGCCGTTCGGCGACACCATCTGGGAGGGCGACTCGCAAGACAGATGAACCGTCGCCACCGGCTTCAGCTCTGCGGCATGGACCGCCAGACAACAGCCAACGGTAATGCAGATGAACCAGGATCGCATCAGGCCTTCTCCAGCACGATGTCGAAGTTAACGAATGCGAACACCTGTTGCGGCTCGCCTTTGATCATGACCGGCCGCACCAGTTCGTGGCTGGTGATCAGGGGATCGCGGCGGTAGTTCTTGTCGGGGTTCCCCCCGAACACCGGATCGGTGGAAAAGTACAACTGGGTGACGAGCGGCTTGTGCCCCGGCGCCTGCACCAGATAATGCACATGCTGGCAAACGCGGTCGGGATAGTGCCCCGGCATCACACTGTCAAACGAGTAGAGTGCTTTCTCATCCGGCTGCAGAATGGCACGGTAACGATACCCTTCGTTGTCGTAGTGACCCGCGTTGTCAGTCTGCCAGACCTCGACCGATGCGTCGCGCAGAATCTCTCCTCGCACGTTGTAAACCGTGCCCGCCACTGAGAGTGCCATCCCCGGATCGCCGGCGGCGCGCAGCGTCGAGGTGTGGGGGGCCTGGCGCTTGTAGAACGGCCCGAGTTCGCACCACGGAGTAGGCTGGCGCTTGCCCTCGGCATCATCCCACGCGCTGGCGATGGCGGAGAGAGAACTCGTAGTCGCAATCGTCAGCGCTCCGAATGCAAAACACCGTTCCAACAATTCGCGTCGGTTCATCGGCATCAAAGCACCCCTTGGATAGAAGCTTGGTTTCTGGAAATGCGCTTCAGTATAGCCCGAGTTCTTACGGTGGCAATGCGATATCTGGGCAGCTCAGTGGGCGACGTGGTCAGGGGAGCGTACGCAGAGGATACGGGGGACGATGACTATCGCGTCCCGTTGGGATACACCAGAATCTTGCTGGCCTCGCCGCTCTTCAGTCGCTCCATTCCGGAGGCGAAGTCCCTCATGGCGATGCGGTCGGTAATGACGGGATGCAGATCGAGTTTGCCGGCCTTGAGCAGCGCTGTCATCTGATACCAGGTCTGGTACATGCGACGGCCGTTGATGCCCTGCACGGTTGCACCTTTGAAAATCACTTCTTCTGCAAGATTGAGTTCGACGGGTTTGGAGGGAATTCCCAGCAGCGACATGCGGCCACCGAGACGCAGGATTTTGAAGCCGGTTCGAATCGCCTCGGTGCGCCCCGCCATCTCCAGCACGACATCCACGCCAGTGCCGCCGGTGTTGTCCATTACGATGCCATAGACGTCGTCCTTGGTGGGATCGAGCACGAAGTCGGGGGCCATCTGCTTGGCGATCCGGCGCCGATGCTCGTTGACTTCGATGGCGAAGATCTGGGTTGCCCCGCAGGCGCGTGCGACGGCAATGGAGAACAGCCCGATCGGTCCGCAGCCGGTGATGGCCACCGTCTTGGCGGCAATTTCGCCTGCCAGCACGGTGTGCACGGCATTGCCCAGAGGATCGAGAATGGAAGCGTATTCCTGTGGGATCGCAGGGTCAAGCTTCCAGATGTTCGACTCGGGGATGACAACGTATTCGGCGAAGGCGCCGTTGGCATCCACACCGATGATCTTCACGTGCTGGCAGATGTGGGCTTCGCCGATGCGGCATTGCAGGCACTTGCCGCAAGCCACGTGCATTTCGGCGGAAACGAAATCGCCTTCCTTCACGCTGGTGACTTCATCGCCTACCGCTTCCACCGTGCCGCAGAACTCATGGCCGGGAATCAGCGGCGGGTGGATGCGGCGCTGCGCCCACTGGTCCCATTGGTAGATGTGCAGGTCGGTGCCGCAGATGGACGCCATCTTGACCTTCACCAGAACGTCGGTCAGGCCGAATTGCGGTTTGGGGACTTCGCGGATTTCCGTGCCCGGGGCGGGCTCCGGCTTGACAACGGCGATCATGGTTTCCGGCATGAGGACGGCTCCTTGCGGGTCAGTTTCCCACTTCGCCAAGAGAGGGCGAAAGGACGGGGCACCCGCAGCACGTCAGCCCAGTATGAACGAAGAATGGTGGGCAAACGCACAAGTGTAGCACGCGACTCAATGCAAAGGCTGACCGGCTTTCTATGCGTTCTTGTGTTTCTGCGCCCTCTTGGCGTTGTACTGCTCGCTCTGGCCGCGGGGAACGCTCAGCGTCTTCCACTCGGCGGCCTTCCAGTGTTTCGCCAGCAAGACAATCTGCCCGACATGGTACGCATAGTGGGCGACTTGCCGGTTGATGGCCCGCAGCACGGAGTGCGGTTCGCCGCGAATAGGGACGGTGCGCTCCAGATCTTCGGGATGAAGCGAGTTGAGTGTCTCGAAGACCAGGTTCCAATTCTCTTCCCAGCTACGCAGCAGCTCCTCGCGCGTGGCGCCAGGCGTGATGATGAACTCCTGGTCGCGATGGCGATCGGGCTTCTCGCCGTCACTGGTCAGAAAATCAGTGAAACGTGAGCGCATGTTGCCCGCCAGATGCTTGATGATGACGGCAACGCTGTTTGATTCCGCATCGGGTGCGGCGAAGAGCTCCTGGTCGCTGAGTTGCGCAATGGCGGCGTCGGCCAGGCGCTTGTGTCCTCGGAGACTGCGGAATGCTTCGTCAAGATACAGCCTTCGGAAATCGTCCATCCTGTCATTGTCGCCCGGCTCACGCGAAAGCACCAGCCTCAAGGAAGTCCAATCCTTGCGCCCTGCGCAGCCGACACGAAGGCGACGCCGACTCGGCTCCTCGCACGCTCCGAAAACCATCGCCGAGGACCGGATTCAAGGCGGCCCAGGTCGCGTTCTTCGTGGAACAGCTTCTTGCGGCAGCACCAACCCTGGGGGAAAGCAACACTTTTTTAAAAAAATCTGTTGACATTCCCGCCGAGTAACCGCAATATCTTGTGTTAGACATAGCAGTCGTCCAAGATGTAGGGCGCTATGTGTGGTTCCACAACAACCTTCAGGGAGAAGGTTCAATTAAGGAGGCAACATTCATGGCGACGAAGAAGAAGGCAGCCAAGAAGAAAAAGAAACACTAGTAACGGAGAGTGGCGAGGCGCTGGCCTCGCCTTACTTTTTTGTTCCCAAATGCCTCCGCGATTGCTGTTAGCGGGGGCTTTTTCCTGCTCATGTGGATTAACGCACGCAACCGGTCGCGGGCTCTTGCTCAGCACCTGCAGTTGTTCCCTGCAGGTGTTCGTGCTACAAGTATGCATCCGATGCTGGCGTCGTCCCTGACATGACTGCCGAGAAGAAAAAGCACCGCAAGGCGAGCAGCGCCTCCGATCCAGTAATTCCCGACAAGCTGTACTTTCGCATCGGCGAGGTCTCACGCATCTGCCGCTTGCCGGCTTACGTATTGCGCTTCTGGGAGACCGAGTTCCCCATGCTGAAGCCGGTAAAGAGCAGCACCGGCCAGCGGATGTACCGGCAGCGCGACGTGGAGAACGTGCTGCATATCAAGCGCCTGTTGTACGAACGGCGTTTCACCATCGCGGGCGCGCGTCAGCATCTCCGGACGGAGGGAAGACCTGCTCAACAGCAGTCTGGCCTTCCCTTCCCCAAGAAGGGCTCGCCTGAGAACCTCAAGAAGGTCCGGCAAGGTCTGCAGGAAATTCTGGGAATCCTGAAGAGGAAGCGCTAGCACAAAGTGGATTGGCTCGGACACGACGCTGGCCAGCGAAGATCGCTCTGGCTCGTTCCTCTGCTCGCGGTGGTTATCATTCCAGGCTGGGCAAGCCAAACAGCCGGGGCGCCGTCCAGGCACACGTTCCTCCTCGTGTCGGACATTCACTTCAATCCGATGGCCGACCCGGCGCTGGTAACTGATCTTTCTGCGGACGATCCCGGTCAGTGGGAGAGCATTCTGGAGCGGTCGCAAATCAAGGCATTCAGCGCGTACGGCCAAGATACAAACTGGTGGCTGCTGCGGTCCGCTTTGGACCAGATGCGCAAGATATCGCCGCATCCTGCCTTCGTGATGTACACCGGAGACCTGCTGGCGCATTCTTTTCCCAGTACCTACCGAAGTGTCACGCACGACAACAACCCCGAACACTACCGGACGTTTGTGCTGAAGACGGTCGAGTTTCTTACCCTGGAGTTTCGCAAACGATGGCCGGGCACCAAGGTCCTGGTGACGCCCGGCAACAACGACGAAGAGTGTGGCGACTACAGCATTCAGGGTGGAGGAACGTTTCTTAGCGATACCGCGGACCTGGCGCGGGAGCTCGCCCAAGGTGACGCGACCTTTACCAACGACTGGAAGGCTCTGGGAAGCTTCAACGTGCCGCATCCAACGATTCCGGGTATTCGCATCCTCTCGCTGAACAGCATCTTTTTCTCCGACAAGTACCACGCGAAAAGCTTCTGCCAGGGATGCGCAGCGGTGGATTCCACGGCCCCAAACAATCTTCTCGACTGGCTGAGGTCGAACCTTGCGGCAACCCGACAGGCAAACCAGAAGGTCTGGCTGATGTTCCACATCCCGCCGGGAATCGACGGCTACGCGACCACACACAACAATCCATCGCCGCCGCAGGCGAACGGCGATTCTGCCAATATGTCGTGCAATGCGATTGTGCCGATGTGGGTGCCGAACTGGACTGCGCAGATTGATGGCATGCTCGAAGAGTATCAAGGCACCATCCTCGCAAGTTTCGCTGGTCACACCCACAATGACGACTTCCGGCTGGTTAGCAGCAAGGGAACCAACAAGGCCTTTGTGCTGGTGGACCCGGCGGTCTCACCGGTTTACAAACAGAATCCGGGCTTTCGGGTTGTAACGTTCGGCGATGATGGCTCACTGACCGACCAGTCCACGTACTACCTGACAAATCTCAAGCAGGCCAGTAGCAAGGTTCACGGGCGATGGAAGAAGGAATACACATTCTCGCGCGAGTGGAGAACGCGCCGCTTGGATCTTGACAGCCTGGGAACCATCTACAACGATATCCAGGCGACCAAGAAAGCCCGTGACCGATGGTTGAAGCTGTACAACGTTTCCAGTGCGGCGGCGCAGGTTCCGCCTGATACAGTGCGTGGCCTCTATTGTGCCATTGGAGAGCTCGGCGTTGCCGCTTATGAAAGCTGTTACTGCCCCGGAGCGACAGGGCAGCATGGCGCACCTGCCAAGCCATGAAGCTGGGCAGCCTGAGTGGCTCGGTGAAACAGCAGGTAGAATGTGGGGAATAGTAAAGCGCGGGGGACCTTATGGCACAGGATTATCTGCTGAAGACCGAGCCTTCGGAATACTCGTTCGCCGACTTGCAGGGAGACAAGGAAACCGTTTGGGATGGCGTGTCGAATCCAGTCGCGCTGAGGCACCTGCGGGAGATGGAGCAAGGAGCGCGTCTCATCATCTATGAAACAGGAGATCACAAGAGCGCGGTCGGGACCGCGTCTGTGGTTTCGGTTGATGCCAGTGATCCTCGAAAACCTGCCGTGAAGATCAAGGCGGGTAAACCTCTCCCCCGGCCGGTGTCCCTGGCAGAGATCAAGGCCAACCGGCTGTTCGCCGATTCGCCGCTCGTGCGTCAGGGTAGGCTTTCCGTCGTGCCGTTGACGAGTGCACAATACAAAGCGCTGACGGGAGAGTAGTCATTCGGGTTCTGGAGCGTGGGCTCGAAGGCTCTTGATCGGTTCACCTGTACGCCTGCGTACAGAGGCAAGCTGTTCCTCTGTCCGTCCCAACTGAAATAAGACGGCCTTCATGGGTCTCGCCAAGTTACGGTCGCACCCGATCACACTTCGACCTGACAGAAAGAACGACACGTCATGGAGCTGGTTTAACTTTCTCTTCGTCTCGCCAGGATCCTTTGGAAAGCCTCCCTCCTCCGAGAAGACGGCAAGAATGGCCGGGCCGTGCATTTCCATGCCCGCGTCGAGCTTCATGTCTAGCGACCACACCGAAAGCCGTTCCTCGTTGAGGATGGGGCTGACTACACCATCTCCAGCGATGATTCTGGGATCGCTTCCGCGTTGAAGATCGCCTACGGCGGGCAACAGTTCCACCAGCAGGCTTCTGAACTTCGTGTCTCCCACATTTTTCACGACATGCACCAGCCCCGCGATTGAAAGCTCGCAGTCACCCTCGCGATAGGTGTACGTCGTCCCTTCGCCATCTTGCGAGGCGCTGACGATTTGCGCATCTCCCAGGACATACAAGACGTAGTCATGCTCGTGGCGATGGCAAAGGGTCCGGTCGTGAGGTTCGATCTCGATGGTGAAGAACCGCACACATTCGTCTCCGTTAACGAGATGATGCCGCGGCTCTTGCTCGACGGGGACGGCGCCCCTGCAGGCATATCGGCCCAACAGAGTTCGCCAGATGCTCCCCATGTCTAGTCTTTCGAGGGCTTAAACTCAACCACAACGAGGCGTATGTCCTGATCGCCAATGTTCGTCAGCCCATGATCGGGGTGGCCACCGTGGTACATCATGTCGCCGGTCTTCCCATTGAAGTCCATGCCGTCGCTGCCCTCGCCGCCGGTGTGCGCGTGCATGTCGGTCAGCATGACGACCAGGTGCGGGTACGCTTCGTCCGTGGACACCGTTTGCTTGGGCTTGATCGTCGCCAGCGATATGCGGAAGGTGTCGCCGTAACCGATCAGCTTCGATTCCGGCGTCAGCGGCGGCCAATCCTTGGCCCGGGGATCGTTCTCGCAATTCTTCACACACACCGGATGTCCATTGTTCTGCAGCAACTCGATGGTGGCGTTGCGGAACGGCGTGGTGGCCAGATCCGTGGCCACGTGCGTGAGCCCTGCGGGCGTGTAGCCGACGGCGCCGTCCTCCAGGACCACGTGCTTAACGGTCCCGTCCGGGGTGATGCTGTCAATCTCGGAATGGCCGAACACGACCGCCATGTAGTCGTAGCCATGATGATGCATCTTGGTGGACCGCCCCGGCGCCACGTCAACGTAGAAGGCGCGGATGTCAGAGTTGTCAATCTTGAGATGATGCGACGGTTCGGCCGTGATCTCGACGGTCGGACCGTATTTCTCGAGCGTAGCCTGTTTCGCATCCTGCGCCAGCGCCAGGCCGGCGCTGATACAGATAAATACCAGCAGTCGAAGAGTTTTCATCCGCACGAAAGTAGCGATGTGGCGGCGACATTGCAAGCGAGATTGCCGGAAATAACGACAGACGCAGTCTGCTGCGGTGTTAAACTAGGTTTGACCTCGAAACCCTCCCGGTTCTCCCGAACCGGACCCACCGCCCAGTCGGGACGTGGCTCAGCCTGGTAGAGCACTCGCTTGGGGTGCGAGGGGTCGGCAGTTCAAATCTGCCCGTCCCGACCAATGTCGCTTTGCGATTTCAAGCGCTCATTGAAATGACCGCCCTACGGCGTGATCTCCCAGACGACACCGCAACCGCCACTGCATTGACCGGTGCCGCCGTAACTTGTGGTGCCGTAGAGACTACCGTTCGTGTCGAGCATCACGCTGCTGGCCGGATACCCCCCATCGTTGCCGCCGGTAAAGTCGTGCAGTGAGGTGTACGTCCAGCTGCCGCTTGTGTTCGTCAATTTGAAAACGTTGCCCAGGTTATTTGCCCCCTCGCATTGCGTGGTGTCATAAAGATTGCCCTGCGCGTCCATGAAGAGGGCCCAGGCCGGGCCGCATTGGTAGCCGGCGGACCCGGGAAGGCTGTAAAGCACGGAAAACGTCCAGCCGCTGCCCGAGGGTGAAAGCTCGAAAATCGTACCGCCCCCGCCACTGCCGCTGTCGGTGGTGGCGCCGTAGAGGTTGCCCGACTGATCAAAGATCAGACCCGCGTAGGGATGTCCTCCGTCGTTTCCGCCCTGGAAATTGTAGATGACATTCTCTATCCAGCCGGACCCCGAGGGCGTCAATTGGAAAACCGTGCCGTAGTTATTGCCGCCGAGAGAGGTGGTTCCGTAAAGATTGCCCGCGTTGTCAATGACCAACACACTTCTATATGGAGCACTCCCGTCACCGGTTCCGCCGAAACTGTGAAGCAGGCTCTCCGTCCAACCGCTTCCCGAAGATGTCAGTTCGTAAGCAACACCACCGGTGTAGGCACCGCCTCCCGAGGTAGTGCCGTAGATGTTGCCCGTTTGGTCGAAAACCAGGCCGATAGGATTGCCGCCGTCACCGTTAGCGCCTCCCTGGAAGGAATAGAGCACGCTTTCCGACCACGGGCATAGTGCTGTTTTGCAGGCTGTGGGTGATGGCCTTAGTTTAAACACCGTGCCCTTGCCAATGGTGCCCCCGTAAGATGTCGTACTGTATAGGGCTCCGTCGCGGCCGAAGACAGCTGGGGCTGTTGGTATGCCCCCGTCAGGTCCCACGCCAAAACTGTAGAGGGGGTTAAGGACAAAACCGGAGCCCTTGCGCTTCAGTTCGTAAACCGTGCCGCAGCCATGCGGGGGGTTGCAGCTGAGGTCGCCCCCGGCATTAGCTGTTCCGTAGAGGTCACCTCTTGCATCCATGATCACGCCGGCAGAAGGGTGTGCGCCATCCTGCCCGCCAGTGAAGTTGTAGAGCACGTTGAAGGTTTGAGCCTGCGCCGCCGGGGACGTTACAACTGTCAATGCAGCCAGAATCGAAAGAGCTATGCAGGTGCTGAAACTGCGCATGTAGTGGCGCTCCTCTGCGCACGTGGCGCTACTCGCTTGCGCACGTGGCGCTACTCATCTGCGCAAAAGAGTTTGGATGGCTACGATTTTCTATCATAAAGCCAAAACTTTCAATGCAAGAGTTTGGACAGAGGAGTCCCATCAAAATTCTTTCCGAGGCGAATTGCAGGAAGGGAAACTTTGCGTGCTCTTGGCCAGCCGTCCGGCGATCCTTCGCGCGGTCTTGGCTCGCGCTGAACCACGACCATCATCCTTGCGTATAACCACTTAGCCGGACCTGCGCCCAAATGAATGGCCCGGGACATCGCTATGGTTTTGCGCGACCTCTTTCGGGATGTGTTTCAGACGCTGTGGGCGCACAAGCTGCGCACCGCGCTGACCATGTTCGGCATCGCCTGGGGCGTCATCTCGATCGTGCTGATGGTTGCCGCCGGCGAAGGGTTGAGGGTCGGACAGGCCAAGGTCTCGGAGAACTTCGGCCGCGACCTGATGATTGTCTTCGCCGGCCGCACCAGCCTCCAGGCAGGCGGGGCACGAGCCGGACGCCAGGTCGAGTATCTTGACAGTGACATCGCCGTGGTGCAGGCCGACTCCCCTGACTGCGAATGGGTGCTGCCGGAGTTGGAAACCAGCCGCGCGCGCATCCACAGCAACTACAACGCCGGCGCGCAGACGGTAACCGGTTCTTACCCACCATTTCAGGACATCCGCAGCCTCAGCGTCGCCGAAGGCCGCTTCTACAACTGGAGCGACCTGAAGGAATCCCGGCGCGTTGCCTTTCTCGGCACAGAAGTGAAGAAGCAGTTGTTTGGCGCCCGCAGCGCCATTGGCGAGAACATCTACCTCAATGACATTCCGTACAAAGTCATCGGAGTGATGAAGACGAAGGACCAGGACTCCAGCTACGACGGCTTTGACATCAACAAGGTTTACGTGCCCTACACGGCGCTGCACACCGACTTTCCCAACAAGCCTCCGTGGACCTTGCACGGTGTTGACCAGTTGCTGGTGACGCCTAGGTCCCTGGCGCAACACGAGTCCTGCAAGACCGAGGTCAGGGCCGCCCTGGGACGGCTTCACAATTTCGATCCGCACGACAAAGAGGCCGCCAACATCTGGGACACCATCCAAGAAGCACAGGCCTTCAAGACCATGACCGACAGCATGAAGTACTTCCTGGGGGCGGTCGGACTGGTGACGCTTTTCCTGGGCGGCCTGAGCGTGATGAATGTCATGCTGGTCGCGGTACGCGAGCGGACGCGCGAGATCGGCGTACGCAAGGCCGTTGGCGCGCAGTCGCGCAACATCATGCTCCAGTTCTTCGTGGAGACCATAATTGTGGTCTTCGTCAGCGGAGGACTGGGCATGGCCATCTCCTTCGGCTTCTGCGCCGTGGTCAACCTTCTGCCCATGCCCCAGTACTTCGCCGGCCTGCTGCCGACATGGCAGGCGGGGTTGCTTTCCATTGGTTTGCTGGGAATGGTGGCAGTGCTGGCAGCCATGTATCCCGCGCGGCAGGCAGCTTCCATCGATCCCATCGAAGCGCTGCGCTACGAGGCAGGTGGATGATGCTGGCGATGATGAAGGAGATTACCCGGGAATCGTGGATTGCGCTGACCCGCAGCCGCACGCGCAGCCTGCTCACTATGCTGGGCATCGTGTGGGGCATTGTGGCGGTCACGCTACTGATCGCTTATGGCAGCGGTTTTCGGCTGGTGCTGGTGTCTGCGTTCAACGCCTTCGGCAAAAGCACCGTGATTGCGTGGCCCGGTCAGACCAGCGAACAGCCGGGCGGCCAGCGCGCCGGCAAGGTCGTCAAGTTCGAATTGGCGGATCTGGAAGTGGTGCGCAATCAGGCCAACATGGTGAAGCAGGCGTGCCTGGAGACCGTGAAGTGGCTGCCCGTCGCCTACCTGGACCGCATGGCCAATACCGCGACACGCGGCGTTTGCGCGCAATACGGCGAGATGCGCAACGAAGTCGCCGCTGAAGGACGCTGGCTAAATTCCAGCGATGAACTCGAGCGCCGGCGCGTGGTGTTCCTGGGCTACCGCGTAAAGGACCAGCTCTTCAGCGGGCGGAATGCAGTCGGGGAAACCGTGGAGATCGGCGGCATGCGCTTCGCCGTGGTCGGAGTGATGGACCGCAAGATGCAATTCTCCAACTACTTCACCAGCGACGACCGCTCAGTCTTCATCCCGTTTACCACGGCAGGAGACCTGTGGAATACGCGCTATCCGCAGGTGATGGTGTTCACGCCGGTGGCGCCGCAATTCGAGAAGAAAGCCAAGGCGCAGGTGCTGGCCGCTGTCGCTGCGCGCCAGGGTTTCTCGCCCACCGACGAGAAAGCCATCCAGATGTTCGGGCGCGAGGAGTTCCGCCCCATCATCGACGGCATCACGATCGGCTTGCAGGTGCTGTTGATGTTTATCGGCGCGCTCACGCTGGGGATCGGCGGCGTCGGAGTGATGAACATCATGCTGGTCTCGGTGGATGAGCGCATCCGCGAGATCGGCCTGCGTCGCGCCCTCGGCGCCCGCAAATGGCATATCCGCTTCCAGTTCCTGGCGGAGACCATGCTGTTGATGCTGTTGGGCGGCGCAGTCGGTATTGCATTGTCCTATGTGCTCGCAATGGCCATTCCCACTCTGCCGGTGTTGGGCCCGCTGTTCGAAGATACTTCCGGCACAGGTGACATTCACCTGCGGGTTTCGGCGGCAGCGGTGATGGGTTCGACCATCGTGCTGCTGGTGGTCGGCGTGGCAAGCGGCATGGTACCCGCGTTTCGGGCTTCGAAGCTCGACCCGGTTGAGGCGCTCCGGTACGAATAGCTACTTCTTGCTTCGCGCTTCCTTTCGCGCGCGATTCTTGATCCAGATCGGACTACCCACAAACCCGAACGCCGCGCGAATCTGGTTCTCCAGGAAACGCTCATACGAGAAATGCAGCTTCACCGCCCGGTCGGTGAAGAGAATGAAGGTGGGAGGGGCCACCGCGGCCTGCGTCAGGTAATAAATCTTCACCCGCTTGGAAGCTGGTACCGGCGCGCGCTCGAAGTCAATGCGGCTGAGGAAGCGATTCATCTCGCCGGTGCCGATACGTTTCCTCCGCTCGTTCGCCACCAGTTGCAGTGTGGAGAAGACTTTGTCCACGTTCTTGCCCGTCGTGGCCGAAACGAAGAGCACGGGCGCATATGACAAGAACTTAAGGTGCCGCCGGACTTGTTCCTCGTAAACCCGACGCTCAGCGGGAGGCTTGCCGTCGGTACGGCCCGTGGTGACCAAGTCCCACTTATTGATGACAACCATCACCGAGCGGCCACTCTCATGGGCGTATCCGGCAATCGTGGCGTCGCCGGCGGTAATGCCTTCGGTGGCATCAATCACCATGAGCGCTACATCGGCAGCTTCAAGGTGTTTGCGAGCCATCACCACCGACAACTTTTCTGCCATCAACTCGGTTTTGCCCTTGCGGCGGATTCCAGCGGTGTCAATGAAACGGTAACTCCGGCCTTCGCGCTCGACCAGTTCATCCACTGCATCACGCGTCGTACCAGCAACGGGTGAGACGATCGCACGCGCGGTCTCAGTGAGCGCGTTCAGCAGCGTGGACTTGCCGACGTTCGGCCGGCCGATGATGGCAACCTTGGTCTCACGTGCGGCCTCACCATCGCTTTCGTCTGTCATTTCGATGGGAGTAACGCCGCCTGAGGCGGCCGAACGCAGTCGAGGGATCTGCGGTGGTTTTGCAGCTTCGCCCTCCGCCATCACGCTCAGCGCGTGCTCCAGCAGTTCGGCGACACCGTTGCCGTTCTCGGCGGAAACGGGCAGCACCTCCTTGATCCCGAGGCGGCGAGATTCCTCCGCATAGGGCTCAAGCTGCGGCGTGTCCATTTTGTTCACCGCCAGCAGCAGCGGCTTGCCGGTGCGCTGCAGCAAGCGTGCGAGGTCCACGTCGGACGCTGTCAGCTCACTGCGGCCGTCCACCACCATGACAATCGCATCGGCCTCCTGCAACGCTACTCGCGCCTGGCGAAAGATCTCTGCCGGGATGAGTTCCTTCTCCTCGGGAATGATGCCGCCGGTATCGATCACCCTTAGCGTTTGCCCGGCCCACTCCGCTTCGCCATAAAGGCGGTCGCGGGTAATACCCGGCTCGTCGCCGACAATGGCACGACGCGAGCCGACCAGCCGGTTGAACAGCGTGGACTTGCCCACATTGGGGCGGCCGACGATGGCGAGAGTTGGAAGTTGCTTCATGGATAACTCTCGACCGTTATCATAGTCGGGCAGGGTGGAATTTCAGCGACGATACAAATCAGCGCAAGCCGGCAACGGGATCCAGACCCCGCAGTCTGGCTGTGATTCGTTGGGCTGATTCCTGGAGATGATTTGCAGAGGGTGGCTGAAGCTATTGCCGATTGTGAGCGAATAGATGACGACGATACCAGCGGACCTGGGTGGTGAGGTTTAGAATTCCGTGTCCTCGACATCCCAACCCGCTACCACCGCAGCCCGCCTGCCATCGCTATACCAATTCTTTGGGCCGGGCGGGGTGCTGGCGCGCACCCATCCGGCGTACGAGTTTCGCCGCGGACAGCTTCAAATGGCCGAGGCCGTCGAGCAGGCGCTCCAAGAGCGCAGGCACCTGATCGTCGAAGCCGGTACCGGCACCGGCAAGACGCTGGCCTATCTGCTGCCGGTCATCCGCTCCGGCAAGCGCGTCATCATCTCGACCGGCACCAAGACTTTGCAGGAGCAGCTCTTCTTTAAGGACGTCCCGTTCCTCCAGGAGCACCTGGGCGAGTTGCGCGTCTGCTACATGAAGGGGCGCAGCAATTATCTTTGCCGCAAGAAGCTCTACGATCTCGCCGCCCAGCCGGTGCTGAATGGGCTGGAAGAAATCAACCACTTCCGCATCATCAACGACTGGGAGAAGACCACCGAGACCGGCGACCGCGCCGAGCTGGCCGAACTTCCTGAGAACAGCCTGCTTTGGCCCAAGCTGGATGCACGCACCGACCGCTGCATCGGCGCTGACTGCCAGCAGTTCCAGCGCTGCTTTATCACCGAGATGCGCCGCCGCGCCGCCGAGAGCGACATCATTATTGTCAACCATCACTTGTTCTGCGCCGACCTGGCGATTAAGGCCGCCGCCGACCGCGCGCCCGACGCCGGGGTGTTGCCGGATGCGGGCATCGTGGTCTTCGACGAGGCGCACGAACTGGAAGACGTCGCCACCGATTACTTTGGCGTGACCGTATCGAACCTGCGCGTGGAGGAGTTACTGCGGGATGTGGAGAACACCCTGCGCCGCCTGGATTTGCCCCTGGCGGAGATACTATCGGCCTGCGCCCATGTGCGCGAACGCTCGCAGTTCTTCTTTTCGCTGATTCCGCCGGGCGAAGGCCGTTTCGCCTTCGAAAATCGCCCAGAGTTTCTGGAAGAAAACGGCGACGAGTACCTGGGCTTGCAGAATGCGCTCCTGCATCTCTACACGGAGCTGCAGGCCATTGCCAACAAGCCGGAAGACGTACACGCGCTGGCCCGCCGCGTCGAGGAGTTGCGAATGCAACTCAGCTTCGTTCTGGAGTCGAATGCGCGCAACATTGTCTTCTGGATCGAACGCCGCGCCGGGCGGGGCGCGCAGCATAACGTCTTTCTGCAAGCTACGCCCATTACTGTTTCCGACATCCTGCGAACAACCTTGTTCGAACATCTGGAATCGGCGGTACTGACCTCGGCAACGCTCGCAGTCGCCGGAGGTTTCGACTACATCCGCGGCCGGGTGGGACTCGACCACGCGCGCGAACTCGTGGTCGAGTCGCACTTCGATTATGCGAGCCAGGCGTTGTTTTATGTTCCGCCCGATCTTCCTGATCCCCGCCAGCCGGAGTTTGTGGAGCGTGCCGCGCAACGGGTCAGGCAGCTGTTGGACATTACTCGAGGGCGTGCGTTCTGTCTCTTCACCAGCTATGCCCTGATGAACCAGCTCTATGAGCGGCTGTTGGGCGAGCTGGAGTTCCCCACGCTTCTGCAAGGGAGCGCGCCTAAGAACGCGCTGCTGGAGGAATTCCGGCTGACCCCAAACGCGGTCTTGTTCGCGACCTCGTCGTTCTGGCAAGGCGTGGATGTGCAGGGCGAGCAGTTGAGTTGCGTCATCATCGACAAGTTGCCGTTCGCGGTTCCCAATGATCCCGTCGTTGCCGCACGGGTCAAAGCGATCGATGAAGACGGCGGCAATGCGTTTTATGAGTACCAGGTGCCGAGCGCAGTCATCTCGCTGAAGCAGGGTTTCGGCAGGCTAATCCGCTCACTGCACGATCGTGGTTTGTTGTGCTTGCTCGACAACCGCATCCTGAAGAAACAGTACGGGCGCGTGTTCCTCGACAGCCTGCCGAAGTATGGGAGGACGACGGACATCAGGGCGGTAGAAGCGTTCTTCAGTAGCCCTCCCCAAGCTAGATAAAAGTCTTACAGTCGCTCAAGCGTTAAGGGGTCCAATTCGCCTCCAAAATACTTCTGTAAGGCATCTTTGAAGACTTTGTTATCGCAGGTGGCATTTGCGAACAGTGTCATGGAAGACCGAAACTTAACAGCATCAAGACCGCCAAAAATCTTGTCGGCCGAACGTCCCTCAACAAGAGTCACCAGCCGGGTGCATTCTCTCAGCCTAGGTCCGAGAATTGGGTGTTCCATATAGGCCACGGCTTCTTCTTGCGAGGAAATTGCGAACCAGTTTGCTGTTTGAGTGCGACCTAGACCCTTAATCTGGGGGAAAATAAACCACATCCAGTGTCCTTGCTTGCGGCCCTCCCGCAGTTCTAAGCACACTTGCTCGAATACGGGATCTTGGGCCTCGACGAAGCGTTGCAGATTATTAGGATCTTTCATGCCGGATTCCGTAGCCGCTGATGCAGCGATGTATCCCCCGACGCGTCCATTCGTCACCCTTGCGATCCAATTAGAGCCAAGGCTCGACGGACTACAACCTCATCCACTTCCGCGGGGCTGCTAGCGTCCTGCTTGAACACGACGATGGTTACTCTCTTCAGCCTTTGGCTTCCCTGACCATAGCGGGCAGCTTCTGCAATGGCCAGTAAAAGCCCGACCAACGCAAGTGGCGGGTCGATCCGGCCATGTCCCGCTCCCAATACAGGCATCGCAACCTCGTCGAGACGCGCGTCGGCCAGGCGTGCGACCAGTTCGCGCATCCCGTCGAACAGGTAAGAGATTCGTCCAGCGAGTCCCTGCCCGGCACGCTGCGTTGTCGTAGACACAAGGGCGACTGGAATCGAACGGCCGAGTGGCTTGATGAGCAACAAGCAGCGTCCGGCGCCGAAGCTAACCGCGCGCTCCAACTCGGTTTTCTGTTGCTCTTCTCCTTCTCCCAGCTTCTTCCTGCATTCATCCTGGAGAAGCGAGACAAAGTTAGTACTTTGACCCTCGAATACTCGCTTCACATACGCACCGAGAGCACTTGCAGGGTCGTGAGCACAGAGATCGTCAAAGAATTCGTTGCATGGCAAAACGATCGCTGCTCCGGTTCCGCTCGCGTAGTCTTCTATGCGCCCAGTGGTGACTCGAATCTCGCAGCCACTTACTGTCGTCGAGAGCACGTCATCATGTTCCTTGACTCGTGTCAAATCCAGGCCTGCGCCAGCATCGCTCGCGTTTGTTGGGGGCTTCGACAGAAGTGTGAACAAAAAGCCTACGGAAGAAAGTAACAACAGCGCTACCCCGATTGTCATTGGCCACAAAGTGTTCGGCGGGTGGGTCGTCCAATGATCTCTGTCAACAGTAACGCATGGGAAGGTTACGAGCGTCGCACCAAAGAGCAATGCAATAACCCAATAGGGTTGCTTTACCACTGCTTTGAGAGCGTCCCACATGATTTCTGACTAACTTAGCGTTTCTTGGCATGCCCGTCGAGAAGAACTTTCATTGAAGCCGCTCAACGCATAGCGACTTGGCCAGCTCCAATGCAGAGATCGCAGCCTGCCGAGTGACGGTGGGGAAGTCATCCACGAATTCCGATAGGGTCTGGCCGCCCTCCAAGTAATCGAGCAGCGCCTTTAACGATGACATCTTCGACCGGCAGCATCATAAGTATGATACGTCCAAACCCGCTAGAATAGTAACTGCGCTGTAACCCGCCTATTTGCGCTGTTGCAGCTGGAGAGCATGTACGAAGTCACCGTAGAAGACACGTTTTCCGCGGGCCACTACCTGCGCAACTATTGCGGTAAGTGCGAGAAGCCCCACGGACACAACTACCGCGTGCGCGTCACCCTGAGCGGCGAGCAACTGGACCAGGCCGGTCTGCTGCTGGATTTCAAGGAACTGAAGGACGTTCTGCGCCCGGTGATGAGCTACCTCGACCACCAGATGATGAACGAGTTGGAGCCGTTCACCATGGTGAATCCGTCGGCAGAAAACCTGGCCAAATACTTCTACGATGAAACCAACGCGCGGCTGAAGCAAAGCACCGACGGGCGGGTGCGGGTGAAGGACGTGACCATCTGGGAGACCGACACGACCACAGCGCGCTACAGCGAATAACCGGGTCTGAAGCCCGGATTCATTTTGAATCGCTTCCGGCACGACTGAAGCCGTGTCCCTTCGACCACATGCAGATCATCGAGATCTACAAATCGCTACAAGGTGAGTCCTCCTACACAGGACTGCCTTGCGCGTTTGTGAGGCTGGCAGGCTGCAATCTGCGCTGCACATGGTGCGACAGCGAATACACCTTCAAGGGCGGCAAGCGCATGACGCTGGAGGAGGTGCAAGACGAAGTGCATCGGCTCTTGCCCGACGGCGGCCTGGTTGAGGTCACCGGTGGTGAGCCCCTCTTGCAGGAGCGCGAGGTAATCCCCTTGATGGAACGCCTGCTCACTTCGGGCTATACCGTTTTACTGGAGACCAGTGGCGAGCGACCGCTGCATTGCGTTCCGTCGCAAGTGGTGAAGATTGTGGACGTGAAGTGTCCCGACTCGGGCGAGGGCGGCACGTTTCTCATCGAGAACTTGACTGCTCTCACGCCGCACGATGAGGTAAAGTTCGTCGTCGCCAGCCGTCGTGACTACGAATTCGCACGGGATTTCATTGGTCAGCACGAGCTGAGCCCGAGAGTCGCTTCCGTCATCCTCTCCCCTGCGTTCCGCAAGGATGCTGCTGGGAGTCGTGACGTGTCACATTGCCTCCTGGACCCGCAGGATATTGCCGAATGGATGCTGGCGGACGGCCTGAAAGCTCGCCTGGGGTTGCAGGTCCACAAGTTCATCTGGGAGCCTTCGCTGAAGGGCGTGTAGGCGGCACAGAATGAAGAACGAGCGAGCACAAGTCGTGGTGTCGCTGAGCGGCGGCATGGATTCCTCCGTTTGCGCCGCGCTGGCGGTGCGCAACTACGGCGCCGAAGCGACGGCCGCCTTGCACGTCAGTTACGGACAACTCACCGAAGCCCGCGAGCAGCAAGCGTTCCTGGTCATCTGCGACCGGCTGGGTATTCGCCGCCGCCTCATCTTCCGTACACCGTTTTTTCGCGCCATTGGCGGCTCCGCCCTCACCGATGATCGCCTCGCCGTCCCCGAGGCTGGTCCTGAGATTGGAGCGCACATACCGGTCACCTACGTTCCCTTCCGCAACGCGCATTTCCTGTCGGCGGCTGTGAGCTGGGCTGAGGTGCTGGGCGCCGAGCGCATCTATATAGGCGCCGTGCAGCAGGACAGCTCGGGCTACCCTGACTGCCGTCCGGAATACTATGAAGCCTTCAACGAAGTGATCCGCAGGGGGACGAAGGAGGGGAGAATTCGCATCGAGACACCGCTTATTGCCTTGCGCAAATCGGAGATTGTGACGCTTGGCCTTGAACTTGATGCACCCTTCGATTTAACGTGGTCATGCTACAGCCGGGAGGACAAGGCTTGCGGCGCCTGTGATAGTTGCGTGCTCCGCCTGCGTGCCTTCGCAGCGGCCGGTGCGTCTGATCCCGTTCCTTACCTGTCGCCGGCTGCGGTCCAGGATTATTCGTGAACTTGTATTGCAACATTCTCAGCGGAGGCCGGCACAGTGACAATAGAGATTCTGCCCACGGCTTCGCGCGCTGGAGGAAAACCATGAAGAAGCATATCGGTCTCGTTACCCTGCTCATATTCCTGATGGGGATGTGCGTGGCCTCGGGGTGGGCACAATCCACCGGAGCTATAAAGGGGATGGTCAAAGACCAGAACGGCAAGCCCATGGACGGGGCCACGATCGAACTCGTCAGCCCCGACACCGGCAAGAAGGCTGAACTGAAAACCAATGCCAAAGGTGAATACTCATCGATCGGGATATCTCCCGGCACCTACGACGTTAGCCTGATGAAAGACGGCAAGCTGCTGGACAAGGTCAGCAAGGTGCCGATCGTCCCCGGAGAAGAGGCGCGAGTGGTCAACTTCGACCTCTCTACCAAGCAGGCTGCGGGGATGACGGAGGAGCAAAAGAAGCAAATTGAGCAGGTGCAGAAGCACAACGAGAAGGTCAAGACGTTGAACGCTTCCCTTGCCAAGGCCAGGGAGCTTGAGACAGCGGGGAACTATGACGAGGCCGTGAACGTGCTGCAACAGGCTACCCAGGTCGATGCCACCCAGGATTTGCTGTGGTTCAGCCTAGGCGATGCCCAGCGCGGCGCCAAGAAGTATCCGGAGGCCATCGAGTCTTATCAGAAAGCCATAGCAATTAAGAGCACCGTCGGCGCCTATCACAATAACCTCGCGGACGCCTACGCGAAGTCGGGTCAAACGGAAAAGGCGGTGGCGGAGTACGCTGCGGCTGCCCAGGCGGAACCTACCAATGCTGCAACCTACTACTTCAACGAAGGGGCAGTGTTCACCAACACCGGCAAGACCGATGAGGCGGTGGCTGCCTTCGACAAGGCCATACAGGCCGACCCCAACAAGGCCGCTGCTTACTACTGGAAAGGCGTCAACATGTTGGCCAAAGCGACGACCAAGGGCGACAAGATGATTGCGCCTGAGGGCACGGCACAAGCCTTCAACAAGTACCTTGAACTCGACCCCAACGGACCGTATGCTCAACCGGCCAAGGATCTGCTGGCAAGCATTGGCGCGTCAGTAGAGACCACTTACGGTAAGAGCAAGACACCGCCCGCTAAGAAGAAGCAGCAATAGTCCACGAAGGGTTCGCGGAAGGGCGGCTTTGGGCCGCCCTTGCTTTTGTAGCCGGCCTGTCGCTCAGTGTTTTGGTCCGCCTACCGCCCTCCGTTAGAATCTGGACAGCGTTTAAGCCGATGCCCAGCTCAACCGAATCGAAGCTTCTTACGTTCCCCGAAGCGCGACAGGCGGTCGAGCAATACGCTTCCCGACTGTCCCCGTCCGGGCGCGAGACGTTTTCCTTGCTCGACGCCGTCGGGCTTGTCTTGGCCGAGGAATTGCGTGCTGACCGCGATTTTCCGCCATTTGCGCGCTCGACGCGGGACGGCTATGCGATACGGGCGGCAGACCTTGCTGCGCCGCCCGCGACCCTGCTTCTGATCGGGGAAATCAAAGCGGGAGCAAGCTCCGAACAAAGCGACACTACAGTTGGCAAGGGCAAAGCGGTTGAAATCATGACTGGCGCTCCCGTTCCCTCCGGGGCCGATGCCGTCGTCATGCTGGAGTACACGCAGAGAAAAGGCGACTCGATTGCGGTGCAGCGCGCGGTACAGGCCGGCGAGAACATCGTACCCGCAGGTTCGGAGGCAAGGCGGGGATCGCTCATGGTAGCTGGCGGCACGCGCGTGACGCACACCACGGTCGCGGTCGCGGCAGCGGTCGGGCGCGCCGAGTTCACTGTCTATCGCCGTCCCAGAGTGGCCATCCTAGCTACCGGGGACGAATTGGTTGACATCAATCTTCCGCCCGGCCCCAACGAAATCCGCAACTCCAACAGTTATTCTTTGGCCGCCCAGGTTTATGGCGCCGGCGGGGAGCCGCTGATTCTACCCGTCGCACCCGACTCGCCCGAAGAATTGGCTTTGTTGCTCCGCAAAGGCTTCGAAGCCGATCTGCTGCTCGTCACCGGGGGCGTGTCCATGGGCAGGTATGACCTCGTGGAGCAAGTCCTAGCATCATTCGAAGCCCGTTTCGTCTTCACAGGCGCGCGGATCCAGCCTGGAAAGCCCGTAGTCTTCGGAGACGTTACGTTGCATGACAAAACGACGGCCTTCTTCGGCCTTCCGGGTAATCCAGTCTCGACGATGGTTACGTTCCAACTGTTTGCCCGGCCGGTGCTCGATGCTCTTTGCGGCACAGCGCCACAGTCGCTGCCATTCGCCAAGGCCACGCTGAAGTCGGCATTCACCACAAAGACTGGACTCACCCGCTTTCTGCCCGCCAGGTTAGGCGGAACCCATGAACAGCCCGAAGTCGAACTCGTTCGTTGGCAAGGCTCGGGAGACTTGATGGCAGTGGCGCGTGCGAACTGCTACATTGTGGTACCGCCGGAACAAGGTTGCTTCGTTGACGGTGAGGCGGTAACCGTAGTGCTCTTCTAGGCGAAAGGTAGTTAAACCCGGACCACAAGAATAAACGCCGGGACGCGCAAAAGCGTCACAGGATTCTTGGTAAAGATTTGTTAAGTCTTCCCAAAATGGGACGGTTGGTCTAGGATCCCGGGGGTTCGTAGGCGCAGAATCAATGATTTACGAACTGGCCGCTTCTGCGGTCCCCGCGAAGCCATATAGAATCTGCTGAGCTGAAACGACAATGGCAAAGTGCAAAACCGGCTCGAAAGTGCTCTCGCACTATGACGCCGCGGGCCGTGCGACTATGGTAGATGTCTCCTCGAAGCAACCAAACCTCCGCGAAGCCGAAGCGCGCGCCTTCGTGGCCATGAGCGCCGAGGTCATCCGGGCACTGCCCAAGAACCCTAAGGGCGATCCTCTGGAGGTGGCGCGCGTCGCCGGCGTCATGGCCGCCAAGCGCACCGCCGAACTCATCCCCCTATGCCATCCCATTCCGCTGTCCAAGGTTGAGGTCTGGGCCGATGTGCAGAAGGACGGAGTCGCCATCCGCACCCTCGCCCGCACCACCGCCGTAACCGGAGTGGAGATGGAAGCGCTGGTTGCCGCCTCCGTTGCCGCACTCACCGTTTATGACATGTGCAAGGCGCTGGACAAGAGCATCGAGATTCGCGACGTGTATCTGGTGCGCAAGTCCGGCGGAAAGAGCGGTGATTACCAGCGCCGGAAGTCCAAGTAGCGAACCTGCGATTCCGACCAACATAAAATAGGGCAATTCCCAGTTGGCCAACGCCATGCTGACTGAATTCGGCTGGCAAAGGCTCGCGGCACGGATAGTCATCGGGTTTCGACGTAATTCATTCTTATCTTGCCAACCGGCAGGGTAGGTGTACAATCGTTCCCGTTTTTTCAAGTCGATCAGGACATGCCCGCTAAAACGATTTCCCTCCATGTTAATGGCCAGTTCAGGCGACTGACGGTCGATGATCCCGACATGCCGCTACTCTACGCCCTGCGCGACAACCTAGGACTGCACGGGCCGCGATTCGGTTGCGGGCTAGGTCAATGTGGCGCATGCACCGTGCACATTGACGGCAACGCAGTGCGCTCCTGCGTGACGCCGCTCTCCGCGGTAGGCAAGAAGAAGATCGTGACCCTGGAAGGGCTGGGCTCAAACGGGAAGCTGGTCGCTATACAGGAGGCGTTCATTACGGAGCAGGCTGCGCAGTGCGGCTTCTGCATCAGTGGCATGATCATGGAAGCAGCCGCTTTTCTGGCTCACAACAAGAGTCCCAGCGAAGCTCAGATCAAGCAAGCCCTGGCTCACAACCTGTGCCGTTGCGGCACTCATCTCCGTATCGTACGCGCGGTCAAGCGCGCCTCTGCGGGTGCTTAAGGACTGGCCGACCATGCTCTGCGACAAACCGACTCGCCGCGAGTTCCTGGAAGCCACGGGCGTCCTTGTCGTCAGTTTTTCTCTGCCATCCTTCCTGAGAACGGCCGATGCCCAAAGTACAGCCTCTGCCAAGACGGTTGCGCTGGACGAGGTGGATGCCTTTCTCGCGATTGACCGCAGCGGCCGCGTGACCCTCTACTCCGGCAAAGTGGAGCTGGGCACCGGCGTCAGCACGGCCCTGCCCCAAATCCTTGCCGATGAGTTGGAGGTTCCGCTCGCGCGTATCGCCCTGATCGAAGGAGATACAACTCTGACGCCGGCGCAGGGTAAAACGTGGGGCAGCCTCACCATCCAGGTTGGCGGCGTGCAGATTCGGCAAGCTGCCGCCACCGCCCGGCAGGCCTTGATTCAGGAGGCGGCAAAGGAGCTTGGTACGCCGGCCGCAGACCTAGTGGTCGAGCAAGGCACGGTGCGCCCCCGCAATGGCGGCAAGCAAGTGACGTATGGCGAGTTGATTGGCGGTAAGAACTTCTCGCTGAAGCTTGACAAGCAGGCGCCGCTCAAGAATCCGGCGAATTACAAAGTCGTGGGACAGTCTATTCCCCGCTCCGACATTCCGCCCAAGATCACGGGGCAGTTCACCTATATACAAGACTTCAAAACGCCGGGCATGCTGCACGGCCGCGTGGTGCGCCCCTCGGCCATGGACGCCAGCCTGCAGAGCGTTGACGAGAATTCCGTCAAGGACATTCCCGGTGTGGTTAAGGTGGTACGCGAAGGCAACTTCCTGGGCGTAGTGGCGGAAAGCGAATGGAGCGCCATCCGAGCCGCACAAAGGCTCAAGGCCAACTGGTCCGCGTGGGACGGCCTGCCCGAGCAGAGCAAGCTGTGGGAATACGTCCGCGCCACTAATGTTACCAAGGAGGATGTGACCAGCAATGCCGGTAACGCCGAACAGGCTTTGCAGCAGGCTGCCAAAAGAGTCAGCGCAACCTACAACTTCGCCATCAACTCTCATGCCTCGATGGGGCCGTCGTGCGCAGTCGCGGAATTGAAGGACGGCAAGCTCACTTGCTGGTCAGCCACTCAGGCCCCGCATGACTTGCGCACGCAGCTCGCCAACATGCTCTCCATGAAGGACAGCGACGTGAACGTCATCTACGTGGAAGGCTCGGGTTGCTACGGCCGCAATGGCCACGAAGATGCCGCAGGAGACGCTGCCCTGCTCTCGCGCGCGGTAAAGCGGCCAGTGCGGGTGCAGTGGATGCGCGAGGATGAGAACGGCTGGGACCCGAAGGGGCCGCCCACCCTGATGGATCTTCAGGCAGGGTTGGATGCGAACGGCGCCGTCGTGGCCTGGTATTCCCAGCTTTATGTCCCGGAGGGCGGCGGAGGCAATGTCAAGCTACTCGCGGCGGAACTGGCCGACCTACCCTGCGAGAAGGGGATGTTCCCGGGCAATATCATCAACAACTCGGCGATCCCCTACGCGTTTCCCAACGTGCGGACCGTGGCCCATCGCCTGGCGGAGACGCCGTTCCGTCCGTCGTGGATTCGTGCCCCCGGCCGCATGCAGAACACCTTCTGCAACGAGGCGTTCGTGGACGAGCTGGCGGTCGCGGCAGGCGCCGATCCCTTCGAGTTCCGGCTGCGTTACCTGAGCAACGATCCGCGGGGTACGGAACTGCTGCAGCGGCTGATGAGCTTCGCCAAATGGCAGGGCCGGAGCTCAGCCAAGTCCGCGGGCGACGTTGCTACCGGCCGGGGCGTCACTTACATCAAGTATGAACTGGCGCGTACTTACGTAGGAGCGGTCGCCGACGTGGAGGTCAATCGCAAGAGCGGCGACATCCGTGTGAAGCATTTTGCCATCGTCCAGGACTGCGGCCAGATCATCAATCCCGACGGCGCGAGAAACCAGATCGAAGGCAACGTGGTACAGACTGTTAGCCGCACGCTGAAGGAAGAGGTTACCTTCGACCGCTCGCACATCACCAGTCTGGACTGGGCCAGCTATCCGATTCTGATCTTCCCTGAAGTGCCGGATGTGGATATTGACCTCATTGACCGGCCGACGGAGAAGCCCTGGGGCGTGGGTGAGCCCGCCACCGCTGTTGTGCCTTCCGCCATTGCGAACGCAGTCTATGACGCCGTGGGAGCGCGGCTGCGCTCTGTGCCCTTCAAGCCTTCGAAGGTACTCGCCGCGCTCCAGAGCGCGTAGCTGTGACGACCAGCTCGAGGCCATTCCAACTGACTGTTGCGTTGCCTAACCTTGCGACGATGCTGGTGCTGCTGACGGCGGTGTGCGCAGTGACAGGAAATGCTCCGCCTGCAAGCGGGAATGAGGCGGCAAGTAACTTCAAGCTGCGGTGTTCTTCGTGTCATGGCCTGAATGGAAGCGGGGACACCTCTCTCGGGAAAACCTTGAAGGCTGCCGACTTGCGATCTCCCGAGGTGCGGAAGCAAACCGACGCTCAACTGGCGCAGGTCATCGCCAATGGGCGCAATAACATGCCACCCTTTGTCAATAGCTTGACACGGGAGGAAGTCCGCGCTTTGGTGGCTTACATCCGCAAGCTGGCGGAGAAGGTTCAAAAGTGACGGGACGAACCGAGCGGCGAGCGGCCACAGGATCGCAATCGCAAACTCTGCTCGCCGCGTGCCTACTCAGCCCTCAGGGTGATTGACGGGTCGACCCGAGCCGCACGCCGCGCAGGCACCCAGCAGGCAATTCCGGAAACACTCAGCAGCAACACAATCACCCCGAGATATGTAATGGGGTCGAGCCGCGAAACGCCGAACAACAAAGTGATGAGGGCGCCACTGGCAATTGCCGCCCCCATCAAGCCGACCACAATGCCGATTCCCGTAAGGGTCAGGCCCTGGCGGAACACCAGTGCGAGAATGTCACGCGGAGAAGCACCCAGCGCCGATCGGATTCCAATCTCCCGCGTTCGCTCGCTCACACTGCCGGCCAGCACACCGTAAATGCCGGTGGCCGCCAGGATCAGCCCCACGACAGCAAACGCCTGGAATACGATCAGCGCAAACCGGCGCTGGGCTGCGGATGTGGCCAGGAGGTTATCCATCGTGGCAACCCGCACAATCGGCTGGTCCTTGTCCACGGACCAGATCGCTTTTTGTACAGCAGGCGCCAACGCCGCTGCGTCCCCGTCGGCACGAACCACCAATGACATTGCGTCGTCTGCAAACCACGACTGACGAGGCGTGATGTATACCGCTTCGGGCTGGCTTTCTGCCAGTGATGTCTGCTTCACGTCGCCCACGACTCCAACGACGTTGTACGACGGCCGGTTAGTTGGGCCGACGTGGACCCGCTGTCCGATGGGATCCTGATTGGGAAACTGGCTTCTTGCCAACGACTCGCTGATCAGAACTGCGGGCGGTGAGCCAGCCACATCGTGGACATCGAGCAGGCGACCGCGGCGCAGCGGAATGCCCGTCACTTCGAAGTACTCTGGAGTCACGACATATCGAAACACGTCGTACGCGGCCTTGTTTTCGAACTGCGCACCATACACGCCGTACTGCTCACCGCTCAGTGGCAACAAGCTGCTGAAAGCCGTCGCCTTGACGCCCGGGACCTGGCGTACAGCTTCCAGGGCCTGCTCGAAGAAGCGGTGCCTGACCCCGTCGCCGTCGAAGCGGTGGCCCGACATCTGCACCTGCATGGTGAGCAAGTGCGAGGCAGAGAAGCCCGGGTCAACAGCGAAGAGACGCTCGAAGCTGCGCAACAGCAATCCGGCGCTTACCAGCAGCGTAAGGGCTAGAGCGACTTCTGCGACGGCCAGGGTTCGGCGCGTCCATTCGTGACCGCCAGCTGTGCTTTGCGAGGCCTGTCGTACTCCTGGTTGCAGGTCGCTACGCAAGACCTGCAAAGCAGGAATCAAACCCACTACGAGACCAACAAGCGTGGTGACACCGATTGCGCTGGCGAGTACTGTGCCATCGACGCCGATCGCCCCTGTGCGTGGCAATTCCGGTGGACTGAGCGCCACCAGGAGGCGCACACCAAACTGGGCCACGAGCATCCCCAACGCGCCGCCCAGAACAGCCAACAGCAAACTCTCCGTGAGCATTTGCCGGATTAGCCGCCTTCGCGCAGCCCCCAACGCGGCACGCATGGCGAATTCGCCGCGCCGTTGCACCCCGCGCGCCAACACAAGATTGGTCACGTTCACGCAGGCGATCAGCAGCAGCAGCAGCACGGCGCCAAGAACCGCCAACAGCGCCGGCTTCACCCCGCGCGTAACTTCGCGCTGCAGCGAATCGACGATGAACCCATGGCTGAGCGAAGCCCAGCGTGGCCGTGGAAACTCTGGAACGGGCGTACGCGCAATCGCGTCCAGATCACGGCGGGCCAATTCCTTGCTCACGTCCTGTCGCAGCCTGCCTACCATGTGCAGGTGGTGCCCCCACTCCGCGGTCTGGTAGTCGGTGACATGGGCAGCGTCATACTGCATGGGCGACCAAACCTCCGCGGCGGGCGCAAGAACGTTCTCGAAGCCGCCCGGCATCACGCCAATCACGGTGTACAGGTCGTCGTCGAGCTTGATCTGTCGTCCAACCACTGTGGGATCGCCGTTGAAGCGTTGCCGCCACAGCCGTTCGCTGAGAATCACGATTTTGGGACCCTTAAGCTGATCGTCGCCAGGTTGAAAGTCCCTTCCCAGTGCAGGTGGTACGCCCAGCACGCGGAAGTAGTTGGCTGTGACACTTTGCCCATCCAACCGCACCGGCTGGGCGGGTCCGGTCATGGCTGGCTGCCAAGCCTTCATGACGGCGAGGGTCTCGAAAGAGCGATTCCGGTCTGCCAACTCGCGATAGGTGTGGAAGGTGACATCGGACCGCGAGCCTTCATAGGTGTCCCAGATCATCATGATTCGGCCCGCTTGAGGATAAGGCAGTGGTTCAAAGAGAATGGGATTGGCCGCACTGAAGATGGCGGTGCTGGCGCCGATGCCCAAAGCCAGGATCAGAATCGCTGTCGCCGTGAAACCAAAGTTCTTGCGCAATTGGCGGAGCGCAAACCGCAAGTCATCCGAGAGTGTTTGCATCGTGATGAAACCGGGCAAAACCTTGCTGGAGCATGGCGCGTGCCACGGACGAAATCAGATAAGGCTTTATTTTCCAATTGATTGTAGCTTCGTCAGCCAAGCAAACGATAGAACCCTCGCTCGAAAACGGAAGATCATGTCCAAAGGTGGACAGACGGCGCCCCATCGCTATCGGGAGCGCATATGAAAAGAGGGACGTCTTCTAAGCAATTGGATCGGACCAGAGTTATCGGTTTGGGAGGATGTGGCGTACCTATCCTTGATTCCAAACCCTGATGAGCCGGGTGCGGGTCAGCCCTGGCGAGCTAAGTCCCCTGCCGTGATATCGTTCTGCCGTGAGCATGAGAACCGCGGCCGTGCTGACGGTAAGCGATTCCTCGGCCCGAGGGGAGCGCACTGACATCTCCGGCCCGGTAACCGCCGACCTGCTTCGTCAGAACGGATTCGACGTGACGCGTCAAGAAATCGTGTCTGACGAGCAGGGTGCCATCGAGGAGGCGCTCGTCCGCCTGAGCGAGCAGGCGCACTTGGTGGTGACCACGGGCGGCACTGGTATTGCAGCGCGCGATGTTACCCCGGAAGCTACGCGGACAGTCTGCTCCAAGCTGATCGAGGGTATCCCCGAGAGAATGCGCGCCGAAGGCGCATCTCGGACGCCGTTTGCCATGCTAAGCCGCGGTGTGTGCGGAGTGCGCGGAAGGTCGCTCATCCTGAATTTGCCGGGCAGCCCAAGGGGCGCGGTGGAATCGCTGTGCGCCGTGCTGCACCTTCTCCCGCACGCGATTGATCTGTTGGCCGGCAAGACCGGCCATAACGAAGAGCCCGCAAGCTGCTAGTCCGCCGGATTTCACAGGGCCGCCCCTGCCGGCAAGTTGCGTAGCTGCCGTCACGGATGCAACATCGATAGGCAATGCTTCTCGATCTGGGCGATCTTCGTGTACGCTCCTGGCGCAAGAGCGACCTCGACTCCCTCGTGCGCTACGCTAACAACCCGAAGATCGCGGCCAATTTGCGCGATCAGTTTCCCCATCCCTACACCCGATCTGCGGGGGCAGCCTATCTGGCTGAAATGCAGGCGGCAGAGGTGGAGACTTCCTTTGCCATGGAGTACGGAGGCGAGGCGGTTGGCGGCATCGGTTTCAAGTTGGGCACCGACATCGCGCGCCTGACTGCAGAAATGGGTTACTGGCTGGGCGAACCGTACTGGGGCCACGGCCTGACGACCCGCGCAGTGTTGGCTACCTCGGAGTGGGCCTTTGCTCAGTACAAGCTGACCCGCATCTTTGCCATGGCGTTCGCCTACAATGTGGCGTCCATGCGAGTGCTCGAGAAGGCGGGCTTCGAGCGCGAGGGGATTTTGCGCCGCAGCGCCATCAAGAACGGCGTCACCCTCGACCAGGTGCTTTACGCCAAAGTGTGCTGAGGAGCTAAACAGTTGCGAGCGCCTTCCGTGGGAAAGGGAAGTTGACTTTTCCGCAAGGAATTGCATTTCCCATTGTGGAACTCATTTGTTTATAGCTGGTTAGCTGGGCCATGAAAATGCAATCACTATGAGCGTTGCTGCCGCAACACCCCGCTCGCGGAACCGACAGGGCGCTGCCGTGCGCGGCTTTCATCGTCGTCGTACATCATTCATTCCTCTAACCAAACGTGCGTTTTGGACGAAGGAACCAAGCCATGAAAGGGCTTGTGGAGATGTGGTCCGTGCGGGCGCTGAGCGGTCAATCCTGCCCGGACTCGCCCCTCGCCCACCTGCCTTTGTTCCCGCCTACAGCCTCTGTTCCCGATGCGAAGATAACCTTCTAAAGGAGGGCCCGACAAAATGCGCATTGCTTCCCTTACCATCCTTTGCCTGGCGCTGGCAGCGATTCCAGCCTGGGCGAATTACGAGAACGGTCCCATCAACGGTACAACCGATGGTTGGACCATTAACTTCGGCTATATCGTCAGTGACACCTTCGTGGATTCCGGCACGGTTTCCGGCTTCGCGTTCGGAGTTTGGCTGTTCCCGGGCGACACTCTAACGAGCGTGGACTGGTCCATTACATCGGACGAGAACAGTGGAACCGTATATGGTTCCGGAACCGCAAGCGGTGCGAATCTGACCGATAAATTCATTTCCTCCAATCAGTACGGCTATAACATTGACCTGATCACCGTAACGGGACTGAGTGTCGGCCTGGAGGGTGGAACCTACTGGCTGAACCTGCAGAACGCCTCGGTGGCCAGCGGTGATCCGGTGTACTGGGATGAGAACAGCGGCGCCGGCTGCCAGTCGAACGGCTGCCCGTCGAACGCATCCGAGAGTGCCCTAGGCACGATCCCCTCGGAAGCGTTCACGGTCACCACGGGGACCGTACCTGAGCCCAGCAGCGTCATGCTGTTTGGTTCTGGAATCCTCGGCCTTGCCGGGCTACTGCGTCGGAGACTGTTCTAAGCCGTAACGAAGCCTCCTTTTGGTCGCGAACAGACCCGAAAGCCGGAGTGCCAGCTCCGGCTTTTCTTGTTGCACGTTGTAGCTGGCTAGAGGTCATAACCAAACTAGTAAACACTTGCCCTATTTCTGGTGCAATTTTCGCTTGTCGCCGCGGCGAGTTTCAGGTAGTTCTTACCGAAGAAAAGAGAATTTGCTCTTACCTTTGGCGTTCGAGGGCGTTCCGACAACACTCGGGCCGTAACCTGAGTGCGCCCGTCCTGAGCGCCACAGTAGCGACGAAAGAGAAAGAGTAGGCCGCGATGAGATCGTATCCCGTGGTCTCGCTGCTTGTTGCATTGTCATGCCTGCTTCCGGCCACACCTGCGATGGCTGGCCCGATACTTTTCTCGTTACCCTCGGACAACACTTTGATGAGCGATTTTGTCAGGGCGTTCGGCCTGCCTGGGCCGGACCTCGTGTGGACCCTGCACAGTACTTCCGGCAGGCTTGACCTCCTCCCGCCCATTGGCCCGAAAGGGCCTGACTGGGCGACCGCGCCGCCAAATGTTCTGCTTCCATCTCCGGTTCCGGAGCCCAGCGGGGTCACGGTAATGTTTGGCGCCGCCCTTTTCGGAGTCCTGGAATTGTGGCGCCGGAGGACCCGGCGCTCGATTTGATCGTTGTCACACGGCTGCTACCACAGCCAGAACGGGAGCTTGGTTTCTGCTCAGGCTGAATATGACAGCCCTCGGCACGCCTATCGCTTCATCAGTTCCTCCAGCTCTCTTTCGCCGATCACCGCAATGCCCAGCTCGCGCGCCTTATCAAGCTTCGACCCGGCCTCGGCGCCCGCAACCACATAGTCCGTTTTCTTGCTGACCGAACCCGACACGCGTCCACCAGCATCCTCGATGAGCTTCTTGGCTTCCTCGCGCGTATGCCGCTCTAGAGTACCGGTCAGGACGAAGGTCTTGCTCGCGAGGGTCGTCGCGCGCTGCTTCTTCCGGCCTTTGAAAGTCAGACCGGCCTCGCGCAGCCGTCCCACCAGAGAAACGTTCTTTGGCTCATCGAAGAATTCCCGAATACTGGCGGAGACGCGGGGACCGATTTCGTTCACTTCTTGAAGTTCTTGCTCGCTGGCATCCATCAATGCATCCATCGAGCCGTAGGCTTCAGCGAGAAATTGCGCTGTGCGCTCGCCGACGAATCGAATGCCCAAGCCGTAGATGACCCGCTCCAGCGGCAGATGCTTGGAGGCCTCGATTTCCTCGAGCACATTCTGCGCCGACTTCTTACCCATGCGATCGAGGGTCAGTAGCTTTTCTTCGGTCAGTTGGTAGATATCGGCGACGTCTTTGACCAGCCCGGTCTCGACCAACTGGTTCACCAGAACGTCCCCCATGCCTTCGATATTCATCACGCCGCGCGACGCGAAGTGGCGAATGCTCTCGCGTAGTTTGGCGGGACAGTTGGCGTTGACACAACGATGATCGGCCTCACCCTCGGCGCGGACCACGTGTCCGCCGCAAACCGGACAACGCTCCGGCATATGAAACCGGCGCGTACCGCGGGGTCTGTCGTCCAGAACCTTCACGACCTTGGGAATCACGTCGCCGCCACGCTCCACCGAGACCCAGTCGCCGATGCGCACACCCAGGCGTTCAATCTCGTCCATGTTGTGCAATGTGGCGCGGCTGACGGTGGTGCCGCCGATCGAAACCGGCTTGAGCGCGGCCACCGGTGTAAGCTTCCCCGTGCGCCCCACCTGTACCAGGATGTCTTCGACCTGTGTAATCCCCGACCGCGCGGCGAATTTGTAGGCAATCGCCCATCGCGGAGCCTTGCCGGTATAGCCCAACTCCTCCTGCAGCGCGATGCGATCAACCTTGATCACGATGCCGTCAATCTCATACGGCAGCCTGTCGCGTTTGGCTTCCCATTCGCTGATGAACCCCCACACCTGGTCGAGGCTGTGGACGAGCCTGTGGTTGGGATTCACCTTGAAGCCTGCGGTCTGGAGCGCTTTCAAGGTCTCGGAGTGGCGCTCGAAGATGGTGCGTCCGTCGCTGAACAAGGCGTAGGAAAAGAAATCCAGCCGCCGCTGCGCCGTAATATTCGGCTCCAATACTCGGACCGTGCCTGCCGTCGCATTGCGAGGGTTGGCAAACTTCGACAGCCCCTGCTGTTCGCGTTCCTCATTCATGCGCTGGAACGCGTTTAACGGCATCAGCAACTCCCCTCGCACCTCGAAGCCAGGCAGCAGATGAGCTTTGGCCAGCGTCTTGGCGGGAATGCTAAGCGGAACGCTACGCACGGTGCGCACGTTGAGGGTGACGTCTTCGCCGACCGTGCCGTCGCCACGCGTGATGCCGAGCGCCAGTCTTCCACTGTCGTAGCGGAGGGCCAGCGACATGCCGTCCAGCTTGAGTTCGCAAACATAGTCCACACGCGATTCGCCGCTCAACTCATGCACCCGCCGCTCCCAGTCGCGCAGCTCATCTTCGGTATAGGCGTTGTCCAGCGAAAGCATCGCCGAGGAGTGCGGCACCTTGACGAAGCCCTCGCGCGGTTTGCCGCCGACGCGCTGAGTGGGAGAGTCGGACGTCACCAGATCGGGATGCTCAGCCTCAAGCGCCTTCAGTTGGTCCATCAGGAGGTCGAATTCGGCATCGCTGACCTCCGGGTCGTCGAAGACGTAATAGCGGTGTTCGTGATAGCGAATCTTGTCGCGCAGGGCCTCGATCTTCTGCTGCACATCGTTGCGGAAGGGCATGGAACAGTTGTCAGTGGCCGATAGCCAGTTGTCAGTATCAAGTGGGCGGAAGTTTTCGGCAACTGCCTTGCCCACGATCGACAGTGGCAACTGGCGATTGAGCGCCGTTCGCGTACAATCAGAAGATCGAGAACTGGCTACTGACTGCTGACGACCGCCTTGAAGCGCCTTCTCAACAAATGGAGTCTGCTGATCCTGGCCACGCTCAAGCCGCTCGGCATCTGGGGAGTCCTCGGTTTCGCCGCGGTGGATGCGGCCTTCCTGGGTATGCCGCTCGATGCCATTGTGGCGGGCTATGTCTGGGCCCAGCCCCAGAGACTCCTCTTGTACTGTGCGATGGCTGCGACCGGCTCGGCGCTGGGCAGCGTCGTAATCTATGTCATCGGTTACAAGGGCGGAGAAGTGCTCCTGCTGAAGCGTATCGGGGAGCAGCGCTTCAATAAGATCCGGGCCTCGTTCGAGCGACACGACTTTCTGGCCATCATGCTGCCTTCCATGCTGCCGCCACCAACTCCGTTCAAGCTCTTTGTCCTTTCCGCCGGAGTGGCTGAGATGCGCTTCAGCCACTTCCTGGCGGCCATCTTCTCCGGGCGCTTCCTGCGTTTCGTCATTCTGTCGTTTCTTGTCATCCGCTTTGGTCCAGGGATTGTCGGCTTCGTCGGCGGCATGGTCCATAACCACCTGCGGATTGTCATCGCCTTGCTGGCCGGCGCGGCGCTAATCGGCTGGTGGATTTGGCGCGTCCGCAAGCGGAAGTTGTCGAGAAACACGGGGCGGGTGGCAGACCCGGCCAAACCATGACCGACCCAAAGGCCGACGCCCTCCGGCGGTGGTATTCCAAACGGGGAGAGGCCCGACTCCAGCGCGATACAGGTGGAGCGGGCGGAGGTGGCACGGTTTTTCAACTCACGCCCGCCGGCAGCGGAAGCTGGAGTCTGAGTGCGCTCTGCGGCTTCGATGGATCGAACCTCAACGGACCCTATCGCACGCTCACCATGGACAATGTGGGCAACCTCTACGGCACAACCTCCGGGCGATGGCACGAATCAGTACGGTTCCGTTTTTCAGGCTGACGTGGTCAAACGGCGTCTGGAGCTACTCGTTACTGCACACCTTCACCGGCGGTACCGATGGGGGAGTTCCCTTCGGCAGCTTGGTGGTCGATGCCAACGGCAACGTTTACGGCACTGCGTCGGTCGGTGGCGCCTATGGCTATGGCGTCGTGTTCATGATCGCGCCGTAATACACAGATTTCGCGCTGGTTAGCTTATGTGACATGGGAATGACACAAAAATAAGAACGGCTGCATCGACTTCGCAAGCCAGCAACTGCACACTCGCCCCACTCCAACCGGAACGCCGTGCGGATTTCCACCACGGAAGCTTCCCGAGTCTGGAAATTTGCGATTGAACGCAGAAAGCGGGGCCGTTATGAAATCCACAGTCTTGGCTTGTATAGCTGCTCTCACTTTGTTCGCCATCATGGGTATCTCCGACGCCCGGGCAGGAGACACCTTCAAGGTCTTGCACGAATTCGGCCTGGGCAACGACGGCTGGACGCCCGAGTCCGGTCTGGTTCTTGACAACGCCGGCAATCTTTACGGAACCACTACGGCGGGCGGCACCGGATGCTCGAGCAATCCAGGCTGTGGCATCGTCTTTGAGCTCACGCCCAACGCCAATGGAAGCTGGACTGAAGGCATCCTCCACAACTTCACCGGAACCGACGGAGCCCATCCTTACGCGGCCCCAGTCTTTGACAGCCGGGGCAACCTCTACGGCACAACCCACGGCGACGGCGTCAACAATCAGGGGACTGTCTTTGAGCTATCCGCCGACTCTTCGGGGACCTGGAATGCATTGCTCCTGCACTCCTTCACCGGGGGATGGGACGGAGCTTATCCCTACGGAGGCGTAAGCTTTGACAGCAGCGGACGAGTCTACGGCACAACTTCTTCGGCTGGCACATATAACGATGGCGTGACCTTCAACGTCACCGGCCAGGCCATCGGGGGAGAGATTGTGCTCCACACCTTTGCCGGCGGCAGTGACGGCATCGGGCCGACCAGCACCCTGATTTCCGACGCCAGCGGCAATCTCTATGGGACGACATACTCCGGAGGGTCAAACGGAGCTGGCACGATCTTCAAGGTGTCTCCCAACCGTCACAGCCCGGGATGGGCTCAGACTCTGCTGTATACCTTCAGAACGACGCAGTTTGGCAGCGGCGTTGACGGCGCCAATCCTTATGCCGGATTGGTTTTGGATGCGTCAGGCAATCTCTATGGCACAACTCTGTTCGGAGGGTCGGCTGGCGGTGGAACCGTGTTCAAGGTGAGCCCAAACGCCGACGGCAGTTGGACGGAAAGCATCATTTATGCCTTTCAGGGAGCCCTTGATGGCAACACGCCTTATGGCAGCTTGGTCTTCGACGCCGCGGGAAATCTTTATGGCACGACCGCCGGCGGTGGGCCACGAGGCTATGGCACGGTCTTCAAGCTGACACCTTCCCTGAGCGGGCAGTGGACAGAAACGATCCTCTATGGGTTTTCCGGCGGGGTTGACGGCGGCTGGCCAGGTGGCGGCGTAATCCTTGACAAGGCGGGGAATCTCTACGGAACCGCGGCCATCGGCGGCTACCAGGGACTTCAGAATGCCGGTGTAGTCTTTGAGATCACACCGTAGCGGAGCCAGAACAAGAAGGCGCCTTTAGTGTCCAAAAAGAACCGCGATGCTGCTACCTTGCAATCTCGACGCCGGCAGCGCGCTCCCGGCTCGCGAGATAGCCGATGCCGAAGAATGCTGCTGTGAACAGTAAGTCCGATGTGACCGCATAGTGGAAAAACGGCAAGCCCGCGACATAGCAAGCCGCCAGCCCGCTGAGAGTCTTGGGATACATGTCCCGCCAGACCATCCACACGGCGAAGTTGCTGATGAGGAAGAACGAGACCGACGCGGCCAGCGATGCTGTACCAATGCGAATAACCGAGAAGTTCTTGATGAGCACTCCGCTGAGCAGCACCACAGCCGCATACCACGCCCAGGTGACGAGGTGGTCGGCGGTGAGGGGATAGCCGTAGGTGACTCGCGTGAGGTACACATCCGAGGCGGCCAGCAAGGCTACGGGAATCCACATCTGCCGTCGCGGCATGCGCGCGCCAAAGTACAGCAGAGCAGCCGCCACAGGCGTGAAACTGAAGGGCAGTGCTACGAAGCGCAGATGAACAGCGGCGGCAATAACTACAAATAGATACGCGAGCATGGTCACCTCGACAGAATGAAACTCCTCTTGATTCTGTACGCCGGGCGCGCACCCGTCAAGAGGAGCTTTTTTTCTCCACGAGTCGTGCTTGGATACATCAAGCCCCTACCGCGGTGGTGATTGCCGCTCGAGGCTCTCCACAGTCGGCGAGGTCCAGGAGTTCATGCCCTCCATCAGCACGCGCAGGTCCGGACCAAGCACGACATAGCCACCCAAAGCCGTGCGGCCGGGAATCTCTGGATATGTGTAGCGCAGATCCTGGAAATCAACGAAGTATCCACGCATCGCGCCTTGGAGCTCCTGCTCGCGAACATACGGGAACACTGCCCAGTCAAAGTAGACACGGCCGAAGTTGGTAGCCTTCGCCACGCGCAACACCTCGGTTTCCTGCGGCCTATAGAACACCCGGGCTTGCGATTCCTCAATCTCGGAGGCGAGTGAGTTGAGCGAAATGGTCTCCAGGAAGTTGCCGGCCTCGACCACGCCATGCCAGTGAAAGGGATTGACCATGTAGGGGTAGGCAGCGACCCGCTCGGGCACAGACCCGCGATAGAGAAACGAATCCATGGCGTTGACCACGCGGCGATGCTGATAATCGCGCACGCCCCATATCAAAACGTAGCAAACCAGGGCGACGATGGCGCCAGCGCGGCCGCGCAGACCTTTGCTGCGCACGCCGATCTCCTGGTTGATGAGCCCGAAAAGCGCCGGCAGTGTAAGTCCGGCGATCAGCACAGCCCAGATGACCGGGTCGAAAATGTACACGATGTCCCACGAATACCAGCGATAGTTGAAAGGCTCGAACAGACGTATCCCATAAGCAGTACTGTAGTCCAGGAGTAGATGACTGGCGGCTGCCAGTACCGCCACCGCGTAGAGATAGCCCCAGCGGATGGGGATCATTGGCCGGCTCGAAGGAAGGGACTTTGGCGGCCATAGCCGCAGTCTCAGGCGATGAACGAGAAAAACGAGCGCGATGGTTCCTGCCGCGACAAAGGGGACACCAACAAAGCTGTGGGTAATACCGCGATGATGCTGCAATGCGGCTACTGGGCTCTTGAGCGCCCAGAGCATGTCGATGTCAGCCGCCTCGGCCGCGAGCACCATGGTCACGGTCGCCAGGGCGCTCTTGCGATTGAAGCCGGCACGCCCCAGGCAGCCTCCTGTCAGGAAATGCGTGATCGGATCCAAATCTCTATCTTTTTCCTCGAGTGGAAACGCAACCAGAATCGACAGGACAATGAGAACGAAAAGGGCTCAGAGAAATGGGTGTCAACCCCCTGATGATGCCACAGATCAGATCGAGAGCACTTCCTTCTCTTTACTCTTGGCCAGCTCTTCCATCTTCTTGATCTCGTCATCAGTGAGCTTCTGGATCTGTTCCAGCGCCCCATGCTCTTCGTCTTCCGTAATCTTCTTGTCCTTGAGCGCCTTCTTAATCAGGTCGTTGCCGTCGCGGCGGATGTTGCGAACTGCCGTGCGGTGTTCTTCCAGGACTTTGTTCAGATGTTTCACCATCTCCTTGCGCCGCTCTTCGGTAAGTGCCGGCACCGGAACGCGGATGAGCTTGCCATCGTTCATGGGGTTCAAGCCCAGGTCCGCACTGCGGATGGCCTTCTCGACGGCACCGATGAGGCTGATATCCCACGCTTGCACCGTGATGAGTTGCGGCTCGGGCGCACTCACGTTAGCGAGCTGATTCAGGGGCATCTGTGAACCGTAGGCATCTACCGTCACGCCGTCAAGCATGTGCACCGAGGCACGCCCGGTACGCGTAGCAGCCATCTCCTTGCGGAAGTCCTCCACCGCCTTATCCATGCGCGTCTTGAGCTGAGCAAAACTGTCCTTCAATGCAGGAATCGCAGCCATCGTCGTTTGCGTCATGTTCTGTGTGCCTCAGGATGGAATCAGAAGCTCCTGATTATAAACCCCAAAGGCGACGTGAAAGGTCAGTCCAGAGCCTACCCCTAGTTAACCAGGGAGCCGACTCGCTCTCCCATCACAACGCGCTGAATGTTGCCCTGCTGATTGAGGTTGAAGATCACGATTGGCAGGTTATTCTCACGACACATTGCGATGGCGGTAGCGTCCATCACGCGCAGCCCGCGTTCAAGGATCTCCATGTAGCTGATGGTGTCAAACATGACGGCATCTTTCACTACGATTGGATCATCGCTGTAAATGCCATCGACCTTCGTGGCTTTCAGAATGGCGTCAGCTTTGATTTCCATGGCCCGCAACGACGCGGCAGTATCCGTCGAAAAGTACGGACTGCCCGTGCCGCCGGCAAAGACCACGACACGTCCCTTCTCGAGATGGCGAATAGCACGGCGGCGGATAAATGGCTCGGCCACTTGATTCATTTCGATCGCGCTCATCACGCGCGTGAAGACGCCCTGCTTCTCCAACGCGTCCTGCAAGGCCAGAGCGTTGATGACAGTTGCGAGCATGCCCATCTGATCTGCTGAGACGCGGTCCATCGCCTTGGCTTGCTCGGCCACTCCGCGAAAGAAGTTACCTCCGCCCACGACGATGGCGATCTCTACACCGAGGTGATGGACGTCGGCCACCTCCCCGGCAATTTCATGCACACGCTGGTTCTCGACCCCAAATCCCTGCTTGCCAGCCAGCGCTTCACCGGAAAGCTTCAGCAGAATGCGTTTGTAAATCGGCGTATCCATTCTCTGGAAACTCACTAAAACGTTCCGGCCAGTCGGCTACCCGGCTGCCTGTTCGCTGACCTTACTGACCGCGACGGTCTCTCCCACGTCCCCCACCTTGAAGCGAGCGAAGCGCTTGACCGAGATGTTCTCCGCCAGCCTGCCGATGGCGGTCGCGATGAGCTGATGCACGGTTATGGTCTGATCTTTGATGAAGGGCTGTTCGTAGAGGCAGACTTCCTCGTAAAACTTGGCCATCTTGCCCTCGACGATCTTCTCGATCACCGGAGCCGGCTTGCCGGTCTGCGCCGCCTGCGCGCGGTAGATATCTTTCTCCTTCTCATAAGCCTCGGGAGTGACATCCTCCTTGCGGACGAACTTGGGATCGCTGGCGGCTATGTGCATGGCAATGTCGTGCACTAAGTCCTTGAAGTCGTCCGTGCGGGCCACGAAATCGCTCTCGCAGTTTACCTCGACAAGGACGCCAATCTTGCCTCCGGCATGGATGTAACTGGCCACGGAGCCTTCGCTGGTCACACGCGCAGCCTTCTTGGCAGCCGTCGCCACGCCCTTCTTGCGCAGGATGATGACGGCGCCTTCCATGTCCCCCTTCGACTCGACCAGGGCCTGTTTGCAATCCATCATGGGGGCGTTGGTCTTCTCGCGAAGCTCTTTCACTTGTGCGGCGGTAATGTTCACGGTCGTAGTACTCATCTGTGGAAATATTCCTGTTCTCTCGTTTAAGTCAACGTATAAGATTTACGTTCACGTCACTACAAAACGACCCGCGCCGTGTTCCGCGCGGGTCAAGAATCTTGTGAGCCCGAAGGCTGCGATTCTACGCGCCCGTGTCTGCCACTGCGCGACGGCCGCCCTTCCCCAGCACTTCCTCCATGCTCACTTCATCGAAGTCGCTGGCCTCCGCAGCCGGAGCTGCAATTCCTCCGCCTTCCTCCGGACTGGCCGCGCCCGCTTCTGCAGCCTGACTGTATTGCACACCCGCGGCGACGTCGGCCATCTGCTTGTCTGTGGCCGCCTGCGAACCTTCGACCACCGAGTCCGCAATCTTGGAAGCGAACAACCGGATAGCGCGCAGAGCGTCGTCGTTACCAGGAATTACGTAATCCACCTCACTCGGATCACAGTTGGTATCCACCACTGCAACCACGGGAATGCCGAGCTTCCGTGCTTCCTTCACTGCAATCTGCTCTTTGTTCGAATCGATCACGAACAGCGTATCGGGCAGGCGATTCAGGTTCTTAATGCCGGCCAGGTTGGCCTGCAGGTGCTTGCGCTCGCGCTCCAACTTTATGACTTCTTTTTTCGGGAGCAGCTCGTAACGGCCATCGGTTGCCATCTCATCGAGCTCCTTCAGCCGCTTCACCGACTTCTGCACTGTCACCCAGTTGGTGAGCAGTCCGCCCAACCAGCGCTGGTTGACGTAGAACATTGCGCAGCGCGTCGCTTCTTCCGCAATTGCGTCCTGCGCCTGGCGCTTGGTGCCAACGAACAGCACCAGCTTGCCTTCGGCGGCCGCGTCCTGCACGAACTTGGACGCTTCCTTGAACATCTTTAGCGTTTTCTGCAGGTCAATGATGTAAATGCCGTTGCGCTCGCCGAAGATGTACTCCTTCATCTTCGGGTTCCAACGTTTCGTCTGATGCCCGAAGTGAACGCCGGCTTCGAGCAACTCCTTCATTGTGATATTTGCCAAGCTACCTCCTAGGTTGGCTTGCATCCTCTGCGGCGGCATTGCCGGATCGCTCAGGATTGCTTTCCCGCAGCCGGACAACAGCTACGGGAGGATTCGTTCCGGTTTGCCTTGCCTGTCTCCGCCCCCGGAACCAAAAGGCGAGCCGACAGCCCCTCTATTACCGCTTGCTGAACTGGAATCTCTTGCGAGCGCCCTTCTGTCCGTACTTCTTACGTTCCTTTCCGCGTGCGTCACGTCGCAGGAAACCTTCCGCCTTCAGCTTGGAACGCAGTTCGGGGTTGAACTCCTGCAAAGCACGTGCAACTCCCATGCGGACGGCGCCCGCCTGGCCGTTGACACCGCCGCCATTGACGGTGCAAACGACATTGAAGCTGGTGGTGGTTTCGGTGGCAACCAGCGGCGACTTAGCCATGATGCGCTGCGCTTCGGTCACGAAATGCTGATCGAATGCTTTGCCGTTGACCTTGAACTCGCCACTGCCGGGCCGGAGAAACACGCGGGCCACACTCGACTTACGCCGGCCTGTTCCGTAGTACTGAAGCTGTTCTGCCATTCTTGAATTCGCCGGGAGACGCAGGCTCCCTTTGATCCCTCCCAAGAAAATTTTTGACTGGCGAAGATTTGGCTTCGCCACTGGAGCGCTATGCGCCCTTGGCAACTACGGCTAGCGTTTCAGGCTTCTGCGCCTGATGTGGATGCTTGTCGCCTCTGTAAACCTTCAGCTTGCTCGCCATTGCGCGGCCCAACTTAGTGTGCGGCAACATGCCGGTAATTGCGTCTTCTACGATCTGTTCCGGCTTGCGCTCGAAGCGCTTCCTGTATTCCTCAGCCTTGATACCGCCCGGATAGCCGGAGTAGCGGTAATACACCTTGCGGTCGGCCTTAAGCCCCGTGATGCGGACCTTCTCGGCATTAATCACGATAACGTGGTTCCCAGTGTCCAAGAATGGCGTGTACTTAGGGTTGTCCTTGCCAGAAAGAATGCTTGCCACACGAGTGGCCAGCCTGCCCAGGGTCTGACCTTCGGCGTCAACGACAAACCACTTGCGCGCAATTTCCCCCTTGGGGAAATAGGTTGACATCTCTAAACTCTCCCAAAATGTTGAAAAAGACCGCGAAAGAGCCGCTGAGTTCTGGCGCTGGACGCGCAAGGGACCTTCAGGCGGGCAAACGCAGGACTACTAAAGCCTTAAGAATAGCCCACCGACATGCTCATTGTCAAAAAGAGTAGTTGCCAGACCGTTCGCAAGAATGGTCCCCACAGCATTATTCGTACCTGAGGCACTCCACCGGATCCAGCGTCGCGGCCCGCCGGGCCGGAAACGTACCGAAACCGATTCCCACGAGACAGCAGACGACAATGGCGACGAAGGCACTCAGAAGAGGAATGGGAAGCTGGTAATCAGTAAAGAACCGAACGGAAAACGGAAGGCCGAGACCAATCAGCGTGCCCACTGCGCCGCCGGTCACCGAGATCAATATTGCCTCGGTCAGAAACTGCAGGGTTATGTCCTGGCGCGTGGCGCCAACAGCTTTGCGAATCCCGATTTCCGGGATACGCGAGCTGACGGTGGCAAACATGATATTCATGATGCCAACTCCACCGACGATCAGAGTGACGGTGGCGAACAGGCCGAGAACGATCGTGAGCGCGGTGGCAAATTTCTGCGCCACAGTGAGCACTTGAGTCAGGTTCCCCACCAGATATTCGGACTCGGGACGGTGGCGTGACTGGATAACCTTAAGGATTTGATCGGTGGCACGTGGCACACTGTTGCTGTCAGCCATCGAGAAGTAAATTTGGTTAACTGTGTTCTTTCCCGCCAGGCGCCGTGCGACCGAGTAGGGAATGAGGATGGTGTCATCCTGGATCTCTGAGCGGCCGAAGGTGTCGACGCCTTCGCGGAACGTACCAATAATGGTGAACGGAAGCCCCAGGATCTTGATCTCGTGTCCCACTGCCAGATCGCTGCCCCCGAACTGGCGTTGCGCGAACATCTCGGTTACGAGCGCGACCTTGTTGAAAGCCTGCGAGTCCTGCTGATTGAAAAACAGACCGGAGGGCACACGCAGCCGCCGCACATTCACATATTCCGGGCTGACACCAAGCACGAGTACGTCTCGCTCCTTACCGCCGGGAGCAGAGATGCGGTCATGCAGATTGAGCACGGGCGATGCTGCCTGGATGCCGGAGACCTGGCTCTGCACTGCCCTCATGTCGTCCACCGTCAAGTAGTCACGAAGGGCAGCATTGGAAGCGGCATTGGTCTGGCTGGAATACTCGGTCCAGATGAGATTAGCGCCCACGTTCTGGATCTGCGTCAGCAGAAACTGTTTGCCGGTAAGCGCAATCGTCACGACCAGAATCAGGGATGCGGTACCGATGACCATGCCCAGGGCGGTCATTGTCGCGCGCACTTTGTCAGCACGAAAGGATTGGGCGGCGAAGCCGCAAATATCGCGGAAGACGATTCTCTGCTGCTTGCTTGGAATCGCAAACGCTGCAGCCTTCGCCGTTCGCTGTGGCATGGTCCTCAACCTTTTCCGACGACAACGAGGGTCACACCGACACAAACCAGAAAAATGCCGGCCCAGCGGCGCCAGTTCACTCGCTCTCCTAGGAAGAACCGGCCACCAAGCGCGCCGGCCACGTAGCCCAATGCCGTGACGGGCACGACGAAGCTAACGTTCTCCAGGGAAAGCATGGCCAGCAATGAGAAAAACCCGAGCGTCATTAAACCCACGCCGATCCACATCCACTTCACACACACTGCTTGCCGAATCACTTTGAGGACAGCCAGCGGACGGAAGTCGTGCACTTCGCCAACTTCCTTCATGGCCCGCGAGACGCAGAGCTCACCTCCCGTCCCGGCAACCACGATCAGTGAGAAGAAAATGACCTCGAACACGACTTATGGATGCTCCGTAGTGCGTGGGCTGGTGTGTCCCACGACGAAAACCCCCAGGCAGATGATTGCGATGCCCGCCCAGCGGAGAGGAGAGACGACCTCGCCCAACAGCAGTGTGGCCAGCAGCGCCACGACGGCATACGCCATTGACGATGCCGGCTGTACGTAACTGTAATCTGCCCATGAGAGTACCAGCATGTATGCAACAAAAAAGGTAAGCAGAGAGGCAATGCCCAGCCAGATCGTGCCCGACGAGAGGATCCGGGCAAAGACATGCATGAGTTCGCCAAGTGACGACACTCTGGTCGCAACCTTTCCGATGTTCTTCATGCCCTTGCCGAGCATTAAATTTCCCAGCGGCCCGGCAAGGATCATGATCAGGATCAGCAGGTATGTCTTAAGATGCAATCGCTTGTGGGAAGTCATTATGAAGTTCGGCTAGGAGCTTGTCCCTCGTGTCAACGAGCCTTTCTCTCATGGTATAACAAGAATCATACCGTCAAGGCACCACGTGCCGTTTCCATTGGTAGCTGCCAGTATTCCTGCAGCAGGCGGTCCTGGCAGATGATTGGATAACTTCAAGCCTGGAAAGGTTTTCGCGCTTTGTGTGGCATCGCCGGCTTTACCCACAAGAACTGGTCGCCCGATTCGGGACGCATTGAAGCTGCCACCAACACGCTGGTACACCGGGGACCTGACGAACAGGGGGTCTTTCGTGCGAATGTTTGCTCTCTTGGCGCTACCCGCTTGAAGATCATCGATCTCGTGGGTGGGGATCAGCCCATAACGACGGAGAATGGTGACGCAGCTATCGTCTTCAACGGCGAAATCTACAATCACCTCGAACTGCGCGCGGAATTGGAAGGTCTGGGCCATCGCTTTCAATCGCATTGCGACACAGAAACTGTGTTTCGCGCCTTCCTGCAGTGGGACACCAGCGCCTTCGCTCGGTTGCGTGGCATGTTTGCCGTTGCCCTGTGGACCAATTCTTCCCGGCGACTTGTATTGGCGCGGGATCGCATGGGCATCAAGCCGCTCTATGTCGCGCGGCTAGGGGAGGACCTTTTCTTCGGGTCGGAGTTGAAGGCGATCCTCGTGCATCCAGAGATTGAACGACGGCTAAGCCTCTCCGGCCTGGATTGTTACCTCTCTTTGAATTACGTTCCGGCCCCGTGGACCCTGGTCGACGGAATTGAAAAGGTGTTGCCAGGACATTGGGTTGAGTGGTGTTACGGCAAGCTTCGCTCGGAACCTTACTGGCGCGTACCGGAAGGCACCCCCGGTCGCCATACCTTGGAATCGGCGCGGGAGGAATTGGACAGGCTATTGCAGCAGTCTGTGCGCGAGCACCTCCTTTCCGATGTGCCGCTCGGAGTCTGGCTCAGCGGAGGCATTGATTCCTCGACCATCCTGCATTACGCGGCCAACACGTCGAGTTCACGCCTGAAGACATTTTCCATCTCCTTCCGGGGGCGCAGCTTCGACGAGAGTTCCTACGTTCAGCAGGCGGCCAGCTTGTATGGGACGGATCACCAGCAATTCGACCTAAACCCCGAAGAGGACCTGCAAAGTGCAATCGAGGAATTCTCCTACTATTCCGACGAGCCGAGCGCGGACGCGGGAGCACTACCGGTATGGTTCCTCTCTAAGCTCTGTAAAACCAGGACCACGGTGGCTCTTAGCGGGGAAGGCGCCGACGAGTTATTCGCTGGATATCTGACCTACCCGGCCAACCGGTTCGCGCACCATCTTCGGTCCCTGCCCTCAAGCTCCTTGCGGCTGGCGATTAGCGCGTTGCGCCACTGGCCGGTGTCAGACGAAAAAATCAGCATCGAATACCAGTTGAAGCGCCTTCTAAATGGCAGCCTGCTGCCGCCTGAGCAGGCGCACGTCTATTGGAATGGCACCTTCTCGGAGACCGAGAAGCGCATGCTTCTGCAGACGCCGCCTACTGGCTCATTCGACACGATGCTGGCGGACTTGCGGCGGACTTTGCCGGGTAGTGACGATCTGGCTCCGTATTTGGCGTTCGATCAGAAGTACTACCTTCCCGACGATATCCTGGTGAAGTCCGACCGCATGAGCATGGCCCATGCGGTGGAAGTGCGGCCGCCATACCTTGATCATCGCATCGTCGAGTTCGCAGCGACTTTGCCGGCATCGCTCAAGATTCGCGGGCGCCGCCAGAAGTTTCTGCTGAAGGACATCATGAGAGATCGGCTGCCCGCGTCGATTCTGCAGCGCAAGAAAATGGGCTTTGACATTCCTGCACACGAGTGGCTTCGTGGATTACTGCGTTCCCTGCTGATTGATACTTTGAACACCGGGCTTTCCGAATACCGGGAACTTTTTCATTTGGAGGTAATCCGATCCTATCTTCGCAGTCATTTGGAAAGACGCGCCAACATCGGCTATCACCTATGGGGCTTGATGATCCTGTTCTTGTGGATGAAAAGGTGGCGCATCCAAGCGCCAGTGTCTACCGCAGCCAGTCGCCAGTTGCAGCCCGAAGGAGTTGGCACCTCTACCTAGCGGTGGCGCTGGTCGCTGCGGCTGTGTACGTGGGATGCATGGGCTCTCCGCCTTCGCTACAGGACGACGTGGACGCGGTGCAGGCCCAGATCGCGCGCAACATGCTCACGTCAGGCGACTGGGTGACGGCGCGCCTGGATGGCGTCGCTTATCTCGAGAAGTCCCCGCTCATTTACTGGCTGATGGCGATTTCTTACAAGATCTTTGGCGTACATGACTGGGCCGCCCGGATTCCGATTGTTCTCTTCTGCATTGGACTCTGCTGGCTGACGGCCGCGTTCGGCACGTGGGCCTTCGGTAAGCGGGCTGGCTTCTACGCCGGCCTGTGCACGGCGACCTGCGTTGGGTTGTGGCTGTTCACTCGCATCCTCATACCCGATGTCATGCTGACCTTCACGGTCACGCTGGCGATGTGGGCCTTTCTGCGGTGCCTGGAGGAAGACGAACGTCACCCGCGGGCCTGGGCTGCGGTTCTTGCTGCCAGTCTGGCCGTGGGGCTGATGCTGAAGAGCCTGATTGGGGTGCTTTTCCCAATTGCGGCGGGCGGTATCTACCTAGCCCTAACGCGGCAGCTGTTTTCGGCCAGGGCCTGGAAGCGGCTGCACCCATTCTCAGGCCTGGCGATCATCCTGCTCATCGCCTCGCCGTGGCACATTCTAGCCACGCTCCAGAACCCCCCGTACTTCGACTTCACGCTGCGCAGCCTTCCCGGCGAGTACCACGGCTTCCTGTGGTTTTACTTCATGAACGAGCAGGTGCTGCGCTTCCTTAACCTGCGTTATCCTCGCGATTACAATACCGTGCCCCGGCTTTGGTTCTGGCTGTTTCACTTGATCTGGCTGTTTCCCTGGAGTGTGTACCTGCCAGCGGTCGCGAAGTTGTCGTACAAGCCGAAGGACCGCGCCCGGCGCACACGTTTGCTTGCCCTTTGCTGGATCGGATTCATTCTGGTTTTCTTCACCTTTTCTACTACCCAGGAGTATTACTCGATGCCCAGCTATCCCGCGTTCGCGTTGCTGCTGGGCTCGGCCATGGTGGCGGAAGGAAAGTGGATCGGTAGAGGAACGCGAGTCCTAGCCGTCGTCGCCTCATGCGCAGCGTTGGCCGCCGTCGTGATTTTGTTGTTGATTCGCAACGTACCCACGCCCGGCGATATCGCAGAGGCACTCAGCTACCATCCGCGAGTCTACTCACTGTCGCTCGGCCACATGGAAGACCTTACGCTGCAATCGTTTGCCTACCTCAGGCTTCCGCTTGCGTTGGCTGCGCTGGCTTTCGCTGTGGGAGCCATAGGCGCAATGGCCGCGCGCGGCCGGCGTGCCTTTCTTTCCGCCGTTCTCATGATGGTGCTGTTCTTCCAAGCCGCACGTTTGGCCATGGTTGCCTTCGACCCTTTCCTGTCTTCTCGTGCGCTGGCTGAGGCACTGGACCGATCACCTGAAGGCGGACTCATCGTCTATCGTCACTATTACCCGTTCTCCTCGGTGTTCTTCTACACCAACCGTATTGCCCTGCTCCTGGATGGACGGCGTAACAATCTGGTTTACGGGTCGTACGCGCCCGGCGCACCCGAGGTTTTCATCAACGACGCCCGCTTTCGGGAGCTCTGGCTGGGACCGCAACGGGAGTATCTGACAGCTCCGGAAAATTTGCTCCCTCACCTCAGAGAGCTTGTTGGAGAGAACGAACTGAACACCGTCACACGGAGTGGGGGCAAGCTTCTGTTGACCAACCAGGCCTTGTCCGGCGATCGCTCCCATTGACGCCGCTGCGAGCCGCTCTGACGACATTGAAACCCCGGTGTTTATGAGAAAATGAGCAGACGATGTTATCTCAGGCTTCCTATCTAACGCGCGTGTGGATGGGTATTAAGCTGTCGGGCAGCCTTCTTCCCGATACGATCAGGCCTTTGTCCGCGCATATCAAATTGACGGAAAACTGCCAGGCGAAGTGCATCAGCTGTGACTACTGGAAGTCGCGCTGGCAGGACGCCATCAGCACTGAGCGCGCGGTCGAATTGGTAAACGAAATCGATGCCCTGGGTATCCGTGTACTGCGCCTCACCGGCGGCGAGCCGCTGCTCAGGAAAGACCTGTTTCACATTCTGGATCGGGCGAACACCTCTCGTTTCAAGCGCATCACCATCCAAACCAACGGATTGCTCCTTAAGAAGCTCCACAAGGAGATCAACGCTTCTCCTCTGACCAACGTTGCCGTTTCCATAGACGGTTTGAAACAGACCAATGACTTGATCCGAGGTATCCGCGGCTATTTTGACCTGGCCATGGAAGGCATCAAGCTGCTTCGCGACAAGCGAATTACGATTTCGGTGACGCTCAATCGAATGTCCGCCGGAGAGCTTGCAACCCTGGCGGATTTGGCGCGCTCGGCGGGGGCTGAACTGGAGTTCAACATCCTGAGCCGGAGTCTGTTCTTTCTGAAGGACGCTGATCTCACTTCGTTGTGGCCGGAGCGCAGTGATGTTCCTGCCATCGCCAAGTTTGTGCGCGACAGCCTGAAACGTCCCGCGTACGAGGTGGATTACATCACGAGGTACTACAAGGACGAAGGCCTGCAGGAACCGCCTTGTGTGCTCGGTTATCTTCAGGTGTTCGTGTTGTCGAACGGGGACGTGCTGACAGGATGCTATCCGCTGAGCCCAGTCGGAAATATCCTGCGGGAAACTCTGGAGAACATCCTGCAATCGGAGGCGTACGCTCGCCAAAGTGCCGCAATGGTTCGCCGGGAATGTCCAGGCTGCACTTGCGGCGTGGAATCTTCGCTGGCCATGAAGTACGCGGGCTCCAGTGCGTTCTTTCATCTCAGCCGCCTGACACAATCCCGGCGCCCGAGCAGTGAGGGGGCGCCTGTCGCGTCGCGGCCCCGGGAAGATTCTCCTATGGTTCAAATCAGGTCTTCCGGAGCCGGCCGCTGAACGAAGGCAAGGTTCTTACCCGCCCCAAGGCGTGCCGCGCGACATGTAGAATTGTTGCATCGGCAGCGCTCTAAGGGACTATCAAGAACTCGCACACTCTTAGGAGGAACAGATGAGGATTGCCGTGTTAGGCGGCGACGGCTATTGCGGATGGGCGACGGCCCTTTACTTGTCCAACAAGGGCCACTCGATCGCCATCGTGGACAATTTCTTTCGCCGTCAGTGGGACCACGAACTTGGAGCACAGACCCTCACTCCGATCCGCCCGCTTGCCGAGCGGTTGGCTGTCTGGCAGGATCTCACTGGCAGAACAATCGAGTCATTTGTCGGCGACGTTACCGACTACGAGTGCCTTTCCGAGGTGATGAAGGAGTTCGAGCCTGAGGCGGTGGTCCATTTCGCCGAGCAGCGCGCTGCACCTTACTCCATGATTGACCGCAAACACGCGGTCTTCACCCAGGTAAACAATGTCGTCGGAACCTTGAACCTGCTGTATGCCCTGCGCGAGTTTCTGCCCGACTGCCATCTGGTCAAGCTCGGCACTATGGGCGAATACGGCACTCCCAACATCGACATCGAAGAGGGATACATTGAGATTGAGCATAACGGCCGCAAGGATGTGCTTCCCTATCCTAAGCAGGCTGGCTCTTTCTACCACCTGTCGAAGGTGCATGACAGCCACAACATCGCATTCTGCTGTAAGGCTTGGGGCATCCGCGCCACCGATCTAAACCAGGGCGTGGTCTATGGAACCGTCACCGATGAAACCTCCCTCGATGAAGCCCTCATTAACCGCTTCGACTACGACGAGGTCTTCGGAACAGTACTGAATCGTTTCTGCGTGCAGGCCGCGCTTGGACACCCGCTGACGATTTACGGCAAGGGCGGGCAGACGCGAGGCTTCCTCGACATTCGCGATACCGTTCGTTGCATTGAAATCGCATGTCTCAATCCCGCTCGGCAGGGTGAATTCCGTGTGTTCAACCAGTTCACCGAGCAGTTTACAGTTCTGCAGCTCGCCGAGATGGTAAAGATCGCCGGCAAGGATATGGGCCTGGAAGTGGAGATCAATCACTTGCCTGATCCTCGCGTGGAAGCCGAGGAGCATTACTACAACGCCAAACACTCGTCGCTGCTCAAGCTGGGTCTGCAGCCGCACCTGCTATCTGAGTCGCTCCTCGACTCACTGATCCACATCGCTGTCCGGTATCGCGACCGGATTGACACCTCGCTGTTCATGCCGCAAGTGAATTGGCGTCATCCGAGGAATGAGCGTCACGCAGAGGGACATACCGGGCGTGTGCTGGCAAAGAGTTCCTTATGAGCCGGTCTTGACGGCTTCTTCCGCGGGCAACTCCTGCGCCGGGATGTGAACAGCCGGCACGAGTTGCCCGTCACGGATGAAGTACTTGTGGCCACGCCACAGGATGGTCCGGCGAGTAAAGCTCACCAGCCAGATCACGGCGGCCATTGCGTCCCAAAGTGGTATCAGCGCGTATTTCTGCCAAGACACGCGATGCTTCAGCCCCCACCCCCCGATCAGCCAAGTCATCAGGCAGCGAAGCACAAGGTAGCTTCCCAGATAACCAGCCGCAACAGCGAGTGTAGGCCGGACGAACATGACAGCCAATGCCCAGGGTAGCCCGAAGGTGAAGATGAGGCCGATATGTCCCCAGGGCCGCATGTTTCGCATAACCACAATCCAGCGCAGTCGCTTGTTGAAGAGGTCGCGCAGGGAGTCGTAATCCGCGACCGTCAGCACTGAGTAAGGAAGAAGCTTGACTTCAGCGCCCTGCTCCGCAATCAGCCGGCCCACCAGCAGGTCGTCCGCTGGACGGTTTTCGATAGCCTGGTAGCCGCCGAATCCTTCCAGACGGGCGCGTGTGGTGGCAATCGTGGGGCCCAGTGCAAACTTCACGCCATCGAGTTGCCACGCCACAAGGATTCCAGCGTAGAAGTCAGAGAGCATGCCGACCGATTGAAGGTGTTGGACGAGCGTCTTCTCGTCTATCGGCGCGTAAAAACAAGTCACCGCCCCAACGCTTGGATCAGCGAGCGGCGCAACCACCCTGCGCAGATAGTCGGACTCGGCGCGTACATCACTGTCGTTGATTACCAGATATTCATAGCGCGCCTCCTCCGTCAGGCGCGCGAGCTTGGCGACTTTGTCGTTGGTGGCGACACGGCCGGAGCCAAACAGCACCCGAACCCTGCAATCAGGGAACTCCTGCATGACCCTCTCGACCACGCCTAGCGCGGGATCATTGCGGTCGCCCACACAAAAGATAATCTCGTATTCGGGATAGTCTTGCCGGCAGAAGCTGGCGAAGTTCTCGTAGGCATCAGGATCGAGCCCCCGCACCGGCTTTAGAATGGTTACAGGCGGTGTAAATTCGGCAGCAGATAATTTCTGTTTCGCGGATACATGGAAAAAACGCCAAGTACTGTAGAGCACGATGAGGTAATAAATAAAGGGAATGGCCGCGATCAGGAAGAACGCGTAGTACACGAGCCAGGAAACCATCAGGCCTCTCGTCAGGAGCTACCTCATTATCGGAAACGGCTGCTGACTTCGCAAGCATGCAACGTTGCATCAATGCGACCCCAGCAGGCTGTACAGGAGGACTGCCAGCACGAACAAGGTAATCCCAACGTACAAATAATCGCGCTCGACCGCGAACGCCACTGCCGAAAACCCCACCCGGGTCACGGGTGTAGCAATCAGGATCAGCAAGCCCAACTGGATGAGTGCGCGACCGCTCATGTGCAGCGCACCGTCGATAATGCCTCTAACGCTCCGCAGTCCCTCGGGGACGCCGTGGAAGCTGCCGTACTGCACGATCTCGAGGCCATGGTGCGTGAGATACACGGCCGTCCCGAAAAGAACGACGGTCGCTGCCAGGATCACGCCCGTGCGCAGCAGCGATCCGATGATAGTCTCGATTCGAAGGTCGTTCCAATTGCTGGCTCTCATAGCCGGCCAGTCGCTCCATTAAAGATCATTTCGAATCCAAGCACCGCAATCACAGCCGCGAACACGTACCGCAGCACCTTTACGCGGGCCTTCACCAGCACTCGAGCGCCAATCAGCGAGCCAGCCAGCACCCCCAGCATTACCGGCATGGCAGCGCCCGGCGCGATGTAGCCGCGGTGAAGATACAGGCCTGCGCTCGCCGCTGCGGTCACGCCAATCATGAAATTGCTGGTGGTAGTTGAAACTTTGAAGGGGATTTTCATCGCCTGGTCCATCGCCACAACTTTCACCGCCCCCGAGCCAATGCCCAGCAGACCGGACAAAACCCCGGCGCCGAACATCAAGCTGAACCCTCCAGGCACGCCTCTAACTTTGTAAGACTGAGGCCCCGACATTGTGGGATATGAGCCGTTGAGCCTCAAACTGGTCCCAAGCTTCGTTGGTGGCAGGTGCTGGCCATGCTCAAGCCGTTCGCGGCTTGAGAGAAACGCTGAATACAGCAGCACGATTCCGAAGACAATTGCGATCGCGCTGCCCGATACGTGCATTGCAATCGCGGCTCCGGCGATGGCACCGACGGTAGTCGCGGTCTCCAGAAACATCCCGATGCGGATGTTTGAATAGCCTTCGCGCACATATGCTGCGGCGGCGCCCGACGAGGTTGCGATCACTGACACCAGCGATGCGCCGATGGCATAACGAATGTCCACATGAAACAGGAGCGTGAGCATGGGGACTATCACGACTCCCCCGCCCAGACCGGTGAGCGCGCCCAAGAAACCGGCGAGCAGCGAGCCAACGCCGATCAGGGCGCTAAACTCAAGAACATTCATCGCCACTCAATGTAGCAGACTGCTCATCGAGGGCAGTCGCTATTCATACCGCAGTGCTTCGATGGGATCGAGATTGGCAGCCTTCCAAGCGGGATAAATCCCGAACACCAGGCCGATCGCGATCGAGACCGCAGTCGCTGTGAGCACCCAGGCCAGAGACATACTTGCCGGCAGTGCCGGAAACACGACCGGAACCAATGCCGTCAAGACACCCCCGATCACAATGCCCAAGACACCACCGATTCCCGTGAGAGTGATCGCTTCGAGCGTGAATTGAAGCAGCACATCGCGCTTGCGGGCACCGATCGCCTTCCGCACTCCGATTTCGCGAGTGCGCTCCGTCACTGACACCAACATGATGTTCATCACTCCCACTCCACCAACAATCAGCGCCACGCTCGATACGGCAAACATGAAGATGAAGATGCCTCCCGTGAGCTGGTTCCACGTATCGCTTAGGGCATCCTGACTGAACACGGCGAAGTTGTCTGGTTGGTCGGGAGATAGGCGGCGCCGGCGGCGAAGCAACGACCGCATTTCATCCATCGCCTTGTCCATATCGGTGTGTGAGGTGGCCTTGGCGGTAATCCAATACTGCTTTTGCTCGGGATGCAGCTTGTGCAGGGTCGCGATGGGCATACGCACAATGTTGTCTTCGGGGTTGGAACCGTTGCCGAATGCAGCCTTACGCTTGGCCATCACTCCTATCACCTGAAACAACTCGCCTTCGATGGCAATCTCTTTGCCAATCGGGTCTTCGTCTCCGAAGAGCTTTTCGGCCGTGTCGCTGCCCAGAACTGCCACGGGGCTGCGATGCTCATTCTCCGTTTCCGTAAACCAACGGCCTTTCACGATCTTCAGGTCGTCGGTCTTGATCGTGTCCGGCAAGTTGCCGTCGAGTATGGTGTTCTTGGTCTTTCGTCCCCCGTATTTCACCGCGAAGGTCCCTGTGCCAAACTGAGGCAGCATGATCCGGAGGCTGGCGGTGACGGCCTTGACGTGCGCCAGGTCGCGCATGGCTAGGGCGTCATCGAGCACCAGTTCCTTGCGAGTCAGCATTTCGGTTGTCGGCCTGCCAAAGGTGAACGGCTCGATGTGGAAGGCAAAGATCATGTCCGAACCCATGTCTTTCAGCATGTCTTCCACGTTCGCGTTCAATCCGCGGACCACCGACGAGATGACAATGACCATCATCACCCCGATGACGATGCCCAACACTGTGAGACCGGAGCGCATCTTGTTCTTGGCGATGGTCTCCAGCGCCATGCTCAGGCTCTCTTTGTAGTCGCTACGACGCATGGATGATCACAATTCGAAGCGCAACGCCACAATCGGGTCCAGCTTGGCGGCCTTGCGCGCCGGGTAAACACCGAAGAAAATCCCGACGCTGGCCGATACCAACAAGCCCGCCGCAATTGCCCACATCTTGATGACCGATGGCATTCCGATCAGCAGCGTAACCAGCTTGGCGATGCCGACACCCCCGGCAACACCGAACAACCCGCCTACCAGCGCCAGGGTCACCGATTCGATCAGGAACTGCCGCAGCACATCACGCGGCCTCGCTCCCAGGGCTTTGCGAATCCCGATTTCTCGGGTGCGCTCGGTCACCGACACCAGCATGATGTTCATGATCACGATGCCGCCCACAATCAGTGAAATGGAAGCGATCACAATCATCACGACAAAAAACGTTCCGCTGAGGTTGGACCAAATCGAAAGGAAGCTCTGGTTCGTCTCGATAACGAAGCTGTCCTTCCCGCCCGCACGGTCATGCCGTCGTGCCCGTAGAATCACCCGCACCTGGTCGATGGCTTGCTCGAAGGCCGCTCCTGCATCGTACGCCTTGGCCCAGATGGTAACGCTGTTATGTGAACCATATTCCTTCAGCCAGGTTGCAATGGGCATGATGACGTAGTTGTCGCGGCTCTGTCCCAGCGTCTTGCCCTCCTTTTTACCCACTCCGACCACGCGATAGACCTTGCCGTCCACCCGAACTTCTTTGCCCAGCGGATCGGCGGCGCCCAAAAGATTCTCGCGAATGTCGTCGCCTATGATCACCACCGCCGAAGTTGTATTCTCGTCGTTGTCATTCAACATCCGCCCCGCCACCAGTTCGAGGTCATAGATGCGGGCCATGCTGGGCGTCCAGCCGCGTATCCAGGTGTCCGTGCTGTTCTGGGTCCCGTACACCACCTTGCCATTGAAGTTGCGAATGCCGGCGGCCACGTCCTTGCACGCGGTACAGCCTTCGGTCACCGCTCGATACTCCTCCATCGTCAGCTCTTTGCGCTTGTTGCCTTCGATGAAATCGTCCACATCCGTCACCACGTTGGGCTGCTTGCTGGTGATGAAAACATTGGCCCCAAGGTTGAAGATCTTCTCGGCAACATAGCCGTTAATGCCGTTGACGAACGTGACCACAGCAATCACGGCAGAAACCCCAATGACTACGCCCAGCAGCGTAAGGACCGAGCGCAGCTTGTTCACCCACAGCGACAGCAACGCAATTCGGATCGCTTCGAGGATAGTCACCTAGTAGAATCTCCCGATACATCATTACATCTTAGCGGCCAGTTTGGCTGCCGGGCGTGAATGCTTTGCTATACTGGCGCGCTATTGTTTCGATCTTGATTGCGTGAGGATGGGATGGTGGGAAAGAAATCGTTGTTGACTGTCGTTTTGTCATTGGCCGTCTCTTCATCGGTCGCGGCTCAGGACCAGGACTTCAGCAAGGTCCAGATCAAGGTCACCAAAGTTTCCGGCAACATTTACCTGCTAGAGGGCTCCGGGGGTAACATCGCCGCGTCGGTCGGCGAAGACGGCATCGTCATCGTGGACGACCAATACGCTCCGCTAGCTGACAAGATCGCGGCCGCGCTCAAGAGTATCGGCGTCACCGACAAGCCGGTACGGTTCATCATCAATACCCATTTCCACGGCGATCACACCGGCGGGAACGCCCCGTTCTCCACCAAAGGCGCGACCGTAATCGCCCAGGACAACGTGCGCAAACGACTGGAAAGCGGAGGCAAAATGGGTAATGGCGGTTCTCTCACGATGGACGCAAAACCTGCTGAGAAGGCCACTCTACCCATCATTACGTTTGACCACGACGTTACCGTTCACCTCGACGGAGAAGACATCCGTGCGCTGCACTTCCCCGCCGGCCACACCGACGGCGATGCCATCATATTCTTCCCCAAGGCCAACGTGGTGCACATGGGAGACGACTACGTCCGCTACGGATTCCCGTTTGTTGATGTGAGTGCTGGCGGGAGCGTGCAGGGCATGATTGCAGCCTGCGACAAAGTCATTACGCTGCTGCCTTCCGACGTAAAAGTTATTCCGGGCCACGGGCAGCTCTCGAATCTGGACGAAGTCCGCGACTACGTAAAGATGCTCAAGGAGACGACCGCCGTCGTTGAAGCCGCACTCCAGAAGGGCAGCACGCTCGATCAGATGAAGAAGGACAAAATCCTCGACGCTTGGGACAAACAATATGCCAACAAATTCATCACCCAGGATGTCTTCATCGAGACGCTCTACAACTCGCTGACCAGCCAGAAAAACGCCGCGTTCGTGCAGCACAATTAAGTTGCCGTGGAAGCGCTTTCCGGTAGGGCTATCGTCCGGGGCTGTCTCGTGGAGTGAATTCGACAACCCAGATCTCGTCGAACGTTGCAAGAACTCGGGGTGAGTGGGTGCTTTGTGAATAGTAGGCCACGTAATCCACAACTCGCAAAGATGGCAGCGCGGCCAAAACTAGGAAGCGCTGATGTTCCGGCGCCGCCTTAAGCAGAAACTGCCTCGCCGCACGCTCGGCTTCGTCATTCAGTGAACCGGGAAGAGGCACCACTCGAGCGCTCACCTTGTAGTAGCTCAAAGGCGCGTACAGCATGCTCTCGCGGGGATCCGCAGGCATTTGCTGGAAGTCACCTTCCACGAAAGGGCTGCACATCAGCAGCGGCGCGTGATCCTCCGCCGCGTTGTCGTCGGCGTACGCCAGTGACTCCTTCCACGATTCATTGTGCAGGCGGGCGGCGGGAGACGTATAGGCCTGAGACAAGCACAGGGCCACAAACGTGAAGCAGAAGGTGGCGCGCAACGGGCGGGAATCCACGACGCTGCACAGCCATCCCCAGCACAGAGCGATACCCGGCACTGCCACTAGCAGATAGCGCGGGATGAAGACGTGGAGCGGCGTGGTCACGCTTACCACATACAGACATAGAACTGGCACCAGCGCCAGACTGGCGACCAAGAGCAGCTTCCTCAGGGCCTCGCCGTCAGGTGTCATCAGCCTGCGAGCCACAACAGCAAGCAAGACGAAGCCGACCAGGACAAACAACTGCCCCTTCCCCGGATGCAGAACCTGGAGCAAGGCTGTCCATTCGGGCGCCTTAGTAAAGGAGTGTGTGGTCCGCGTTTGGTAGATGTACTTGAGCCGCGGCAGCACAGGAAGAATGACGACGGCAAAGCAGCCAAGCGTGATGCCAATCTGTGGAAGGTCAGCACGAAGCGAGGTGCGGCTCGTGAGCAAGTAATACACCGCCAGCGCCAGCAGTATGCAGCCGAACAAATACTGGAAATAGAAGATACCTGCCGCGGCGACGCCAAGCAGTGCCGCATATGCTGTCCGATGGGTCTTTGTCCAACGCAGGAATGCGAGGATCGTCAGATTGGTCATCAGTACCGCGAATGCATACGGACGAACATCGATGGCAGCGAATGCGATGAGCCGGGGGAGAACGAAGAACAGCGTTGCAATAAGCGAGACGTCCCAGTCGAAGAGTTCACGCGCGCACCGGTAAAAGACGTAAACCGAGGCGATCATGGCAAGAATTGATGGGACCCGGAGGATGACTTCCTTGACCCCGAAGAGCGCCTTGGTCAGCCACAAAATGTAGGCGTAGGCAGCAAACGAATTGCCCTCGACTGATCGCCCCCAAATCTGTTTGAAGCCGCCGGCGATTTGCCAGTAGGAAAGAGTCTCATCGGTCCATAGCGGTGCCCGTACCGCCAGAAACCAGATGGAAAGTGAGGCCAGCAGGGCAACGCCATAGCCCACACCGAGCAGCGTGTCGAACCGCATGCGTTGGATCGCCGCCGTTTGGGGGAGTGGTGTCGCTGAATCTAACGTGGCATTCGCCATGGCCTGACCTGCCGGACGAGCCGCCATTTATCCCTTGGGCGGGTTCGCAGACTGCGCCGCGTTTTGCTGCTGTTTCGCCTCCGCGATCATGTGCTCGATGACATCTTTCTGCGGAAAGTCCGGATTCAGCTTGAGCAGCGTTTGCCACGCGGCGATGGCGCCGTTGATGTCATTCTTGCCCTGCCACTTGATGATGCCGATGTTCATCAGCGTCCCCGGATGCTTTGGATCGTAGGTGAGAGATTTGTTCAGCTCCGCCAGTGCGCCATCCACGTCGCCGATGTAATACAGGCACGAAGCCATGTCGGTGCGGATCGGCACGTTCTTGGGATCTATAGCCAGAGCTTTCTGGAAATATGCGATCGCGTCTTGGAACTGGTGCGCCGCCTTGTAGGTGAGCGCTGTCTTGTTGAGCAATTCGACATTCTTGGGATCGGTTTTCAGCTTGGCGAGCAAGGGTTCGGCTTGTTTGTCAGCCATGTGCTTCATATCTTCCAAGGAGGGCATCCGCGTCTGTCCCATGCCGGGAGGGGGGCTCGCCGCCTGCTGCATCTGAGATGAAACCGTTGTTGCCTGACTGGCCGGCTTGGCCGAGCCACGTACGAGGTATCCCACCAGTACACCGATCAGCAAGCACACACCCGCCATGATGTATGCTTGGGCAGGCTTCCAGGTGGGGCCTGTCGTAGGGGTTTGCTTAGATTCCTCGTCCATGTTCGCTACTCCGTTCGTACATTGGAGTGTGCCGCTATAACCTATTGGGAGACTGTTGCGCGCACCCTGCCGGAACCTAGAGAGGAGCACACGGCTTGCCAAACAAGCCGGATGGGATCCGTTGCAAGTTATTTTAATTCACTAAGTTACGGCAGCCTAGTTCCTGCTCGATCGTTTCGCGACACCTGTCCGGGTCTTTGTCCCCACGAGGGGTGTGATTTGACGCTCCACTTTGGCTGATCGTAATCGCACCTGGGTCTGTAATTTCCTGTCCTACCGTGACTTATGTAGATTCTCCTTTGGAATAGAGCCTGCATCAGCATCTAGGGTCTCCCCGTCAATTTGCGCTGGTCTTGGCAGGCAGAGGGCGAGGAGCGAAAGGCGAACAGCGACCGTATGGGTCTCCTTGGTGAATTGCGGCCGCTCCTGCGGCTGCGCTGGCTGCAATTGCTCACGCTGGCCGGGCTGCTAGCCACAGTTGGCGTCATCGCGTTTGATCTGAAGTTCTCCGTGCTTGACCTCGACATCTGGTGGCACCTCAAGACCGGCGACTGGATCGTGCAGCAACATGGTGTACCGCATAACGGCCTGTTTACCTGGACCGCAACCGACCGTCCCTGGGTAGCCTACAGTTGGGGCTACGAGATCTTGCTGTCTCGCGCTTACGCCTGGCTTGGGCTTGTCGGCATCGGGCTGTACGGCACGCTCCAGACCCTCGGCGTCGCCTATTGCGTCTACTGGATGCTGCGCCAGCTTTCGGGACGCTTCTGGCCAGCTTGTCTGCTGGCGGTCATCACTTGCTCGGCGTTTCTTTTCAACCTGATGCCGCGGCCGGTCTTCTTCTCCATGATGCTGTTCTGCGTGACGCTCACACTGCTGCTGAAGTCCAACCGCACGGGCCATGTGCAGCTTCTGTACCGGCTGCCCGTGATTTTTCTGCTGTGGGGAAACCTGCACATCCAGTTCATCTACGGATTGTTCGTCGTCGGCCTATTCACACTCGTAAATGTGATGGAACGTCTGGCGGAGCATAGAGGATGGTCGCCTGCGTGGCTGCGACCACCCACCCTTCCGTCCGCGACGCTGGTCGCTGTTCTCGCCGCCTGTTTCATTGCCACTTGCATCGGGCCGTACTCGTTCCATCTTTACCCGGTGATCTTCCAATATGCCCAGGCGAAGGTGCCCTACCGAATGATCATCGAGCTGCAGCCCCTGAACTTCCGGGCGGGCAGCCATTACGTGCAACTCCTTTTGATGGCCTTCGCCTTCTTCGCGGTGGGACGGCACAACAAGGTTGACGCGTTCAAATTGGGCTTGCTGGCCATCTGTGCCGCCGTGGCCTTCCGCACCATGCGCGATGCCTGGTTCATCTGTATTCCCGCTGCAGCTTGCATCGCCGACTCGCTCGCGACCGAAGCCGAGCAAGATGCAACCGAAACCTGGCTGGAGAACTTTGGTGTGGTGGCGACAGTCGCTATCCTGCTGCTGCTTTTCGCCCGCAGCACCGATTTTGATGGCCGCGGGCTGGACCGCGCGATTAGTGGTTTTCTTCCCGTGAATGCGGTCAACTACCTGCGCCAACATCAGGCACCGGGTCCGCTCTACAACACGATTGATTGGGGCGGCTTCCTCACCTGGTACATGCCGGACCATCCGGTTGCTATTGACGGGCGTACAGACCTTTACGGTGACGAGTTAGAAGAGCTTTTCTTCAACACCGCCAACGGCGCAGGGTCCTACCCTGACGATCCCTACCTCAACCAGGCAGGGGTGGTGATCCTGCAGAAGAGCAAGAATCTGACGAGACTGTTGCAGTCCGACCCTCGCTTTCAGTTGGTGTATCAGGACGCGCTGGCGGCGGTTTTCGTTCGCACTGGCCAGTCATCGTCGGCCGTGCCGCCACGATAGGACAGGTTCGGCTAGAGCATGCCTCCAAGCCAGCGTCGCAAGGCAAGAATTGTACGCGTCGTGCGCTTGCTCTACGCACGTCAGCACATGAGGGAGAAAAATCATAGGGCAACTTTACCCGGGCCCCTCTCTACTCGAGTTCGCCCCGGTTTAATGTTTCTTGGGAAGGTTCGCCGGACTGCCCTTCAGCGTGGATTGCGAGATGGTGCCGTCGGGGTTATGCGCGGTGTTGTGGCACACCAGAATGCAGGTATTGGTCGTGCGGCTATAGGAAACGGGCATGGCGCCGTTCGGGGCGACAACGTTGATATCGAAGTTCACCAGCCGCTCCCCTGAGATGGTCCCACTTCGTGCGCCCATTCCGTGGGCGGTGTGGCAGACCGAACAAGAGAAACCGGTATTGATGTGGTCGCCGTGCTGGGGCCAGCTTGCATTGGAGGCCACGTTGTTAAGGTTGTGGCACTTGCCACACATCGCGTACGGACCTTTCACGCTCAGGTCGGGATTAGGAAAGAGATTCGTAATTAACTGTCCCGGCCCGGCAGCCTGGTTAAACTCGTAGTCCCGCTCGAGGATGTGCGTGTGTGACGAACCGTGCGGGCCGTTGGGGCCGGTCCCCCCGAACTCGCGGTTGTCGTCGCTGTTGTGGCAATCCGTACAGAAAACCTGGCTCCCCATGGAGCGGCCGTTGGTCGTGCCGCCGGTTTCGTCCAGCATGGTCAGCAACAGGCTGGGCTGCGGCAGCCCGCTGCTGCGCGAATGGGTCACCGGGTGGCTCGAGGTTGCTGTGGCCGCAAACTGGGGAATCACATTCAGTGGATCGTTCGCGGACACCACTCGCAGCGGCAGGTAGCCGTAGATCGGATTGGAAACCTTCCCCGTACTGTTGCCATGGCAGCGCAAGCAGTTCTCGTACTGATTCACGGCCGGATCCACGACGGTCTGGCCATCGGAGGCGCTGATACCGGCCACGCCACTTTGCGACAGGCGCAAAGCGGGCGGCGGTGGGAACGTCGTCACCTGCTGCGAGCCATGCCCGTTGTGGCAATCCGCGCACGTCGCATGCCGGTTGTTGTTGAGCAACACATCTTCTGCAGCATCGTGCGTGTTGTTCCCTTGCGGGAAGGGATGACCCACCTTGGCGAATTCGGCAAACACGTTGGGTATGGCAGGGGTAAGGTTAGTCCCGCCGCTGTGGCAGCCAACGCAGTCCTGCTCATTGGGCCCATGTAACAGCCTTGCCGGTCCTAGGGCATTGTGCGCGGTATGGCATGAGAGGCAGGCATTTCCCGCAACTGTTCCATAGCTGCCAAGATTCACACCTTGGGCCACTTTGTTGGTGGCCAGATTATGGGCGCTGGCACTCCAGCCCGCGAGCGGATTGACCTGGTTGGACATCGTCCGGTTGGGATCGTGGCAGGCCAGGCACATCTGCCCTTTGTTGCTGTCGCGCACCAGAAAATTCTGTGATAAGAGGTCGATGGCTTGCACGTGCGCGTTATGGCACGACGTGCATTCAATGTTTCCGTTCATCAGTTTCACCTTGCCGAGAGGATCGCCAGTCTTGCCCTGTGCAGCCAAGGTCGCAATCAAGTCAATGGCGTCCTTAATGGGCAACTGCAAGCTGAACGGATGCGATGACTGAAGTTTGGTCCCCAGCACGTCCTGGCTGTACATCGAGCCAGTCATCGTGACCTGCCCCGAGACGATCGTATTGCCCACCGCAACTGTTCCGTCATGACAGCTCAAACACAAGTTGCTGTCTGAGCCCAGGATCGGCTGCTGGCCCTTCTGGTGATAGGTGCTACTGGCGTAGAGCTGATAGGTCGCCTTGGTCTGAGTCTGGTTCCACAGCGCCTTACCCGTGGCCAGTCCCGAGTGAGGAGCGTGGCAATACGAGCACGAGCCCGGCCGTGCACCGGTGATCGGCGATTTGCTTCCCGGGGAGAGGTCATGCATGCCAATGACATCTCCGCTGATCTGTGCCGGCAAGGGGCTCGCCGCCAACAGGAGAAGTGAGCACGCTAGGCGTGCCGTGCGTCTCACTGCGAACCTCCCCGGGTCGTCTTCGGCAAGCCATAGTAATGGAAGATCTGCACCCGCCGGTTAAACGAGTCCACCACAAAGATGCGGTCGTCGTGATCGATAAACAGTCCCGCCGGCAACTGGAACTCTCCCGGCGACGTGCCCCGTTCACCAAAGGTATAAAGCAGTTCGCTCTGGCGGTCGAATACCTGCACCACGCCCCATAGCCCGTCTACGACGTAGAGATCGCCCTCAGAGTCGTATCCGATGCCCTTGGGGCGGAACATCGTGCCCGACTCGTCGCCAATGTTCCCGATCGCGTACTGAAACTGCCCCGACTTGTCGAGCACCTGCACCCTGAAGTTCATCGCATCCACCACGACCAGGTTGTCGCCATGCAGACGCAGCTCTGTGGGATAGTTGAACTCGCCGTTGCCGCTGCCGTTCTGGCCGAAGCTCTGCAGGACGCTACCCTGCATGTCCGTCACGTAGATCTTGTTGCGCAGCGTGTCGGTAATGTAGATCCGCTGCGCCGCCGAGTCCACCGCAATGCCCGTAGGACGCTTGAAGAACCCCTCCCCACCCCTCAGGCTGCCTATGGTCCGTTGAAACTTGCCGTCCGCATTGAAGACGAAGATCTTTCCCGACTCCGAATCGGTCACGTAGATGTTGTCCTGCGCATCCACCGCAACACATTGCGGAGTCAGCATCGGGTCCTTGCCTTTGTCGGCGCGGAACAGAAACCTGTACTTTTGCTGCTGGAAGTCGAAGATATGGACGCCGTAGGCACCGGGGTCGGTGACGATGATGCGCCCACGGGAATCCGTCGCGATACTGTAAGGACGGACTAAGTTTTGGAAGGTGGGCTGGCCGGCGACGAAGTCCAAGACCTTCTTAAGAAAGGGGCGTTTGGGTTGCACGTCGCGGGCGGAGTGAAAACTGCGCTCGTAAGTGAGCTTACGCCCGCCCAGCAACTGCATCTCGGGCGGCGCCGGCTCTGGTGTGACCGGTTGTTTTTTCTCTTTAGACGCGGCCGCCCCTGATGCCAGCAGCACCAAGGTGACAGTTGCGATCTGTAGCCCTTTCCACAGCAAAGCCGGACACGACCCGTCAGAAAAAGTTAAAGTAGCGCGACACACCAAAATATATCGAGTTTGCGTTCGCCGCCGGCACACCTGAGGCGCTGAACCCCTGCACAACACGGCTATATCCGCCGCTGAAGGTGAGCTTCCGAAACAGGTAGTTGCCATTTGCGATGATCTGCTCGCTGTGATTAGCAGAGAATGTCAGACCACTGAGTGTGTTACTGTCCGTCCGCGTGAAACTGGCCCCAAAGGTCAGATGGCGGATCGGGGAGGTTCCCAGCGCAAACGAATAGCTGGAGCCGCCGTAAAACAGCAGCCACTCCGGTGGTATCTGCCCTGGAGGCAGGCCGGGAGGCAGGGTGATCCCGCCTCCACTGAGCAGTCCATATCCACTCGTTTTCGCATAACTGGCGCTGGCCGTCAGGCGTCGGGCACCCAGGCTGGTGGCGTAGCTCTGTCCGCCACTTCCGGTATGTGGTTGATTCACAATCGCCGTGTGCGAACCGGCAGCGCTTGCCGTCCAGATAATCCGCCCGAATTTGTGCCGTACACTCCCCGAATAAAGATAATACGAGTTCAAATAGCTCACCAGGTAGTTTTCGACATTCTGGGCATAGCCGCCATTGACGCTGACGACCCATTCCGAGAACGTCCGGTTCCAGCCGCCGTCGGCAGCAAAACTTAGCGCATTCCCGCTGGTCGTGTTGGAAGTATTATCGGCAAAGTTTAGCGAACCATGCAGAAAGCCGCGAAAGAGCTCGTGCTGATAGATGGCGCCCGCACCGTAGGTGTCGGCTGCATATGTCTTTCCCAGGTAGCTCTGTTCGCGGTGTTGGATCTCAAAGGTGAGTTGTGTGTTGCGGGCTACCGCGTAGGCCCCATAGCCGGTCAAGTACAGAGCATTAGAGGACTCCTGTGACGGTTCCAACACAATGCCTCCACCTTGCTGGGCTTGCCCACTCGCCTGGCTCGATTGCGCCTGCGCTCCGTTGGCCGCCTGCGACGCCGCTGTACCGGGGGGAAGAATGGACTGGTAGAACGAACCTACGAAATTGTCCGTGTAACCCATGTTGAACGCAAAATTCAGTTTTGAGGTCGGGCTGATTCCGGCCGCGACATTTACGGAGTCTATGGTGCCGTTGAAGATGTACCCCAGATAATTGGTATCAAGATAGGACCGCGTAAAGCTGGCCGACACCGAACCGTGCATCGGAAGCACGTGGGAAGCTCCGACTTGCAGAGAATTATTATTCGAGGTGAAAGTCTCGGGCTGGTTTCCAAAAACTTCGGGGATGAAGGAGACGGAGTCGCCCAGGGTGTAGGCCGCATTCAAGTTGAAGCCGGCAATTGTGTAGTTCGAACGCAAACCAAAGTTCTGGTAGGAATTGTTGCCGTTCTCGTTAGTGCCCAGAACAGTGTATTCGCTGCTGGTCCTGTTGTAGGTTGCCAGCAAACTGGGCAAGCCCGGGAGGAAAGCTCCCCACCCGACATTGAAACTCTGACCACTACCATAGGTGGTGTAGTTCGGGGTCCCGGGCAGGCCGAAGTTCCCCTCGCTGTTCCAGCCCTTGCTATACCCTACCGAACCGGGGAAATGACTGCCGCTGAAGAGGTTGGCGGAGGTCTCAATGCCGCTGGTATTAAAGATGGACTGCGATTCCGAGTTCGCTTGTGAGCGGTTGTAGTAAGGAGAGACCTGGAAGTTGAGAAAGTTGGGATTGTAGTAATAGCCGGAGAGCGTCCCGCTTCCGCCCAAGTCGAGGGAGTGGTTCGAGCTGAATGTGTTGCCCCAGACATCGTTGTAGCCGAGGCTGACGACGCCGTTCGCATTCATGTTGAGGTTGTCGCCGATTGCGAGCTGCGCTGCAGAGGGGAGAACCAGCAACAGGATCAGAGCGGCACAAACGGTAAGGATCCAGGCCCGCCTCAGAGTTAGTGCACGAACAAATTCAGACGTGTGGTAGGGCAGTTCGAGGCTCTTAGCGCGAGCGTCATAGGCGCGAATGGGCTTAGCCCAGCGCTTCAGCGCTGGGCTAACCTCTGTTGCCCCTACGTGGCGCCACTCACGCGATTCTTCATCTTCGGCTAAGGTCCGTAGATTTTGAGGAACCGGGCTAACCTGTACCGCGCCTACAGCGCTGGCTTCATCGGGCCGGAACGCCTCTATCCCACCACAGAAACCTTCATCCCGCTTTGCCTTGCCCCACGCATTGGACCCACGATACCCCACACCATAAAACTCCCTACAGCACTTCCACCTTGGCGTTCTGCCGCAGCTTCTTATCGAATGCTGCCCGCACATCATTGGTCCGGGTGGCCTGTAATTGCTTCATCAACTGGGCCTGCACGTCCTCGAATTTCACCTTGCCGGGCGGAATATGTTTGTTTAACCGGACCATGGTGTACGCGTTCTCAATCTGGATAAGGTCGGTGATCTGGCCCTCCTGCATCGCCAGCAGCGCCTGCACCACCTGTGGCGCCAGCTTGGCGCGGGGCACCGCCTTGTGGTCTCCCATCATGACCCGGTAGTCGTCCTCCGAGATCTTCTCCGCCAGCATGCCGAACTGCTCGTAGTTCTTGGTCGTCTTGGCCTGTTTCAGTGCGTCTTCCGCCTTCTTGCGCGCTTCTTTCAATTGCGCTGAAGTGGCGTTTTGCGGAGGGAGGATGGAGATCGTTTGGATGGCGAAGGCCTCGGGATATTGGAAGCGTGCCGGATTCTTCTCGTAGTAAGCTTTGGCGTCGGCGACGGAAACCGTGGACTTGTTCTCTACTTCCGTCCTCAATACCGCCTCGATCATCAACGAGCGCCGCACCTTATCGTTCACCGCTTGCTGTGACCCGTTGAACTCACCGTACACGAAGTCTTTGTAAGCCTGTGGCGTGGGAAACTGCTTGCGGAAGTCTGCTTCCGCGCGGCTCAGTCGCTCGGGAGAAATCGTAATGTGCCGCCGCTGCGCCTCCTGATAAACCAGCTCCTCGAAGATGATCATCTGCATCGCGCCATTGCGAATCTGCGGCTCCATTTCCTGTGGAATCTCGCCGTTGTGCTGCCGCGCGTAGGGAAAGATGGCATATTCTTCCCGCACCAGGTCGCGGTCGGTCAGCACTGCGCCATTGACGCGCGCTACCGGCCTGCCCATCACCGGCTTGGCTGCTACCGGCTTCCCAGGTGCGTCCGGCAGAGAGATCGTCGATGGAGCGTGGGAGGCCACTTGGGCGGATGCGGTAGCGAGAGCGAGAAGAACCAGAGCGCTGATTGAAAGCTTGTACTTCATTTCCTCACCCCGAAAAAAGCTGGGGAGAGAGTGGCTCTCTCCCCAAATTGTTAGGACGAATTACCAGATGGTTCCAGCCGAACCGTTGTTCATTTCGTTGGCTTCACCACCGTGGCACTGGCGGCAGAACTGCGCTGTCTGGTTGCCACCAGGATTTGTGTCGTTCGGGTTATAAGGCGCGCGGACGAAGAACATCGACGCGTAATAGCCCGCTGGCAGGCCGGAACTGCCATACTTGCCGTTGTTAACGCCGCTGACACTCACGACGTTCATGATGTGCTGGTTGTGGCAGGTCGTGCAGGTAACAATCGGCTGCCCGTTGTAGGCGCTAGGCCGCACAAAGAAGCCGTAGTTGTTGACGAACGTATTCATCTTCGAACCCGCAGGCCACGTGATCGTGCCAGCGTTGTTTACGCAATCCCAGTTGTACTGGCCGCCGCAGCTGATCGCCGCGTTCAGTCCCACCGGGTGGTCGTTGAGGTAGTTGCCGGCCGAGGTGCCGTCGTTGCCGAGCAGGGTCGGAATCGTGTTGTAGGTGCCGTAGGTGCTCGGCAGGGCCTCGAAGACCTGATTCTTCATCATGGCGCCCTTGGCAAGGTTGCCGTCATGGCAGCTCAGGCACAGCGTGATGTTGAGGTCAGGCGTGGTTCCGCTGAATCCGATCAGCGTCTCCTGATAGCCGCTGCCCGGACCGGTTCCGCCGAAGGTTAGGGTTTGGCCAACCAGCGAGCCTACGTCCTGGCCCCACAGGGCGACGTTGCCGGCGGTTGGATCGGCCGTCTTGGCTGCGCCGTTGCCGTATGCGCCGCTGTGCGGGGCATGGCAGGCCGCGCAACCACGGCCGTAGTTCAGGTGCGCGCCGAGAATGTCACCCGCCGGCGAGTACCCGATCTGCGCCATGGCGAAGGTCGCCGCAGCGAAGACCACGAGCGTGATTAGCAATACTTTCTTCATTGTCGATCTCCTGATATGAAACTGCAGTCTGCATCAGTCCTTAACTGCCCGGAGACCCAGGCCCCGGCGGCCTCCGTGATGGGATAGAGCAACCAGCTCGCCGAAAACTGAATGGCGGCTCAGTCTTCTTGTATTATCTTACTAAGCTGTTTAGTTTGTGCTTGTTGTATAACAAGTCGCCGAGACTCCTCCGCCCCTCGGAGCTCCACGGTGCAAGCCTAGGTGCGTGAAATAAACCATTCTGTGGCGCTGGTCGGTCAAATCCCGCAGTGCCTCGTCCTGCCCTGGCGCCTGGAAGGTAAGGCTTTACATTGCAATAGGTTCAGGTGGGTGTCAAACGCAGGGGCAGGCCGAATTCAGATGCTGGCCCAAGTCAGTTCAATATGGCTCTAAAGTGACAGACCAGCGGTTGGTTGGTGGAAGTGAAAATCTTCACCTCTGTGGTCTGGACAGCCGATTCGGGGACGCATAACGTTGTGACAGACGAAGTATGGCGCGAGAACGGGGCCGCTTCTAACGGAGTGGTTCCGTTTTCTCTTTTCGGACGCTTTCTCGCTGCAAACTTAGAGGGTTAGAGTGTGCGCTTAAAGAGAGCCGTGGCGACCGTAATCATGACGATCCCAGAGACCATCAAGTACAGCAGATCAGCGCGGACGGCTACAAAGCCAGCATCCTTCAGAAGGATCGCCTTGAAGCCGTGGACAGCATAGGTAAACGGATCAATGTAAGCGATGGCACGCAGCCATGCGGGAAATGCCTTGATTGGGTAAATCGCGCCGCTGGGGAAGAAAAGCAGCGTGTTCAGAATGCCGAAAGTGGCGCGCGGTACTAACGGATCTTCCACACGGACCATCATCAGGAACATCATCGTGTTGAACGCCACCGACGTAGCGACGATCATCAGCAGAATGTAGATCATGTTCTGCGGAACGAAGACCGAGCCCAGACCGGAGAGCAGCGCTCCCAACACGGTGATCACAATGCCTGCGAGTACTGCCTTGATGGCGCCGGCGACATTCAGTCCGGCCACCAGTTCGAACTTCGTGATCGGCGTGACCAGATAGCCCTCGTGCACACCGCGCGCCTTATCGTCGATGTAGAGCATGCCGCCGCCAATCATCACGGAAACGAACATGGCCAACACGATGGAGCCCGGCAGCAGGTACTTCATGTATTCGATGTAGGGGTACAGCTCAACGGTGTCGAGCGAGATCTCTTTCACGATGCGCGAAGGGTCAACGTCGGGTTGGTTGAGAGCATCGGTGAGCGAAGTCAGTTGTTGCTCGAGAGTGGAGCTCATGAAGTTGTCAGTGTTGTCCACCACCAGGGCAATGCGAGGATGGTTCTGTTCGTACACGCGGCGCGAATATTGCGGCGGAATGATGATGGCGCCGTCGAGACGGCCGTTGCGCACATCCTCCATCGCCTGCTTGTCGCTGTCATAATCCACTGGCTGGAAGGTACGTGCATTCGACTGCACTGCCGCCAGCGCCTCACGGACCTTGACGGCCTGCGTGCCGCGGTCCTGGTCCACGACCCCGAGCCGGGCCTGTTTGATTTTTCCGCCGAAGGCGTTGCCCAGCACAATCAGCTGCACCAGCGGAAACACCATGGCAACCAGCATCAGCGCAGGTGAGCGGAAGAACTTGCGCAGCTCGCGCTCGACGATGGCCAGCATCCGGTTCATGGCCGCATTCCGGGGCGGTCGGGCATGACAAAGGCGAAGGCCTTCACCTGCTCGTCGCGCAATTGCCGTCCTGTGTAGTGCACGAAGACATCGTCCAGCGTGGTGTTCTGCACGGACAGCGATTTCACTTCCACCTTGGAGCGCACCGCGAGCTCGACCAACTCGGTCGTGGTCTTGGAGCCGTTGCTGCTTAGAATGCGGTACATGTTCGCTGCTTCGTGCTGCACCGAAGTCACGTCTTCCAGCCTCTTCAACTCTTCTTCCCAAGCCGCAGGAGCATTCAGGAATTGGGCCTCTATGACGTTGGTCCCGGGCACGCTGGCTTTGAGCGCGAGCGGCGAATCGAGCGCAACCAGCTTGCCGTGGTCCACGATGGCAACGCGATCGCACAACCGGTCAGCTTCGTCCATGTAGTGGGTGGTAATCAGAATAGTGAGCGCGCGTCGGTTCTTGATTTCCGTCAGCATCTCCCAGACGGCGACGCGAGAGACCGGGTCGAGTCCCGTCGTTGGCTCGTCTAGGAAGAAGATCTTGGGACTATGGACCAGACCGCGCGCGATCTCCAGGCGCCGCCTCATGCCGCCCGACAGGGTCTTGGTCTGCGCGTGGCGCCACTTGTCGAGTTCCACGGTTTGCAGCAACTCGTCGACGTTGTGCTTGCGGACCTCTGCGGGAACGCCATAAAGCTTGGCGTAAATGTTCAGGTTCTCCTCGACCGTCAAGTCGATGTCGCTGGTCAATGCTTGTGGGATCACGCCCATGCAACGCCGCGCCTCATCAGGCTGCTTTAGGACGTCGAATCCGTTGATGAGGGCCTTCCCCGCCGTGATGGGCAGCAGAGTGGTCATCATGCGAATCAGAGTGGACTTGCCTGCCCCATTTGGACCCAGGAGGCCAAAGATTTCGCCCTGGTGCACACTGAACGACACGTCGTTCACGGCGGTAAAATCGCCGTACTTCTTGGTGATGTGATCCACCACGATGGCGTCGCCGGCGGCAGGCGTTTCGCAGCCAGCGCCGGGCTTCGACTTAGACGTGAACCAGCTCATGGCGCGGCTTTCTCCGTACTCCGCGGCAGCAGCACCTCTGCGGTCATGCCCGGAACCAGCGCTCCATCGGGGTTGTCAACTTTCAGCTTCAGGCCGATGGTCTTGATGTCGCGTTTGCGGCGGCTCACATCACGCTGGGTGGCAAAGTCGCTCTCCACCGCCTTGAAGATGACGGTTCCGACGATGGGCTTGCCTGCCGGCAATCGCACCGTAAGCTTCTGCCCGTCGGCGATAAAGCGCGCCTCCGTTTCCGGCGCTTCAGCGCGCACCCAGGTGTCGTTGAAATCGATAATGGTCACAATCGGGGTCCCCGGATTCACCACTTCGCCTTGGCGAGTAGCTCGCACCGACACGGTCCCGCTAACCGGCGCGTAGATCTTCGTGTAACCGAGCCTGGTCTCGGCTTCGGCGAGCTGCGCGCGGGCGTTGGCGACCTGCGCCTCGTTTGTGGCAACGTTGCTGGCCGCAGCCCGCTGCTGGTGAGTGCGCGCTATAGCGGTGTTGAGGTCAGCCAGTGCTGCGTCCACGTTTTTCTGGGCGCTCTCCACAACGGCACGCTGGGCCTTCAGTTGCTCCTCGGCGCGCACTCGGTCCATGTCAGACTCCACGCCAGCCTTCGCCAGGGCCATGATTCTTTCTGAGTCGCTTTGCACGCGTGCCAAATCGGCCTGTGCCTGCGCCAGGCTCGCCTTGGCGGCCGCCAGGCGCGCCTGGGCGTTCACAACTCCACTGTTGGTTTCGCCCAGCGTTTGGGCCTCTGTGGCTTGCATGGAGGCCACCTGCGAGTTGTAGGCATTGATGGTCGCTTCGGCGGCGTTCTTTTGCGCTTCCAGCTCTGCAGAGTCGATTTCGGCGATCAGGTCGCCAGCCTTTACCCTCGATCCTTCGTCCACGTAGAGCTTCTCGACGCGGCCCATGATCTTGGAGCTGACGATGACCTGGTTAGCATCGACAATTCCGATCAGGACGGTGTCAGCGGTGCGATCAGTGGAATAGAAGTAATAGCCGACTGCAGCACCGAGCAGCAGGAGTAGGATGATGGCGAACCTCTTCTGTTTCACTCGCGGTCTCCTCCGGTGCCTTCGCCCGGCGAAGCGTCCTCTTGCCGCACAGTCTCTTTCTGGCGGGCAATCTCGGCCGCCAGTTTGACCCCGGCTTCCCGGTCGGTAAACAGAGCCGCCGCAACAAAGTCCAAGACAGCGGCACGCCTTTGGCAGATCGCTTCAGGCGCATAGGGATCCCGGCCAAAGAGCGCGCGAGTCACAGGTGCAATGACGAAGTAGTGCACATTGATGGCTGCGATGGAGGGCGCAAACTGCACGGGGTCAACCCTGCGAAACTCGCCGCTTGCCGTGCCCTGCTGCAGCAGTTCCGTAACTCGCATGGCGATGGCGCGGATGTACTTCTCGGCGATACGAATCACATGAGGCGAACCGCCACGCCCGGCGCTCATCAGTTCGCCCTGAAACAACCTTGCATAATGGGGCGACTCTGCGACGCAATCGAAATGTGCACAGGTGTAGCGGAGGAGACGTTCTCCCAGCGGACCGACGCCATTCAGCTCACGCATGACGTGCTCGGTCAAACGAATGAAGAAGCGATCAAGCACCGCGCCATACAGCGTTTCTTTGTCATGGAAGTAGTAATAGAGCAGCGCCTTGTTCACGCCAGCGGCAGTGGCGATGGCATCCATCCGCGCACCTGCAAGGCCTTCCTGTGCAAATTCGGCCAGCGCGGCGTGAAGAATTGCGTCTCGACTGGCTTCCGGTTGACGGCGAGTACCACGACGAGAGGCGATGGCTCGCGGTTCTTCAGACATATTAATTAACCAGTTAGTTAGATTACCAGCCCTCGGTTTCCGATTCAACTGGAGCGACAAGAAGGCATCATCCTGTTTTGAGGGGAAGCGAGCGGGGAGTAAGAAGCGGCCTGACGGCGATCGGCATCAGGCCGCGAGTGTGGTTGATGAACTATCTAGAGGTTCGGTTCCTTGATCAGTGCAAGGAAGCCAGCGTCTTTTGCGCCTCCTGCGCGTCCTGCCCTCTGAGGTTCAACTGAAGCGCTTTCTGCAGCTCAGTCTTGGCACGGTCGCGGTCTCCCGCTCCCATCAACGCCATCCCTAAATGGTACCGATAATCAGCCTTTTCAGGCCGCTTCTTGACGGCGTCTTCGGCCAGCGCGATTGAGACACGATAGTTCCCCTTCTTGTATTGAATCCACGCCAAGGTATCGTTGATGCCCTCGAGGTCGGGAGCGATTTGCTTGGCCTGGGTTGCCAGACTCAAGGCCATGTCAAGGTTTTCGCCCTCGGCAGCGTAAACCCACGCCAGGTTGTTGGCAGCAACAGGGTCATGGGCATTCTGGTTCAACGCCGCCTGGAAGTACTTGCTGGCAGATTTAAGGTCGTTTCTGTGAACATACAGGTTGCCGATGTAGTTGTTCACCAGAGGTGAATTCGGCTGCAATTGCAAGGCCTTCTGGTACATCGCCAGCGCCTCGTCTGGACGATCGGTCAACTCGTAGATCTGGCCGAGGTGGATGTAAGACATCAGCGACGCCGGGTCAAGTTGCAGGACCTTCTGAAATTCCTGGGTAGCCTGGTCAAACTTCTTGGTACGGGCCAGGGTCCCGGCATAGATGAAGTGCGCTCCTGGCCGATTCGGATTGGCCGTAGCGTATTGGCTGGCTAGGGTAAGTGCCTTGGCCTGGTTGTTCGTGGCGAACATCATGTTTACGTAGTCCGCCATAGCGGCATCGTACGTGGGATAGATCTTCAACGCCTGCTGAAATTGCTTCTCGGCTTCGGCGTACTTCTTCTGACCAATATAGGCAAAACCGTAATTGACATACAGCAAAGGATCCGTAGTGACTGACTTATGCACCTCGTTCAGTTCAGTCAGGGCCGTATCGTAGTCACCCGCGCCGATGTCAATAGTGGCGTTCAGGAAATGCACCGAAGGATTGTTTTCGTTCAGCTTTTGCAATCGCGCGGCATACTCCCGGGCCGTATCGAAGTCATGTGCGTCGCGGTAGGTCTCCGCGAGAGCGTACAGGATCAGTTGGCTGTCGGGTTGGCGCTTCAACGCTTCCTGGAGCTCACTCTTGGCGCCCGCCATATCGCCCGTTTGCCGCAGAACCTGTCCCAGGACAAAGTGTGCCGTCGAGTTGTCAGGCGCATCTTTGATGACCTCACGCAATGTGGCTATCGCTTCGACGCCGTTGCCCTTCATGGCCAGCAGGCGGGCATGTGTAACGCGAGCCATGATGTCACCCGGGTTGTCCTTCAGCAGCTTGTCGGTCAACTTGGTGGCATCGTCCATCTTGCCCGTGTTAATCATCGTCTCCAGCAGGCGTAGCTGAAGGTCCTGGTTCTTGGGGTCAACCGTCATGCCGCGCTGGAACTCTTTGATCGCAGCATCAGAATTTCTCGATGACAGGTAATATTCGCCAATCGCCACGGCCACCGGCCCCGAGTTTGGCTGTTTCTCCCGCAGTTGTGCAACAACCTGTTCCCCGTCTTCTTTGCGCCCCTGATGCAACAGCAGGGCTGCCAACCGGAGAGACGGAACGGGATCGTCGGGACGGGCGTTCTGGATCGCCAAGCGAAGCACTTCCTCGGCCTTCTTCTGGTCGCCTTTGTACATGTAGAAGTTGCCCAGGGCGTAATAGGCCGGCATGGCCTTGGGATCGACCTGGGTCGCACGGCGCAGATCTTCTTCGGCCTGAGCATCCTGCTTCATCGCCGCGTAGGCCACGCCACGATTTAGGTAGCCGCCGGGATCGTTCGGCTTCAGTGTCACTGCCTTGGTGTACATGTCGACGGCTTCCTGCTGGTGCTTTTGTCCCAGCAGAATGTTGCCCAGCAGCATGTATCCATCCGTGTTATTGGGATCGTGATCCACAACGAAGCGGGCATGTTCCTCCGCCTCGTTGTACTTGCGCGCCTGCCACCAGAGGGTCCCCAACGCGAGATGGGCCTTCACATGGTTGGGGTCCTGGTCAATCGCCGCACTGAACTCGCGAAAAGCCGAAGTCCAGTGTTGCTGGGCCAGTTCGGCCTGTCCGAGTTCGTAATGGGCCTCCGCGTAGCGCGGATCAATTTGCAGCGCCTTCTTGAATTGAATCACAGCAGAGTCGTACTTCTTCTCGTCCATGTACTTCATGCCGCTTTCGACATACTTGCGCTTGGCGGCTTCCGGGTTGCGGGCGCAACCGGCGAATCCGGCCAACAACACCGCTATTACGATTGAGACGATGTAGCATTTCCGCATGACTTCTCCTGGGTCACCGAGGAATGATCTGATCAACATCATGAGTGATCTGTTTTGCAAAACTGATGGCCCGCGTCCGGGCCTGCTCCTCATTGCCGTGAATGATGGGAACGGTAATGCGAACCAGCGCTGCGTCCGTTCGATTTAAGCGCAAGGCATCGTAAATCAAGAAAAATTTTCCCCAGTACTCGCTGGCCACCACCCGGCCGTGGGCCTGGTACCAATAGAGGACGAGTTGCTCATCCAGGTCCTTGCGCACGACGTACAGATTGATGGGGACGTTGCGGCCGTCGTCGAGCGGCAGCTGATAAATCATCGCACTCTCCGGCTGCCATCCCGAGCCCGGCAGGCAATTCTTGGGAGAGTGAATGCTGGCGCCCGTCCGCTGGCTCCGGAAATAACCGATATACAGGTTGACCTGCCCCTCCGTAGGAGAGAAATAGCCGCGATTCAGATAATCGGTCACGCCCAGCAGATCCAGGACCCTTTGCTCCAGAGGCCAATCGGCGAACATCTTGGCGCCCGCGATCTCTGTGGGGAATTGCGAGAGCGGCCTGGCCGGGGGCGTGGCTTCACCATGCGACAAGTAGGCCATTCCGGTCGTCGCCCCCAGAAGAACTGCCATCATCACCCAGTAGCGAGCCCCCGCCTTCATACACCAGCCCTGGTCGCAGAGGCTGGAGGCGTGTCTTCAGGCAGCCATCCCATCCATTTGCGGATTTTTGTCATCAGGCCGTAGAACCCCAGGAACAGCACCGTAGCCACCACGAAGATCACCCATCCCGAAAACTCGTGCATGAACCCCTCGGCCGCCTGCCGGCCCATGTAGTTGGCCATGATGGCCGTGATCATCACCCGGGTTCCATTGCTGATGATAGCAAGCGGAACCATGGCCAGAAAAAGCACCCACCGTGCCCAAATGCTGCGTTCGGCCACGTATCCAAAGCCCGCAGCCAGCGCCAGCAATGACATCAGCGAGCGGATTCCACTGCATGCCTCCACCACTTCCAGGGACATACCGGGCAGGATCAGGACATTCCCCTCTCGCATGATGGGGAACAGGTTGAGCCTTTCCAGCGTCCAAGTCGCAAACTTCGAAGCGATGAACTGCAAGGGGAAGACAATCTCGTTATAGACCACCACAGGTATGGGGATCGCGAACAGCAGGAACGCCATGGGAAACGCCATGGCGCGCAGTATGGCCCAGCCGCAGAAATAAGCAATTAACCCGCAGATGGTGCATAGCAGGGAAAAGCGCGCCAGAAACAGTTCCGCTCCCAGGCTGCCGAGAAAGAGCAGACTCAAAGCCATCAGCACAACCAGCAAGCCCCACAGTGACGGACGGCGAGGAATCTGGCGCAACTTGTCGCGCCGCTGCCAGATGAGGAAGGCGGAAAGAACAGGCACGAGAAAGCCGTGCGAGTAGTCCGCGTCCCGATACCACTGGTCAGCCAGGATGCGCAGGACCGGGGCGTACAGCGCGAACAGCACCGCCACCAACAGCAGGCCCTGCCAGCCGAACGGCTTCAGCGTTTGCCAAAATGTGAGTAACTTGGAAGGAGAACCTTCCAACAATATTTCATCTTCCGGCGGGCGGGATACAGCCCCCGTCGCTTTGGTGCCCGCGAGCGTCACTACGCGTTACTCCATGTCGGATTCTGTCTCACAAACCGTGAAGGCATGTGCAATTGTTTGGCCGAGAGCACCACTCAGCATGCTTCACAAATAGCTGAGGGACAATGAGTTCAGGTCTTGCATTGTAACGAGCGCAAAACTTTTTATGCAAGTAGTGCAACCGTTTGCACATCGTTTCCAGCCCAGTACACTATGGCCAGAGCCGCCAGAACCTTTAGCAGCCTGGTTTTCGATGATTTTCTGTCGGCTCCCACTTCCTCAACGATAGCCAGGACTTGTTAACTTCGTCTCCTCACCTTATTGTAGTCGCAGACGTTCTGTGACCGCCGGCACTTCATGATCTCATACCGCCGCAAAACAGGTTGCTGCTCACGGAGATCCACCGCACGATGAATCCCTTCACGGTTGGGCCAACTGCTGCTCAGGCTTCATCTCGCCCAGTCATCAGCTCATCGCTCGGCCGAATCGCCATAATCGCGACGCTGCTCGTTTACGCCGCACTCGCCCTTTATCATTTGGGCAAACCGGACCTGGAGGCTGACGAAGGACGGTACGGCACCTCGGCGCTGAACATTCTCCACGACTATCGCCAGATTGCCATCGTCTCGCCGGACCCAGGTGGCGTGCCTTGGTCGACCTGGCCGTACGCCTATCCCGTCGAGCTTGCCGGTTCCATCCTTCTGCTGGGCAAGAACGAATTTGCTCTTCGTCTGGTCAACGTTTTACTGATGGTCCTGACCGCTCTCTGCGTTTACCGGCTTGCTGCTCTGCTGCTCAAGGACCGCAACCTTGGGTTGCTTGCGTTTGGCCTGTTTCTTCTTAATCCCGCCACGATCGCCTACGCCCGATCGGTGATGGCTGAGCCCTCGGTGGTGTTCTGGGGCTGCGCGGGCATGGTTGCTGCAGCCAGTTACCGCGGTTCGGGACGATCTCTGTATGCGGTGCTTTCGGGAGCGGCTCTGGCTATCGGCTTTCTATCGAAGTTGTGGCTGATCCTTCCATTTGGCGCTGCCGTCGCTCTGTTATTGCTTTCCCGCGCCTCCACCAGCACGCTAGGCAAGACCATTCGCGATGCTGTCATCGGCTTCGCAGTGTTCATCATCGTGGCCGGCTCGCACCTGCTGTTGCTGCGAGCCCTTTCTCCCCAGAATCTCAGCATCTGGCTGGCCACTTATTTCCAGGGAGCGGCCGCCACCCGCGCTGGAGGTGCGGGCTACGATCCGAACCTCTGGTACAAACCGTGGTGGTTCTATTTCGGAGCGCTGTTCAAAGGTGTCTTCTTTGGCCTGCCTTTGTTGTTCCTCGGCATTGCCGATTTGATACGGCGGAGACGCTTGGTTGTGCTGGGTTGCGCTGCCTGGCTGGTCGGACCGGTCTTCGTGCTCTCGGCCTTCAAAGTTAAGGAAGCCGCCTACATCAGCCAGGCATATCCAGCTTTGGCTCTGTTGATGGCCTGCGGAGTGGTTCCGTTCTTCGAAACTGCGCAGCCTGCGCAGATTGCGCTCAGCACAATGGCTTCGATTGCGCTTGCAGGCTTCTTCTTCTTCGTGGGTGTTGTAACAAAAGCCCAGTGTGCCATGATGCTGGCGCTGTACGTTTTGTATCTGGCCGCAGCTCCCTCCAAATTGTTTCGACCGCAATGGCGGAAGCGCGCAGCTGTTGCCGCCGCGCTGGCCACGCTGCTGTTGGCCGACGCCGTGGTCGTGAAACGTCACTTGAGCCATCGCACCAACTATCGCGAGGTTGCCGAATACTTCAAACCGCGCGTTGGGCCTCTGCAGCCAGGTTCGATCGTCTTCGTCTCGCCGGAATTCGCAGCCATCGGCTTCT
>Ga0335082_10000078_pt1 | contig 93525 bp, 72 predicted proteins | sample Lox_Sample_41_FD_206718 | JGI IMG/M metagenome (GOLD analysis project Ga0335082, IMG submission 206718) | Soil microbial communities from Loxahatchee National Wildlife Refuge, Florida, United States - Lox_Sample_4.1 | ecosystem: Environmental > Terrestrial > Soil > Wetlands | place: USA... | reverse complement strand
TTTCAGGAGCCTGCCGAAAGTTCGAACGAGTCTTACAAGGTCCGTATACAACAGGACGCAGCCCGGAGTGCGGGCGCAGATCTTCGTTGCGACGGAGTCCCCAACCAACGGATCAAGCACTGGACACCTCCAACAAGTCAAAAAAGGTGCGGCGCAACGAAGCCCACACGCCGCACCATCGGGAGCAGAGGAGACATTCTGCGAATTCCCCTGGGACCAGCTAACTCGTGGGTTTGGTTCTCAGGAGCAAACCCTCTTGCCGCTGCCCAAGACTCTCAGTCTGACTGGCTTCGGGCTTTTCGCTAAGCCTGAGTCGCGCGCGGGCATGAAACAACTGGCAACACTGCCAGCGTTGAGTATCCGCCGAGCGGCACAACGTTTTCGGGAAAACTTGGATTCTCCTCACAGGTATTTGACGACACTCAAGGTCGTCAACACTTCTGAAAGGCTGTTGGCTGGTCCTTCATGAGTCATGGCTGACCTGACGACCGAACGGCGGGCGCAGCGTCTAAAGGCGGATGCCGAGATTCACGATCCTTGAGCAATGCGGCCACGACAAACCGCTGCGGGGCGTCGCCAACAAAGTAAAACGGATAGCACGTGATGAGCGTGAGCGCAGCTACAGGCCTGGGCGCGACGACTCCGACGTCCGCAGGAGTCACGATCTCTGTCCGTTCCACGATGTAGACGCCCCTTTCGGTGGTCGTGAGCACTTCAATTGCATCGCCCGTCTTGATGTCCTTCAGGCCTCTGAAAAATCCGTCACGATGTCCCGCGATGCTGAAGTTCCCCTCGCCGGGGTGGCCCGTCCCGGGGACTCGTCCCACGCCGCAATTCAATGTCACATCGTCAGTACCCTCAAACACGGGAGCAGAGAACCGAGACGTGGAATGTTGAGTACGGCAATTGGCTGACCGAATTCGTGGGAGAGACTTTCCTTGAAGGCTTGTACAGGCTGGCGCGACCAGCGAGTAAATGTGACCGGCGCGGTCCTGATCGAGGAACCAACCGCACTCGGGGACGTCTCCGTGGAAGCCGCGTGCGCAGTCTGAAACCTCCACAGGGCAATCCGGGAAAACAGAAGAGAGTCGGCGCGTACCCCGAAATACACAATGATCAGGGCGACCCCGAGAGATCGAAGAAAACGCCGGATTCGAGACATTCACCGAACCGATATCCAGTGACTGCCCATCGACCACAGATCTCAAGCCGCGAATAACATATGATTCTGCATAGCGTATCTGACAATGTCAGCGTCATTACGCAGGTGCAGGGTGTTCATGATCCGATATTTGTGGAACGCAACCGTTCGTGTCGTGAGATTGAGAACCGCAGCCGTTTCCTTCATCGATCGCCCTTCGGCAAGCAACTGAAGCACTTCCCGTTGTCTCTCCGTTAAGCTGTCGTGCCATCCACCAGTCGATTCAAATTGAGCCAGCACGCCGGGCACAGAGCTGCAGAGTTCCGGCGAGAGATAGGGCTTCCCCTCAATGGCGTCGTAGATAGCAGCCACCAACTTGGCGCCAGTTGAAGTTTTGAGCAGGTAGCCAGAGGCTCCGCGGCGAAATGCCTCTGCGATCACGTCCGGGTCATCTGTGATTGTAATGAAGATGAACTTCACGCCAGGCAGGAAGCGTTTGATTCGCTCAGCGGCGTCCAATCCGTTCAATAACGGCATGCCGATGTCTGCAACAATCACGTCCGGCGCCAAAGCTTGCGCCGTAAGCAGAAGGCTGCGTCCGTCATGGACCATGCCAATCACATCAAAATCTGCCACGAGGAACTTCTTCAATGCCTCCGCGACCAAGACATGGTCATCGGCGATCAGGATCCGAGGGCGGCTGGAGCCCAACATAGGAACCTCCGCAGGGGTACAGAATTTTTGGCTTCATCCAGGATCGAAGTGACTCAGACACTGACGCGTCGGCACGGCCTTACGCGTCGCTTGAACCGTGTGCCCGAGATCTTACGTCCATATCCGATTCTTGGCTACTGGTATTTTTGCCAGCGGCTTCTCTGGCAACTTATCACCGGTCAAGTGATCTTCTGCCCTCCTGCAATTCTGTCACATCTGCCAGTTTGCAGAACCGAAGCGGGCAACCAGAATTGCGTCGCAGGGGGTGGACCAGCATCCGAGGAGCAGCAGCAGGAGCGCTATCCCATGGAGGAGCTCTTCAAGTCAGTGGCTGGTTTTATTGCGCTTGGCGTAGAAGCCTCCGCCGGGCTCGTCATTGCCTATGGCGCTTGCGAGGCCGTCTATGGGGCGGCTCGGTGCGCGGTCACTGGACGTTCGAAACCGGGGCAGCGGAAGGAAGTATGGCTTCAGTTTGGCGTATGGCTGTTATTGGGGCTCGAATTTGAACTAGCCGCAGACATCATTCGCACGGCCATTTCGCCAACCTGGACCGACATCGGGCAGCTGGCAGCAATCGGCGTAATCCGCACGTTCTTGAACTATTTCCTTGAGAAGGATCTGGAAAAATACGAGCCGCGTGCAGTCGAAACCGACAGGGCCGTGGCAACACAACTAGCCGCATGACGCCTATGAATCGTAACTGTCCGACATCGACGTGGCCCGGACTTGGAGAATTCCGTTGAGCGCTGCTGGACAGCCCGATAGCACCCAACTAGCCCTTGACCGGACCTGGCTTGCGCATGAGCGTACCTTGATGGCATGGGTGCGCACCGCCACGTCGATGATCAGTTTCGGTTTCACGATTTACAAGTTCTTCCAATTTGAAGCGGGGAAAGGGGCGCCCGTCACACGTGGCCTTCTGACTCCCCGCGAATTCGCACTAATCATGGTCAGCATCGGCCTGGTTGCGCTTCTCCTGGCGACCTTAGCGCACCACAGGGAGGTGCGCGGGTTGGCGGACCATTTGGGTAAAAGGCGTTCTTTGGCGGTTATCGTCGCGGGACTCGTGAGCCTCTTCGGTCTAGCTGTGTTGCTCTCCGCGCTCTTCCGAGCCTGAGGCGAAGTCCTGACGTCACCTTGGAGCAAGGGTATCCATGAAAGAAGCTGCTCGCTCTATCCATGTACTGGACTTGCCGGAAACGGCTCGGTTTCCTCATTCCCTGCGAGGTTACATCCGGTTCGCGAGTTGGGGCACGATTTGGTTCGCGATTGGGGCGGTTGCCATCGCCTGGATACCGGTCGCGGTCCTTTCCGCCATACGAGGGTTCGAAGCTCTCAAGTCATTCCTTCTCGACTATGCCGCCCAAACACGAATGTTAGTGGTGATTCCACTTCTCATCTTGGCCGAACCGCCTCTGGTAGCCCGGCTCCGCGCCATCGGGGATCATTTTCTGGATGAGGGTCTGGTCAGCGACAAGGATGTCACGCGCTTCAAGGCCAGATTGGCCTTGCTTAAGCAGAGAAATTCGCCGTGGGTCTGGGTCGTCATCGTGTGCCTCATCTATGGATTTACGGCCTACGCACTATCGACCGACGAAGCGAATGCGCTCATGCCCTGGTGTTATGGCCCCGACGGTTTCTCAGTCTTCTCCCGGCCCGGGTCATGGTACGTCTTGATCAGCCTTCCGATCGTCCTGATATTGGTAGGGCACTGGCTTTGGCAGCAGTTTGTATGGTTCCGATTCTTGGGAACGGTTGCAGGAATGGATCTGCAATTGATCCCATCGCATCCCGACCGCTCTGCCGGCCTCGGATTCGTTCAATCGTGTATCCGAGGTTACTTTCCCTTCGCGTTTGCGATTGGAACGATCGTCGCGGGAGGCGTGGCTAACCACGTTGTGTATTTGCACCAGAGGCTCGAGGTGTTCCAGTATTTGCCGCTCGTGGTTATCGGGATCGTCGTTAGTGTTTGTGTCAGCCCACTTTGCCTCTTTCTAGGTACTTTGCTGCGAACTAAGCAGCGTGGCATCTTTCAGTATGGAGTGTTGGCGATCACTCTAGGGCAGGAGTTCGAGAAGAAGTGGCTGGCGGCGGGTGCCGTTCAGGAGGGCACTCTGCAAGTTCCGGATTTCTCCGCCACCACCGACCTCTATTCCATTGCAGCCAACGTGTACGCGATGAATCCTCTCCCCCTTGGGATGCGGACCATTAGTCGTTTGATCGTGGCGGCATTGGCTCCGGCATTGCCACTCGCGTTCGTCGTCTTGCCCTTCGACGTGATTTTGCATGACGTGATGAAGTTGTTTTTCTGATGATCCGGATAGTGAAGTGAAACCAATGGTAAGGTGTTCCATGGTTATGCACTACTGTCACTCCTGCCAGTTTGACAGAAGATGGTGGTTTCGTAATGTCTTTACATGCGTATGAGAGCGAGCACCCAGTCAGGGCGTTGGCTCAACTGCGGGATATTCGTTGAGGAGGCGGCAAAAATGGGGCGGCCGCGGATCCTACTTGCCGACGATCACGCTATGGTCGTGGAAGCGATCAGGAAACTCCTGGAATCCGAATTTGAAATTGTCGGCACCGTCTCGGACGGCCAACAACTCCTGAAACTTGCCACTGAGTTGAAACCCGATGCAGTCGTGATCGATCTCGGTATGCCACTGCTGGACGGCATGGAGGCGGGCCGGGAACTGAAGCGCCTTCTGCCCGGATGCAAACTGATTGCCCTCACCATGAGCGAGGACAGCGAGATTGCCGCAGCCGCTCTTCGCTCCTGGGCATCTGGATATTTGCTGAAGAAGTCCGCCGGATCGGAACTGGTCAAGGCGATTTGGGAATCGCTCAAAGGGCGATCGTACGTCACGCCCAAGGTTGCGCGTCAGTTGCTGGAGCAGTTCGTTCGCGACCCGCGCCCCGACCGCGACAAGGTTTTGACGCCGCGCCAGCGCCAGGTATTGCAATTACTGGCAGAGGGACGCACCATGAAAGAGGCCGCCATTTCTTTGCACATTACTCCGAGGACAATTGCATTTCACAAGTACCGCATCATGGAGGAGTTCGACCTCAAAACGAATTCCGATCTGGTGAGATTCGCTCTCCGGGAACGCGTGATCTGAAAATTCAGGAGAGCCGGTAGCACGCCGCATCTCCCTTGGCGCTTCCCGATATCCTCTCTCGGACTGTCAATGATGACAGGTTGCAAAGCGAAGGGCACCAGCTAGGTTGTGGATTGATTTCAGGTTGAGCCTGGACACATCGATGCTGGAGAGAATTATGAAGATTCTAACCATATTGCTCGGAACTCTCGCGTACACGGTATTCTCGCCATGCCTTTCGACGGCACAAACTTCTGACTACCAGACCGGGAAAATTGTGTCGGTGGAGAAGGTCTCAGGAACGCAAAGCCCGAGCACCGGAACCGACGCCCCGCTGACAACTGGTGTGAAAGCGTACAACCTTGGCATCCAGCTCAACGACACACTCTATACCTGCCGGGCGAAGACGTCGTCAGACATGGACCTCGATTGGACGAATGGCAAAGAAATCCAGGCCATGGCCAAAGGTAAGGCAATGTATGTGAAGCGTGGAAATGGAAAGATAGCGAAACTTAGTATCATCAGCAGCAAGAAAGAGAATTGACAGATCAGGAATGAGATCCGACTTATAGAGGCTGGGGCAAAAGGTCTAGCGATCTCTCAGGCAGGCTCGATGTTCTTCCTGAAATCTGCGTTGCGCGGCGACTTCTGACAGGCATACCATGCACCGCCTTGGTCGCTTCCTTCGCTTCCGCAACCTGGTCGTCGTCCTATTCTTGTCTCCGCTGACGTTCTCCCAAATACCCGGAGGCATTCGTCTCACCACACCGTCCCGATCACCTTCCCCGCCCCGCACAACAGACCCGCTGCGGAGAGATTCCCCTCAGGACACAGTTCTAAACTTCGTGAAATATTCGCACCGTGGTGACTACGCGACAGCCGCAGAGTATCTGGAACTCCCTACAGCACGGCAGAAGCAGGAAGGCCCGGAGCTTGCACGGAAACTGCTCATCTTGATGAACACGAGCTTCCAGGGCTCGATCAGCAGCCTGAGCAGCGCTCCGGAAGGCTTTTTGGACGATTCAAGCGATCCCAATATCGAGGTCGCCGGTCGATTGACTGTGCAGGATAAGTCAATCCAATGTCTTCTGGTGCGCGTCTCTCGGAAAGATACTGGACCGATCTGGCTTATCTCTCACCTAACGCTTGACCAGGTGCGTGAACTCTACGAACTCTCGGGTGCTCCTCCATTAGACCAGTATCTGCCCGAGTTCCTGTCGAAAAACCTGATCCTCGGAATTCCGGCAGGCCGATGGCTCGCCTGGGTTGCCTCCGTTCCCATGGCCTGGTTGCTGGGTTGGGGAGTCGTCATTCTGAGCAGATGGATCTGGTCGATCAGGCGCCAGCCAACACCCCTGATCGGCCAGCAGCAAGGCCCGAACTTGGGTACTCCGGCGGCCATCGCCGTCGCCATTGTGCTCCACGGTCTGTTGGTCTTCGCGACCGGCCTGCCTCTGTTCTACCGGGTCTACTACATGAAGACTCTGGCGGTGTTGCTCACCCTCACCCTTGCTTGGCTTGGCGTTAGAGTTCTGGATCGAGTGGCCAGCCAGGCCATGTTTCGGATTGCCCGCGGTGAAGCCCAGTCCTTCATGCAGATTGGTCATCAGATTCTGAAACTCGCATGGTTGGCACTGGCGCTTCTTTGTATTCTTGCGCTTCTCGGTTTCGATACTAGGACCATGCTCGCCGGCCTCGGGATCGGCGGCATTGCCGTGGCACTCGCGGCGCAGAAGACATTGGAGAATCTGCTTGGCGGGATCACCCTGGTCATGGACAAGGCCATGTACGTGGGCGATGACTGCTTGATCGCAGGGCGTTACGTAAATATTCGCGATATCGGCCTGCGCTCGGTGGTCGCGGTCACACGCGAGGGAACAGAGATCTTCTTCCCGAACGGAATGTTGATACAGAACAATATCGAAAACCTGTCTCGCCGACGAAAGTTCCTGATCCTGACGACGTTGTCCCTGAGTACCGAAAGTTCAATTGCGCAGTTGGAGTATGTGATCGTGAAAGTGCGGGAAATGTTGTATTCGCACTCGCGGGTTGAACAGGAGTCGGCTCGCTTTCGCCTTGCCGGGCTGCAAGGTTCTGCGTATCAGATCGAGCTCTTTGCCTACGTCATGAGCAACAACGCGGCCGAGTTCGCTGCGATTCAGGAAGACATCCTCTTTCGCATTACCGGGGTCGCCGAATCCGCAGGGACAGCATGGGCTATTCCTGCCCAGACGGCCTACAGTTCGACAAAACGGCGTATCGATGATCAGAAGGCAGAACAAGTCATTCAGCAGTTACAGACCTGGCAGGACAGCAAGGAAAAGGTGTTTCCCGATTTTTCATCCCAGCGCATGACCGCCTTGCGCGGAACGATAGGATATCCCGATGATAAGCCCGGATTCGGCCGCGAGGAACCGACACCACTTCAGCGGCCGGTCCGGGAAGCAGTCTGATCTTCTGAATTACCCGAGCGCGCCACGTTCGCGTTGAACCAAGAACCGCTCATCAGCGGATAGTCGGGATTGTCACTCTCCAGCCTGTCGCTGGAGCTTCCCACCCCGAGAAGTGTCTTGGAGTTGGCGTCACCCAGGAAACGGACCCCAAGAATTCGGATCATTCGTCGCTGTCAGAGTTAACAGTTACAGGAAAACCGCGACGACCGTAGGCTGCTAGCGAGATTAGCAACGCCGAACATCGGGCTGCACAACTGGACGCCCGCGGCTCTGTTTCCGCCACATTCTCAGCGTAAGGCGTCAGCACATCCAAAACACGGGTAGAAGTACGCCTCTCTCTCCAGCCCGCCCTTCGCCGGGCGGGCCTTTTTTTCGCGGGTGTTAGTTCGGTCCAGGTACTGTTGAGAGAGTCTTCGATCTCGAGAACAACGTGTTCGTAGGCAGCGATTATTTCCGAACAGCCAGCCAATCAAACCCCAAGCCAGCAAGCGCGCAGACTGTACGAAAGGAGATGGTGAGGATGCTTCCTTCTGTACCCGGTGCCGGTGCGACACAAAGAGACTGACTCCTCCCGCTAGGGCGTTGTTTTGGTGTGAGATCCGTAGTATGTTTACTGCCATCTGCAAGCGAATCGCCGTGGCGGTGTAACCATGTCCAAAGTAGTCTCTGAGAAACAAGCTGAGGAAGTCCGTGACATCATGATCGAAGTCGCGCGTACGCAGTTGGCCGCGGTCACGGCCGGTCTGAAATTCTGGGGCGGATGGGTCCAGTCAGCGGATAAGTACACTCAGAAGATTAGTGCTGAATTGACCAGGGTCAGCGAGGGCGGGGGGGATTCTCAGGAGCTCACCGGGCGCCTCGCCGACTTCGGCCGGGAATACTTGCGCGAAATGATCTCGCTGCCCAGCGTCGCCGTGGAACATTTCACCGGCGAGATTGAAAAGCTCTCGAAGTCGGGCGGCAAGTCGTCCGCGAAACGTACCCGGCAGGCTCGGGCTAAAGACTAATCTCCAGACTTCCTCGCCCACCCCCGCAAATCTCCTTCAGGACCGTCAGATCAGCCCTTTAGCCCGTTGGTCTTCCATTTGTTTTCCAATGATGGCGCAGACCCGCATCCACTTCCGCTGCACATCCATGGTCCATGATGTGTACCAAACGGGATCCTTCAAGAAACTTAGCCATGAGTCGCCCATGCAGCCGATCATTTCCTGCCAGGAGAATGCCATGCCCTCGGGTCTGCCACCGGGAAACCCCCACGGGCCTCCCACGCCGGTGTTCAAAAGACTCTCGACTGTCCTGATCCATACGTGCGTGAGAATACCTGGAGTTTTGATCGGTCCACCGAAGCATGCGCCCAGGGTCTGCGCAAATTCCTCGTCCTTGCCGGACACGTCGCAGCCATGCATCAACACCTTCCTCCAGTACGGCCAGTTATCCCGATTGCGCTGCACCGCAGCACACCACGCCAGAAAGCTCATCGCGGGATCGAAGTACTTGTGATACTCCCTTTCGTAAGTGGAGAAGCATTGGGAGTTGACGTTGCCCGTTTCAAGCACCCGCAAAATGACCCGTGCCGCAATCAAGGACGACTCCATTCCCGGAGTGATGCCCTCTCCGGTCATCGGATCGACAAAGCTCCCGGCGTCACCGACCAGTAATCCCTTTTCGAAATAGTTCGGGCCGGCTCCTCCGTAAGTCTTGACTATCCCGCCTACGGGAAGCCCACACAGTTCCAGTTTCCTGCTCGGAGGGTGGTGACGCTTCAGCTTTGCAAAGAAGTCACGGAACAACTGAGGCAGAGCAATGTCGTCGCGCTGGCAGGCTTCCTTAAGGATTCCCACCCCCAGGTTGACCCGGCCCTCCCCCATGGGGAAGACCCATCCATACCCCGGAAACCAATCCCGGTCGAAGAAGAGCGTGATCTCTCCACTGTTTCGACGATTATCGTAGCCATCAGCGTAGGCCCTTTGAGAGAGAGCGAGGTGCCGGTCATCGTCTGCCAATATGCCCGCCGCGCGGGCGACAACCGAATTGACTCCGTCCGCACCGACGATCATTCGTCCCCGGTATCGGACCCGCTTTCCGTGACGTAGGGCTCTGACCACCACTCCATTTCGATTCTGCTCGAAGCCGGTTACGTAGGTCTCCTGGTGAACGGTTGCACCAGACCGGGTCGCAACATCGAGCATGACGTCGTCTAAGACCCGGCGCGGAATGATGTAGGCATGCGGCAACAGATTCTTGTGAATTCCGTAAAAGGGAATCTTTCCGGTATAGCATTTCTCAAAATCCACGTAGGTCGACGAATGCGTGATCGGAAGCGGAGAAAGAGTTTCTAACTTGGCCAGACACCCCATTCTCTTCAGCAGCCGCAACCCTCCTGGCTCGACATAATCCCCGCAGACTTTCTCGCGGGGAAACCGCGCGCCATCCAAGACAAGGGTATTTACTCCGGATCGGGCTAGCTTCCAAGCCAGTGTGCTGCCCGACGGCCCGCCGCCGACCACAATGACATCGTAGCGGCCCCCACTGCCGATTTTTCGCTTGCCGGATGGCTGGGCAGCATCAACTCGCTTCGTCGAGTTTCTTCCTGATGGCACGTCTCAAGCTCGGGAAAGGAGTCTGGTGTCTCGAATCAAGGAAATCAGGCGTTCCGGATACTTGCTGTTGGCCAGGGCCTCCGCTTCCGCTTCCTGAGCGATCTGGTCAAGGTAGTCTTCCGCTTCAGGAAGTGCCTCTTGAAGTCTATGGGTCAGAGCGGCCCGGTTTTGTGGATTCGATTGGCGAAAGAGCCTGGCGGTTTCCGGGTCTCTGACAGCCACGGCGACCGGGAGCGTAAGGATCGCATCTTCGATATCTTTGGCGGAACCGCCGCCGAGCGCCGTTGTTCCACGCACGTCCGCGACATCGTCACATCCGTGATAGAGAATCCCCAATAGCGCGCCGAACTTCTGTAGGCGGTTATCACGAGTTCCCAGTCGCGCGCAAATTTCAAACATAGATCCCGTATCCTCTCCCGCGATCTTTCGCCAGTCCTCCGTGCCGAGTGCGTGTCGCCGAAGCCGCCATTGCAAGCACTCCGCTACTCCCAGCCGCTGCATCAGTTCCGAGAACAGTGTGACCGAATAGGCATCGGCGGCGACCAACCGAGAGGCCGCGGACATGATGTAGCCAGACGTCATCAGCGCTGGAAGGAAGCCATATCGGCAATGCAGAGAGAGATTTCCACGGCGATACCGGGAGCGGTCGAGAATGTCGTCCACAATCAGGCTCACGTTGTGCAGAAGTTCGAGCCCAGCCGCGGCTGCCAAAACTTTGGCCGACGGTTCTTTGTCGGTCATCGACCGATAACAGGCGAAGATCGTGACCGGACGGAAATACTTCGCGCGGCCCGAAAGTTGGGCCTGGATCATGGGCCGTACTTCGGGGTCGGTCTCTTCAGTCCAACTGGCCAGAAGAGACTGCAACCGCCGGAGGTCTCCGGCCAAGCCGAGTCGTTGGGGTAATTCCCAAACGGCGCTGGTCTCATTGAAACACTCGACAGTCGTGTTCATATCTCGCGTGGCCGACTAGAGATCTAATTTACTGCGGTTGGCATTACATACTTGGCATTCACAACGAGCGATGGGGAAGAAGATGCTTCTTGGCTTCACGCGGCGGGACTTTGCTCTGCATTTTCCTCCGCACCGAGGACCTAGAGAGCATCGCTGCCGGCTTCCGTCGTACAACGACGGGAATTCGCGCCTCGGCAATTCCCGGAACACTGACGTCTCCCCGGTAACTGACGCCCACAGCAAACCCACGGCTGATATGCACGCCCACTCGAACTACTACTTGTTGACCGGGGGCCAACGCAATCGCACCCGGTTCAAACCTGAGAGAGGACGGAATTTCACGGCCGCTGGGATCAATCAAGGGACCAAACACCACCCGCGCGGAAACTGGATGCGATAGCTTGTTCTCGACCACGAAGAGGCCGAACGCACGCCTTCCTGCTGCGCCTTCAAGAACAATAGCCGCCGGCGATGGAGGGGCCACAGTAGACACGGGCTTGTGAACGGGTGGCGACATGTTGTTGGCCGAAACAATTTGCGCGCCGGTGGCGGAACCGGACGAAACCTGCCAACACCAACCCGCCGTTCGAAGAGCCAATTCACCGAGTTGGGCACTGTAACGCAAATTGGCGTGGAGGGCGCGTTCCCAGGCTTTCGTCAGCCGCATGGTTTCGCTCATCCTTTTTGTCCCCCTCCGCCGCCAAGGCATGGACGTGGGCAATAAAAGTGGTCATACCAGTGGTGAACAAAATCCGGACAATCCCTCACCTCGACTTCGCAACAGCTGCTGCTGCATCTCGATCCGACCGTCACCACCCAGCGCAGAAATTGCAGCTTGCATCCCCGCACCCAAATCAGCAAATCCACCTTCGTTCCCACCGGCGATCCTGCGGGGATGACGTACGAAATCTGGCTCTCTCCCCGTTCCATCGGGCCGAGACTCAACGGATCGGGGACTATCGACACTTGAGCGCCTTTTGTGGACGTGAATATCTGAATCGCGCGAGATGCCATCGTGCAATTTGTGATCACAAATCGCAGACTCCCGGTGTCGCCCGCTCGCCCCGTGCTTTTCACGTCGCAAAGCGGTTTCGGCATCCAGCAGGGCGATGGAATCTCGCACGCACTGAAGAATGGAGAGGTGCCAGCAGTGAGGCCACCGAAGCTCTCCAATACGCGCGGGGAAAGGTCAGCCAACGACTCGAGCATATCAATCCCCAAGCGTGCGCCCTGCTCAATGAAGTTTCCCAAGGCAAGCAGCGGTGCCCGAAGTGGCTCCGATGAGTTACTCATGTCGTTCCTTTCTGGATGCTGGTTTTCCCGTTAATTCAATTTCGACATCGAGGCTTGCTTCTGCAATCTCCCATGCGCCTCGATACGTGCGCCCCGCACTCAGCCGGCGCGAGAAATGCAGGTCAATTGCGATTGTCCGGGCTTCCTCCGGGCGAAGGCGCCCCGCGCCGCTCGTTACTGTGACGCGCACCAGCCCGCCGTGCGCCTTGGCGAGTTCGTCCATGATGTGGTCAATCCGTTTCTTGCCCGCAGCGGGTTCTTCCGCAAGCCCACGGTAGAAGGCCTTGGCCACGCCACCGTGATCGAAAACACAAAAAGTATCGTCAGCTGGAATTTCGACGTCCACATTCCCTTGGTTCACGAGCGTCACGTCTGCGCTGACTCCGGCGACGAACTTTCCACGGTGAGCGATCTCCGCCGGGATGAAGCGCACACTGGATCGTGGTTCGACGTCGACCGCGATCGGAATCTGCTCCCCAGCTAGTTCAGCGCTGCCTCGATAGGAACCAGGCGGAGTCGACCCCGGCAGGCGAAAACTCAGCGTCGAGAGAGCGGGCGTGGTTGTGCGCAGCCGGCGGACCATGAGCGGCAGAGGGCCGCTATCCGTGAGGGTCACGCGACCAACACTCGACAGAGCGGACGCCTCCTGGAACTCAAACAGCGCCGTCAACCGGAATGGCGTACCCTTGAAGCGCAGAAGTCGCCCTTCCTTCATGGCTCACTTGCCCTTTCTGCGCCCACGCACCGGAACCACCACACCAACCTCTGGCGCTGGCGGTGGCACGTTCATCGCCAGCATACTTCCGTCACACTGCTCGCAAGGATTCGGAATGTACGGTTCATTAATAACTTGGGCCTCTCCGCACAACCGGATGCTCGCCAGCTGCAATCCCAGTATCGAGAACCCAACCGTGAAGACAGCCGGAATGTGCGCCCGAACCGACGGGACTTCTTTGAGCCGCACCGACACATCAACAGGATTGATCGTGATGGGATCCACCGCAATCTGAATCTTGGGGAGAGAGTTGATGTCAATCCGGTAAGCGGTTGGGAGTCCGCCTAACTGCACTGAGGACACGACATCCAGATCAACGTGGTAATCCTTGGGAATGCTGGGTACGCTCAATCGGACCTCCAACTTGAAGCCGGCAGGAAGGGGAAATCACGTCACTCTAGCTGTGTTCGAATTCGTTGTCAACGTCAATTTGGGCAATAATATACTTGACAAAATAGACTCTTCGATCTAAGATTTGACCATGGAACCGAAGAGCCTACAGCAAGCCATCCTCTACTTCGCCGATCCCAAGAACTGCCGCGAGTACCTTGTAGCTCGACGCTGGCCTGATGGCGTCACCTGCCCGCGTTGTAGCTCCCAGAACGTCCTATTCCTTGAGAAGTACAATCGCTGGCACTGTCGGGAGAAACACAAGGCTCCCCAGTTCACACTCAAGACCGGCACGATTTTTGAGGATTCCCCACTCGGTCTGGACAAGTGGCTCACCGCCATGTGGATGATTGTGAACTGTAAAAATGGCGTTAGCTCTTGGGAGATTAGCCGTTCACTCAAGATCACCCAGAAGTCCGCATGGTTCATGGATCATAGAATCCGGCTGGCATTGCAGAGCGGTTCGTTCTACAAACTTGGTGGTCCGGGCAGCGAAGTTGAATCAGACGAAACGTTTGTTGGCGGAAAAGCGAAGAATATGCACGCTAAGCGCAGGGCAATGTTCAAAGCTGCGCGAGAGTCTGCCGATTATACGGGCGATGCCAATTACATCAATAAGGCAACAGTCTGGGGTGTGCTAGATCGCCAGCAGCGCAAGGTTCGCACGACCGTTGTACCGAAGGTGAACCGCGAAGCATTGCAGACTGCCGTACTAAATCAGGTTGAGCACGGTACAACAATCTATACCGATGAGGCCAAGGTCTACCGCTCACTGCCGAAGGAATACACGCATGAATTCGTCAACCATTTGGAGCGCTATGTTAACGGTCGCGTGCATACCAACGGGCTAGAGAATTTCTGGAGCTTGCTCAAGCGGACAGTCAGCGGAACATACGTTGCAGTCGAACCGTTCCATTTGCATCGCTACCTCGACGAGTACATGTTCCGCTACAACAACCGGGCGACGAAAGACAATCCGCTGAGTGATGCGGATCGGTTCGATGCAGTCGTGCGACAAATTGTCGGAAAGCGCTTAACTTGGAGTGAGCTTACTGGTAAAGAATCAGGACCAACCATACCAAACTTCTAAAACGGCAGAAGCGCGGTCAGCGCTTACTGGCCACAACTATTCTTGATCCTCCAAAATAGCTTCTGGTACTGCTTGACAGACAACAGGGAGCGAGAGCACAATTGACCTGTTCAGAGTTGAGTACCACCAAGGAGCAAAATGGGCTACGAAATCTTCACTCGCAAGACTCCTCGCATGGGAACTCCCATGCTATCGTTCACTAAACTGGGCCAGATCACTCTCAACACTCTCTCCGCCCAAGCTCTTCAGAAAGCAGCGATTGAATATGTCCTGCTGATGTGGGACACCGAAGAGCGCAAATTTGCCCTGAAATCTACGAGCAACAAAAAAGATCCTAGGGCGTACCGTCTTCACTACCACGATGCTGGGAACGGTGCAGGGTTTTCCGCGAAAACATTCTTGGACTACATCGGGATTGACTATTCTCAGCGTCGGGCAATGCCGGTTGAGATCAATCCGAACCATGAGATGGTGATTGAGGTTAAGATTCCTGACGAATATTTTAAGCGGAAGACTCAACCGAAAATTGTTGGCAAGACGGCAACGGCTGTAAATAGCTAGAGGCCCTGACCTGGAGTCAGAGCCTCTACAGAAGCCGCTTCCCACTCAGCTTGTTCAGAGTCGAGAGGAGCAATACTAGGGCTTCAATCGCTACCAGTGTACCCAATTGCGATACGCTGAGTCCAGCGATTTATCCCCTTTCCTCTCAATACAATCTCCATTTGGAGCGGGCGGAAAAGCCTAAGAGCTTACCGCACGAAAATGCAAAAGGCCCAGCGTGACCGCGCTGAGAGCCGTTTGGAAGGGGGTGATGCCTATCGAACCACCATAGATAACTAAGTAGCGCCTCGGCTTCTCTTGAGGGGAGCCGAGGCGCTTTGTTGTTTGTATTATATCGTGCCAGCGTTATGATGCGGCCATGAAGCCACTCCCGGCACCGATAATTCCCGGAAAGACTGACGCTGAGCGATTCGACAATGCCGTTCGCCAAGTGCTTACGATATCCAAAGAGGAATTGCTGAGGCGAGAACAGCGGGAGACAACGAAAGAAGCGAAGCGGCCAAAGAAGTCCTGACTGGCCGCTTGTCCTGTCACGGCAGGACTCCAGCCTAGACCCCGGCAGTTATTTTGCCAAGTATATTATTACCTCAATTTGCCTTACCGGTCGTGACGAATTCTGTCAGCCTGTGACGCGGTCTGCCGGTCGCGGGATCCGCTCCTCCGAGTCCGCTTTCTGCAGGAGGCGGCCGAGCAGATCGCACGCGTTCGCCGTTCCGGTTTCGGTGCGTACGCGCTCGCCAAGGTCGGCAGCGCGCTGGGCATAACTCTGGTCCTGTAACAGAGCCTGAATCTCGCGAGCTGCGACCGAAGTGTTGTAGCGCTCGCGGGGTACTCCCCGCGCCACGCCGAGCCGGGTCAGGCGAGCAGCGTGATCAGGCTGATCGTGGCTGTAGTGAACGACCAGCATCGGTCGTCCCGCGCGCATCGCTTCTCCGGTCGTCCCGATGCCGCCGTGGTGCGCGACGACGCACCCACGCGGAAAAACAGCGGAGTGCGGTGCGTACGGAACGGCGATTATCCCTGCTGGAAGTTCACCCTTGGGGTGATTGCGAGGATCCCGGCCCACAAGAAGCACGGCACGACGCCGCAATCGGCGGGCCGCCTCCGCGCTTTGCTGAAAGAAGTCACCGGCAGCGCCGACCGCGGCCGATCCGAGCGTGAACACGATCGGCGGTTCACCCGAATCGAGAAATTCTTGCAGTTCGGCCGAGTTTCCCTCGTCATGATCGAAGTACGGAAATCCTGTAGCGTGTGCGTTGGCTGGCCAATCACGCTGAGGAGTTGCGAGCATCGGCGAAAACAATCCCAGGACCAGATGTGGTGAGTAGCCCTGCAGCAGCGGATTCGGAACCTTCGGCAGGCCAAGTTCTCGTTCGAAATTACGGAACGGTTTCCAAAGAGGCTCAAACGCCAGGATCACAAGTTTCACCATGAGCCTCTGAAAAAACGGGCCCATGGAAGAAAGCGTAGCGGCGAACGGGACCCCGGTGAACACTGGCGGATCATAGATCGAATACAGGCTGACCGGAGCCAACGCCGTCGACGCCCAGGGAATTCCAGTCTTGCGGGCGAACAAGAAGGCAGAGAGGGTGATTGGATGAGTAACGATCAGGTCGGCATCCGCCGCGGCTGCCGCTGTATCCTCATACGACTCGCGGAGAAACGGCATGATAAGGTCGCAAATGATGTAACGGCTGCCATTGCGACGATCCATCGCGCGGCGCAAGATCTCCGGATCTTTGATGTCGATGTCTGGACGGACTGGATGAAACCCGACGCCCTCGCATTCCACCAGGTCGCGATAAACGGGTGAGGTCGCGACCACTGGACTGTGTCCCCGCCGCTTTATCTCCCGCGCAAGACTGAGCATGGGGTAGAGGTCGCCGAGGGAGCCGAACGTGCAAAATACGATACGTTTTCCAATCATGATCGTTCTCAATCGGCAGCCAGCACCGCGCTCTCCGGAATCGATTCCTTCTCCTTGGTCCCAGCGCCGATCACGAGGATTCTGACGTTATCACCTTGCCATCGAAAAAGTCCGGCCCTCTTGATGATACGGATGTTGTGCGCGGCAGGAGTTGCGGCAGGCTGATGAGCGGAAGAATCTTGTGCCTGTTTGTGCCTGTGAGGATATGCTCGAAATGCGCGAAAACCCAGGTGATCAGCCAGGGAGCCCTTGCAGGAGTCCGATCAGATGTGTGCCTTTCTGTGCCGACGAAGACTCCAGCGATTGCTACGCAGCCTGAATCAAGTTGGCGTCCCCGACGGGATTTGAACCCGTGTTACCGCCGTGAAAGGGCGATGTCCTAGGCCGGGCTAGACGACGGGGACTGGTTGACTCCATTGAGTTTAACAGGTTCCTTGGCGCCTTGCCCGCTTTGTGCCACGGTCGACTTGCGGAACATATGATCCCGCTTCCGCGGGTGTTCGCCTTCAACGACGGCAACGGCGCAATTGCCATTCACGCCGTCGACGGCAAAGCTGTGCGAACTGTCGACCTCGGGAATCATCTCAGGCCGCCGAGAACGACCGCGCCAGCGTGCTGCAATCGTCTGCTCAGCTGGCAAACACGGCAGAAGCGTTAGCTGGCCTCGCGCGCTGAAGGCTGCCTCGTCCGCCCAACCGCGAATCGCTCCAGTGCGTCCCCTTACTTCCGATTAAAATATGGAGATGCCCGACTCGCTTTATTTGAGCCTCTGGTTTCCCAGTTTCGAGGAACCAGAAATTCTTCCGCGCGCCGTCAGTGTGCTCCAACAGTTTCCCTTCTCTGTGGCTCGACCCGGCATCACCTACATCGCGATCCAGCCGGTGTCGTGGAATGAGCCAACCATCTTCGAAGAACGCTTTCCGCTGGGAGTCGCACCCGACGAAGCGGCAGGCGTGACTGCGGACCTTTTGCATGATGACTACGCCTATATCTTCGAAGCGTACTGGGACTTATGGTCGCCTCCGAAAGCCGGAGCGCGATGGGTGCAGATTCCGACGCTGGTTCGATTCATCGCGCAGGGGGCAGAATTTGAAGAGAAGGCGGCGGAAGAAACGGGGCACATCCAAGTGGACTTCGGCTTGGACACACCCTTTTTGCACGAGGAAGTTTCATTGACCGCCGAAACCGAGCAGCGCGTCCGCGAGAACGTGCAGCAACTGGTCGAGTTCACCGCCAAAGTCGAAAAAAATGCCGGTGTCACCGGCCGCCTGCTCTGGTCGGAGTCGGAAGAGAATCTCGCCCAGAAGCTGATCGCCCGGCTGCAGAAAGTGAACTGACAACCGCTTACGCCTCGCGGTTCTCCCGCTGTCGGCACATCTTTCTTAGTCTTTTGTCGTCGGACTCCGGCCCACTTCGACTTCGATCACGCGCATTCCGGCCCGGCTCTAGATTTTGCACAGTTTGACCGGCTCCAGAAGGCCCGGCTAACATACGGCGCGCTGGAATCTCTAGCCCCTTTCTTCCCTTGGAGGCCACATGAACAGACTCGCCAGCCCTGCCGCGGCATTGTTGATCTCGAGCCTCGCCATTTCGGGATGGTCGCAGACCCAGGCGTTCAAACGGCCGGACCCCGCGGAGCTCCTCGCCGAGAAGTTGCATCCCGGTCACGACCGCCCGGACCTGATGTCGCGGCACACGCCTGAGGAACGGAACAAGATTCTTGCAGCCGAGCGGGCGGGCACGCTCACCACGCTGCCCCATTGGCAAGGTTCGTTCTCGATCCGCGACAAGGAGTATCACTACACGATCGTGGGCGCCGACCCGACCCACGCAGAAACCACTACCATCCCAACCGTGATCGTCCCCATCCGGCTCACTGTCTCCGACTACTCGGACGACGGGATCAATCCTCTCGTACTCGATGCCACTCCGATTGTCCGCGACATCCTGCACAGTCCGATCTTCGAAAAATCCAACTACATTACCGGGTACCAGCAGTTCACCGACGGCATGCTGCGCGCGGAGTTTCCGCAGGCGGCTCACACATGGCACACCGTGCTTTCGCCGTCGGTCTACTCCACAGTGGATGTGACCGCCCCGCCGGGCACCGTGCGTGTACTTCGCGCAAAATCCGGCAAGCTTCTGGCCGATATTCGCGACGACAGCCTGATTGATGACCCGATCTTCCAAATGATCGGGAACGGCGTATTTGCGCCCGACCAGTTCGTAATCTTTGTCACCTACAACGCGCTGGAGCACGACGCCTTCGGCTACCACGCAGCCCTGTTCCGCGAAACCAAGACGCAAGAGATGGTGTTCGCCTACAGTTCGTGGCTTGTCGGTGTCGACGATCTCTTCTTCATCCCATCTCCAGATACCGCGACGCTCAGCCACGAGGTGGCGGAGACCATTCACGACGCTTTTCTCGGCAGCCTGAGCAGCCTCACCCTACTCTGGGGGGATCCCTTCTTTCATCATGAGTGCTTTCAGAGGTTCATCGAAGTCGGGGACGCGGTGGAGGACGCGCCTGCCCACGTTCAGTTGCACGAACAGGTCGTGGGATTCGGCAAGCAGGCGCGCGTCTATACGCTGCAGAATGAGGCTACCCTGCAGTGGTTCGAGCGCAAGGACCCATCCGACGCCTTGGCCGCCACTTACAGTTTCCCAGACATCTGGGTACTGAAGAAGCCAGCCGCCGAAACATGCATTCCGTAGCGCGCGCCGGATGAGGAGGAAGAAAAAGCCCAGTCGCGACGACTGGGCCTTCTCTGCGTTAGCTTCGGTTACTTCGTCCGCCCGCCTTCAATGCTCAGCTTTTCGCCGGCTGCGGCCTGCGCCGCCGCTAACCGCGCCGTCAGAACGCGGAACGGTGAGCACGAGACGTAGTTGAGGCCGGTACGGTAGCAGAACTCGACCGATGATGGTTCTCCGCCGTGCTCGCCGCAGATACCGACTTTCAGGTTCGAACGCGTCTTACGCCCGCGCTCGGTGGCTATTTTGACTAGCTGTCCGACGCCTTCCTGATCGAGAGCGTTGAACGGGTCCTGCTTGATGATCCCCTCTTCGAGATAGGTAGGCAGGATCTTGTTGACATCGTCGCGCGAGAAGCCCCACGTGGTCTGCGTGAGGTCGTTGGTGCCGAAGGAGAAGAACTGCGCCTCCTTCGCGATCTCATCAGCGACCAGGGCAGCCCGCGGCAACTCGATCATGGTGCCAACGAGGTAGTCGACCTTTCGCTCCTTCTCGTCGAAAACTTCTTTTGCAACGCGGTTCACGATCTCCGCCTGATTCGCCATTTCTTTCAGCGTGGCGGTGAGGGGGATCATCACTTCGGGGAATACTTTGACGCCGTCTTTGGCCACAGCAACGGCCGCTTCGAAGATGGCGCGCGCCTGCATCTCGGTGATCTCGGGATAGGTGATGCCGAGACGGCAGCCGCGGTGTCCGAGCATGGGGTTGAATTCGTGCAACTGCTCGACCCGCGCGAGCAGGTGCGGCAAAAGCTTCTTCAGATCGCCGACTGCCTTCGCCCCATAATCCTTGTATTTCTCGACCAAAGCTTTCTTCTGCTTGGCATCAAGAATGGACAGCGTCGCGATATCAACCATCAGATCTTCGCGACGCGGCAGAAACTCGTGGAGCGGTGGGTCGAGAGTGCGGATGGTGACCGGGAACCCGTCCATGGCACGGAACACTCCGATGAAATCGTTGCGCTGCATGGGGAGAAGCTTCTTCAGCGCAGCCCGTCGATCCTTCTCCGTGCTTGCGAGAATCATCGCCCGCATGTGCGGAATCTTTTGCTCGCCGAAGAACATGTGTTCCGTACGGCACAGTCCGATACCTTCCGCTCCGAACGCACGCGCCTGGATCGCGTCGCGCGGAATGTCCGCGTTGGCGCGGACTTTCATCGTGCGATACGGATCCGCCCAGCTCATGAACTTCTGCAGTTCGGGATCGTCAGGCGACGGATCGAGAGTATTGAGTTTGCCCTTGATCACGCGGCCAGTAGTGCCGTCGAGCGAAATCCAGTCGCCCGCCTTGAACACCTGGCCCTTCACACGCATTTCTTGCGCCTTCTCATCGACGTCGATGTCGCCGGCGCCGGCTACGCAGCACTTGCCCATGCCGCGGGTAACGACCGCAGCGTGACTGGTCATACCTCCGCGTGAGGTGAGAATGCCCTTCGCCACTTCCATGCCGTGAATGTCTTCCGGCGTGGTTTCAGCGCGCACCAGGATCACCGGAACTTTCTTGCCGTGTCCAGCGACCTCGACGGCCTCATCGGCGGTGAAAACGATTTGGCCGACGGCCGCTCCCGGTGACGCTGGCAGACCCTTGGCTAGAACTTCGACCTTGGAGCCCTTCTCGTCCAGGCGTGGCACCAGAAAGTCATAAAGCTGATTGGGTTCGACGCGGAAAATGGCTTCTTCCTTCTTGATGAGCCCTTCATCCACCATCTGTAGCGCAACGCGAACCGCGGCCAGCCCGGTCCGTTTTCCGTTCCGCGTCTGCAGCATGTAGAGCTTGCCGTCCTGAATGGTGAACTCAAAATCTTGCATGTCCTTGTAGTGCTTCTCCAGCCGCGTCGTGATATCGCGCAGCTGGTTGTAAACCTCGGGCATCGCCTTTTCCAGTTCGAGGATCGGAACCGGCGTGCGCACGCCCGAAACCACGTCTTCCCCCTGGGCATTCATCAGGTACTCGCCGTAGAACTCTTTTGTGCCCGTGGCGGGATTGCGCGTGAAACCGACGCCGGTGCCGCTGGTATCACCCAGGTTGCCGTAGACCATGGCCTGCACGTTGACCGCGGTGCCGAGCATGTCATCGATGTTGTTAATGCGGCGATAGTGCTTCGCACGATCGTTCTGCCAGGAACGGAACACGGCATCGCGCGCCATGACCAGTTGCTCGTGCGGGTCCTGCGGAAAGTCGCGCTTGGCGTGCTTCTTGACGACCTTCTTGTACTCCTCGATCACTTCCTTCAGAGCCTTGGCGTCGAGTTCGGTGTCGAGCTTTACTTTCCGCTGTTTCTTCTTGCCGTCAAACACCTCCTCGAAAGCGGACTTCTCGATGTCGAGCACGACGTTGCCGAACATCTGAATCAGACGGCGATAGGAGTCATAGGCGAAGCGCGGATTGTTCGAGCGCTTGGCCAGAGCTTCAACGCTCTGATCGTTCAGGCCAAGGTTCAGAATCGTATCCATCATCCCGGGCATCGAAAACTTCGCGCCTGAGCGCACGCTGACCAGCAGAGGGTTGTCACCCTTTCCCAGCTTCTGTCCTTGCAACGATTCGAGTTTCGCGAGCGCAGCATCCATCTGCGCGTCAACCTCGCTCGACACCCCGCCCTTGCGCATGTACTCGCGGCAGGCTTCCGTCTGGATGGTGAAACCCGGGGGCACGGGCAAACCGGCGTTGGTCATCTCAGCCAGACCCGCGCCTTTGCCGCCGAGGACATCTTTCATCTTGCCGTTGCCGTCGGCCTTGCCGCCGCCGAACGAGTACACATACTTGGTGGAGGTGGGCTTCGATTCGATCACTTCCGCTTCAGGGAGAGTTGTGGTGGCCATATGAGTCCTTTGCTGGATTTGGATTTTTATGGTGTGGAACATCCTCTTGGATCCTACTCGGATCAAAGATCCACACAAAACCTGGTTATGACTTTCCTTCCGTCACGATCTCCGAGAAATCGGCAATCGTGGAGAATTCCTTGATCAGTGTCTGCAACAGGGCCAGCCGGTTAGCGCGCAGGTTGTCGTCGTCGACCATCACCATGACCTTGTCGAAGAACGTGTCGACCGCCGGACGCAGCTTCGCGATCTCTAGTAGAGCTGGCTCATAGTTGCGTGTCGCGCGCAGTTTTTCCACCGCCGCTGCAGTCTGCGGAATCAGCGCCGCCAATTGTTTTTCCGACTCCTCCCGCAGCCATCCTGCCTCCAGCCGATCCGCGACACGCCTTTTGTTTTCATCTGCTTGCCGTAGAATATTCTTGATTCGCTTGAAGGCGACCGAGATCGACTCGAAGTCTGCCGATCCGCGAACTTTACTCACCGCCTCAGCCCGGGCGACAGCGTCTACGACGTCGTCCGCATCAGCCGCCAGTACCGCGTTGACCACGTCATAGGCGTATCCACGCGCATCCTTCAAGTAAAACTCGATGCGCTCGCGGAAAAAGCTCCGAATGGAGCCCGTGTAATCAGGATTCGAAAATTTCCGCTCGGCATCGGATCCTCGATACCGTGCCCGCGCATCGGCCATGACCTCCGACAGCCGGAACGGTAGCTTGTGCTCCGCAATGGTCTTCACAATCCCGTTCGCCTGGCGCCGGAGCGCAAACGGATCTTTCGACCCGCTCGGGATCAGTCCCAGCCCAAACATGCCCGCGATCGAGTCAGCCTTGTCAGCGATGGAAAGCACCGCTCCTTCCACCGTTCGAGGCACGTCATCTTCTGACGCTTCGGGCTTGTAGTGATCGTAGATCGCTTTGGCGATCTCGCCCTGGACCTCGGGCTTTAGGTCGTCATCCAGTGGCTGCACTCGCGCATAGAGCCCACCCACGATTCCCTGCAGTTCGGTGAACTCTTTGACCAATTCGGTGGTGAGGTCGGTCTTGGCCAGGCAAGCCGCCTTATGCACCACTCCGGGCCGGACTGCCATCCCTCCCTGCTTCACGCTCTCGCACAGCGAACTCGCCAGGCGCTGCACCCGGAGCGTCTTATCGTAGTAACTCCCCAAATCCTTCTGAAACGTGACGTGTTTCAGCAGTTCGACACGCTGCCGCAACGTCTGTTTCTGATCCGTCTGCCAGAAGAAACGAGCGTCGTTGAAGCGCGCCCGCAACACACGCTCGTTCCCGTGACGAATCAGGCCGTCCGAATCGCTGGCAGTGTTCAGCACGGCCAGGAAGTGCGGCAACAATTTGCCTTGGGCATCTTCGATGGCGAAATATTTCTGATGATCGCGCATCACCGTAACCAGCACTTCTTCCGGAAGCTCGAGGAACTCCGGATCAAAGTTGCCGAGAATAGCAGAAGGAAACTCTGTCAGGTTGACCACGGTCGCCAGCAGCGGCCTATCTTCCCGCCAGCGGGCGCCGGGGATTGTGCGGGTTGCGGCATCGAGACCTTTGCGAATTGCCTGCTCGCGTTCCCCGGCACCCAGGACCTTCGCGCTCCGAAGCGTATCGAGGTACGCAGACGGCTTCGAGATCGCTATCGTCTCGCTGCCGATGATGCGGTGCCCGCGCGAGATCCTCCCTGCCTGGATGCCAAACAACTCCATGGGAACAACCTGGTCATCCAGCATGGCCACCAGCCACCGCACCGGGCGGACAAACACTTCTCCTCGCCTGCGCCAGTACATGTTCTTGGGCCAGTACAGCGTGGAGATTTCTTTGGGCAGGGCCTCGGCGAGGATCTCGGCGGCATTGCGCCCTTTGCGGGTCACAGTAGCGGCCAGGTATTGGCCTTTCGCCGTGGTGACCCTATCCAACTTGTCGACACCCACGCCGACTTTCTTGGCAAACGCATGCGCCGCCGGAGTGGGCTGACCATCCTTGAACGCCACCTGTGCCGAAGGCCCGGTGACTTGCTCCGTAACATCGGGCTGCGACGAAGCAACGCCCGTCGCGAGCACTGCCAGCCGCCGGGGCGTATCAAGATAGGTGATTGTCCCGCTGGGCTCCAGCCGTTCGCGTTTCAGCAATCCGTTCAGGCGCTCCCGCAGTTCCTGCGAGGCGCCGTCGATCATGCGCGCCGGGATTTCTTCACATCCGATCTCAAGCAGAAAATCTGGCATCGTTCCAATTAATCTATGGTCTCAAAATTACCTAAACCTGAATGTGAGCGGGGTCACAAACATCTGCGAGCTTCGAGCCGCGAGCTACGAGCTTCCCACGGGCGCCAACTTCCCTTTCTTCTCCTGCTTAGCGGCCTTCGGGGCTTGGCCCGGTTTCTCACTTTCTTTGCCTGCCCCGTACTGCTGATCCATCCATGCCTTGGCAATTCCCACAGCCAGCGCCCGCACGCGAGCAATCACCCCCACTCGTTCCGTTACCGAAATCGCGCCCCGCGCATCGAGAATGTTGAAGTAATGCGAACACTTCAGGCAGAGATCGTAGGCGCCGAGCAGTGGAAAGCGTGCCTTCTCGCGAGCCATGCCGTCACCTTCGCTTTTGTCTTTCGCCAGCGCCGCATAGCGATCAATCAGCGCCCGGCACTCCGCCTCACACAGCTCAAAGTGCTTCCACGCGCTCGGCACGTCCGCAGCTTCGAAGTTGTACACCGAGAACTGCTGCTCGTCGGGCAGGCGGACGTCTCCATACTTCACTTCCCTGCCCGTCTCCGGATCACGCGCCCATACGATGTCGTAGATTGAATCCACATCCTGCAGGAATGCACACAGCCGTTCGAGGCCGTAGGTCAGCTCCGCGCAGATCGGATCGAGATCAACCCCGCCGCACTGCTGGAAGTAGGTGAACTGCGTGATCTCCAGCCCGTCGAGCATCACCTGCCACCCGATACCCCACGCGCCCAGCGTAGGCGACTCCCAGTTGTCCTCTTCGAACTTAATGTCGTGCTGTCGCAGGTCGATCCCGATCGCCGTCAGCGACTCGAGGTAGAGTTCCTGCACATTCTCCGGCGGCGGCTTCAGGATGACCTGCAACTGCATGTGCTTGAACAGCCGGTTAGGGTTCTCGCCATAGCGACCATCTGCCGGACGCCGCGACGGCTGCACATACGCGACCTTGTACGGAGTCGGCCCCAGCACGCGCAGAAACGTCTCCGGAGCCATGGTGCCGGCGCCAACTTCGACGTCGTAGGGCTGCTGAATGACCGCCCCGCGCTCGGCAAAGAAGGCTTGGAGCTTAAGAACTAGCTCCTGGAAGGTCGGCGGGTTGGGTTTGGATGGAGTCACACGATCGGCACGCCTTTAGCTCTTAACCTTTAGCCCTTAGCTCAAACCCCTTCTCGGACAAGCTAAGGGCTAAGGGCTAATAGCTAACAGCTGATTTTCTCCAGCATCCCCGCCGTCACCAGCTTCTTCTCAATGTGCCGTTCCAGCGTCTGGATCAGGAACTTCCGCAAATCAGCGCATACCGCCTTCGGCCAATCGATGCTGGCAAAGTCGCTGACTCGTGACCGCAGCATCTGCGCAGCAATTTTGCGTGACTCCGGCGACATCTCCGACGACGCCAGCCGCTTGTCATCCGCGCACATCATGCCGTCCGCCAGCGCATGCCAGAATGCCCGGCTCCCGTTCAGCGATCTGCCGCAGGTCACGCACTCCGAGAACTCCGGCAGAAACCCCATCATCCGAGTCATCCACAGATCGAAATAGGTGACCGGCATCCAGAGCGATGGGCCGCGCATTTCCTGCAAAACTGCCAGCGTCAGCCGGAAAACCGCGTCGCTCGCCTCGCGATCGGGCAGCAACTCGTCCAGCAACTCCGCAACGTGACCCAGGGCAACGGCTCGTGGATAACTGACTTCACGCGCCATCGGCGACTCGATCACTTCACACGAATCGAGCCGCGCCAGTTCCTGCCGCTCGCGATCGTCATAAAACGCCCGCACATACGTCAGCGGTTCGAGCGCGCCCCCGAAGCGGCGTTTCGACTTTTTCGCCGCCCGTGCCACCCCTTTGACTTTCCCTTCCACACGGGTGAAAAGCGTCACCAGCAGGTCGGACTCGCGCAACGGATACGTGCGCAAGACAATCGCTTCCGACTCCTTCAGCGCCATGGAAGGCCAGCAGGGGTAATCACTGATTGTAGCGGAGGGGGAGAGTGATGAAAAGTGCGCTGCGAGCTGCAGGCTACGAGCAAACGCAACTTGCCGGCCTTTCGTGTTGACTGCGGTTTTGAATGCTCGAAGCTCGCGGCTCGTAGCCCCAAGCCAAGCTCTATCTCCCGAAATACTTCGCGTTCATCTCGGTGTACTCCTTCCACTTCTCGGGAAGGTCATCGAGCGCGAAGATCGCTGAAACCGGGCATACCGGTACACAGGCACCGCAGTCGATGCATTCGACTGGATCGATGTAGAGCATCGTTTCGGTCGCGTACTTTTCCGAGTCCTTCTTCGGATGGATGCAGTCCACCGGACAGGCATCGACACAGGCGGTATCTTTCGTTCCAATGCACGGCTCGGCAATGACGTAGGCCATATAGTCTCAGGCTCCTGGGCGTTCGGGAGGGTTTACTGAACTGTTAAGTTTAGCAAGAACCCAGCTATCGGTACAGGCGGGAACGCTCACCAGCAGCTTTCAAGGCCCGAACTGCGCTCACGCGGCTCTCAATCGTCAGGAAGCCTAGTTGCTCGCCCCTTCCGCGACCGGCGTGATCGTCTCTGTCGTCGGCCGAGCGGCGACAGGAACCCGCGCCGACGCGCCACGCCAGGCGCCAGCCTTGAATCCCTCGCGCACGAGATTGAAAATGGTGGCCCTATTCTGCGCAATCACCCTTAACCACGCCATCTTCCCCAGCATGGGGAAGTAAATGCCACGGAAGCAAAGGCGCGCCAGAAAAATGTTCACGCGATACCCAAGAGGCTGATCCTTCAGCGAGTTGACCGCCTGTGCCATCGCCTCGGGGCTGTAAGAATGGGCCCAGCCATAATTCACTTCGGCGTGAGCTTCATCAATGGTCATCTTCAGCGGGGTGTGCGCCATGGCGAACGGAATGAACTCCTGCCAGTGCTCGGGCCGCGTCAGCCGCCCAGCCTTCTCCAGCCGCTTGTAGAGCGGAGTTGCTGGCAATGGAGTCAGTAGACCAAAAATGGGCAGACCCGGAGGCCAGGTGCGCACTTGCTCAAGCGTCCGCTCAGCAACTCCCGTCGTGTCGTTATCCATGCCAAAAATAAACGACGTGATGGCATAAACATTGCGTGCCGCAAGACGTTCCAGTACGGCCGCGTATTCTCCCGGCTTGTTGAACCCCTTGTTCACGTCTTTCAGATTTGTCGGGTCGATCGACTCCATGCCGATGAAGATCCACTTCCCTCCCGACGCCGCGATCAGGTCGACAAGTTCCTCGTCGCGCAACAGATTGGCGCTGATCTGTGCCACCCAATGCACCTGGGCGCCGGCGGCGATGATGTCGCGCAGCAAAGACTTCGTCCGCTTGATATTAATGGCGAAGTTATCGTCGATAAAGAACACCGCCATCTGGCCCTTCTCGCTGCGGGCGCGGGCCTTCAAGCGAAGCAGTTCGCTCACCACGCTCTCGTTGGTGCGAAAGCGAATGGAGTCCCCGAAAAATCCGGTTACCGTGCAGAACTCACAGCCGTAAGGACAGCCTCGCCCGGATTCGACAGGCACAATCCGAAACGTCCCCCAGCCTTCTCCGATCTTCTGCAGCAGCGCGGTCGCGGCCTTTGGCACCAGGTTGAACTGGTCGAGATCGATCGACTGCCACGGAATCGCCGGATAGTCTTTCAGTGACGGCTTGCTCTCCTGGCCGAAGGCATCCACCGGCGCATACACCTCCTTGAGCTCGCCCCGGACAGCATCTTCGACAATCACCGGCCAGGTCGCATCGGCCTCCCCGAGCGCGACCGCGTCGGCATGACGCAGCCCGCCATCCCGTCCCAGAGCCTCATCGGCCATCTCGGTCACGTGCGGGCCGCCCATCACCACCGGAACTCCCGCAGCCCGCACCGCATCCGCCATGCGATACGCCTTGGCGATCATTCGGGTCATGGCACCGATACCAACCAGTCCTATGTTCTCCTTACGCACAAACTGTGCGATCCCGGCTTCGTCGATGGGCTGGGCGTTGCCATCCATCAGCAGCACCTCGTGTCCCGGCGGAGTCAGCGCCTGGAGCAGGAACATCCAGAGATGCGGCATGAAATTACGGGTTACGCCGTTATCGGGGTTGTAGAGGAGGATTCTCATGATTCCTTTCGCGATTCCGCAAAACACTCCTTGGTGCGTGCTTCATCGCGAGGGAGAACCAAGCGACGTCGGAACGGCGCCTGCCGCTGCGCTCAAAGTAGATGTCGTCTGAGTGGAGTCCCCACGCAGCGTGGATTGTACCGCGCGAAGTCTACGCTGATACCTATTATTTTGAACACGCGGGTTCGTATTCCACGATGTACCCCGCCACCGCGCTGGCGGCCACCGTCAGCGGCGACGCCAGGTACATCTGCCCGGGCCCGCTGCGTCCGGGAAAATTGCGGTTCTGCGCGCTGATGACGATCTGGTCGGGACGGGTCGAAACGCCCGGCCCGGCATTGATGCAGGCGCCACAACTCGGTTCGATCATCCGCGCCCCGGCCTTCTCGAAAATATCGATGTAGCCCTTGCGACGGCAGTATTCGCGTGTCTCCTGCGAGCCGAACTGGATCCAGAACTGGACATTCTCCGAAACTCGACGGCCCTGCTTCAGGGCATCGGCAAGGACAGCGGCGTACATGTCCATGTCTTCATTCTTGCCGGCGGTGCAGGTCCCGCCGTAAGCGATTTCGAACGGCACCAGAGTGTGCAAGTCCCGGATATATTTTCCGTTGCCCGGATCGCCGGGCGTGGCCACCAGCGGAGTGATCTCGGCAGCGTCGAGTTCGATCACTTCGGCATACTCGGCGTCGGCATCGCTCTCCAACCCTGCAATCAGCGTCTCTGCTTCAGCGCGCTTCATTAAGCGACGTTCCATCAGGAACTCGATCACCTTTTCGTCCGGCGCAACGATGCCTGTGAAGCCGCCAATCTCAGCCGCCATGTTGGTCATCGTGGCGCGCTCGTCGACAGAGAGCGCTTCCACCGCCTCGCCCGCATACTCCATGACTTTCGCTAACGCCTTCCCGCTGCGCACATAGTCGAGTGAGAGAATTTTGAGGATAAAGTCTTTGGCCGTGACGTTCCGATGCTTCTTTCCGCGAATAACAATCTTCACCGACTCTGGAACCTTCACCCGCACATCTTTTGTAATCCATGAATTGAACACGTCGGTCGTGCCGATCCCGAAAGCAATGCATCCGATGGCGCCGACGTGCGGCGTGTGCGAGTCGGAGCCCACGTTGACCTGGCCCGGCAGCGCATAAGTCTCGAGCATGACCGAGTGACAGATGCCCTCCGACCCCTTGCGGTCTGACAATTCGCCGTGCAGCTTGATTCCCTGCTGCCGGGCAAAGTCGGCCTGCTTCAGTTTGAGCTGCGTTGCCAGATCAAGCAGACCCATCTTCTTCTTCTCTTCGGAAATCACTTCATCGAGGAACGTCAGATGGTCCCGGAAGAATCGAATGCTCGAGGCGTCGTTTACCGGCACGTCTTTGCCGACATTCTGTTCGTAGAAGATCGCGGCCATCGGCGTAACGTACTCATGACTGAAGCGCAAATCAACGCGGGTGAATCCCGTATCTCCCGGCTTGACCGCCGCCACGCCGACCGCACCCGCAGGCGTGACCATGTGCCGAGCAAAGATCTTCTCCGCCAGCGTCATATCCCGTGCCGAGCTGTCCCGTGTGGCGCGGGCATTCTTGCCCGCGTCCCCGATGCCAGGCAAGAAAACTCTCCCCTGCAATCGCGCCACATTGAACGGGAACAGGCCGCCGTATTCGATCACCTGCCGCGTGATCTCGTCCTCGCCAACCGCAAAATCGCTGAGCGGAATTTCTTCTCCGACGCGAATTCGGTCAATCAGAGAGAAGTCCGTCGAAGTCAGCAAGCCTAGGTTTTGGCAGTTCTGCTTGTAGATGCGTTCGATGTTCTCGGCGATCACAACCTTGATCCCTGCGCACATCTCCGCATAAGGCGATTGCTCGCGGCTGGAACCCTTCCCGCGCCGCTTCCCACTCACCGAACACACGAAACCGCCCTTCTTCACGTCGCTCCGCCCAATCGGAGTCACGCTCCCGCACTTCAACCCCAGGTAGGGAATCTCACCCAAGGTCTGATCGAAGTAGAAGCAGTAATGGGCAGGCGTAATTTCGTCGGTCGAAATATCGTCGCGCAGCTTCGGGTTGTTGGCCGGATTCTTCGTGTCCCAGGGCAGGTCCCAGCCGGCCAGTTGCTTCTTGATAAGTTCCGGGTCCTCGGTGAGAAAGAGGATGCGCCCCTGCAATCGCACCTTGTCGGGGCGCTTTTTGATGTTGCGTTCGAGAAGAGACTTGGGCACTTGAATGTCGCCAGCAAAATTAACCGCAGAGGACATAGGGGATCACAGAAGACCCTCACGCCCACACTCTTATTGTAATCGCTTACTCTGAGCGGCTCTTCGCGTATTCCACCGGACTGGGCAATTCCTCCAGGCCTCGGCCAGCGAAGATCTCCTGGAACTCGCGGATCAGGGCATCGTGCACCAGACCATTCGATGCCAGCGTCTCGCGGCTGTCGCGCTGGAACGCACCTCCGGAAAAATCCGTCACCCGCCCACCAGCCTCTTCCGCAATCAGCACCCCGGCCGCCGTATCCCAGGGATTGAGATTGAACTCCCAGAAACCGTCGAAACGTCCGCACGCGACGTTGCACAGGTCGAGCGCCGCAGATCCGGCGCGCCGCACTCCATGCGTCCGCAAAGTGATCTGGTGATAGAAGTAGATATTCGGATTCTGATGCCGCTTGTGGCTGGGAAATCCGGTACCTAGTAAACACTCGGCCAGACGCGATGTGGACGAAACGCGAATCGGCTGACCGTTCAGATGCGCGCCCTGCCCCAGTGCGGCACTGAACATCTCGTCGCGTGTCGGATCATAGACCACTCCAGCCGCACGCCGACCCCGATACTCCACCGCCAGAGACACGCAAAATACGGGGAACCCATGCGCAAAATTTGTGGTGCCATCGAGCGGGTCGACGTACCACTTGTAATCGCTGCCCGAATCGATGCGGGTGCCTTCTTCCCCCATCACATCGTGATCGGGAAAATCTTTCCGGATGCGCTCGATGATTAACGCTTCCGACTGCCGGTCGGCAATCGTCACCAGATCCGCATCTCCCTTGTATTCAATCTTCACCTGGCGGCGAAAATGGCTCATGAGCAGCCCACCCGCCTCGCGGGCGATGGATTGCATCCTAGGGATCAGATCGATGTCGTGATTTGAATTCATGATTGCTGTGGGCTGTGGGCCGTGAGCCGTAGACTAGGACCTGCGGCCGTCACGCTTCGAGCAGGCACCTATTTTTTCTTTCCGTCCTCGGCGATGTACATGATCTCGTGCTTGAAGATGAAAAGATTCGGGCCGTCTTCCCGAGTCAGCCGCACCATGTTCTTGTCGTAGTACTCGATCCATCCGCGCACCACTTCGCCGTCCGCCAGCTTAAGGCTCACGGTCTTCTGTTTGTCGCCAAGCGACTTCAGGTACGAGGCTTCCTCGAACGTCTCGTCTGGCGGCGGAGTCCGTTTCTTGCCAAAGTTGGGGTTTCCTGACGGGAAAGACATAAAGGCATTTTACACGGGTCGGAGTTCCCCCTTCCTGCTGAAAAATAGGGTTTCCTGTTTCTGTACCGCGAATGCTGCATAACGCAGGCACAATCTTTAGTTTCTTCCTGCGTGCTTGTGAATCAGAATAGGGGACTTGGATTTTCCAGGGGCCTTGGTCGTACCGGCCGCTGGCCACGATCTGAGGAGGAGTTCACGATGACACAAGAAGAGATTCGGCTCGCCGAGTCCACCGCACGCAAGAAGCATTGGAAGCGCTGGGGTCCTTACCTCAGCGAGCGCGCATGGGGCACCGTGCGCGAAGACTACAGCGCCAATGGGACAGCCTGGGACTTCTTCCCCCACGATCACGCCCGCTCGCGGGTCTATCGCTGGAACGAGGACGGCCTCGCGGGAATTTGCGACCGCCATCAATACGTCTGCTTTGCACTCGCACTGTGGAACGAGCGCGATCCAATGCTCAAAGAACGCTTGTTTGGCCTCAACGGAAATGAGGGTAATCATGGCGAGGATGTAAAGGAATACTACTTCTACCTCGATTCAACCCCTACTCACTCTTATATGAAGTATCTGTACAAGTACCCGCAGTCCGAGTTTCCCTACAACCAGCTGGTCGAAGAGAATCGCCGCCGCGGAAAAGACCAGCCAGAGTTTGAACTCCTCGATACTGGTGTATTCAACGACAACCGCTACTTCGATGTCTTCGTCGAATACGCCAAGACCGATATCGAAGACATCCTGATTAGGATCTCAACAACGAATCGCGGCTCGGAATCGGCCAGCCTTCGCGTGCTCCCAACGATCTGGTTCCGCAATATCTGGTCTTGGGGTAGAGGCGAATCGCGGCCTGGCCTGCGTCAGATCGAGAGCGCTCCCGAACCAGTGATTGAGTTGAATCACTCTCACTCCGGCGACATTTGGCTGCATTGCGAAGGGTCTCCGGAACTACTGTTCACCGAGAATGAGACGAACGCACAGCGCCTGTTCGGCGTTGAAAACCGGACGCCCTTTGTGAAGGATGGAATCAACAACTACATCGTCCATGGCGACAAACATGCCGTGAACTCCCAACTCGCCGGCACCAAAGTAGCGGCCCACTATAAGCTGAGCATTGCCGCCGGAGACACAGCCGTCGTCCGAATGCGTCTCACGTCCGAAGAATTGCAAGCCGGCAGCGCTTTCGACGCCTTCGACGAGACGTTGGACTTGCGCCAACGCGAAGCCGACGAATTCTACGCCACCGTCATCCCACAGGATCTCTCCGCCGATGCCCAGAACGTCATGCGTCAGAGCCTGGCCGGAATGCTCTGGTCGAAACAGTTCTATCACTATGTGGTTAAGGACTGGCTCGAGGGCGATCCCGGCAACCCTCCCCCGCCGCCTGAGCGATGGAACGGGCGCAACCACGAGTGGACGCACTTGTACAACGCGGACGTCATCTCCATGCCCGACAAGTGGGAGTATCCCTGGTACGCCGCGTGGGACCTGGCGTTCCATTGCATTCCGCTCGCTCTGGTCGATTCCGATTTTGCCAAGGAGCAGCTCATCCTGATGCTGCGCGAGTGGTACATGCATCCCAACGGGCAGATTCCCGCCTACGAATGGGCGTTCGGCGATGTCAATCCTCCGGTGCATGCCTGGGCCGCCTGGCGCGTATACAAGATCGACAAGAGGCGCCGCGGCCAGGGAGACCGCGCTTTCCTCGAGCGTGTATTCCACAAGTTGCTTCTGAACTTTACCTGGTGGGTCAACCGCAAGGATGCCGAAGGCATGAACATCTTCCAGGGCGGCTTCCTGGGACTGGACAACGTCGGTGTCTTCGACCGCAGCGCTCCCCTGCCCACCGGTGGATACCTCGAACAGTCCGACGCCACCAGTTGGATGGCCATGTACACTCTCAACCTGCTGGCGATCGCGCTGGAACTCGCGAAAGAAGATCCGGCGTATGAAGACGTCGCCAGCAAATTCTGGGAGCACTTCGTTTTTATCGCCCATGCCATGAGCCATCGCGGTCATAACAGCATGGGCCTGTGGGATGAAGAGGACGGTTTCTTCTACGACGTACTGAGGCTTCCCAACGGGACTCACTTTCCGATGAAGATCCGATCCATGGTGGGATTGATTCCGCTGTTTGCCGTCGAAACCCTGGAACCACGAGCTCTCGAGCGCCTACCCGGCTTCAAGCGCCGCATGGAATGGTTCATCGATAACCGGCCCGACTTGACGAAGAATCTCGCCTGTATGCGTACCGAAGGCATGGGCGAGCGCAGGCTCCTCTCCATTGCCGACGAGGGTCAACTGCGTAGCATTCTGCGCTACATGCTCGACGAAAACGAGTTTCTCGCGCCCAATGGCATCCGGGCGTTGTCGCGATTCCATCACGACCATCCCTACAAGCTGGCGGTCAACGGGATGGAACACCGCGTCGACTACGAACCGGCAGAGTCCAGAACCGGCCTGTTTGGAGGCAACTCGAATTGGCGTGGACCGATCTGGTTCCCACCCAATTTTCTGCTCGTTGAGTCCTTGCAGAAGTTCCATCACTATTTCGGCGACAACTTCAAGGTCGAATTCCCCACTGGATCGGGAAAGATGCTCACTCTATGGGAGGTGGCTGGCGAACTGTCACGCCGCATGACCGCCACCTTCCTGCGAGACAGCACTGGTCGCCGCCCTGTGTACGGCAATATCGAAAAGTTTCAGACCGACCCGAACTGGCGTGACCTGATCCAGTTCCACGAATACTTCAACGGAGACACGGGCGCCGGTATCGGCGCCGGCCATCAGACGGGGTGGACCGGCATCGTCACGAAACTGATGCAGCAGAGCGGCGAAGCCCGTCCCCGCAGGTATTCCCGACCAACCGCCGCTACGGCCGCGGACTGAAATTGATTGATGCGAGTTTCGCAAATGAATACACGCGGTCCCACTCTCGGCCGGCACCTGATCCATTGCCCCGTCCGGTCTGTGCCTCCCCTTCACCTCAACCGCCGCGCGGGCGTACCCTCTGCCTGACAAAAAAGCCCCGGCGATTACGCCGGGGCAAGGAGGCGAATGAGAGGACGGCGTTCGAAACGCCGTTGTTCGCTCTTGTAAGATTCAAACGGTCCGAAAAAGTTACATGCAAAAACTACTCTTGTTCAGGAGCGACCCGACAAGCAGCCTCGTGACGTCATAAGCGGCCAACATATAAACAAACGGTTTCGCCATCCCCTCAGGCATCTTGGCCGTAGACCGGAATCACTGCTCCGTTGACATCCTTGCCGCCATCGCCTGCTAGCCAGACCACCAGGCTCGCAATGCTCGCGGGCCGCACCCACTTGCTGACGTCCGCATTTGGCATCGCTTTACGATTCGCGGGCGTATCGATCGTGCCCGGCAGAATCACATTGGCCGCAACTCCGGCATCCCTGTTTTCCAGTGCCACAGTCCGAATCAGCGACACCATCGCCGCCTTCGACGCGCTGTAAGCGCCTACTCCCGCTCCCGGATCGACCGCCGCACGGCTTCCGATCGCGATGATTCGCCCACTCCCTGTCTTCCGCAGCGCCGGAATCGCAGCCCGCAGCGTGTGAAACACGTTGTTCAGATTGATATCAAACATGCGCTGAAAGGTGGCATCGTCGGTATCAGCGATCGATTGCCCGCCGGCGAATCCGCCCACCGTATGCACCAGGACGTCCAACCGCCCGAATCGCGCGACCAATTGATCGATCAACACTTTGGCCCCGTCGCGTGTAGAAATCTCGGCCGGCATGGCAGTAAAGTTCGGGCTGTTGAGGTCCGATTGCTGCACCTTGCGCGAAGTGCCGATGACCGTGGCCCCTGCATCCAGAAATGCCTGCGTAACGTACGTTCCCAGCCCGCCGTTGGCTCCGGTGACGAGCACGACTTTGCCATTCATCGAAAGATCTCCAATTCTGTGTGGTTGTCAGATTCCGTGAAAATGCAAAGGTTACGACATTTGCAGGTTGGAGGATCAACGACATCCACTAAAAGAAAGAAACCCGCTCAAACCGTCTTCAATCTCGGGGCGTCTTCCTCCGAACTGACCGCTTTCACATCGTCAAGCAGCGCGAATAGCCCCTCCGCAAACGTAGGATGGATAAGCACCGCTCCCTTCAACACCGTGTAAGGCAAATCAGCCAGCATCAGCGTGTAAAGAATGTGGACCGTCTCTCCGCCATCGCTCGACAATATCGACGCTCCCAGGATTCGGTCATTGTCAGCATCCACAACCACTTTCATCAGCCCCGCCGTTTCGTCGCGCTCAATTGCCCGCGCCACCCACGACATCGGAACCCTCCCAATTTTGAGCCGATACCCCCGGGCCCGCGCTTCCTTTTCGGTCAGACCCACACCGCCCAACTGCGGATCCGTAAACACGCAGTAAGGAACGATGCGCTTGTCGATGGTCAAGTCCTTGCCTTCAACGACATTGCCGTACACGATCTGATAGTCATTGTAAGAAATATGAGTAAACGCGGGCCCGCCCTTCACATCGCCCAACGCCCACACCCCCGGGACATTGGTCTCCAGTTTCCCGTTGACCTTGATCGTCCCATCTTTGTTTGTCTCGATCCCCGCCTGCTCCAATCCAAGCTCCTCCGTGTTCGGCCGCCGCCCCGTTGCCACCAGCAGATGTGATCCCACCACCGATGACCTCCCGCCGCCCTGCTCGACCTTGAGCTCAATCCCGCCATTCTTTCCGTCAACACTCATTGTCCGCGCGTTGAGCAGGAAGCCTATGCCCTCCGCCTCCAGAACTCTCTGCAGTTCTGCGGCAACGTCCGCGTCCTCCCGCGGAACAATCTGGGCGTTGCTCTGGATCACCGTAGCCCGGCTGCCGTACCGCACAAACATTTGCCCAAACTCAAGCCCGATGTAGCCGCCACCCAACACCAGCAAGTGTTCGGGAAGCACAGTGAGTTCCATGATCGTCTCATTCGTCAGATATGGAACCCCTTCCAGCCCCGGAATCGCCGGAATCGTCGCCCGAGCCCCGGCATTAATAAAGATGCGCTCGCTCTCGATCACTTCATCTCCGACTGCAATCCGCCGCGGACCGACGAACTTCGCCGCCCCACAAATCAGCCGCAAGTTCGGGCGTTGATTGACCTTTCTCTGCTGGCTCTCCCGAAAGAACCGAACCACAGCCTCCTTCTGCTCCATGACCTTCGGCAGATCCACCGCCACATCCCGCGCCACTACTCCCCAGCGCGCAGCGTTCCGGGCGTAGTGTGCCACCTGCGCCCGATGAACCATCGTCTTCGTCGGTGTGCATCCCGTGTTGATACAAGTTCCGCCCAGATAGCGCTTCTCGATCAGGACGACTCTCCATCCCTTGTCCGCCAGCGCAAACGCCAGCGGCGGCCCGGCCTGCCCAGCCCCAATAATGATCGCGTCGTATTTCATGCGAAACCTCCCCCGATTAGAGCCTTAGATGACCGTCCCACCTGCGGAGGTGACAGAATTAGCGGACAGATTCCACCACATCATCTATGGACCGGAAACCCATGCTCAGACCGCGGCACAAAGCATACTGGCGGTCAAAGCGGTTAGTGGTCTTGGTTTCTTCCTGCGCGCTTCGCTCCATACGGCCGTATCCGGCCCAGCAAAAAACACGCAAAGGATAGTCGGTGCCAAACAGCAGCTTCCGGCGCAGTGCCGGATGCCGCCGCAAGCGGAGCAGCATGCCCATCCGGTTCGGCAGGCTGAGCGCGGAAATGTCTGAGTAGAGATTCGGGCAGGAGCTGGCGAGATCCAGAAAGGTCGCGTAGAACTTCTCCCAAAACACAAGCCCGTGACTGCTGTCATCGCAGCTCTGTCAGGGCCGTGACGCTTTCCTCCCCGGCGCCGGACAGGTCGACTCCCGCACCACCAACTCCGGCTCGACCGTGATCCGGCGCGAAGCCCGATTCGCCACTGGTGTCGCAATACTCTGCAACACCGTCTCCGCCGCCAGGCTGCCCATGCGCCGCAACGGTTGCCTCACCGTCGTGAGCCCTGGGTTCTGGAACGCCGCGCTCTGAATGTCGTCAAACCCCACCACCGAAACATCTTCGGGCACGCGTCTTCCGTTTTCGCGCAGCGCCCTTATCGCCCCGATCGCGGAAATATCATTAAAGGCAAACAGCGCGGTAAACGACTCCCGGCTCGCCAGTAATTTGTGGGTCACGCCATATCCTACTTCCGGTGAAGGGGAATCGCCCTCGAGCTGCACCACCAGTTCGCGGTGAATCTCCAGGCTCAACCCTCTCGCAGCTTTCACAATCGCATTCCACCGCACTTCCGTGTCGGAACTGAAGTTTTGTCCTTTGATAATTGCAATTCTCCGATGCCCCAGGTGATACAGATGTCCCAGCGCCAATTCTGCCGCGCGCTCGTGATCAAGAACGATGTTGGTAATCCCCTTGCCCTGCCCGCGGCCAGACACGGCGACAACCGGAATTGGAATCTGCTGGTTCCAGGGAGTGTCGACCGCGATCAAACCCTCCACCGATCGCCGGTGCAGCACTCGCGGATACTCATCGATCAGGTCTTGCCGATGCCGATGGCTCGCCACCAGATAGAAATACCCTTCCTGTAACAGCTGATCCTCAATCCCCCCCATGACTGCCGACGCGTACCCTTCGCTGACCTCCGGCACCAGCACCCCGATCATGAAACTTCGCTGCGTCCGCAACGAACGCGCCACAAAATTCGGACGATAGTCAAAATGCCGGGCTGCGGCAAACACCCGGTCTTTGGTTTCCTGAGGAATGGAGTCCGCCACCGGCGATTCGTTCAGCACCAGCGAAACCGTGGCCGGAGACAGCCCCAGGTAGTCCGCTAGCATGCGCTGACTTACCGGCTCAGTTGAATTTCTCTTAGGGCCTTTCTTGACTCTCGCTGCGGCCATCCGGCGCAGTATACACTGGTGCGCGTTTCGCCCTTGACAAGCTGGCCAAATACATTTCTCATATGGAACGCGGAAATGATTGACTAAACCGGTTTAGTAGAGCCCGGCACACCATATCCGCAGACTTTGATGCCGCCGCATTCCGCGGCTTGCTTTTCGTTTGCGTGCTTCCAACCTCCATGACACAGAATGGGAGTAACTGCTCCGTGAATGTGCCGACTCGCCGTCTGCCTTTCTTGTTCTTCGCTTCCATCCTCCTCGCGCTGGTAATTCCGATGGCCGGGCAGACTCCGGCTCCAGCCACGGCTGATCCTGCCTCGGTCCAGGGAGGAATCTACGATCCCGCCCTCGACTCCAAGCTCGATGCTTTGTTACGCCAGATGACGCTCGAGGAAAAAGTCGGTCAGCTCGTGCAATACTCCGCCGGCCAACCCACCGGCCCGGGCACGGGGCGTACCGACTACCAGGACATGATCGCCAAGGGTCAGATTGGCGGCTTGTTCAATATCACGACCGCACGCGACAGCAATGCCTTTCAAAAGATTGCCGTCGAGAAATCCCGGCTCCATATTCCCATCCTGTTTGGACTGGATGTCATTCACGGCTTCCGCACCGAATTTCCCATCCCGCTCGGTCTCGCTGCGACCTGGAACCCCACGCTGGTCGAGAAAGCATCCCGCGTAGCTGCCAGTGAAGCCTCCGCCGCCGGTGTTCGTTGGACTTTCTCCCCCATGGTCGATATCGCTCGTGACGCACGCTGGGGCCGAATGTCGGAAGGCGCCGGTGAGGATCCCTTCCTTGGTTCCGCCATGGCCGCCGCCTACGTACGCGGATATCAGGGCTCGCGCCTCGATGCTCCGGATAGCATCGCCGCCTGCGCCAAGCACTATGTCGGCTATGGCGCCGCCGAAGCTGGCCGCGACTACAACACCACCGAAATCTCCGAACCCACGCTGCGCCAGATCTACCTGCCGCCTTTTCACTCAGCCGTGAACGCCGGCGCCGCCTCCATCATGAGTGCATTCAATTCTCTGAATGGCGTACCCTCTTCGGCGAATCCGTACACGCTGAAACAAATCCTCCGCCAGGAGTGGGGCTTTCGAGGCATCGTCGACAGCGACTGGACCTCTGTCGGCGAGTTGATCCCCCACGGCATCGCCAATGACGGTGCGACCGCCGCCAAAAAAGCTCTCCTCGCCGGTGTCGACATGGATATGGTCAGCAGCCTGTACCACGACCACCTGGCTCACCTCGTGCAGAGTGGTCAGGTCCCTGAGGCAGCCGTCGACGAAGCGGTGCGCCACATACTCCGCGTCAAGTTTGCCCTGGGCCTCTTCGATCATCCCTATACGGACGAGTCCAAAGAATCCGCTGCCATGCTTCGTCCCGAATCTCTCGAAATCGCACAGGCCGCCGCCGAGCAATCTCTCGTGCTCCTGAAAAATGGCCCCGATCCTGCTGGCGCGCCTCTCCTTCCCATCTCCGCCAGCGTCCACAAGCTCGCCGTGATCGGCCCGCTCGCCGATGACGCCGGCAACATGCTGGGCTCGTGGGCTGGCCTCGGCCGTAGCGATGACGTGACTTCCCTTTACTCCGGCCTCGTCAGTCATCTCGGCAAAGAGAACGTCTTGCACTCCAAGGGCACAGGCATTACCGAGGGCTCCGATCAGGAAATGGCTGCTGCCGTCGAGACCGCGCAAAAAGCGGATCTCGTTCTACTCACCCTTGGCGAAGACGCCGGAGCGATGACCGGCGAGGCGGGTTCACGTTCCAAGCTTGGTCTCCCCGGACGACAGCAAGAATTGCTCGAAAAAGTAGTTGCCACCGGCAAGCCCGTTGTCCTTATTTTGTTCAGCGGCCGCCCTCTGACTTTGCCCTGGGCGTTCGATCACGTGCCCGCGGTTCTGGCTGCGTGGTTCCCCGGACTGGAAGCAGGCCCTGCGCTGGTGCGCACGCTGTTTGGGCAATCTAATCCCAGCGGAAGGCTGCCCCTCAGCTGGCCGCGCAGTGTCGGTCAGGAACCGCTCTACTACAATGCTCTCAGTACCGGGCGCCCGGCCGGCGACGTTGATCTCAGCCATCCGCCCAAAACGGGCGAAGAGAAATATCTGTCTCGTTACATCGACGAGCAGAACACTCCGCAGTTTCCCTTCGGGTACGGATTGTCATACACCACATTCCGTTACGGCCCCACCGAGATCAGCAGCAAGGAATTGAAGGCGTCCGCGTTGAACGTCGCGAATTCGCAATCAGCGCTGACCGCGACTGCCTCCATCACCAATACCGGCCAGCAGCCGGGCGTGGAAGTTGTTCAGCTTTACATCCGTCTTCGCGGAACCAGCATTGCCCAGCCTGTTCGCGCCTTGAAGGGATTCGAGCGCGTAGCACTCGCGCCGGGCGAAACAAAAAAGGTACGCTTCAATCTCAGCTCTGAGACGTTTGCGGTTTGGACGGATCAGCAGCGGTTCGCCGTCGAGCCGTCGCAGGTCACCCTTTGGATTGCTCCCGACTCCGCGCACGGTTCGCAGGCGAGCCTGGAAATTGTCCCCTAAACAGGGGGAAAAACGAAGAAAGCAGTGCCCCACCCCTGCCGCGTCTTTTGCGGCAAGGATGGGGATTTCCGTAGGTGATCCTGGCAGTGGACGGCGCCAATCCTATGAGACACCCCCTCTCCCGACGCGTTTTTTTGCGGATGAGCGCAGCTGTGCCCTTCGCTCCCTTGTTCCGCTTCCAGGTTGCGAAACCTCCGTCGGATGACGAATTCCTCGACCAAATTGAGCGTGCCAGCTTCGAATTTTTCTGGCACGAGGCCAGCCCCTCGACCGGCCAGATCAAAGACCGGGCTCTGCTCAATGGCAACGATTCGCGGAAGATGGCAAGCATCGCCGCAACCGGATTCGGTCTGACGGGCCTGTGCATCGCCGACCATCGCGGCTATCGCAAATCCAACGAAATCATTGAGCGCGTGAAGACAACTCTCCGCTTTCTCTGGCGCGACTTGCCGCACGAACATGGTTTCTTCTACCACTTCCAGGACGTGAACACCGGCCGTCGCTGGGAAAAGTGCGAACTCTCGTCCATTGATTCATCGCTGCTCCTCTGCGGCGTGCTGACGGCGCGCCAGCATTTTTCAAATCCGGAAATCCAGGACCTCGCCACTAAAATCTACGAACGCGTCGACTGGCCGTGGATGCTCAATGGCGGACCGACGTTCTCTATGGGCTGGCATCCCGAGTCTGGCTTCCTCAGCGCTCGCTGGGCGCACTTCTGCGAATTGATGATGATCTATCTCCTCGCCATCGGCTCTCCAACGCGCCCAGTATCGCCAGACACATGGAAAGCCTGGTCGCGACCCGTGATCAAATATCAGGGGCTCGAGTACATTTCCGGAAACGATCCTATCTTTACCCACCAGTACTCGCAGGCCTGGTACGACTTTCGCGGCAAGCATGACGCCTACGCCGACTTCTTCGAGAACTCCGTGAAAGCCACCAAGGCCCACAAATTGTTCTGTCTTTCGCTTCACAATCGCTTCCCCGACTACAGCGAAGACCTCTGGGGCATCTCCGCATCGGACAGCGCCAAAGGCTACCGCGCGTGGGGCGGCCCTCCCGAAATCGGAGAGCCCGACGGCACCGTCGTTCCCTGCGCGACTGGCGGCTCCCTTCCGTTCCTCTTTGACGACTGCATGAAAGTTCTGCGCAACATCCGCAACCGCTACGGCGACAAAGGAGCATGGGGACGCTACGGCTTCGTCGACGCCTTCAATCCGCTGAAGAACTGGTACAACCCCGATGTCATCGGGATCGACGTCGGCATCACCATGCTGATGGCGGAGAACAAGCGCACCGGCTTCGTCTGGGAGACCTTCATGAAAAATAAGGAAGCGCAGGCAGCGATGGAAAAAGCCGGTTTCCGTCCAACCGGCGGCTGATCGTGTTTCGCGCCGTTGTGCTGTGTTCTAATTTGAATGGGGATTGAACAACATCGTCAATAACTTGTCATCCCGAGCCGTCCGCAGGCGAAGCCGAGGACGAGCGAGGGATCTGCTGTCTGCAGCTCGATGGATGCTGTCGATCTCCTTCCTGTTCGTCTGCACGATCGCCTTCGCTCAATCCCCGATTCGCTTCGAAGAGATCGCCGCCAAATCCGGTCTGCGCTTCGTAACCGAAAACTCGGCCACCCCGAATAAAAATCAGGTTGAAACCATGGTCGCGGGCGTTGCCTTGCTCGACTACGACGGCGACGGATACCTCGACATCTACCTCGTGAACGGCGCCGCAATTCCCTCGCTGCAGAAAGAAACTTCCAAATATTGGAATCGCCTCTTCCACAACAACCACGACGGCACCTTCACCGACGTAACGGAAAAGGCGGGCGTTGCTGGAGCAGGCTACGGAATGGGTGTAGCCGTTGGCGACTATGACAACGACGGCCGCCCCGACATCTTCGTCGCCAACGTAACCGGCAACCAACTCTTCCACAACAATGGCGATGGCACGTTTACCGATGTCACAGAGAAAGCTGGTCTGAGCGGAGCCCAATTCAACGGCAAGAAAATGTGGAGTGTCGGCGCCGGCTGGTTCGACTACAACAACGACGGCAAACTCGATCTGTTCGTTGTCAACTACTGTGTGTGGGAAGTGAACAAAGATCCCAACTGTCCGCTGAAGAGCGGCGTGCGTACGTATTGCCATCCCAGGATGTACACGTCGTTGCATAACACTCTCTATCGAAACAATGGCGACGGCACGTTCACCGATGTTTCCGATGAGACTGGTATCGCCAAACACTTCGGCAAGGGCATGAGCGTATCGTTTGCCGACTTTGATGGCGACGGCTTCCTCGACGCATTCGTCGCCAACGACACAACTCCCGCATTCCTTTTTCACAATCTCGGCGGCAAACGATTCGAAGAGGTAGGAGTTCCAACCGGTGTCGCTTATGCTCCGGACGGCACGACACTTTCCGGCATGGGCTCGGACTTCCGCGACATGAACAACGACGGCTTTCCCGACATCTGGTACACGGCGGTCGAGCACCAGAGCTTCCCTCTGTTGATCAACAGCAAGAGCGGCGACTTTGACGACCGCACAGTTGCCAGCGGCTTGCAATCAACATCGGACATGTCAGGCTGGAGCAACGGCAGCTTCGACTTCGACAACGATGGCTGGAAAGATCTTTTCGTGGCTCGCGCCAATGTTCTCGACAACATCAGCGAACTCATTCCCATGCGCCATTACCCGGAGGCGAACTCCATCTTTCACAGTGTCGGAAACGGAAAGTTCGAGGAGGTCAGCAAAACTGCCGGCCCGGATTTTCAGGTGGAAGCCGCGCACCGTGGCGCCGCCTTCGGCGATCTCGACAACGACGGGCGTATCGATATCGTGGTCACCGTGCTCGGCGGACAGGTCAAACTGCTCCACAATATTACGGAGACAGCCGGTCACTGGATTCTCCTGAAACTGGTGGGCACCAAGAGCAATCGAATGGGAATCGGAGCCCAGATTCATATCATGACCGACGACGGTCGCTCCCAGTGGAACGAAGTCACGACCGCGGTCGGGTACGCTTCTTCCAGCGACAGCCGAGTACATTTTGGACTGGGATCGAGACGTTCGATCAAGACAATGGAGATTCGTTGGCCAAGTGGAATCAAGCAGACGCTGCACGATGTCGCGGTGGATCGTCTCATGACCGTCGAAGAGCCTCAACGGTGACGCCTCACTGTGGTGGCTCAGTACTCTTCGCGCCCACCTTATCTTGAACTGTGCCTCGAAGGCCCGCTTCCTCACCGTCATGCGCCGATGCAACCCCTTCCCTGGTCAATCGTTCGAACATGGCCCGCGCACGTGTCGCATCCTCCTTGCGCCCTGCGCGCGAATAGGCGCTCCCCAGGGCGAAGTACAGCTTTGCCTCCCGCGGAAGGCTCTTCCGCGCAATCTCCAGTTCAGGAATCGCTCGTTGGTAGTTGTTGGTATCGAGCAGCAACAGCCCGAGCAGGTAGTGCGCAAATCCCATTCGTGGAGCCAGTTTCACAGCCTTCTCCGCGTACGGAATTCCCGCCGCTGAATCCACTTTATAGAGCGACGCCGCAATCCTCAGGTGCGCCATAACGTGATTCGGGTTGTTGTCGACCTCCTGCTTCAGTTGCTCGACGCCACCAGGCACGTCATAGCTACCCAGGAGAAACAACCCAAATGCGTAATGGATATTTGGATAATTCGGATACTGTTTTACTACCGCCTCGAAGGCTGGCCGCGCCTCGTCGAACTTCTTTTGCCCAGCCAGGCACTCCGCCCGTCCGATGCGCAGAACCACGTCTGCATCCGCCGATCCTCGCGGCAGGCTGTCCTTGCGGGTCAAGCGCAACATCGTCATCCCCAATGCATTCGCGATCTCGTCCCCCTTCCCGCCTCTCAAGCACAACTGCTCGAGTGTCTCCTGCGCAGCCTGAAAGCTGCCTTCTCTCTGCAGCAGAACTCCCTCGTGATAAAGAACCACATTCCGGAGCGCCTCATCCTCGTGGAGTCCGATGCTCTTGCTTTTCTGGATATGTTGGAGCGCCAGCGTATCGCGGCCGAGTTCGAATTCGCACAGCCCCAGCATTGCGTAAGCCGTGCCGTTGCGGGGAGCGAGTGCCACTACTCTCTGAAAGGCGCGTGCTGCCTCGGCGTAGGCGTTCCGATCGTACTGAATCGTGCCTACTGTCCACCACCCCTCCGCCCACAAAGGCCGCAACACCAGTGCCTCCTGATACAGGGTGAGGGCTTCGTCCAACCGCTCCGCGTCGCGAGCTGCCTCGGCTTTGGCGGCTACGTCAGCGAAGGAAGCCGACGCCTTGGTTTGCGAGGAAATGGGAACGGCCAGAGCGAGGAGCACAAACAGCGTTGGCAAGAGGGCCACGGACCGCACAAAGGTCAGTGTAATGGATGCAGCTCCGGTAACAAAAAAAAGGCGCACCCCCGTGGGAGGTGCGCCACAGAGTAGCTCCGTCAGAAGCTGAACCGTGCCTGCAATTCAATGGTTCGACCGCCCAGGGCCCCAGTCACTTCGCCGAAGAGCGGGTCATTGATGTTGTTAACGACGCGGTCCGGAGCCAGATTCAGCCGGTTGAACAGGTTGAAGAAATTGGCTCGGAACTCGAGTTTCGCCCCCTCGCCGAGCACGGGCATCTTCGGGAACCCGAAGGCCTTGCTCAGAGTGGCATCCACGTTGTAATAGCGGGGTCCGCGGAATGAGTTACGCTCAATTCCGGGTGGGGTTGGTAGTTGTTGGCAAGTTTCAGGGAACGGCAGGTCGCAAGACGTAGCCGTTGCCGGAACAAAATAGGCGGTACCTCCGTTCGGGAAGTTGCCGCCAGGTGACAAGAACCGAGCGTTGCCGGTGTTCGTTCCTGCACCTCCCAGATACTTGGCTGCCAGCAATTGGGTCGTACCCCCATTCGTGCACGCACCATTCTGATAGATGATGTTGCAGGTGTTGAAGGTAATTGGAGACCAGGGGAATCCTGTGTGGAAGTTCACAATCCCGCTGACGGACCAGCCGCCCGCCACCTTTTCCAGCCACCCTCTGCCCTTGAAGATGGTCGGCGAATAGACTCCCCAGATCTTGAGGGCATGCCGCACATCGAAGTCCGAGGGACCACGGTCGGCACTGGAGGACCACTGGTACGGGCTGATGGAGTACGGACCGGATTCGTTGTCGCTGCTCTTCGCCAAGCGGTACTGGATGTCCAGGTCAAAGTCATGCGTGAACCTGTGTTTCAGTCCCGCTAGCATGGCGTTGTTGATCGCGTTTCCGTCCTTGGAATAGAAGTCAATGTTATTCACAACCGGGTTGAGCGGAACCCCCAATGCCCCGTAAATCAGGTTCAGGTTGTACTGGCGGGTCAGGTGGCGCGACATGCTCCCTTGATATCCAAGTGTACTGACCCAGTTTCCGCCCAGGTCATACTGCCCTTCGAGTGAATAACGATACGTGTACGGAGTATGGAACTCTTGCGGGAAGCCCGTCACGCTGACCGTTGAAAACGTGATTCCGGACCCCGGAATTGGCAGGTTGTTGTCGCCGAACTGGAGAATCGTGTTCGGATTCGCCGGGTAGGGCAGGAACTGCTTGGGGTTGTCGGGCACCGCATACACGACTTGCGAAGCCAGACACCCGCCTTCCCCATCCGACGGACAAGTGAACAGATTGGCATTGCCATCCGTGAAGGGCACGTTCGGCCATCCGTTGAGAGTAATGGCCTGTTGCTCCCCGGTATACGCGAGGCCGAAACCACCCCGGACCACCAGTTTCTGGTTCATCTTCTCGGGACTCCAGGCAAAACCCAGTTGCGGGCCGAAATTATGCTTGTCCGCGTCATAAAGGTTGCCGCCGATCCTCATTCGCATATCAGTAAGCGCGTTGTCGCCCTGGCCCAGAACCACCGAACTTAGCTGATCGTGCAAGAACGAAATCGGACCGAAGTACTCCCAGCGCATACCTAGGTTCACGGTCAGATTGGGTCGCACTTTCCAGTCGTCCTGGAAAAAGAACCCGAAAAGTGTGGCGCGCGAGTCTTTGCGCACATCTGTGGGATTTCCATCGATGGGGTTGAAAGTCCCTTGCTCTTTGTACGGTGCGTCGTTCAGGAAATCCCAGTAGTTGTTGAAAGCGAAGTTCGGGCGTGCCGCCCACGGTGCAGCCTGTACGAAGCGAAGCTTGGTCATTTCACCACCGAACTTCATCGTATGGCTGCGATAGACCTTGGTCACGACGTCCTTGAGACCGTAGGTCCACTGGTCGAAGATACTGCCCGCCGGCCCCCCCAGGGGGTTGTCGTTCGGCTTTGCCGTACCGATGCGATTATCGTTATTTGGGTCACCAACCGACGCTGGCTGTGGCAATCCGTACGGTATCTGAGGATTGTCCTTGAACTCATTCCACCGCCACCCGGCCGCATTGAGTCGCAATTCGTTTAACAGGCTCGGTGTGAAGGTGTGATTCCAGAGTACGGTCTCAGCTTCATTGGTCCCGTTGTGGATGAAGAAATTGGCTGTGCGGTACCCGTTGAACGATTCGCTGTGCGAGGGTATCCGATAGATGCTGAAGGCAATCAGGTCCTTGCTGGTGGCGTTAAAGTCCAGCCGTCCGTTGAACTGCTGGTTACTCTGTTTGTTTGGTCCGGAAGCTAGGACGTTAAAGAGATCGGCCACGCCATCTAGGTTGGCAGGGTCGCCGCTGCCGTCCCCGCCCATACCAGGACGGTAGTACAGAATGTTACCCTCTCCATCCGTTACGGGCGGCAGTTGCGAAGGATCCATCGAATCCACGCCTTGACCAAACGGGAATAGCTCCTGGTCAAGTGGACGACCGATATCCAATCCCTGCCCCGCGATTTGATGGCAATTGATACCTTCCGCTAGTCCGATCGACGCGCAGGTCTGGTCAACAATCTTGTCAAAGTGCGGCGCCTCGCCCGGATACCCCGCGTACTTCGCCGCGATGCTCCCCGTCGGGGCCAAGGCCAGAAATTCAGGGGTTTCGTACCAACCCTGTGCCTGCGACTGTCCGCTGTTTGAAATTCGCTCGTACGAGAAGAAGGCAAACAGCTTGTTTTTCAGGATCGGACCGCCGACGCTGCCACCCCAGTCGTTGTAACGGAAGTTGTTCCTCGTCGGTGATTGCGGATTGTTCTCCGGTCCGTTCCAGTGTTGATAAGCGTTCAGCCCCGGCCGGTCGGCTTTGAAGAAAAAACTGCCATGATACTGATTCGTGCCGTTCTGCGAGATAACTTGAATCTGAGCGCCACCGAAACGTCCGGACTCTGCATCGTAGCTGTTACTGACGACCTTCAATTCCTTGACCGAGTCTTCGTTAGGAGTGACAACCGCGGCGCCGCCCCAGGAGACGCTCGTAATGCCGATGCCATCGAGACTGACGTTGTTGCTCTCGGTGCGTCCTCCATTCGCTGAAATCTGTGGGCGGTTCTCTACCGCGAATACTCCCGTTCCCCCACCCGATCCGCCGGGTCCTTGGTTGCCCTGCAACGCTTGGCTGTCGCCGCCAGCATTGCGCGCGCCGTCGCCGAAGACGCCGGGTGCGAGTTGTGCCAGTTGAAACACGTCGCGGCCGAACGACGGAAGCTTCTGGATTTGTTCAGAATTGACCGTGCCGTTGATATTCGCCGTCTCCGTGTCGATCAGTGGCGTCGCATCGGTGACCGTGACGGTCTCAGTGGTCTGACCGAGTTGTAACTCGACATTCACCGAGTTCGCTTGCTCGGCAATGATGCCAAGGTCCTCAAGCGCCTTTTTCTTGAAGCCGTCCTTCTCCACCGTCATCGCGTAGTGGCTGGGAGGCAGAGCGTTGAAGTTGTAGATGCCGGCCTCGTCGCTGGTCGTCGTAAACGCCTGACCGGTTTCTTTGTTCGTCAATGTGACAGATGCGCCGGGCACCACCGCGCCCTGTGGGTCTGTCACCACTCCACGAATACTGCCGCGATACTGGGCCACTGAACTTGTAATTGCGAAACAGACACACAACAGGGCGAACGCCCGAGCAAACTTCTGAAGACATCTCATTTAGGAGCTCCCGCACGCAACTAAATCGAGTTAATTGGCTGCGGGCGGAGTATAGATAGCAATTTTCTGCTTGTCAAGAGTTGCCAAATGTGTTTCTTAAGATGTGCCAGCGCGGTTACCGCGAAGCTGTGGCGCGCGCGCTGCCCGACCCTTCCTTATGAATTCCTGGAGACATTTCATGCACCATTCGTTGCGCTCGCACTCGTTGGCAAAAACGTTTTTCTTAATTCCTGTCCTCCTTTCTGCCTCCGCCTGCTATGGAAATACGGAGTACTACCAGCACAGTTTCTTTGACAACAGTTTGACGCCCGATTCCTACTTTTACAGCGGCGGAGGAGCCTCCAAACCCAGCTCGGTTGAGTTGCAAAATGGGAAATTGCCGGTGGAGCGGAATCTGTTCTTGACGCCTCCGAACGCCTTGCGCTTGGAGTGGCAGTCGGTGTCCGGGGGAAGCTGGCAAGCCGAGGTGCATCTCGCCGATCTTCGCAATCGTTATCCGGAAATGTCAGGCAACAATTTGTTTGTCTGGCTCTATGCGCCGCAAGCTGTGCGCGGCGCCGATCTCCCTCAGATCATGCTCTCCACCTCTCGCTCCGGTCTCCAGGTCGCAGAATTCCCTGCCAGCTTTACAGACCCCATCCCCCTCGGAAAATTTGCCGGGGACCTGGCGCCGGGGCGGTGGTCTCGGGTGCGAATCCCGCTCGCCGAATTTCACACTTCATCGATCTATCCTTTCCGTCCGCAGTACATGCAGAGCATCGTCTTCCTGCAAGGAAAAGCCGATGGCGCGCGCCACACGCTGATCGTCGATGAGATTTGGATCGACGACGACTCTCCCTCGGCAACTTCGGATTCATCGCGCGTGTTGCCTCCTCCGCAGAACGTTCGAGCCATCGGTTATGACCGGCATATTGAAGTGCGATGGGATCCGGTCGAAGGAGGGGGACTGGCACGGTACGTGATCTATCGATCGCTCGATGGCAAAGGCTACACCCAGGTAGGAATGCAGTTGGCGGGTACGAATCGGTACACGGACTTCCTTGGCAAGTCGGGCGTGACCGCCTACTACAAGGTCACGTCGTCGGATCGGAACGACTGGCAGTCGTCCCTTTCGGTCGCGGCTTCGGCCTCAACGCGCGACCTCAGCGACGACGAATTGCTCACTATGCTGCAGGAGGCCTGCTTCCACTACTACTGGGAGGGCGCTGATCCGGCGTCGGGGATGGCTCGCGAAAATCTTCCCGGAGATGACCGGATCGTCGCCACCGGCGCCAGCGGTTTTGCCATCATGGCGCTGGTTGTGGGAGTGGATCGTGGATTCATCACCCGCGAACAGGGCGTCGAACGCCTCACGAAAATTGTCGGATTTCTGGAAAAGGCGCAGCGGTATCACGGTGCCTGGTCCCACTACATGAACGGAGGCACCGGCCGGACCATGCCGGTGTTCGGCATGCTCGATAACGGCGGCGACCTGGTCGAGACATCCTTCTTAATGCAGGGACTGCTGGCGGCGCGGCAGTACTTCCACGGCGAGAAGGAGAGTGAGCAGGCACTCTACCGGCGGATCACATCGCTCTGGGAGACGGTGGAGTGGGACTGGTATCGCGAGACGCCGGAGAGTCAGAATCTCTACTGGCACTGGTCGCCGCGATGGACGTTTGCGATTCATCATCCGCTGATCGGCTTCAACGAGGTGATGATCACATACCTGCTGGGCATCGCTTCCCCGACGCACGCGGTGCCGGCGAGTTTTTACTACACGGGATGGGCTAGCCAGGTGCAGCGCGCACTCGATTACCGGCGGGGATGGTCGGGCAGCATGGATGGCGATCACTACTTCAATGGCCACACGTACTACGGCATCAAACTCGACGTCGGCGTGGGCACGGGCGGGCCGCTTTTCTTCACGCACTACTCATTTATGGGATTCGATCCGCATCGCCTGCGCGATAAGTACACCGCGTCTTACTTCGACAACAACCGCAATATCGCGCTGATTAATCGCGCTTATTGCATCGACAATCCGCAGCACCGCGAGGGCTATGGCGCCAACGCTTGGGGGCTGACGGCCAGCGACGGGCCAAGCGGTTACGTCGCCCACGCTCCCGACGCTCAGAACAGTACAGGAACGATCACGCCGACTGGGGCGCTGGCGTCATTTCCCTATACTCCCAAGGAGTCGATGGAGGCCTTCAAGCACTACTATCGCGATCTGGGCGCAACGATGTGGGATATCTATGGACCGCGCGACGCGTATAACCCGGGACAGAACTGGGTGTCTCCAATCTACATGGGACTGAATCAGGCTCCGATCGTGGTCATGGTCGAAAACTACCGCACCGGACTGGTTTGGAAGAATTTCATGGCGAACCCCGAGATCCTGCGCATGCTGGACGGGATCGCGGCGGAGACGGGGAAACAGCCGTAGGTCAATCGGCGGCGATCGACTCGGACCAGCACATCAAAACAGTTCTACGGATGCTGCATGGCCGGATGCGGAGGCCAGGCGACCGTCGCGCGTGATCAAGGTTGCGCCAAGCTTTTCCGCGAGCGCAACATATACCGCATCGTAGGCTGACAGGTTGTGACGGAGTTGCCAGATTCGGGGCAGGAAAACAAAGTGTGGATAGCGGGCGATGCGCAGATCGAGCAGGTCCTGGATGGCTTCATCGGCGCGGCGGGCCGGCACAACCGCTTCCCGCACCAGGCGCCGCAATACCTGCGCGACTTCAAGATCCAGGAGGTGCGCAGTGTGCAGGGACTCGCGTTGGGAATAAATTCGCTTCTCGATCTGCTGTCCGGCGGCGGTCTGAAGAAGCCAGTCGACAGCGGCAGAGGCATCCAAGACAATCACCGGGCGGCCCGTTCTTCCAGCAGCAGGGTGGCCGTATCGAAATGAGCGGCAACCGGTTTACGACGATGAAGACGATCACGCAATTCCGCCAGGGTCGGTCGCTCGGCCATCTCGCGGATCTCAGCCAGCAGGTAATCCGAAAGAGACATCCCGGCCATCGCCGCGCGGGCTTTGAGTGTGCGGTGCAGTGCGTCTGGGACGTTACGAAGCTGGATCATCTTTGGCATGTTACAAGCATACTTTCATGTGCTGCACATGTCAACTGCGGAACCCCTCCACAATACTACGTAATGCAATTGCTTTTTCTGCAAGGTTAGAGTTCGTGGGTCCTTCGTGAAAGGAGATGACCCGTCTCCGTGCCGCGCAGCTATTTCCCGCGCTTTGTCGGATAATGGAGCGGCCAAATTCGAACGCAATTCGGATGCGGCAGAGCATTCTTCAGTTATGCCATCGCTTGGCGAACGCTTGATGCCGGGCACTTCCGACGAGGCGGAGCCGGAGATACCCTCGGCTCCGACTCCTCCCCATGCGCCGCTGCACACTCCTGGCGGTCGACCTGCGCTCCTTATTACTGTTGCTGTCATTCTTCTGGTGGTCGTGGGCTTCGTTTTTTTCGCACGCCCCAAATCTGCCTCAGAGCGGCAAGTTCTACCTGTGGCCAGTGGAGGCGCGGCCGGACCGCATGTTCTGCGTCTCAAGGGAACCACGGAAGCGATTCAATCGCGGGCTATTCTGGCTCCGGTGCTTTCCGGACAGCAGGTCGGCATTTTGACGATCACGAAGCTGCTGCCCTCAGGGAGCCGGGTGAAGCGCGGCGATCTGCTCGTGGAATTCGACCGGCAGGCACAGATACGCGATGCTCTCGACAAACGGGCGGAATACGACAAGTTAGTCGGACAGGTTGCCGAACAGCAGGCGAAGGAAAACGCGGCCCGCGCGAAAGACGAAACGGAACTCCACCAGGCGGAGAGTGACCTGAAGAATGCCGAGCTCGACATGAAGAAGGTTGAGCTCATGTCTCGCATTGATGTAGAGAAAGCGCAACAAACTCTGGAGCAAACAAAGGCAACACTCGCGCAGCTGAAGGAAACGTTTGAACTCAAACGTAGCGCGGCGCGAGCGGCCATCCGCATTCTGCAAATCCAACGCGACCGAACCCAGCGGATCATGCAAAACGCCCAGAAGAACGCGGAACTGATGCAGATCAAGTCTCCGCTGGACGGCGTGGTGGTGCTGAACACGATCTGGAAGCAGGGGAGGATGGCGGAATCGCAGGAGGGCGACCAGGTGCGGCCCGGGGTTGCGTTCATGCAGGTCGTGGATCCGTCCGCCATGCAGGTGCAGGTGCGGGTGAATCAGGAAGATATTTTCGGTTTGCAGGTTGGACAGTCGGCGAAGGTGCGCCTTGACGCCTATCCCGACATTCTCCTGCCTGGCACTCTGGAGCGCATCGCGCCGGTAGGACGCGGCGGCGATTTCTCGAACAAGGTCAGGACGTTCGCCGCCGTTTTCTCGATCCAGGGTACGGATGCTCGATTGATGCCAGACCTCTCCGCTGCGGTGGACGTCGACACCGGCACGGCCAATGCGGCGGCAGCGGGGGCGCCATGATTCGAGGCCTGCAAGAATTGTGGAAGAGGCGCCCGATATTGCTGGGTGCGGGATTCATTCTTCTGGGCGGAGCGGGCGTATTTGGCGCATTGCATCTTACGATGCGTGCACCTTCCCTGCCCACGGCCGAAGCAAAGCTTGGCGAATTTGATGACACTCTGCCCATGCGTGGCGAAGTGAAGGCTCTGCGATCGCTCTCCCTATCGGCCCCGCACGGGACGGGGGATTTGCTGATCGTCAAGATTGCTACCGACGGCTCGCAAGTCAAAAAGGGAGATCCGGTCGTCGAGTTCGATAAGACGCGCACCGAGATGGACATGGCGCAAAACAAATCGTCGCTGAAATCGGCGCAAGCGGAGATCGACCAGGCTCGCGCGCTGGCACGGCTGACTGAAGAGGAAGACGTCACCGCCGTGATGAAGGCGAGGTACGATTTGGAGTCGGCGCGCCTGGAAGCAGGCAAGCAGGAGATTGTGTCGGCCATCGATGGCGAGAAAGCACGACTGAAAGTCACCGATGCGGAACAGAAGCTTCGCGAAGCGGAGCAGAAACAGAAGTCCGATCGCGCCGGAAGCAAGGCGGCGATCGATAACAAGGTTCAATCGAGCAAGAAGGCCTCGTTCGATCTGCAGCGGGCGCAACACTCGATGGACGAGATGACGTTGCGGGCTCCGGTGGATGGCATGGTTTCCCTTCTGTCCGTGTGGCATGGTGACGGTATGGCTCAGTTCAAGAGTGGCGACCGGGCCTGGCCAGGCGCGCCGATCGCCGAGATTCCGGATATCTCCACCCTTCGTGTCAGCGCTCGCGTGGACGAGACCGAACGCGGCCGTCTGCAGCCGGGACAGACAGTCAATGTCCAACTCGACGCCATCCCGGACCGGCAGCTTACCGGACACATTGACCAGATCAGCGCCATCGCGACGACGGATTTTTCCGCAGGGTGGCCGTTCCCAAGAGATTTCAACGTCCAGGTCCTGCTGGACCAGAACGACCAGCGGATCAAGCCGGGCATGAGCGCACAACTTCGCGTGGTGGTAGAGAAGGTGCCGAACGCGCTCACCATCCCGGCCCAGGCGGCGTTTCAGAAATCGGGCCGGACTGTTGTCTACGTCTTGCGCGGCTCGGAATTCCAGGAGCGCGAGATCGAGGTGCGGCGGCGCAGCGGCGACCAGATTCTCGTCGGCAAAGGGTTGAACGGAGGAGAGCGCGTAGCCCTGCGCGATCCGTCCGTTAAGGAGTGAGAGATTCGTCATGAGCAGCGCGCGAAAAATATGGCTGAGTCTGGGGGTGCTGCTGGCGTTGGGGCTGCTGGCAGTCGCTGCCGCTACGCGGTGGAACACGCGCGTTTCGGAGGATGGCGAAATCCCGGTTGTCCGGGTCCAGCGGGGTGACTTGACACCCCAAATTTACGCGACCGGCGAGTTGCGGGCTAGCCACTCCGCCATGCTCACGGCGCCGCAGATTGGCGGCGGCTCGCTCCAGATCACGCACTTGATGCGTACCGGCGCAGCGGTGAAGAAGGGCGACATCGTCATCGAGTTCGACCCCAGCGAGCAGCAATTCAAACTCGAGCAGAACCGGTCAGAACTGGAACAAGCCGACCAGGAAATTATCAAGGCCAAGGCTGACGCCGCCGTACAGGCCGCGACTGACAAGGTGTCCCTGCTGAAAGCCCGCTTCGACGTGCGCCGGGCGGAACTGGAAGTCGGCAAGAACGAACTGGTCAGCACCATCGACGCCAAGAAGAATGAACTCGCGCTCGACGAGGCGAAGCGCGCTCTCGCTCAACTGGAACAGGACATCAAGTCGCACACCGTTTCCGGACAGGCCACCATCGGGGTGGCGCAGGAAAAGCGGCACAAGGCGCAACTGGCCATGGACCAGGCGCAACAAAACATCGAGAAGATGAAGGTGCGGGCGCCTATGGACGGACTCGTCGCCATCGAAAGAAATACCAGCCAGGAATTTTTCTTCGACGGAATGTCGATTCCGGACTATCACGAAGGGGACCAGACCAATCCGGGGGCGACCATTGCCCGCATCATCGATCCGGCCAATATGGAGGTTACGGCGAAACTCAGCGAGCGCGACCGCAGCAACGTGAAAGTAGGACAGATCGCTGAGGTCGAACTGGACGCGTTCTCCGGCCACAAGTTCAGCGGGACGCTAAAGACCGTTGGCGGAATGGCCCAACGCAATTTCTGGGATGACGATCAAGGCGGCCATTTCGAAGTCACGATCCAGATCCCTGGCTCTGACCCGCGCCTTCGCTCAGGCCTCACAACGCAAGTCGTGATTGCCGGCGACACACGCAAGGATGTGCTCTCCATCCCGAGGCAAGCCATCTTCCTGAGCAATAACAAGCGCGTCGTGTACGTGAAGAATGGCAATGGCTTCGAGGCGAAAGAGGTTAAGCTCGTCGCCGAGACCGAGAGCCGTTCCGCAATCGAAGGCATCGGCCCGGGTACGGAGATTGCCTTCGTCAATCCCACGGAGCAGAAGCGATCGACGGCGTCTGCGGCAGCGGGCCCAGCGCTGGCCGGAGGACCGCACTGATGGCGCCGACCGTCGAGACGATTGAGAGCCGGGCCGGGCGCTGGGTCGGACAATGGACGCCTGATCTCCGTCTCGGCCTTCAGAACCTGCTCGCTCATCGGTTGCGGACCTCCCTCACCATGCTGGGAATGATCTTCGGCGTCGCGGCCGTGGTTTCCATGCTCTCGATTGGAGCGGGCGCCCGGCAAAAGGTGCTGGCCGTGATCGAGCAGATGGGGGTGCGCAATCTGATCGTCGAGGCCAAGGAAACGCTGGAGTGGCAAGCGCACCAGAAGCTCCGGCAGACCTCTCCCGGATTGACGTTTCAGGACTATCGCGTGATTCGCGATAACCTCAGCAACATCGCCGCGTCCACTCCCAGAAAACGCTACACACCCGCCAAGACAATTCCCAAAGCACAGCAGGAGATTCCAGCGATCTACGGCGTGACGTCCGCGTATCCGGCGATTTCTTCCCTGGCAGTCACCGAAGGCAGCTTCTTCGATCAAAAGCAGGAGAAGAACGGGGCTCCCGTGGCGGTGCTGGGCGCCGGAGCGAAGGCCAGTCTGTTCGGATCGGCCAGCCCCATCGATCAATATGTGAAGCTCGATGAACAGTGGTTTCGCGTGATTGGCGTGGTGGCGCCGCAAGTCACGGCACAGACGGACATCGCCGGCGTTCCCAGCCAAGACCTGAATAACATCATTTATGTGCCACTCAATGCCGCCGTCTTTCGCATGGAAAACACTTACAGCGGCCAGCGCGACGAGATTGACGGCATCTACCTCAACCTGAAAGACAGTAACGACCTGCTGTCGAGCTCGAAGGTGGTGCGGGCGATTTTGGATTCTTCCCATCACGGAGCCACCGACTTCAGCATCGTGGTGCCGGCTGAATTGCTCGCGGAACAGAAGCGAACAGAACGGCTGTTCAACGCCGTGATGGTAGCGATTGCGTCGATCTCCCTGCTGGTCGGCGGCATCGGGATCATGAACATCATGCTGGCGGGCATTCTGGAGCGGACGCGAGAAATCGGCGTCCGGCGGGCCGTCGGGGCTCGACAGTCGGACATCGTGCGGCAGTTCGTCGTCGAGGCGGTCATGATTTCGTTCGTCGGCGGGACCTTCGGCATCGTCTTCGGCTTCGGCATGTCGCGGCTGATCGCGCTGTTTGCGGGATGGTCCACAATCGTGACGGCGTCGTCGATCCTGCTCGCCTTTCTGGTTTCCATTTCTGTCGGACTGATCTTCGGGATCTACCCGGCGATGAAGGCGGCGCGTCTCGATCCGGTGGAAGCGATCCGGTACGAGTAAGCCTTTCTGGCGGCAAGTTCTGTAACGTACCTGCAAATTCAGGAGCGTGAAAAATGCGGATGCGTCTGGTGTGGGTGGCGGTGCTGCTCGTTCCTTTGTGCCTTGCGCAGAACGTTCACGAGCGCGAAACGTTTCATGGCTTGAGCAGTCCGCAGGCGGTGTCGGACAGGCTGCCGGGGCCGAAGTACCTGCAGGATCACGTCGTGGACGGGAAGCTGCGCCTCACCTTGCAGGACGCGGTCACCGCGATGCTGATGAACAACAGCGGCGTGCGGCTGCGGGAATTGAATATTGAGGACTCAAAATTCGCGCTGTTACGGGCGCATTCACCGTTCGATCCTTCTCTGCAAGCAGGATTCACCGCTCAGCGGTCCACGTTTCCGGCAAACTCCACCCTTCAAGGCGCGCTTGTTCCGAGTACGCTTTCACAAACGTCGTTGGTGAACTACAGCCAGACATTTGAAACCGGCACAAACATATTGGTAGGGTTCAATACGAGCAGGCAGACCGATAACGACAGGAATTCGTTCTACAATCCCTCATTTTCGTCTGGTCTGAACTTTCAGATTACCCAGCCCCTGCTGCGCAACCGGTGGCTGTTTGCGAATCAGGCGCCGTTGGTGATCGCGCGTCGGAATCTGAGCGTCTCGCGGTCAACCTTCGAGGCGCAGGTGAGCGACGCAATCCTCAATCTGGTTACGCAATACTGGGGAGTCGTGCAAGCGCGGGGCAACCTCGAGGTTGCACGCAAGTCGCAAGATGCCGCAGACGCCAGCTATAAACGAGACAAGCGCGCGCTGGAACTCGGCGCCCTGCCGCCCCTGGATATCTACCGCTCGGAATCGCAGCTGGCGTCACGTCGCGTGCAGACGATTCAATCCGAGTATCAGCTGAAACTGGCTGAAGACGAACTGCGATACACGCTGGGAGCCACGGTGGATCCGTTTCTTCGGGCACTCGACCTGGAACTCACCGAAGCCCCGGCGCGAGAGGAAGAACTACTGACCATTGATGCCGCGACAGCGCTGAAAGAGGCTCTGGACAGCCGTCCGGAACTCGAGGCGCAGCGGCACCTGCTGGCGAACGACGACACCAGTATCCGGCTCGCCCACAATGATCTACTGCCCGACTTACGGCTGAGTGCAAGTTACCAGGGAAATGGGGTCTCAGGGACGCCCGGCGAAGGGTCCCCTGGAATTCCTGGCGGTCTCGGCGATTCCCTAAATCAGGCTTTCACTTTCGGTTATCCCACCTATGGCTTCTCCTTGAATCTCAATTTCCCCATCAGGAATCGTGCCGCTCAAGCTGACCTGGGCAACGCGCTGGTTTCGCGGCGCCGCAACTTGTACGGGGAGCGGCAACTGCGTGAGCAAATCACGCTCGAAGTGGCGAATGCCGTCCACACGCTCGAACAGGCGAAGTTGAGTCTGGCTGCGAGCCGGGAGTCGCTGGATCTATCGCGAAAGAACCTCACAGCCGAACAGCGGAAGTACGAACTGGGCTCGGAACAGGTCTTTTTTGTGCTCGAAGCCCAGACCGAAGTCGCGCAGGCAGAAGAGACTGTTCTCCAGGCAGAAGTGGCTTACCAACTGGCGGTGACGGCCGTCCAGCATGCCACGGGCAAATTGCTTGCGCCGTATCATGTGCAAATCCAGGATTTGACGCGATGACGTGGCCTCTCTGAGAAGGTCAGAATCGACCCCATCGCTCGTGTTCGCGGTCTTCCAACTTCTGGAGAATCCTCCGGATTTCCGTAGCCTCATATCTGTTGGCTCGACATCGCTGGGGCCCAAACCGGCCTACCTAATTACTTTTGATTATTGACCCACATAAATGATCGTGGGCTCCACCCGATTTGTGATCTTTCCGTGGCCGTTAGCACAGGCCCTTGTGATCTTAGTCACTGTTGGCCGGTTTGCGCGCTTCTAGGCTGGGCGCGTGACCCGGGTCTCCCAGTGGAACGGCCAATTCTCGTGTTTTGATCTCGTCGCGCGAACCGCAGACCAGCCTGCCAGTATCGTGCAGGTTGGGGATATCGAGATCGGCGGCGGCAACTTCATCGTCATGGCCGGCCCTTGTGCGGTGGAGTCCGAGGAACAGGTGCTCGAAACCGCTGAAGCGGTGGCGGAAGCCGGCGCTTGCATCCTTCGTGGCGGCGCCTACAAGCCGCGCTCTTCCCCGTATGCGTTTCAGGGTCTGGGAGTCGAAGGGCTCAAGATCCTCAACCGAGCTCGCGAAGCGACGGGTCTGGCGATCGTCACCGAGGTAATGTCGCCCGAGGATGTCCCGCTCATCGCCGAGTATGCCGACCTCTTGCAGGTCGGCACCAGGAGCATGGAAAACTATGCGCTGCTCCAAGCGCTGGGCCGTTGCGGGCGGCCCGTGCTCCTGAAACGCGGCATGACGGCAACGCTGACAGAGCTGTTGCAGTCGGCGCAAATCATCGCTCTACACGGAAACCCCAACATCATTCTCTGCGAACGGGGAATTCGCACCTTCGAGACGGCCACGCGCAATACGCTGGACATCGCGGCCGTGCCGGTGCTGAAGACAGTGTCGCACCTGCCGGTGATCGTCGACCCCAGCCATGCCGCGGGCGTGCGCTGCCTGGTGCCGACTCTGGCCAGGGCGGCGGCGGTCGTCGATGCGGACGGGTTGCTGGTGGAAGTGCATCCCTGCCCGGAGCAGGCCTTGAGCGATGGCAATCAGTCCCTGGATTTCAGCGAATTCCGCAACATGATGGACGATCTCCGGCCTTATTTGTCGCTTCGAGAAGACACCCGGTGGCCTCGGCCACAACTTCTGCGAGTCGGGGGGATCGACTAGTGCGGCAGATTGCCATCGCTGTGCTGGTGCTCGCCGGGATTGGTCTGGTGCCGAAAGAGCACGCGATGCCGTCCACCTCGAGCGCGCCCGAATTTCTGTACACCTCTGCCCAGCGCTACGAACCGCTCGCCTGGATGAACGGCAAAGACAGATTTCCTTTGGGAGCGACGGTCTTCATTCGCGATGCTCATGCCCGGCGTTCTCTCCTTTCCGATTTTGCCGCCACGGCCGATCCCGCGCTTTCGTTTGATGGAAAGAACGTGCTCTTGGCCGGGAAGCGTGCGCCACTGGAGCCCTGGCAGATATGGGAAGTGGCGCTCGAGGGTGGCGATCCCCGTCCCGTGACTCATTGCGCGGACAACTGTATTCGTCCGCTCTATCTCCCGGAAAATCGCGTTGTGTACGCCGAGAGAGTAAATGGCCAGTTTGTGATTCAAACCGTCGATCTGGCTGGAGGCAAGCCGCTCCCACTCACCTACGGACCTGCGAGTTCTCTGCCGTCAGACGTGCTGCGGGATGGCCGCGTACTGTTCGAGTCGGCGTACGGAGATACGGAAACGCCCGAACTCTATACCGTGTATTCGGACGGGAGCGGCGTCGAATCTTACCGCTGCGATCACGGCAAAGCCAGATTCGGCGGAAGGCAAGTCAGTTCCGGCGACATTGTATTTACCGGTGACCACGGTTTGCGACGATTTACATCTGCTCGGGCGAAGGAAGTACGCGTAGAAGCCCCCGCCGGTGACTACGCTGGCGATCCTGCTGAAACGGTCGCCGGCGAATGGCTGCTCCCATGGCGGCCTCGCGCCAATGGCGACTTCCAGTTGATGTGGTGGACACCCGGCAAAAAAACTCTCCGACCGGCGCTGCATGAGCCGGACGCGAATGTTGTCCAGCCAGTCTTGATCGCAGAACACCCGTTGCCGAACCGGCATCCATCCGGCCTGCACGACTGGCAGATCGGCAACCTGCTTTGCCTGAACGCGTACACCTCGAAATACAAGTTCGCAGCGGAGTCGATCCACTCTGTTCGGCTCTACACGAGGGACGCCAAGGGCAACGTTCAGCTCCTCGGCGCGACGCCGGTCGAGTCCGACGGGTCGTTCTTCGTTCAGGTGCCCGGCGATCAACCCCTGCAGATCGAACTTCTCGATGCCTCCGGTAAGACGGTGCAGCGTGAAGCAGGGTGGTTCTGGATGCGACAGGGCGAGCAGCGCGTGTGTGTCGGATGCCACGCCGGGCCGGAGACCGCGGCGGAAAATGCGGTTCCCATGGTTCTGCAAAAATCCACGACTCCGGTGGACATGACTCGCGCGCACAACGCGACTTCTGTGGGAGGGCACTGAGATGATCGGGCGCGCGTTTGGTCTTTTGGTCCTCTCCAGTTCCCTGCTTGCGCAAGCGCCGCCGGCGAGTGCCCCGAGCACGATTCGATTTCAGGACGCCACGAAGCAGTCCGGAATTGATTTCACGCACAGCTTCGGTTCGCAGAAGCTGGGATCGCTGCTGGAGAGCACCGGCGCGGGCTGCGTCTGGTTCGACTACAACAACGACGGCCTGCCCGATCTTTACGTCGTCAGCGGGAAGCCGCTCGAGGGGAACATTCATCCGTATCCGCTAAAACAGCCGCCCGCGGCGCCGCCTCACAACCATCTTTACAGGAACAACGGCAACGGCGCCTTCACAGATGTGACTGACGCCGCCGGAGTGGCCGCCAACATCTACGGCATGGCCGCGATTGCCGCCGATTTCGATAACGACGGATTTGTCGACCTCTTCGTCACCGGATATGGGCGGGCGATCCTCTATCGCAACAAGGGCAACGGAACGTTTGAAGACGTAACGGCAAAGGCCGGGATTAACGTGGACGGCTGGTCCATCAGTTCCGCCTGGCTCGACTACGACCGCGACGGCTGCGTCGATCTGTTTGTCGGACGCTATGTGAAGTTCGACCCGACCTACCGCAACTTCTACGCGGCCGATAATTATCCCGGGCCGCTCGACTACGAAGGCGACACGAACCGTCTTTATCACAACAACTGCAACGGTACGTTCACGGACGTGACCGATAAATCCGGGATTGGCGCATTCAAAGGCCGGACGATGGGTGTAACGGCAGCAGACTTTGACGGTGACGGCTTCCCCGACATCTACGTCGCCAATGACAAAACCGAGAATTTCTTCTTCCGCAACAAGCACGACGCCACGTTCGAAGAGATCGCGGCCGATATGGGTGTCGCCTACGGACAGAACGGCGAGAGCACGTCAGCCATGGGCCCGGTGCTCGCGGATATCGATGGCGACGGCCGGGTTGACCTCTGGGTGACCGACTCCAAGTACAACCGCCTGATGCGAAACGCCGGCAAAAACGGATTTGAAGATCTCGGTCCGAGTTCGGGCATCTCGCAGGCGACGGCTCAATACACCAGCTGGGGTTCGGGAGTCTATGACTTCGATAACGACGGCTGGCTCGACATCCTGGTTTTCCACGGCGGGCTCGTCCACATGGTGCCGCAAGAGCAGTCGCTGTTTCGCGGACTGGGTGGCGGCAAGTTCACCGATGTTTCGCGCGAGGCCGGACCGGTGCTCGACGTGAAGACAGTTTCCCGTGGGGCGTGTTTCGGTGACTACGACAATGACGGCAAAATCGACGCCTTCGTTATCAATCTGGGCGCGCCGGGAACGCTGCTGCACAACGTCAGTGCGAACGACAATCACTGGCTCACCGTGAGCCTCAAAGGCAAGAAGAGCAATCGCGACGGCATCGGCGCGCACCTGGAGCTCACCGCCGGCGGCCGCACCCAGATCGCCCAGCGCGTCGCCGGCTCCGGCTATCTCTCGCAAGACGACGGCCGCGTTCATTTCGGCCTGGGTACCGCCACCAAGGCCGACAAACTAACCATTCACTGGCCCAGCGGAAAGGAACAGGTACTGGAAAACCTGCCGGTCGATCGCGTGATCACTGTGGAGGAGCCCTAAGGTGCGGCGGTTAAGGAACATCCCGCAAAGATTAGGGCTGGCCGCGAAGGTAGTTCCTATCGTTGCCCTGATCCTTGCAGTCGTCGCAGCAAGGCCCGCTCCAAAGCAGGTTGAAGCGCAGCCGCAAGAGCGCTATGTCTCTCCGCTCGAAATGGCTCTTTCTCGCGATGGGCAGCGGATGTTCGTCGTATGCGAAGGCACCGATGAGGTGCGGGTCGTCGACACGAAATCCGCGCAGGTTGTGGCCAGCGTGCCCGTCGGCCACCAGCCACGTGGAATCGTGCTCTCGCCCGACGGCCGCTTTGTATACGTCACCAATTCCTGGAACGACACCGTCTCCGTCATCGATGTTGCCGCCCTGAACGTCGTCCAGACTCTGGCGACGGGCGCCGAGCCCACAGGGATTGTCACCGACCAACCTGGCCAGACCTTATATGTTGCCAACCGCCTCACCAACGATATCTCCGTCATCGATCTGAAGACCGGTCAGGAGACCAAGCGCCTATTGGCCGGCCGCGGGGCAAGCTATCTGGCGCTATCGCCCGATGGTAAATGGATCTATTGCACCCACATCTATCCGAATCCCGGCGCCCACCGCACGCCGCCGCAATCGGAAATCACGGTCATCGACACGGCGCGCCAGGTCGTGGTTGAGCGCAAGGCCCTGCAGAACGTCGCGGGCGTATTTCACCTTGCATCTTCGGCAGACGGCCGCCTGACGGCCGTTGCGCAGCTTCGCCCCAAGAACCTGATCCCGCTCGCGCATGTGGAGCACGGCGCCGTCTTCGGTGATTCGCTCACGCTCTTTGGCGCGGATGTTGGTGAACCGGTTCAGATCCCGCTTGATGAACTCGACCGGTATTACGCCCTGCCGTGGGGCGTTGCCATCACACCGGACAAATCGAAGATCTTCGTCACCACCGCCAACTCTCAGAGCGTCACGGCGATTGACGTACAGAAACTGATTCGTACGGTGCGATCACGTCCGCAACCGTTCGCGAACGACTTGTCGGCATCCGCCGATTACGTTGTCGCAAGAATTCCGGTGGGGCGCAATCCGCGCGGCGTTTTGCTCTCTCGCGACGGCAGGCGGCTCTATGTAGCCAACCGGCTTGACGACAACATCTCGGTCATTGATACCGGCAGCAATAAGGTGGTCTCGACCATCGACCTCGGTGGACCGAAAACGGTCAACGCGCTTCGCCGTGGCGAGCGTCTCTTCTTCAATGCGAACTTCGCGTTTCAGGGAGCGTTTGGCTGCTCCAACTGCCACATCGACGCTACGGTCGACGGCCTGCAGTGGGACCTGGAGCCCGATGGCTTCGGCAAAGACATCGTCGATAACCGGCTGCTCGAAAATCTGGCCGGCACGGAGCCGTTCAAGTGGAATGGCGGCAATCCCAACATGCCCACCGAGTGCGGGCCTCGGACAGAAAAGTATTTCTACCGCTCCCAGAGCTTCAACGATCAGGAACTGACGGATCTCGTAACGTTTGTCTACGCGCTGCCCTATCGCCCAAATCGCAACCGGCTTCCCAACGACGAACTCACACCGGCGCAGGAACGCGGCAAGGCGATTTTCGAGCGGACCAAGTCCCGGGACGGCAAGCCCATTCCTGAATCGAACCAATGCGGCTATTGCCACAGCGGGCCCAAGTACACCAACCAACATTCCTTCGATGTCGGCACCGGTAGACCGACCGACCGCTCGCCACTGATCGATGTGCCGCAACTTCCCAACGTTGCCGATTCCGCGCCCTACCTGCACGACGGTTCGGCACGATCGCTCGAAGAAATCTGGACCGTCTACAACCCGAAAGATCAGCACGGCGTGACCAACGATCTCAAGAAAGACGAACTGAACGATCTTATCGAGTACCTGAAAACGCTATGAAGACGAGAATCTGGTTTGCGACGCTCGCTGTGTTCACCGCGATCTCGTTTGCCGCGGCCCAGGACATGCCGCGCTTCCGCTGGGAGAACTTCACCACCGCCAATGGCCTGCCCAACAACCATGTGTTCTGCGTTCTCGTCGACGGCGACCGCATCTGGGCTGGTACGGACAGCGGCCTCGGGCTATACGAAAACGGCAAGTGGAAGGTCTACCGCCCCAAAGACGGTCTCGCCCACCAAGCAGTACTTTCACTGGCTGTCGACCAACGCACTGGCGATGTGTGGGCTGGCACCATGGGCGGACTCAGCCGCATCTCCGCCGGACGTATCGACACCTTCACCCAGCTGAACTCCGGACTAAGCAACGACATCGTCTACGGAGTCGGCGTGCGCGGGGACTTCGTCTGGACCGCGACCGCCGCGGGTGCCAGCCGTCTGAACACTCGTACCGGTCACTGGGACCTGTTCAATGAGCGCAACACTCCCATGTTTGAGATTTGGGTCTACGCCGTCAGTCCCGGCGACGACAAGGTCTATTACGCGGTGTGGGGCGGAGGCGTGCTTGAATACGACGTCGCCACCGAACGCTGGAAGGACTACAACGATCCCGATGGCGAGACCGAGATGGTTCTCATGAAAGATCAGGGATTGATCCACGAGATCACCACTTCGGTCAGCTATGTCGACAAGATTCTCTGGGTCGCCACCTACTTCGGCGCCAGCCGCTACGACGGCCGCTATTGGCATAACTTCCTCACCAAGGACAGCGGCCTGCCCAGTAACTTCCTGAGCCAGATCAAAGGTATTGACGCCAATCGCGCATGGTTCTCCACGGACAAAGGTCTGGCGTACTTCGACGGCACGAATTGGGCCATCTACCGTCCCGCGCTCGACACTCACAAGCCAGAGATGCTGGTCCGCGACACCGAAGGCAAGAAGGAAACCAGAATTCCCGTCGACAGCGCTCCGGCTCACAACTACATCCTGGGCGTGGATTTTCAGGGTGAAGACCTTTGGGTCGCCACTGCAGAAGGCCTGAGCCACGGGATTCGTCAGCGGAATACGGCTGCCTCACTTCACTCGGCAGTGGGGGGCAAGAGTGTCCGCCCCACAATTCTGTATCACTAAGGAGTCATCGTATGAATGTCGCAGAAATCCTCACCGAAATCGCCACCGGCCCGGTCACCAAGCGGGCCATCACCAACCGCCGAGTATTGAACGAAGCCTATGACTACGGCAGCGCCTTCTCGCGCGGCATGCGAATTGATCTCAACGGACTAACCATCCTTCTGATCTCCGGCACGGCCAGCATCGATGAAGCCGGCAACACCGTGCATGTCGGCGATCTGCGGGCGCAGCTACGCCGCACGTTCGACAACATCAGCGGACTGCTCGCGTCTGAAGGCGCCACCTGGCACGACATCGTGCGCACCACGTGCTACCTGCGCGACATCGAACGCGACTACAAAGAGTTCAATGAAGAGCGAGCGGCGTTCTACAAAGAGCAAGGGCTCGATCCCCTACCGGCTTCCACGGGCATACAGGCCATCCTTTGTCGTCCCGACCTGCTGATTGAAATCGAAGCGATTGCCATGTTCCGCCGGGAATCGCCTACGGAGTAGCGCCATGCGCCGCGTACTTGTGTTTCTGATGGTTGCCGCATTCCTGTCGGCAGCCGCCGCCCAGACGCCCGGACCGTGCTCCTGCGGGGCGCATCCTCCAGGACAGCCTCCGAATCGAACCTTGAAGCCGTACGCGGCGGCGCCCGAAGACCTGCGTCCGTTCTCGAAGTTCACCACTCCTTACTACGAGTACTACCAGGACCTCATCGAATACAACGGCGCCGCGCGCGACATTCCCGATCCTGACCTGAAGGATCTCTCCGAGGTTCGCATCGGATTTCTGGCGCCGCTCTACGACCATCCCGACCAGGCTTTAGGGAAGCGGATGTTGAATGGCGCGCAGATGGCGATTGGCGACGGCAATGCTGCCGGCGGGTACTGTGGCAAGCCTTTCCGCCTCATCATCCACAACGACTACGACAACTGGCAAATCAACACTGCCGCTGGTGCCGGAATCTCGAAAGACTCCGCCATCTGGGGCTCGGCCTCGAACGATGCCGTGCGGATGATTTACGAAGACAAAGTCTGGGCCATGTTCGGCTCCATCAGCGCGGAGTCCACTCACATCGCTCTTCGTCTGACTTTGAAGGCCGAAACGCCGCTGGTAAACAGCGCCTCCACCGATCCCACAATTCCCGAGACCATCATTCCCTGGTACTTCACCGATCTGCAGGATGACCGCGTGCAGGGGTATACCTTGGCCCGCCATATCTACACTGAACTCGGACTAAAGCGCGTGGCGCTTCTGCGCGTGAATGATCGCTATGGACGATTTGGAGTGATCAAGTTCCGTGACGCCTCGCGGCGCCTCGGGCATCCGGTCGTGATCGAACAGAAATTCCGTCCTGGCGATACCGACTTCCGCCATCAGCTGCGCGTCATCCAGGATTCGCGAGTGGATGCCATCGTACTCTGGACCGACATCGCGCCCACCGCCGGGATCCTGCAGCAGATGCAGGAACTCGGAATGAAGCAGCGCGTCTTCGGCAGCCATCGCACCCTCGGCGACGAACTCGTCAAACTCGCCGGCACCGCCGCCGAAGGCTTCGAAGCTTTGTACCCTTACGACCCGACACGTTCTGATCCCCGCTGGCTCGACTTCAACGCCCGCTACGAGGCTCGTTTCCACGAAAAGCCGGATCACTTCGCCTCGCTCGCGTACGACGCCATGCAGGCCCTGCTCAATGCCATCTGCCGGGCGGGGTTGAATCGTGGCCGCATCCGCGATGCGCTGACCGGCGTGACTGACTACAAAGGTGTGACCGGCGACATGGTGTTCGACCCCAACTGTAAGAACATCGCGCCCATGTACCTCGGCCGCGTGCACAACGGCACCATCGAGTATCGCCGCATCACGATGCAGAAGGAGTACGCCCGCGTAGGCGAAGACGGAGTCCAGTACGTAGGTCCCGTCTTGCCGGACACACACGCGAGCGCGGTGGAGATCGGCGTCTTCGGACCGCAGGCGGATGAGATTGTCCGGTTACCGGAGATCGTGCGGTTGCTGGAGGAGTTCAACAGCAAAGGGCGCCCGCTTTCGTTGGTGGCGATACCGTCACAACTCGCGTGGGGTAAGGCTTCCAATGAACTCGTGAAAGCCGTCTATGATCGTCACGTGCTGGCTCTGATCGCCCTGGATCGTCCTTCGAGTCACCTGGCCGAACAGATTGCGGTGAAGTCATTCGTGCCGGTGATTGCCCTCTCGTCAGACCGGGCTCTCACTACGACGAATATTCCCTGGATCTTCCGGTTGCCAGACAATACGTCCGTGGAGCAGGCGCTGCGCTCCCTGGCAGACGCAATCGGCCGTGCTGGTCCGAACCGCGGCAAGATTCGGGATGTGTTGTCGTCGGGAGCGCCAGTGGCCGGAATCAGCTTTCAGAACACCGGCGACGTGCGTTATTGAATTGGTGCGTGCGTAGCCGGTTACTTGGGCAAGGCGAAGGCCACATACATGCCACCTGATGTTGATCGAGCATCCTTGCCGCCGCCCGCGGCGATCACCACGTACTGACGTCCCTCTGCTTCATAGGTAATGGGAGTGGCGTTTCCGGCAAAAGGGAGCGTCGTTTCCCACAACAGCTCTCCCGTGGATTTGTCGAAGGCGCGGAACTTCTTGTCGTAATTGGTCGCGCCGATCAACAAGAGACCGCCCGCCGTAACGATTGGTCCGCCGTAGTTCTCGGTGCCGGTGTTCTTCATGCCACGCGCGGCAAGTTCAGGGTACTCACCAAACGGAATCTTCCACGCATACTCACCTGTATTCAAGTTGATCGCATTCAGCGTGCCCCACGGCGGAGCGACGGCGGGGTAGCCGTCTGGATCCAGAAATCTTGTATAGCCCAGGAAGCGATAGCGCATCAAGGAAGCTGTGGAATCAATCGAAGGGGCCTCCTTGCTTTCTCCTCTGGTGAGGTAGTCCATCAAGGCTTCAACCTGCGCGGTCGATAGGCCTGGAAACGCCGGCATCCGCCCCCTTCCCTTTTCAATCACGGCGGCGATGCTGTCGCGACCAAAGCGCTTCCCAACACCCTTCAACGATGGGAACGTGGGCGGCGAGCCAGCCATGTCGTCGCGATGACAGATGGAACACTGGTTCTGGTAGATGCCGCGGCCGCCGGACTGACGCCCTGTATTCTCCGCCAACTGCGCGTACCAGGCGATGTCGTTGGAGTTGACATAGAGCAGTCCGGTTTCAGGATCGAAAGCGGGCCCGCCCCACTCGGCGCCGCCGTCAAAACCGGGGAAGATCACCGTTTCCTGGCTTGTACCGAGTGGTACGAATTGGCCTTCACTTCGGAGCGTGCGGAACTTCGCGAGCGCCCACTGGTGAGCTTGCGGAGTGCGATTCGTCAGCAAGTCTTCGGTTAGGTTCTGGCGAGCATAAGGCACAGGTCTTGAGGGGAGCGGTTGCTCGGCGGCTGCAGCCTCGCCCGGCACATCACTCTTCGGATATGCATGGTACTCGATGGGAAACAGCGGCCTGCCATCCGTACGATCGAACACATAGACAAACCCCTGCTTGCTGGTCTGCGCCACCGCCGCAACGTCTCTTCCGTCGCGCTGAACCGTCACCAGCACGGGCGGCGCGGGAAAATCGCGATCCCAAATATCGTGCCGAACGCCCTGAAAATGCCAGATGCGCTCGCCGGTTTCCGCGTTCAAAGCAATCAGACAATTAGCGAAGAGATCATCACCGACGCGATCTCCGCCATAGAAGTCGAACGCTGCCGAGCCGGTCGGAACGTATAGGACGCCAGTCTTCGGATCAAGCGCCATGCCGGCCCAGTTGTTGGCGGACCCGCTGGTTTTCCATGCATCCTTGGGCCAGGTTTCATAGCCAAATTCTCTGGGATGGGGGATCGTGTGAAAGCTCCAGCGCAACTTGCCGGTACGAACCTCGTAAGCGCGGACGTCGCCTGGCGGTGCAGGCAGGGTCTCGGGCTCTCGCCCTCCAACAATGAACAGATCCTTGAAGACCACGGGAGGGCTGGTGACAGCAATCGACGCCGTCGCGGGATCGCGGCCCAGCTTCTCACGCAAGTCGATTCGTCCGTGATCGCCAAAGCCTGGAACGGGCTGTCCCGTGTCGGCATTCAGTTCGTACACGAAATTCATCACGCCGACGACAATGCGACGATCCTCGCCGTTTTCCCAATAGGCCAGCCCGCGGTCGGGCTGCGTGCCGGCAACCCCGGGGTCAAATTTCCACTCGAGTTGTCCGGTGGCAGCATCAAGGGCAAACACTTTCTGTGACGGCGAGATACCGAAGAGCACGCCGCGAACGACAATCGGGCTGGTTTGTAGTCCCCCGGTTTCTCCCGTGACGAACGTCCAGGCGACCCGCAGCTGCCCGATATTCGATCGATTGATCTGCGTGAGAGATGAATAGTGGCCGCCACCCGGTGCTCCGCCGTACACCGGCCAGTCGCGGTCTCGGGAACATGAGGTCAGGGCGAGTGTGGCAATTGCGACCGAGCCCAGCAACGCAACACCGACGAGAAACGTCACGACCTCGCCAGCGGATGAAATGATGGGTGGTCTTCGCACAATGCTCGCGTTTGTACGCGACCGGCCACAGTGCGGTCAAGATGAATCCGAAGATCAGCTGCACTAGCAACGAAGGATCAGGTCAAACGCACTGGCAAAGGCCGCGCGCTGTCAGGGTCGTTCTGGCTTTCCGTCTGACTACATGCCCCTGTACATCATGGTTGCAGTCCTGGATTCGCCGGGTTGAAACGCATCCACGTACGCCAGAACGAGCGAGCCATCAATCCCGAGCAACGGTCCGCCGGGCGAGTTAAAGGCAAACGCACATGGGTTAGGACCGTGCGGAGTATTCTGAGCAAAGCCGTTGAAGTAACCGAACAACGGCTTGTCCACGTTCTGAAGGGCCAGGCCGGCGCCGTCAATCGCTCCGGTCGTCGACTTCCATCCAAAGGCGCTTTGGGCCGTGGCGTCGACGTTGCCGACCTTCAGGTTGGCAGAATCGTCGGGATCGTAATTGCCGTAGCGAACCAAGTAGGCAACCAGTCGCGTACCGGTGTTGTTTCTGAGTGTCATGGATATCTTCGCCGCAGGCGTCTTGAGATCCAGAGTAATGGTTTGCGTCAGCGTCCAGACGTCATCGGAGGTTGTACGGGAAATCTCGACGGCCGTTTTGGTTTGACTCATCAGTACCGGAGCTTTCCAGTTCCCGCTGTTTCCGTCGGTGCCATAGTCCCAGTACGCGGTTGCCGGACTCTCGGTGCAGATCCCGTACCCTTCTCCCAGAGCGAGCATCGCGTGGGTATTGTTGTGGACATCTGCGGTCCCTAGTACCGCGATGGTGCCGGTCGTGGTTAGGCAATAGCCGAGATAGTTGCGTTTCTTGTTGTTCACGACGAATTGATAGGCACAGCTCGCCGGTCCCGAGGGAGCCATGCTTCCCACGCTGTTTGCACCCGCCGCGCCTTGCTGGCTTATGGCCGTTGGTATCGAGGCGCCGACAACCAGCAATAGCAAGCAGATCCATGCAATATGCTTCATAAACGACCTCCAGATCGTTACATCCCGCGGTAAACCATCGTGGCAGTTCTTGTTTTCTTTGCAGCCACGGTGTCGACGTAGGCCAGCACAAGGGATCCATGCCCACCTGCGATGATGTGCTCAGACGCTTGTGCGGCAAAATCACATGGGTTAGGTCCGTCCTCGCCGAGGCGCGCATATCCGTTGGTAAACGCAAATTGTGAAGTACGGGCGTTTTGCATCATCAACCCATATCCCCAGGTGGAGAATTTCCACGCAGCCGCGGCATTCCGGGTCGCGCCGAAGCTGGCATGGACTTCACTGTCGGGATCGATATCTCCCCAACGGACTAGATAGGCGACCCGAGGTGTAGCCGTGTTGTTCTTGAGCGCCATCACGATTTTGACAGCGGGCGTCTTCGGGTCGAGCGTGAACGTTTGTGTGAGGGTCCAAATGCCATCCCCGGTCGTACGCGCAATCTTGACGCTCGATGCTGTCTGGCTGATGACGGATGCCGCCCCCCAGTTTCCACTCTCACCGTTGTCGGCATAGTCCCAGTACGCTGTAGCCGGGGTCTCGTTGCAAAGCCCATATCCCTCTGCGCTGAGCAGGAAGTGGGTGTGTCCCGCCGGAACTTCGACCTGGATCATGTTTCCGTTGGTGCTGACGCAAAACTTCAGGAAGGTGCTATCCGCGCCCGACTCGAACGTAAATGTGCACGTCGAGGTCGCGGGGGAAGCCTGTTGCGCTTGCATGGGAAGCCGGCTGCCGAATACAACGAGAAACAAGGCCAGGCGAATGATGTTGCGGAACATAAAACCTCCTCGGGTACATCCTCGATCGGGAAGAGTGGCTCACATTCCCTTGTAGATCATGGTTGCGCTTCTCGTCTTGCCCGCGCCGATGGAATCAACGTAGGCCAGGACGACTGAGCCATCGCCAAGCAGGCCTGTGTACGGAGCGTTAAAAGCAAAAGCACATGGATTCGGGCCGTGAAAGGTGTTCTGCACAAATCCGTTGACATACCCGAAGTGTGAAGTGCGAACGTTTTGCAGCATCAAGCCATACCCGATGACGGCATACGAACTGTTTACCCACCCCGCCGCGCTATTGACCGTTGAGCCGAAATCATTGAGGGTCATCGTGTCGGCATCCACATCGGCATAGCGAACGAGGTAAGCGACTCGGGCGGCCGCAGTGTTGTTCTTCAGTACCATCATGATTTTGACGGCCGGCGTCGCCTTGTCCTGGGTGATCGTTTGCGTAAGTGTCCAGACGCCGTCGCTCGTGGTGCGTGCCATCTTGACACTGGCAGCAGTCTGCCTGACGAGGTTGGTCGGTCCCCAGTTGCCGCTGTCGCCATCATCGGCATAGTCCCAGTAGGCAGTCGGAGGGGTCTCGCTACATATGCCGTAGCCTTCGTTGATGAATCCTGCGGCTATGTGTTCGTGGCCAGCGGGCGTTTCGAGCTGGGTGATGTTCCCGTTGACCGTCACGCAGAATTTCAAGTAGCTGGCACCGGCGCCCGACGAGAAAGTGAATGCGCAGCTGCTGCTGGCGTAGGCACCGTTTGACCGATTCTCCGTCTTCGTCTGAGCCTGTTGTTGCGCTGACAGCGTAGCCGCCGCAGCCAACACGACAGCGATCAATGCGATTTGGCGTGACATATCCCCTCCCGGCAAGCGGCAATCGAAGCACCCCTACATCCCGCGGTAGATCACGGTTGCGGTCTTTGTCTTCTTGGCACCGACGTTGTCCACGTACGCGAGGACAATCGACCCGTCGATGTTCGTTAGCGGCGTTCCCGAGGAATCGCCGGCAAAGTCGCACGGATTCGGCGGGAACGAGATGTCGCGCGCAAAGCCCTGGAGATACCCAAATTGCGGATTTCCAACGTTGCGCAGTTCCAGGCCGTACCCGTTGTTCGCCCCAAAGGGAATACTCGCATTCCATCCGAATGCACTGTCGGTGGTAGCGCTGAAGTTGTTTCGGTCACCGTCGGTATCGACGTCGGCATAGCGAACCAGGTAGACGACATGGGGCGCGGCCGTGTTGTTCTTGAGTGCCATCACCACCTTGATCGAGGGCGTGACCGTGTCCTGGGTGATGGTCTGGGTTAGCGTCCACGTACCGTCCGCAGTCGTGCGGACGATCTTGACGCTCTTTGCGGTCTGGTTCACGAGGGTGGGGTTTCCCCAGTTGCCGCTGTTCCCGTTGGCAGCCCAGTCCCAGTAGGAAGCAACCGGGCTTTCGTTGCAGAGGCCGTACCCTTCTGAACCGAAGATGCTCTGGTGGCCGGCAGGAGTCGTCAGTTGGGAAATATTCCCGTTTACGGTCACGCAATAGTTCAGGTGCGTGTTGTTAGTGCCGGACGTAAACGTGTAGGCGCAGACAGCAGTATCCGGCAACACTTTCTGTGCGTGACTCACAAGAGCAACCCCGATGAATCCGAGAAACACCACGGTCATAACGATTCTTCGCCACATAAGTTTCCTCCTGACTAAACTCGCTTGCGACCCTGTCGAACCCCACATCGGGCTCTACTGGGATAAACGGAAGACACGAGGGAAAGACGACAAAGGATCGAAGGATAAGTGGTGGCTACTGGGCGGATGGTTCCAGGCCGGCCAACTGCCGGGCGCTACGAGTGTCAGGGTGGTCGGGACCGTCGGATTTCTCCAGGTTCTCGACCGCAGACCTGGCCGCGGTTCGGGCCTCATCGTCCTTGCCCTGGGCATCGAGGGCCCGCGCATGCGCCAGGTACGCATAACCCATCTTGTTCGAGAACGATCCCGGCTGTGTTTTGGCTTGGAGCAAGGTGAGCGCACGACTCGAGTCAGCCACCGCGCTCCCTGCGTCTCCCAGGTCGAGTTCAATAGAAGATCGCTTCAGCAGAAAACTGGGGAAGGCAAACGCTCCTTCTCCTTGTTTCTTCAGTCCCGCTTCCCCGATCGTCACCGCCTGGTTCACGAGTCTTAATGCCAGCGCGAAGTTACCCTCGCCCTGGGCAATCGAGGCCCGGTCCGAGGCCAGATTGGCGAAAGCGTAATGGGTTGGCGGCAGGGCTTTGCGCATCATCGGTTCGACTTCGTTGAGGAAACCCGACGCCTCGGCGAACTTCCGCTGGGCAGTTGCGATGCGGGCCCGTTCCAGGAGCGATTGTGCCATCACCACCTGGTTTCGCGCCTTCGCGGCTTTCTCATAGCCGCGTTGCGCGTAGTCGGATGCCTCGTCCAGTCGATCCAGCTTGCGCAGGATGCGCGCATAATTCGTGAGCACCAGAGGGGTCACGCTATCTTCGGAGTTGTCGTTCCGGGCGAGGTTGATGGCGCGCCGTTCGATCTCTTCCGCTTCCAGGGCGCGCCCGATCTGATCCAGTTCCAACGCCCAATTATTAAATAAGGTGACACCGGTTTCCGTCTCCCGCCATCCCAGCGATGACATCAAGGAAGCCGCATTCTCAAACGCGGTTAGAGATTCCGCGTCTTGCCCGGCGTCACTGTAAGCGGTTGCCAGATCCAACGCCGTGCGCATTTTCAGAATGTCAGTGGCAACCGGAGATTCTTGGGCAATGCGTTGCGCTTCTTGAATGCGTTCTACGCCCTCGCGCGTTCGCCCTGCGTACCTGGCTACTTCACTTCCGGTACGTAAACAATTGACTCGGTCAATGGCAAAACGAGGATCATCCGGCAACTCCCGGAGCCCCTCTTGGGTCAGCGCCTCGGCGCGAGGCAGGTCCTCGTCTTGGGACAAGCAATATGCCAAAGCGCATGACGCCCGTGCACGGATCTCGGCATCCGGCAGACCACGGCTCAGGCGATATGCCTCTTCGGCAATCGCACGTCCCTTGGCGCTTTCGTCCTGGGACGAATAGTCCATTCCAATCCACATCATCAGATCGGCGCGGCGGATTGGGTCGCCGGAATGCTGCGTTTCGACGACCTGCTCCGCGCGGGCCAACAGGTCAGTAACCGAAAATGGTTTGCCGGATGGTGCAGCGTCGGAAAGAAGGAATTCCAGGAACTCGTCATGTTCCTGGCTACGCTTCAACTGCTGAAATGCGAAATCGCGTTGCGTGCTGGCCTTTCGAGCCTGCATCAAGGTACCAACAAGGCCAGCCCCTGTCGCTAAAGCGACAAGCGACGCCAGCGCGACCGCGGTGCGATTGCGGCGCACGAATTTTGCGGCCCGATAGGCAACCGTGTCAGGCCGCGCGCTGATCGGCTCGTGCTTCAGGTACCGGGCAACATCATCGGCGAAGGCCGTCACCGAGGAATAGCGCTCCTCCGGCTTCTTCTTCAGCGCCTTGGCGACAATGGTGTCGAGATCTCCGCGCAGCAAGCGACGAAGCTTGTCGGGCGTGGCGGTACGACTTGCGGCATTGGCGCTTGTTGTTTCTTCATCCGCTTTGCTCGAAGTCACGATGTCGGACAACCGCCGCGGCTCGGTATCGACGATCGCCTTCACCAGGTCGGCTGGTGAATGCGGCCCGCGGCCGGCCGGATGCTGTCCCGTCAGCAACACATACAACAGCACGCCCAAGGCATATACATCGGTGGCCGTCGTGACCGGCGCTCCTGTCACTTGCTCGGGAGCCGCGTACTCCGGTGTCATCGCTCGGCCGCCTTGGACTGTCAGCAGAGTCGCTTCTCCATCTTGGCCCTCTCCCTCGAGCAGCTTGGCAATGCCGAAGTCGAGTAACTTCACCTCCCCGTCCTGGCGTACCAGCACGTTCGAAGGCTTGAGGTCGCGGTGGACAATCAGGTTGGCGTGGGCATGAGCGACCGCACCCGCAACGTCGAGGAAAAGGCGAAGGCGCGCATCGACGTCGAGCCGGTGTTGATCACTGTACCGGTCAATGTGGTCGCCTTCGACGTACTCCAGCACGAGATATGGAGGGCCGCTGGGTGACACGCCTGCGTCCACCAGTTCCGCGATGTGAGGATGCGAGAGCCGTCCCAGAATGCGGCCTTCCCGCTTGAAGCGTTCTTCCCCTCCCTGCCCTAACAGCGCGACGTTGAGAAACTTCACGGCCACTCGCCGTTCGAAGCGCCCGTCCGTGCGTTGGCCCAGCCAGACACTTCCCATCCCGCCCTGACCCAGCACCGAGATCAGCGTGTACGGACCGACGACCTGCCCTGCCATTCCGCCAGCCGCAGTCAACGGCACGGTCAAACTGCCCTCAAGGAAGCCCGCCTTCGCCAGATCGTTGTGTTCCTCCAACAGCGACGCCAACTGGGCCGCCAGGTCAGGGTCCTTGGCGCGGATGGAAGCAAGCCAGGCCGGCCTCTCCCCGTGGGCCATCTCGAGTGCCTGCTCCAGATAGGGGCGAAGAGCCTGCCATTGCTCGGAAGTCAGTGTGTGCATATCGCCCTCGTACCGCTCCATCGTCTCGCCGCACCGTGCGTTCGTTTACTCCCGCTTGCCGGCGTGAGTGGGAGAGTCGAGTCCGGCCAATTGCCGGGCGCTGTGAGTGTCAGGGTGGTCGGGCCCGGCCGCGCTCTCCAGGTTTTCGGCAGCAGTCCGCGCGGCGGCGCGGGCTTCTTCTTCCTTCCCCTGAGCTTGAAGGGCGCGCGCAAGAAAAAGGTAGGCGCGTCCGGTCCGATAGGAAAGCGTTCCAGGAGTTGTGTTGGCGCGAAAGAGCTCCAAGACCTTGGTCATGTCAGATGCGGCGGCATCGGGACGACCCGCGTGAAGCTCCACGATGGCCCGGCGTTGATAAAGCACCGGAAGAAAATTGATTCCGGACTTTCCGGATTTGATGGTCGCCTCAAGCTGGCTGACCGCCTGGTCGGCGAGTCGCTGGGCGTCGGAGGCGTTTCCGCGCTCCAGTTCGATCAGAGAGTGCGTTGAAGTTATGGAAGCGAACGCGTAGTGGCCGGGCGGCAGGTCTTTGCGGAGGCGAGGCTCGACCTCGGCGAGTGCCGTGGCGGCGCGGCTGGGATCGTGTTGCTCGAGATAGACTCTGGCAAGCATCAACAGTGCTTGGTTGATTACCACCTCATCGCCCGCCTCCTGCGCTCGCGCATACGCGCGCTCGGCATATCCAGCAGCCTCGTCGAAACGGGCCAAATCCTCGAGAACTGAAGAGTAGTTGTTGAGCAGCATCGGGGAGACGCCCTGGTCCGACTGGTCCACCCGACTGACCTCGATGGCACGACGAAAGAGCCGTTCCGCCTCCACGGGCCTGCCCATCTGTAACAGAGCTAACGCCCAGTTATTGAACAGCGTGCCGGCGGTTTCCGTGTTGTCGCGGCCGAGTGCGGTGAGTTGGACCGACGCCTGCTCAAAAGCGTCGATAGCTTGCGGGAGTTCTGCCGCCTCGCGATAGGCTTCCGCCAGGTCCATGAACACGCGCAGCTTGCGCATTTCCGGATCGAACGGAGCCTGCTCCAGGGTGCGCTGCGCTTCCTGCACGCGTGCAACTCCCTGCCGCACTTCACCGGTATTTCGCGCGACTGCGCTGCCATGTAAGAGGCACGACACTCGATCGAGAGCATACTGCGGTTCGCTGGGAAGTTCGTGCAGACCCTCCTGGATCAGCGCTTCGGAGCGCTTTGGGTCGTCGGCCTGCGATAATGCATGGCCCAAGGCGCACGACGCTTGCGCCCGCGTGGAACGGTCAGCGAGTCCGCGTGAAATTCGGTAGGCCTCCTCGAGGATCGGGCGTGCTTTGGCGTCTTCGTCCTGCGTGTTGTACTGCTCGCCGATGGAAATGAGCAACTGCACCCGGCTGGCATCGTTTCCATGTTGTCGCTCCACAATCTGCCGGGCGCGCTCGAGCAGTTCATTCACGGTGAAAGGTTTGCCGGAAGGCGCCGCATCGGACAGTAGGAAGGAATTAAGGTCGTTCACCGCCTCCGAGTGCTCCAGTTGGCGGAAGGCGAAGTCTCGCTGGGTGCGCGCCGTGCGAGCCTGTACCAGGGTACCTGCAACCCCGGCAATCGTCGTCAGGACCGCCAGCCCGGCCAATGCGACCGCTGTTCGGTTTCGGCGCACGAACTTCGCGGCTCGATAGGAAAATGCGTCCGGCCGCGCGCTGATCGGTTCGTGTTTGAGATAACGAGCCAGATCGTCCGCGAACGCTGTCACCGATGTATACCGCTCCTGCGGGTTCTTCTTCAGCGCCTTGGCCAGAATCGTGTCGAGATCCCCTCGCAACACGCGCCGAAGCTTGTCGGGCGTGGTAGCACGATGTGTGGCTTGCGCCCTCACCGTGTCCTCGTCGGCCTTGGCTGACGTTACAATCTCGGAGGGACGCCGCGGTTCGGTATCCACGATCGCTTTTACCAGTTCCGCTGGAGACCCGATGCCCTGGCCGGCAGGATGTTGTCCGGTGAGCAACAGGTACAGCAGCACGCCCAATGCATAGACATCGGTACCCGTCGTCACTGGCGCACCCGTAACTTGTTCCGGAGCCGCATACTCCGGCGTCATCGCCCGTCCGCCCTGGACGGTTAGCAATGTGGGAGTTCCCTCTTGCCCTTCGCCCTCCAGCAATTTCGCAATGCCGAAATCGAGGAGCTTGACTTGACCGTCCCCGCTCACCAGCACGTTGGACGGCTTAAGATCGCGGTGCACGATCAGGTTCGCGTGAGCATGAGCAACCGCACTGGCGACATCGAGGAAAAGGCGTATGCGAGCCTCCACGTCGAGCCTGCGCTTGTCGCAATAGTGATCAATGTGCTCGCCCTCGACATACTCCAGCACCAGATACGGAGACCCGCTCCCCGTCACCCCTGCATCGACCAGTTCCGCAATGTGAGGATGAGCAAGCCGGCCCAGAATGCTGCCCTCGCGCTTGAAGCGATCTTCCCCTCCGTGCCCGACCAGTGCCATATTGAGAAACTTCACCGCCACTCGCCGTTCGAAGCGCCCGTCAGTGCGCTGGCCCAGCCATACACTCCCCATCCCGCCCTGACCGAGTAGCGAGATCAGCGTGTAGGGGCCGATCGTCTGGCCGCCGAGGCCGCGCTCTGTCTTCAGCGCGGCGGGACTATTTTTCAGGAAGCCTTCCTCAGTGAGTTGCTCGTGCTCCTTAAGGAGCGACGTCAGCTGTACCCCGAGAACAGGCTCGCGTTTGCGGAACGAATCCAGCCATGCCGCGCGTTCTTCGTCGCTCATCTCGAGTGCTTGCTCGAGATAGGGGGCCAACAGGCGCCATTGCTCAGGACTGACCGTGGACATCTGCACCCTCAGAGCGGCAAATCGGAGCGAATCTTCCGATGGAGATAGATGCGCGCCCTCTCCCAGTTTCGCTGCACCGTGCGTTCGGAGACGTCCCGCATGGCTGCGATCTCCCCGAAAGAAAAGCCACAGAAGAACTTCAAATCGACGATCTCAGCCAGCGCCGGCTCTACGTTTCCCAACTCATCCAATGCCTCACTGATTCCAGCCAGTTCGCGGTGGTCGACGGAGTTTTCCATGGCCTCGGTGTCGAGCGACGTGATCTCAAACAGCCCGCCCCGCTTCTGGGCGTGCCGTTCCCGCGCATGGTCGATGATGAGCCTCCGCATTACCCGCGCCGCATAACCCATAAATCGCGACTGATCGGGAAATGACGGGTCCCCCCTGGCCGACATCGCCAGATACGCTTCATGCAGCAACGTGGTAGCGCTGAGACTTACCGGGCCCCCACGGCGTGCGAGTTCACGCCTGGCCATCCGGTGCAGTTCGGAATAGAGCGCCCCAAACAGTGCCTCTGCGGCGGCCCCATCGCCTCGTTCGGCCGCCCCAATCAAGTACGAAATCGTGGGTTCCACAGGGCCTCAAGCACTTACCAGACTGGCCGCAAGAGTCTCGCATTCGCAACCGATAGTCAAGGCGGGAGCCCCCAGGATCGGGCGAAGCAAGGCCTGAACGCTCCGCGTCCGGCGGGGATAAAATGAATGCATGTACCACTACAATCCCTCGACCGCCCTTGAAGAGCTGAACGAAGACGCGACCCTGCCCAATCCGGTGCACGTCCGTGACATGCTGCTGCGCCACAAGCTGACGCCCGACCAGTCGCTGGAACTGAACCGGATGTTCGTCGAATATCAGAAATTTTTCGGCGAGACACAGAAACTCGGCAAGGAAATTCTGAAGCGGCTGGCTGCGTAGGTCCGCGCCTCGTGCTTTCCAGCTGTCGTTGAGGGCGATAGCGACAGCCTGCGCCTCCCCTCCGGTTACCATCATTTACAATCAAGAATTCTCTTCTCCATCGAGAACTCACTATGCACCGCTGGTCTGAACTCTTTATTCCTACCCTCCGCCAAGCCCCGGCTGACGCCGAAGTCGCCAGCCACAAACTCCTCGTGCGCGCTGCTTATATCCGGCAGCTGGGCGCGGGCATCTACTCGTTCCTTTTCTTGGGCAATCGTGCCACTCAGAAAATCACGGCGATCGTCCGCGAGGAAATGGACAAAATTGGACAAGAGTTTTTTTTGCCCACACTCCATCCCCGCGATCTCTGGGAAGAGAGCGGCCGCTGGACTGTCATGGGCGACAACATGTTTCGCCTGAAAGATCGCAAGGGCGCCGACCTGTGCCTGGGGATGACTCACGAAGAGGTCATGACCGACATCGCCCGCAAGGAATTGCGCAGCTATAAGCAGCTGCCACAGATCTGGTATCAGATCCAAACCAAGTTTCGCGACGAGCCTCGGCCCAAGGCGGGCCTGCTGCGCGTGCGCCAATTCACCATGAAGGACGCATACTCCTTCGACATCGACGCCGCCGGGCTCGACGTTTCCTACCTCAAGCATTACGACGCCTACTGCCGCATCTTTGATCGTTGCGGTCTGAAATACGTAGTGGTGGAAGCGCATTCGGGCGCCATGGGCGGATCGCAGTCCCACGAATTTATGGTCCGCACACCGGCCGGCGAAGACCTGGTTGTCAGCTGCGAGAAGTGCAACTACGCCGCAAACTTGGAAAAAGCCACGTCAAAACTGGACGCCGTCGAGGACCTGAAACCCGAAGCCGATGGCAAGCCCCTGCTCGTCCACACGCCCGGCAAGGGCGCGATTGCCGATGTCGCTGAGTTTCTGAAAGTGTCACCCAAACAGGACATCAAGACCGTCGCCTACATGGCGCGCCAGACCAGTAAAGAAGGCAAGACTCTCGATCAGCCGGTCGTGGCCTTCTTGCGCGGCGACCACTCCGTCAACGAGACCAAGTTGCTCACCCTCGTGAAAGCCAGCGAGCTGCGCACCATGCAAACGGAAGAACTGGACAAGTACTTCAAAGGGCCGGCAGGGTATATCGGGCCGGTGGGCCTGGCGGTGAAGCCCAAAGAACTTCTTGGACTCTGGGAAGCGAAACAAACGGCCGATCTCAGCGCCACGCTCGTCATCCTCGACGAAGCCCTGGTCGGGCGGGCCAACATGATCTGCGGCGCCAACAAGCTCGACTATCACTTCAAGAACGTGACGCCCGGTAAGGATTTTCAATACACCATCGCGGCCGACATCCGCGCCGTGAATGCCGGGGACGACTGTCCCAACTGCGGCGCGTCGCTGCGCATCGACACGGCCGTCGAGATCGGCCACATCTTCAAGCTCGGCTACAAGTATTCCGAATCGATGGGCGCGCGTGTGCTCGACCGCAACGGCAAAGAAGTTGCCCCCATCATGGGCAGTTACGGCATCGGCATCGAGCGCATTCTGACCGCAGCCGTGGAGCAATCGAACGACGAAAACGGTTTCTGGCTCCCGCCCTCCATTGCCCCGTTTGAGGTCGTCGTGGTGCCCACGAACACCGCTGACGACAAGATCCGCACCACCGCCGAGCAAATCGCCCGCGACCTCGAGGCGGCGGGACTCGAGGTCGTCCTCGATGACCGCGACGAACGTCCCGGCGTCAAGTTCAAAGACGCCGACCTCGTCGGTATCCCCTTTAGAATCAATGTCGGAAAGAAAGTTACCGAAGATACTGTGGAGGTCGTTCAGCGCTCGACTCGGCAATCCACCGACGTTAAGATTCCTGCCATAAGGGAGTATTTTCAAGGCCTGCTCCCCGCCCACCGCTAACCTTCGCGGCCCCAGGCGGGACGGCACCTCGAACGACGTCTATGGGAAGCGTGAAAGCGATCTTGGGAGTGCTGGTGATGGTGGCGGTCGTCTTCATCGGCATCAAAGTCATTCCGCCTTATTTCTCGAACTACGAGTTTGAGGACTACATTAAAAACGAAGCGCTGCAATCCACGTATGGCACGCGCACAGAAGAAGACATCCGCGAATCCGTCATCAAGCACGCGCACGAGTACGACATTGACCTCACCGTCAAGCAAGTGCAGGTTTCGCGCAGCGGCGTCAATGGCGCCGGCTCGCTTTCCATCGAAGCCGACTACTCGGTCCCGCTCGATTTTCCCGGCTATTCGACGGTCCTCGAATTTCATCCTTCCAGCAAGAACAAGGGAATCTTCTAGCCGCCTGCCGAACGTCTCAGCCTGTGGCTTTCTGCCTCTGCGTTCGTCTCAATCTCAGGGCCTCGACCACTCAGCCTTGACCAGCCCTCTTCATCGCTGCCCCTCCCTGCACTCCGCCCTGCCCGGCTACAGCCATCGCCCCCTGCATTTATAATCTCCAATTCAGCTCTCAACTTCGAAACAACAAGGCGAACTCGTGCTCGATTTTCTCGGCGACCTAAGGCGAACTCACATGTGCGGAGAACTCCGCCCCTCCGACGCAGGCAAGAAAGCCGTACTCATGGGATGGATGAACCGCCGCCGCGACCTCGGCAGCATCATCTTCGTCGACCTCCGCGATCGCACCGGAGTCACCCAGGTCGTCTTCAATCGCGAACTGAACGCCGCTGTTCACGACAAGGCCGAGGATCTGCGCAACGAGTACGTCATCGCCGTGATCGGCAAGGTCAAGCAGCGAGACGCCGACACCGTCAATCCCAACATTCCCACCGGCCAGGTCGAATTGGTTGCAGAAGAACTACGCATCCTGAACGTCTCCAAGCCGCTTCCCTTTTTGCCCAGCGACATCGACCTGGCCAACGAAGAAATGCGCCTCAAGTACCGCTACCTCGACCTGCGCCGCGACGTCATGCAGTTCAACATCGCGTTGCGCCACAAAGTCGCGCTGGCGATCCGCGACTACCTGGCCTCACAGGGCTTTTTCGAAATCGAAACGCCGTTCATGACGCGCTCCACGCCGGAAGGCGCCCGCGACTATCTCGTCCCCAGCCGCGTGCAGCCCGGAACGTTTTACGCCCTGCCGCAGTCGCCACAACTGTTCAAGCAGATTCTGATGATCTCCGGCTTCGACCGCTACTTCCAGATCGTGCGCTGCTTCCGTGACGAAGACCTGCGCGCCGACCGCCAGCCCGAGTTCACCCAGATCGATCTGGAGATGTCCTACCCGCAGCCGGAGCGCGTGTGGGAAGTGGTCGAAGGCTTTCTGACCGCCGCTTTCAAAGCCGCTGGCCACGATATCAAGACGCCGTTCCCGCGCATGGACTTCGACGATGCCATCCGCCAGTACGGCGTCGACAAACCTGACCTCCGCTTGCCCGCGTTTGCCGAGGTCCGCGACTGTTTCGCCCCCGCCGATCTGGAGCAACTCGCGATCAACAAAGACCTGCCGGTGATTGCGATCCGCACGCCGAAAGTCGGCGAGTTGTCGAGAAAAGAACGCGATGACATCAAGCCGATGTTCGTCTCCAAAGGCGGAGCCCGCGTCTTCGAAGACTTCAAGCGGATTGAAAACAAGTTCCCGGAAGCCGCAGCGAAAATCCGTGAGAGAGCCGGAGCCGCGACCGAAGACTTGCTCGTCCTCGTAGTCGGCTCCGCGCAGTCTGGCAAAGACGACCATCCCGCCGGCAAGCGCAAAGTCACGCCCGCCGAGCTGGCGATCTACGCTTCGGCTGGAATCCTGCGCGTCGCGCTGGCGCAGAAATACGCCGACCGCCACGGCATCTTCAAGAAGTCCGGAGACCCGGCCCAAGACTACCGCTTCCTCTGGGTGACGAACTTCCCCATGTTTGAGTACGACGAGAATGAGAAGCGCTGGATGGCCGCGCACCATCCCTTCACCTCGCCGCACGAAGAAGACATGGACAAGCTCGAAACCGATCCAGCCATGGTGCGCGCGCTCGCTTACGACGTCGTGCTGAATGGCACCGAACTGGGGTCGGGATCGGTTCGTATTCACCGTCAGGATATCCAGCGGCAGATCTTCAAAGCCCTGGGCATGACAGAAGAAGAAGCCAAGTCGCGGTTCGGATTTTTCCTGGAAGCCCTGGAGTACGGCACTCCTCCACACGGCGGGATCGCCCTCGGCCTCGACCGCATCGTGATGATCCTCGCCGGCGCCGACAGCCTCCGCGAAGTCATCCCCTTCCCCAAAACCGCTGCCGCCAAAGACCTGATGTGCGAAGCACCGACGCCAGTGAGCGAAGCGCAGCTGAGGGAGCTGGGGATTGGAATCTCTGTGAAGAAGTGAGCGACCCGCACTTGGGCTCAGTCCAACTCTTCCTCATAAAGCTCAAGCCTGACACGCGCGACATTAGGATTCCTGCGTAATTCGAGTGGCATGGACCAGCCATCCGTTTGACGACATCCGGCATCTTCAACATATCTGTAGAGTCGAAATCGGGGGCAGCAAATCATGGCAGAGGAACAACGTACGGATAAGCCCAATTTTCGAGATGGATTTCCGCTTTGCGATCTCCACGATGGCGCCATCGTGTCCGGACACGTCGACGACGAGGAAGTGGTTGTAGCCCGCCGCGGAGATGAGTTCTTTGCGATCGCTGCCCATTGCACTCACTACGGCGGCCCGCTTGCAGATGGACTCGTCGTCGGCGATACGGTGCGCTGTCCGTGGCACCACGCATGTTTCAGTTTGCGGACGGGTGAGGCGCTGCGCGCGCCCGCGCTCGATCCTGTTATTTGCTGGCGCGTCGAAAAGGTCGAGGACAAGATTTTTGTCCGCGAGAAACTCACTCCCCCAGCTCCCAGGCGTGCGACGGACGCTCCCGCCTCGGTTGTGATTGTCGGCGGCGGCGTAGCCGGTCTGGCCGCGGCTGACATGCTGCGGCGCGAGGGCTACGAAGGGCCGCTCACGATTGTGAGTGCCGACGAATCACCACCCGTGGATCGACCCAACCTTTCCAAAGACTACCTGGCAGGCACGGCCCAGGAAGAATGGGTTCCTCTCCGCTCGCCTGACTATTATCGCGACCAAAAGATTGACCTTCTCCTTCACTCGCGCCTCATGTCGGTTGATACAAAGGCAAGGCAGCTCCATCTTGAGAACGGCAAGACGCTTGGATTTGGCGCTCTCCTGTTAGCGACCGGAGCCGAGCCGGTGCATTTGCCGATTGAGGGGGCAACAGATTCTCAGCTTCACTATCTCCGCACCTTCGCAGACAGCAGGGCGATCATTGCCAAGGCAACTTCAGCAAAACGCGCCGTGGTGGTGGGTGGCAGCTTCATCGGCTTGGAAGTAGCCGCATCGCTGCGCGCCCGTGGCGTCGCGGTCGATGTCGTCGCGCCGGATCGTCAGCCACTCGAACGCGTCATGGGAGCAGAGGTTGGGGGCTTCATTCGCAAGCTTCATGAATCCCACGGCGTGACCTTTCACTTGGGAGATACTGTCAGCCGTGTCGATGGCGCCACCGTTACGCTGAAAAGCGGAACGGTTTTGAAAGCGGACCTCATCGTTTTGGGGGTAGGTGTGCGTCCAGCGCTGGTTCTGGCCGAGCAGGCCGGGCTTGCCATCGACCGCGGAATTACAGTCAACGAATACCTCGAAACCAGCTCCCCTGGGATCTTTGCTGCCGGTGATGCTGCCCGCTGGCCCGATCCCCACACTGGCGAGCGAATTCGCGTCGAGCATTGGGTGGTGGCCGAGCGCCAAGGACAAATCGCGGCCAGGAATATTCTGGGCCGGCGCGAAAAATTTGATGCCGTCCCATTCTTCTGGAGCCAGCATTACGACGTCGCTATCAACTATGTCGGCCACGCAGAGACGTGGGACAGCATCGAAATCGATGGCAATCTCGATGCACCCGATTGCGCCGTGAAGTACAAGAAGAACGGACGCGTCCTCGCGGTTGCAACCATTTTCCGCGATCTCCAGAGCTTGCAGGCAGAGGCGACGATGGAAGGTGAACTGACGGCGCCGAGAAAAGAAGTTGCGTGAGCCTCGGCTTTGGCCCCTGAGGAACGACATCTCATCGCCACGAAACGCTCAGTGGCCAGAACCCGCGAGTCCCCGCGGCGCTTTAAATCATCAGTTATAGGCGTGACTCGCCTCGCTGTGTATGGACTTGGCAGACGGGGCGAGGAAAGGAGTGCGTCATGCCTATCCCTCTGATTTGGGGTATCACTGTAGCCTTCGGTTTTCTTGCATGGGGCGTTTTTGCCGCACAATACATCTGGCCGGTGATCAGCAAGCGCCAACGCGCAGAAGGACTCAAGCCGATCCTCGTGTTGCACGGATTCAGGTATATCGGTCTCGCGGTGTTGATCCCCGGCGTCGTCTCTCCGCAGTTGTCCGCCACTGCATTCGCGCGCGGACTCGCTTACGGTGATCTGGCAGCGGCGACCTTGGCCCTCGTCGCCCTCTCCTCGCTCAGGACCGCACTGGCCGAGCCCCTGGTCTGGATCTTCAACCTCTTTGGGACGGCCGATCTGTTGACTGCGTTTTACCAGGGTGGCCGAATCTCGCTTCCGGATACGCCGGGACTACTGGGCGCGGCCTATTTCATCCCAGTGTTTGCAGTCCCTCTCCTCCTGATCACCCACATTCTCGTATTCAGAATGCTCCTTCGGAGACAGGCCGCCGCGCCCTCGCGTATTGTTGGCCGTGCCGCTTGATTCATAGTGTCAAGCGGAGAATGCACTGCTTCATTTCGCGTCGACGAGCGACGACCACTCCGACAGGAATTTGACAATCGACTGGTCCGCCATGTTCCCTCGCTCTGCCGCTGGCCACGTTTCACTCCAGGCGACGTAACCTCCCGGCAGCGTCATTGTCTTCTGTCCGAGCGCGACTGCGCTCAATACTGTCGTCTGCCAGGCCGGGCGCTCGAACCCGTAGAGGCTCATCTCGTGTGATACCTGGGGATCGCGAATGTCCGCGACATGCGAACCCAAATGCACGATCGCCACGCCAAGAGCATTGGCAGGCAGGCGGTCCATGTTGAACTTGCAGTTAAAGAGCAGACCGTCAGGCGAGTCGTGCTCCCCTTTCGCGCCGTCGCCCTTGGGGACTTCGTTCGGGGCGCCAAATCCGACTTCCACCCCATTACTCTCCCCTGGCTTACCAAAGGCCGCAGCCGCTCTCTCAATTCGGTCGCCCGCGGCACTCCCGGCACCGAAGCCTTTTGCCGCGCGGTGTGCGATCGCTACCGGATCGCCCGCAGGAGCATCATTTTCGAAACCCACCGCACTGGTACTCGCCGCAGGTTTCGCGTAGGCAATCTCCTGTGGAGCTACATCGGCGACCGACTGCAATACCAGGCGAGCGCTGTAGCGATTCAGGTTGCCGAAACCTTCCACGCCTATCGCCTTCCCGGACTTGTCTCGTACGACGCCGGCAGACTTTGAGCCATCCAGGCGGCCAACCAGCGTGGCCGTGACCGTATAGCGGACACATCCCAGACACAGCGACCCCGGCCAGCCTGGTGTGGAAAGCCTGGAGTCAAATTGCTTGAAGTCTTTGTTCTTGTCGAGCTTCACTTCGGCACGAGTTGGCGTGGATACTGTAGCGCCATTGTTCCGCGCGATCTGAATCTGAACGACAGCGGCCGCACCCGCCTTCGCCTTGCTTCCTTCGGGATAGGCAAGCCAGATCGCGTTCACAGGATGTTTGCAGCTCGCATCTTTCACCACAAACTCATCCAGGCCCGCAATCACGGTTCCTTTGATCCGGACGATTTTTCCATCAAATGACGTTGGATTTGCCAGTATGTCGCAGACATTCGAATCGACGATCTGGGCTGACACGGTGGTGATGACGGCGGCACAGAAGAGTGCAACAGCGAGTGGTTTCATTATTAAGACCTCATGAAGGGAAGAACTTTGAATGCTAGTCTTCGCTGTGGGCAAACGCAATGACGCAGGGCACGGCCGGCTGGCGGGAACTGTTGCGCACATTGATCCGCTCGAGGTTCACGCAACGTCGTATATTGTTCGGTGAAATTCGTATTCATGGAATGAGGGTCACACTCATGCCCCGCTCCGCTGCGTTGTTCCTGATCGCTTTACTCACGACCCTTCTGCCAACGGCACCACCAGTCGCTGCGCAGTCCTTTCCTCATGTGAACCATTCCCCCGCCTCGACGCAACTGCTTGTCGATGGCGAGCCCTTTCTCATCCTCGGCGGTGAATTGGGTAACTCCTCCGCCGGAACGGCGGCGCAGGCGGATGACATCCTGCCGCGCCTGGCACGACTCCACGTCAATACCGTCCTGATACCAGTTGCGTGGGAGCAAGTGGAACCTGTTGAGGGGAAGTTTGACTTCACGATTCTGGATCATTGGATCGAGCAGGCTCGCGCGCAACATCTCCACCTCGTTCTGCTGTGGTTTGGCAGTTGGAAAAATGCTCTGTCCAGCTACATGCCCGGGTGGGTGAAAACGAATCCAAAACGTTTTGCCCGGGCGATCGCTCCGGACGGCCGCCCCCTCGAGATTCTTTCCACTTTCTCAAAAGAAAATCTCGACGCGGACGCTCGTGCGTTTCAAGCACTGATGCGACATGTGAAGGAGGTCGACGCGCAGCGGACCGTGCTCATGGTGCAAGTCGAGAACGAGGTCGGCATCCTCGGCAGCGGCAGAGACCATTCCGCTGAAGCCGATCGCCTCTTCGATGCGCCTGTCCCGGACGTTCTCATGCAGTCCCTGCGTGCACACCACGACTGGTTCTCACCCGAACTGACTCGCTCATGGAACGACAAGGGCCGGATCTGGCGCGAGGTCTTCGGCGAGAGCGCGCCCGAAGTCTTCATGGCCTGGAACTACGCACGCTATATCGGACAGGTCGCAGCCGCCGGCAAGAAAGAGTATCCACTTCCCATGTACGTCAACGCGCAGCTACCTGCTCCCATGGAACGCGCTGGCGAGTATCCAAGCGGCGGTCCACATCCTTACTATCTGGAGATCTACCGCGCATCTGCTCCGGCGCTCGACTTCTTTTCTCCAGACATTTATTGGCCAAACTTCGAATACTGGGTTGAGCGCTATAACGAGCATGGGAACCCGGTGTTCGTTCCGGAAGCCCGCCTTGAATCCGCGCCTTTCAATGCCTTCTACGCTTACGGACAGGCGCGCGCCTTTGGATTCTCACCGTTTGCGGTCGACAGCATTCCAGATCCGGCGAACCCGACCAGCGCGAAGAGTCCACTCGCAGAAAGCTATTCGGTTCTCGAGCAGATCGCAGACATCCTTCCACAAGCGCAGCGCGAGGGAAGAACCCGCGGGCTCGTGCTTCATGTCAGCAGCCCGCGCCCGACGCAGAGTGTTGCTCTGGGAGGCTATCTGTTCACCGCGACGTTGGCGCGGTCCTGGCCCGAACGGAAAATCCTGCAAGACGATGGCGCGATGATTGTGGTCGAGACGGGCAACGATGAATTCCTGATCGCGGGCTCGGCGCTTACGATTTCAGTTTTAAGAGACGCTGACCTGGGCGATGGAATCGCAGGCATTGTCAGCGTGGAAGAAGGCTCCCGCGCTGGCGGACAGTGGAAAACCGAGCGCGTTCTCAACGGCGACCAGAGCAATCAGGGAAGAAACATTTCCCTGCCTGCGCATGAATTCAAGCTGCTGCGGGTAAAGCTGTACACGATCCCACAGCACTAGGGGACTTTCTCCACTCTCTGACCTTCAATCCACGCGGTCGATCTGCGCTTTCTGCAGTTTGTCGGAATAGTCGACGTACACGGACTTCCACTCGGTGTAGAAATCGATGGCGCCGATGCCACCTTCGCGGTGGCCATTTCCCGTCGCCTTCGTGCCGCCGAAGGGCAGGTGAACTTCCGCGCCGATCGTGGGAGCGTTGATGTAGGTGATGCCGGCTTCGAGGTCGCGGATCGCGCCGAAGGCTTTGTTGACGTCTTTCGTGTAGAGCGACGATGACAAACCGTACTCGATGTTATTTGCGATTTCGATGGCGCTCTCAAGGTTGTCGCAGGGGATGATCGACACGACCGGGCCGAAGATTTCTTCCTGCCCGATGCGCATCTTGGGATCGACGTCGATGAATACGGTTGGCTCGAGGAACCAGCCGTACCGGTAGTCGCCCTGGTCGAGGCGGTTGCCGCCGCAGACCATCTTCGCGCCTTCGGCTTTGCCGATCTCGATGTAGCTGAGGTCGGTCTTGAGCTGGTTCTCGTTGACCGCGGGACCCATTTCGACGGTTTCGTCGAGCCCGTTGCCGACCTTGATCTTCTTGGCGCGGGCGACGAAGTGATCGACGAACTCGCGGTAAACGCCCTTCTGCACGATGATGCGACTGGTGGCGGTGCAGCGCTGTCCGGTGGTGCCGAACGCGCCCCAGAGTCCGCCTTCGATGGCGAGAGCGAGGTTGGCGTCGTCGAGCACGATCATCGGATTCTTGCCGCCGAGTTCGAGCGAGCAGTGCTTGAAGGTCTTGGCGGCGGTAGCGCCGACGATCTTGCCGACTGCGGATGATCCCGTCAGCGAGATGGCGCGCACTGTCGGGTGCTCGGTGAGCGGCGTGCCAACTTCCGAACCGAAGCCGGTGACGATGTTGATCACACCTTTCGGAACTCCGGCATCGCTGAGCGCCTGCACCAGGTTGAAGGTCGAGAGCGGAGTGTCCTGCGCGGGCTTGATCACGCAAGCATTGCCGCAGACGATCGCGGGCAGCAGCTTCCAGGACGAAATCGCCATGGGGAAATTCCACGGCGTGATCATGCCGCAGACGCCGATCGGCTGACGAACGGCCATGGCGAATTTGTTTGGTAACTCCGAGGGGACGGTGGGGCCAAAGAGGCGGCGGCCTTCACCGGCGTTGTAGTAGGCGGCGTCGATGGCTTCCTGCACGTCGCCGCGGGTCTCTTTGAGGATCTTGCCCATCTCTCGGGTCATGTCGCGGGAGTAGTCTTCCTTACGCTCGATGAGAATCTCGGCGGCGCGGAAGACCATTTCTGCGCGCTTGGGCGCGGGTACCAGGCGCCATTTCGCGTAGGCGCGCTTGGCGGCATCGACGGCGGCGTTCACGTCTTCTTTGTTGGAACGTTGGAAGATGGCAACGACTTCGCGGGTGTCGGCGGGGTTGCGGTCCTCGAAAGTTTGTCCGGTAACGGACTCGACCCACTCGCCGTCAATGAAATTCTTAAAAACCCGGGTGCGGGTCGTCGAGCCCAGAATTGCGGGGCCGGTTAAGGTATCCGTTGCCATAAAGCCTCCCCTGGAATGACGCCAGTGCTCCATGCTAACAACCGGCATCGAGAGGGGCAAGGGACGGGGCAAGGTTCAGGACAGACTTGCTCGCGGTTGTGGGCCCTGTTAACCAGATGATAACGGGGTACCCCCTCCCCCCTCCCCCTTCCCGAGCTAAAATATCCGGAATCATAGACTTAGGCTGTACAATCCGGGCAAAATCTTGAGCTGCAAGGGGTTAGAGGCAAAATATTCCGGAATAAGGACTTAGCTCGTAGCCCACGGCTCACAGCCCACAGCTCACAGCTTACCTAAGCCTGCTTCTGGCTCGTTCAGGAAAGTCAATACCTTCCCGGCCGACGAAGAGACGGGGACCATGGCTCTCGCTATGTTGTCAATGAGCTATTAGGCTTTTACCGTGATTATCTTCCAGTGGAATGAGGTTGTCAAGGACCGGGGTCACAATTGGGGGAAGGAAGTCAAAGTCTGCGGGTCTCGAACCCCTGAGCGCCCGCGCTCGCAAAGATCTCATGGTGCGGGCGGTGTCCAGACCCGCTTCTCGAACCCCGAGGCTGTTACGAAACTCGTTGATGAAATCGAGTGGGAAACATGGCGAGACGGGATTTTGTGGTGGGTAGCTGCGGTTGATTCATCGCCTGATCAGGTGGTCTGCAGAGCGTTTTTCAAGACCGCGC